>Ga0315295_10005248_pt1 | contig 11060 bp, 10 predicted proteins | sample YL17G14_0_MG_FD_204453 | JGI IMG/M metagenome (GOLD analysis project Ga0315295, IMG submission 204453) | Sediment microbial communities from Yellowstone Lake, YNP, Wyoming, USA - YL17G14_0 | ecosystem: Environmental > Aquatic > Freshwater > Lake > Sediment | place: USA: Wyoming | collected...
GCTCCGGGCGGAAACGCATCTACTCAACTGGGGGGGCATGCCCGCGCTCCTGTCCTTGAACGATGAGGAGCGCTGGAAATGGCTCAAGGATTATGAATACACGTACCTCGAAAGGGATCTCTCGGACTTTGTCAGGCTGGACGACCTGACCCCTTTCACCAAGTTCCAGAGGCTGTCGGCTCTCTGTTCCGGCCGATTGATCAACTATTCGGAGTTGGCCCGGGACGCTTCGGTCGGCGTCGATACGGCCCGACGATACCTCGAGTACCTCCGCCTTTCCTACCAGGTGATCCTTCTTCAGCCCTTTGAACGGAACTTGACCAGCGCGGTCATCAAGACGCCCAAGCTCTATTGGCTGGACATCGGAATCCTCCGGCGATTAAGCGGCCGCCGCGAGGAGAGCGGCGGCGAGGTCTATGAAACACTTATCGTCTCGGAGATCGTCAAATGGATCCGGACCGCAATGAGGAATGTAGAGCTCTTCTTTTATCGGACGCGATCGGGACTTGAGCTGGACATGCTGATCGGCCTGGAGGGGGGGCGTTTTCTGGGACTGGAGATCAATGGGCGGCGAACCGTCGTGCCGAAGGACATCCGGGCCATGAAAGCGGTGGCGGATTCGTTGGGGTCTCATTGGGCGGGCGGGATCGTCGCTTATCGGGGCGATGAAATCCGAAGAATCGCTGAGCCGTCGATCTGGGCCGTGCCCTCGAGACGCCTGTTCACGAAAGCGGAGTGAATGAGGCACCAACGCATTTCAGCTTTCCTGGCGCGAGGCAACCCGAGCGCACTCGCCTGTCGGTCCATCGTTCACGTCAGCGCGCCTCGATCCTCCACCAGGTGAACCCGAGATGCTGTGCGGGGCGGTTCTGAATGGGGCTGACCATTCCCAAGCCACCCGCGCTGAGAAACGTCACTGCCAGGTATTCGCCGGCAGTATCTCGAGTCGGCGGATCTTCAGGGCGGGCGCCCGATCGCCAACTGTCAGGCCGAAACGGCGGCGAGGTGATCATTCTCGGAGGCGCGTCGCCATCGCTGACCTCGATTAGGCCTACGTGAGCCTGCAAGGTCTCGCCCCGGCCCGAGAACCACGTGGCTGCGAGCTCCCCAGGCCCACGCGCGACCAGATACGGGAAGTACAAGACGTCCTCGCTCTGGGCTACACGCCAAGTCGTCCACGTGCCGCCTTGATCAATCGATCGCGCCAGCCAGAGTCCCTTTCGATCCGTCCAGAGAGAGTAGAGGGCACCCCGGGCGTCCCAGGCAAGCGGCTCCACCCACCGCGGCACCCCCTCCGTGTCGTCAGGCGAGCTCCACTCGCGCTGGCCCGGCGCCGCGTGCTTGCGCCACGTCGTCCCGCCGTCAACGCTGACGGCGACGAGATCGACACCCTCGGTGAACATGTTGCCGGAGGCCGACTCCGGAGTCACGCGCACCGCGACTTCACGGTTAGGGCCGACGGCGAGGTGGCTTGATCCGCCCTGTGCATGGATCCGGGGCCGCTCAGTCCAGGTGACACCTCCATCCAAGCTGACCGCGTGGCAGACGCCTCTGCCGTCGTTCCAGATGACATGGGCAGTTCCGTCTGCCGCCACTTCGACCCAGGGTCGGTCGTCGAACCGGGTTTTCGACAGCATCGTCCAGGACCACGTCGCCCCTGCGTTCTTGCTGACGCCGATGGTGACGTGCGTGCCCTCATTGACCTTGCGGTCGAAGCCCATCGTCACGAAGTAGAGGGTGCCGTCCCGGGCCACCGCCAGATCCACGTCCGAGTTGCCAATCGCCCCGTCGGCCTCGCTGCCAACGTTCACACGCACCCACGTGGCGCCGCGGTCCCGGCTCTGCCAGAGCTTCGGTCCGGGTTCTCCGAACCCGCTCACGAACAGCGTGCCGTCGGGATGCTCGACAACCATCGGTTCACGCGCGAGCAGGTCAAGATGGTCGACGCGATCGGTCATGACTAGCGTCGTGGCAGAGGTTGCGCTTGGCGCCGCGCGGCGATGGTCGAGACCGGGGGCGCAGCCGTCGCTGATAACAACAAGACACAGCACCGTCACACTCGCCCGAACTAGCGTGGCAACCCGGTTTGGATACGGCGTCCTCTCAATACCTGGTCGCCTTAGTACACCTTGCTTCGCCACTAGGAATGCCCTCCATGACAGAAATGCCGTCGTTCGCATGGCGTGCCTAACGTCAGGTATGTGCGGCCGGCGGTAATGGACATCCTGTCTTCCTCCCTCATGGTATTCGGCCAACGGTAAAGTTCACCGGGCACCGGGTCTCCCGACGATCCGGTGGAATGCCTTGTTGGGCAGTCTTTCCTCCCTTATAGCGCCTTAGTATACCGACATTTCTTTTTTGCATAATTTGAGCAGCCGAGAAATTTCCTCCCATATTTGTTCCGAACAACAAGGAACCCGTCACACCCGGGTTCTGGACATTTTTCTTCCGTTTGGTTTCCGCTCGGCATCTCTTCATCCAACTCTAAATTTCTGATAATCTCTTCAACAGTCGAAGGGCCTTCAAATCGTCTCATATGCTCTTCCGTGTCTTTGTGACTGAGTATGTTCAGACTGCCTTCCCAAGCTATGGCGTCATCAATAATCGCTACTTTTTGGTGCATCTTGCCCCTCTCAACAACATTAACGCTAATACTCCGTAGTTGGTCGATTACAATATCCGCCTGGTTTGCCATCTCACCGGTCTGCTGATTTCTTGGCCGTGTATGAACCCGAATGTCTATACCCCTCCCTTTCATAGTTCTAAAGTAATCCATAAAGGTGCTGCTGCGCCTTACCGAAAGAAAAGGGCTGAGGATAATGAGCCGCTGCTGACAGCTTTTTATGTCCTGAAAGAATTTAGCCCAGAAGTTTCTTTCTGTATACATGTGACCATAGGCAGGGTCGGGGTTTCCGCCGGTTGATAGAAGGGCATCAGCCCACCTTTCAAAATCATTTGTGAAATAGCTGTCCACAAGGCTTTCCGATGCTATCCTTTGTGCATTACCGTAAAAGTGCTGGACCATTCTTGATAGGACGGAATCTGCATGCAAATCCGAAAGGAGATGCTTGGTGTGCCCAACCAGATAGAAGCGGTATTTAGCCCGTGTTACTGCAACGTTCAACAGGAGCCTTGCATCAGAATCAGGCTTTTTGTCGTCAAGCATGGGTGCAACCCTGGTGCCTGATCCCTCAACAGTATCAAAGATGATTATCGATTCTTCCCCGCCTTGAAAACGATGAATAGTGCTTGGGCGTATGCTGTCCCGTATTCCCCAATCCCTTGCTATCTTGTCTATCAGGCGCGCCTGTGCCGCATATGGGGTTATTATCCCGATCTTGCCGTTGACAGCTTTGGGGATGATCTTTTTTGCCAGCGTACAGCAGAGCAGGGCATTATAAAGGTTGAAACGTCCGCCTGTTGAAAGCCGACTGCACCACGGGTTCATTGCCCCTGTTTCTATCAGGACAAGGGGTGATTTTGAAACGCCATCATTTAGGCTTCGATTCCTTGTGCTCAGATCATCCTTCAACATGTTTTGATAGAAAAACCTATTTGGAATTAGGGAAATTTCCGGAGCCATCCTGTACTGTGTTTCAAGAAGCGTAACCCGGTCATCCCGGATAGCCTTTTTCACCTGGTCAATACCCAAAACGGAAAACAGGCTTCGCCCTAACCACTTTTGGGCCATATCTTCTTTTGCTATGCAAATGGGTGGAAGTTGGAGAAAATCTCCGACAATGGTGATGTAGCCACGGCATCGGCTGGCCGCCCAGTAAAGGTGCGGTAATGGTGCCATGCTGGCCTCGTCAAGAATGAGCACGTCGAAGGGGGTATCTGGAAATTGTTTGGCTGTAAAAGTCTTTGTCAGAGTAGTAGCTATGAGCCTTGCTTCGGAGAGAATCTTTTTCTGGATTTCATCCAGTTGCTGATTTATTTCTGCGAGCCTTGCCAGGATCGCATCTTTTCTCGATGTCATTTCTTTCTTTTTGTTTTCTATTTCCGCAACGGAGACCCTGGCGCACGCCAGGAGATTGTCGGCCGCTGTTCTCGCCCTTTCAACCTCCTTCTCTTTTGTAGCTTGCAAATCCTTGAGTATGTGGATGCGGTCGGCTATCTCTTTTGCAAGCCTTTTCTTGGAATCGATAGCTACACTGGTTTGATCAATCTTCCTCTGAATCTTATGAAGATCAAGACCACTGAAAAATCTCTTTATCGAGCCCGACGATTGAGCCTCAATCAATTTTTCTCTGTTTTTTGTCTGCGTTTCATCCAATCGTCTAAGCTCATTGTTGGCAACAGAAAGCTTGCTTGATAGTCCGGACAGGTCAGATATAAGGGCAGCCAGCTCAGAAGATAAGGCTCTAACCGCCTGAATCGCCTGAAGTAGGGTGTCGTATTGATCGAGAATGTCCTCGAGCCGGAGCTTTTCTTCCTCCAAATCATGCTTTTCTTTCGATAATGACTCACCGAGTTTTGCTGCAATATTATCCAGTAACACCAAGGGACATTTCTCAGTCAGTTTCTCCAAATGGCTGGATTGTGGGATGCCCAGCCTAACCAGCTTTCCCTCATTGTAAAAGGGCGTGGCCCTTAACTGCTCGGCAACCTCCTCCAATGCCTCATCAACAGCAGCATTGGCGTGAGAAACAAGAAGAACGCGTCGGCCAGCATTCAGGTGGGCTTCTATGGCTTGTGCTACGGTCTTGGTTTTGCCTGTTCCGGGAGGACCCCAAATAACAGCCATCTGAGAAAAAAAAGAAGCGGCAATTGCCCTCTTTTGAGGGTCGTTAGGGGGTTTTGCAGAAAGTGAATAGTGCGGCCTTATTTCGTGCTTGCATCTACCGCAGATTGGAGTCTTTGAGGATACATAATTCGTCATTCTATTCTTGGTTCCACAGTTTCCGCATGACACTATATTGTCAAAGCCCGGTATTGTAGCAGATTTGCCGCTCAGGAGAGCTTCGCTGACAACAGGGCCGCTACCGCCTTTCTGCAATTCGAAAAACTTCTTTTTGAGTAATTCTAGGAGGTACCACAAATTGGTTTGGAGCTTGGCCTCTGAAACATATTGCCCGCAAAAACGTTCAATCCCAATTTCTACTTCCAACCCCTGTGTCAACAGAACTTGTGCGGGGTATCGGTTGCCGCGGATTTCTATTTCAGCAGGAGAATCACCCAAGATAGCCAAGAAGTTTTCGAGATTGAAGACATACACAAAAAGGCCCGAAACCTCGCGAAGGAAGCGACCGTTAAATACTTTGACAATGCTTCCTCCTTTGCCTCCCTTGATAGCAGCAATTTCTTGGTCAAGGGCTACGATAAACTCTTTGATAATGGTAGAGGGCATATTTATGTTTTTATCATCAATACAGAAGTATGCTTAAAAGGAACGCACTCCATAAGGGCATATTTCATTCTACTCGCACAACGCCTTGTGCTTCAGCTGCGGGGCCTGCTGAGGCCCCCGCCGTCCTGCCCAGCCCAAGATACTCGGCGGCGGCCGAAGCGCTCAGGCCCCGTCAGCTGCAAGCGCGGGTTAAGCCGCGCTATGCGACGTCCTTGATGCGTGGATACACCTCGGTCTGTGCAGTATCGGTCAAATAAACCCCGAACCCGTATTTGTACCGACTCGTTCGCTCATCTAGATCTTGAACATCCGATTCAAAAAGCGTAAACCGGAACGACTTCGCAACGGAGGCACGCGACGGTTCGCAGATGGCCATCAATCTCGCCGCGTATTCGCCTGGTCGCCAAAAATTATGGTTCTGGAAGAACGTGATGAGGGGGTCCACCTGCGCCGCTGCTGCCTCCACGAGTTGCTTCTGCCCGCTTGCTTGCGTCTGTGCCAAGAGTTTCGCGTCGATGTCAAGCCTAAGGTCGCGCGTAAGGCGCTTGGAAAGCCGTTCGTCGGGAACGGTAAACTGCGAGAAAAAGGTGACAAAGTTGGCCCACTCCTTGTCCAGTTCAAGGGTGAGACGGGTGAAAAGTAGAGAGCCTGCCGTACCATCGGCGCGAGAAAACGTCTGAGCTGGGAGCGTTACGATGACCCCATCATCCCTGGTGAGCTCAAGTGCAAGCGCGGACACCTTTACGGTCCGGCCACCCGTATTCATAAGTTGGATATGCAAATTGACGTTGGGATTGCCAAGCCAGTGCGTGACGTTTAGACGATCGTAGGGACGCAGGCTCACCGCCGTCCGTCGAAACAGAACCCGTACCGGTGGCAGCTGCAATAGGATGAGTGCTAGGACCGCGATCGTGGCAGCCCAAAACGTCCAATCGAGATAGAAAGGTGTCGATGCTGGATTCATCTGATCTCCTGGGCACGGTCAGCGCGGTCTAACAATGTATATATGGATCCATATAAAAACCCAAAGCTGGCATTAAGTGCCGTATAAAACACCGGAAAATCCGGCATCCTTTCAGACCTAAATGCAGTAATTTCAACCTCTTCTTCGGAAACGGATGATATTTCGGAGAAAATCAACTGAACCCCTTCGTCTCAAGCGGGATTCTAGATCGGCCCGGCCGGGATGTCAAGCCTGGAAATTCCTTTTCCCCGAAGAAAGCCGCCGGTTCGGCCGGGCGGGACCGGGACTCGCGGGTTGTTGGACGTTTCTTGACAGCATCGCTCGGAGAACGATATATTTCGGAAGAGAATTTTAAGGACTTCCGCACATGACCATCAAGAACCGTCTCATTTCCTCGATCGGGCTGGGCTTGATCCTGATCTCGGCCCTCGCCTTTTCCGATGCCTTGTAGACTTTGTATCTCACTCCGTTTGTCAGCATGCACCATTCAATCCCGTCGTTGGCGGCGTAGCCGACGACCTGCGTGATTGACTTGACGTCGTCAAGTGGGTCTCCGAGTTGCTTCGCTTCCAGATGGAGGACAACCTTTCAAGTTGAACCCGAAGATCCTCGATGCACTTTGCAATGTCTTTCATTTCGATCTCCATTTCGCCTCTTCAGTAGTTCACATGCCACACAGAGTAGTCGTTTAGCGTCACGTAGTCCGGTGATTTCTTGTCAACACACCTGAGCCACGAGAGTTCCATCTGGAAGGTCTGGCCGTCCGGTCCCAGCCTCCGAGCACATATGGCTCTTCCCACGGGAAGTCCTCGATGCCGGTTACACGCAGAGGAAGGGAGAGATGTTTCTTGAGGTACACAAGATAGCGACGGGCGTTCTCGGGCGTCCGTTCGTTGTCGTCACCGAGTACGGCGTGAATACGCTGCTCCGATTTATCCATATGATCTCTCTGGCTAACCGTCCAGCGCTTCAGCCGCGGCGCCTCATGATCGCGCCAGGCGCCGTCGGCTGCAAACGCCGGTTAGCCGGGGATTTCCGGTGTGGTTCCCGTCGAGCCACGAATGACGAATCGTCGCCTTGATGGAAGAAGAGTCTACCTCGAAGTTGCTCCCCTTGGAGAATCGCCCAACCCCGACCCATCACCTCGTCGCCTTCGTCGAACCCTTGAAAGGAAAATTCGACACCTGGCAGCCCATCGCGCATGACGGCGCGATAGTCGAGCTGCGCTTCGATCGCGATGAACGCGATCTGTCCCACGCCTTTCGGCTTGAGAGAGAGCATCGCCGGGGCAACCAAATCCAGAGCCTCACGGTCCCAGAGTTCCGTCTCGATGATCCTCCGGTTGCCCAGGAAGACATTCATGGAGTTCAAGTTCGTATCCGTCCGGCTAACGTCTCGGATGAACCACTCCGGTGAGGCCGCCGCGGCCCTACCGGAGTCGCGTTCGATCCGATTGTTGGGTTTCCCATACTGTCTTCACTGTCGCAACGATCTCTCTCATTGGCTTGTGGCTGCAAGGGCGACCAGGAGCTACAGCCTCAATTAGGGAGGGGATGTGTGCACCTTCGGCAAGGATGTCCGGGTATAGCAGGCTCAAGTGTCCCTCATGCAGCTTCTTGCGCCCGAAGTCGATTTGCCTGCCGTTCCGGCTGTTCTCGATCGAGTAGCCTCGAGACCGAGCTGTCGTGACAATCGCGTCAACGAATTCGTCTTGAGTCATCATGACCTTGCTCCTGCCCAACGTTACGGCTGAGACTTCGGCCGGAGCGCCCCGCGTAGGCCGATAGTCTCCAGCCAATTGTTCGCCTACTTACCCTTGACGACATACCTCGGGAGTATCTGGCGAAGTTTCTTCTTCATCTGCGTCAAAGTAAGCTGGCGATGGCAGTCAGAAACAACACGCCGCAGGTTCCCTCCCGCCACAGTTCTGGTGGTCTCTATGCTGAAATGCCGATCCGACTTCGGTGTTATCGTTACGATGACGGAGCAGGAATTGATTCTGCCATGGTAGGACAATACTCGGCGATGACGTCTCAGCCGCCAATCACAGTGTAGTGTGATGGCCTCAAGTGCTCGCCGGAAGTCCGCAGCTGAAGCAAAACGATCTCGCTGATCAGGCGACATGCACTGGTTAATGATGCGCTGGACACTGTTTGGGACATAAGGTCGATAGTGTTTCCTGTCAGGATACTCTCCGGCAAGTATCATATCCTGAATCTTCCCCGTATCTGAAATTTCTGGGAGGAATCCATCACCATTAATCATCCTGTATGCCGTTACTCCAAGGGCATAGATGTCTGAGGACTTAGAAGTCTTACCTGTAGACAAGACTTCGGGTGCAACGTGCGTGAGATATCCGTATGGTGAGGCCGTTGCGCCTTTGGGTACTCGGGTAGCCAACCCGAAGTCGGAGAGTTTCGCGCGACCGTTTGGATCAATCAGAATATTTGCCGGTTTGATATCCCTATGAATGTAGTCCTGCTGGTGCGCGTATTCGATTGCCCAGCAGACATCCCGGAGAAACGAGAAAGCAAATGAAAGGGGGAGCGGTCCACCTTTGGAGACGTTTTCCACCGACCCGCGCGGCAGGTATTCCATGGCCAAGAAGAGAGTTCCGTCTGCAGCCTTTCCAGCGTCTTCGATTCGGACAATATTATCGTGCCTCAAAGCCATCAACGTCTGTGGTTCCTTATAGAAACTGGTGGGGTCGTGAATGCGGTCCTTTGGCACATACTTTACCGCGCGTCGCACGTCCAGCGCACGGTCGTAAACTAGCCAGACTTCCCCAAAATTGCCAGCGCCTAGCCGTCGCAGTCGTTCGTAATCTGACATCAGGACTCCGGTAGTTCGGAAACCGCAGCAAGCGTTGCCTCCTGATACACCAGCGTATTCAGTTCTGCCAACACTTGGTTGTTCACGAGGACGCGGTCCAAGCAGCGCGCATGGTCGATGAAGCCCTTGATATCCCGCTTGAGTTGGGACTTGATTCTGACAGAGCAGCGCAGCGTGTGTGCTGTGCACAAGTACTCCTGAATGATAGCCTCCACTTGTATGCGTTCTGCTGATTTTCGCTTTGCGACGGGTTCAATGGTCTTTATGCAAGCGCCATTGACGGCGTACGCATTAAGAATCTCGCCGAGCTGGCGACGTACCCAGGACAGGCATTTTGGCCAGCTTTCGCCCTTGGGCAAAAAGACCCTGTTTTTCGCGACAACTTGAAGAGCGGATTGACTCCCATCGAGAACCACGTACGCAAAGCCATCAGAAAATGATCGGAAACCAATGACCATGGTGATCCTCCATTCTCATATGGCGAACGTCAAAAATCAGCCGACGCTGTAAGCGGTCGGCTGGATTGGTTTGTTCGCTGCTTCATTTGTATTTGTCCCCAGCGGCTTGACACAGTCCGATGCAGTGTTTGACCCATGATTCGTACCAGTACCATGTACCAGCCACGTCGGCGCCGTAGCCTTTGGCGGGGTTCTTGGCATCTTCGGACTGCCACATCCGTAAGTGCTCTGGCATGGTCCGAAACTTAGCGAAGCCCGCTTTTCGGACTTCGGCTACGATATGCTTTGCAAGGAACTTCGGTCGTTCCACTTCTTTCTTCACCCAGTATTCCTTGTCGATCGTTTTGGCCAGTTCTGAGTTGGGATCGATAAACTCAATCACCTTATCCGCCTGTCCCGGACGATTTACGAGTTTCTTCTTGAACAGCAGACGGTAGGAATACCGAGGACTGTTGTACTCGTCGTGGGACAGAGCACCGTCAAATGTGCCGATGTAAGCGCGCAGATTGGGCGGTAGTAATTCTGGCGTCTCCGCCTGCTTGAACTGGTCAACGGTCAGTTCGACGAATTGGATGCTGTATGTCAGATGGGTGTCCAGAGCATGCCTTACCCCGAAGAGATTCTTCAGGTAGGTGTTGAAATTGAGTACACATGCTTGATAACGGGCGCTTAAGTAATTGTCGAGTACACGCGTCATTTGGTGTTCGATTTCGTGCCGAAGGCCAATGAGGAATCTAAGGTTGTTCTTGGTGTCGTGGTCAAGGGGACAGTCGTTATCGTTCAGGCAACGTTCGAGTTCCCAGTGCTTCTTTGCTCCGTGCTTGGTCCTGTCGTATGTCTTACGTTTTGCAGTCTGCTTGTAATACCGGTAGTCGATTCCTTTTGAGCGGTAATAGGCGTGAAGAAGGTATGTCCAAGCAATGGTCATGAGTACTATGAAGGCTTCGGACTTGAATTTGATTAAGGGGTCATTGAAGACCTTGATGGCGCAAAGCGCGGATTCCTTTGCCTTCGCGAGAAGCTCCGCCTTGATGGAACCAATTGTTCTGTTGCGTTTCATAATCTTTGTGTTTCAGCGAACAATGTTTATATGGATCTATATAAAAACCCAAAAATGGCATTAAGTGCCGTATAAGACGCCGGAGAATCCGGCATCCTTCCAGACCTAAATGCAGTAATTTCAACCTCTTCTTCAGAAACGGATGATGTTTCGGAGAACATCAACTGAACCCCTTCGTCTCAAGCGGGATTCTAGATCGGCCCGGGCGGGATGTCAAGCCGCTGTACTCGTCCAGTACATTAGTGACACCGGGGAGCCTTATGGCGTTCAACCCAGTCTCGATAATATTCATTTGGGGTCTTCTGGGCAAGCGATTGATGGGGGCGGACGTAATTATAGGTCTGATTCCATCGCTCGAGCTGTTGGTTGTGCTCGTCCAACCTGATCGCGATATCC
>Ga0315295_10005249_pt1 | contig 11060 bp, 9 predicted proteins | sample YL17G14_0_MG_FD_204453 | JGI IMG/M metagenome (GOLD analysis project Ga0315295, IMG submission 204453) | Sediment microbial communities from Yellowstone Lake, YNP, Wyoming, USA - YL17G14_0 | ecosystem: Environmental > Aquatic > Freshwater > Lake > Sediment | place: USA: Wyoming | collected...
AGCACCTGCATGTCGCCCGGTTCGCCGAAGACGACGTTGGCAGCGCCGGTGCGCCCGTCATAGCCGAGCAACGCATATCCAATCCTGCGTTCCAGCATGGCGCCGGTGATGGTCTGGAACTGGCGCACTTCCGCCGGCCGGATGCCGAGTTCGTCCAGAAGGTTCGCGGAAAGCCAGGTGAACAGGGACCCGGTATCGACCCGAAGCTCGACCTCGCGCTGGCGCTGGGGGTCGGCTGGATTGCGAATCGACACCACTACACGAAACAAGCCCATGACATGCCCATTATAGTCCTTTCTTCGCACCCTTCGGTCAATGGCGGCGGCGAAGGATGGCGCCGGTCAACAGCGCGCCCAGGATGCTCATCCCCAGGAAGCCGAACAGGTAGGTGAGGGCCCAGGCCAGCACCAGGAAGGGGCCGCCTCCGGGCGAATTCACCACCTCCATCACCCGGTCGGCATTGGGCGAGTTCATCAGCTCGGCGCGCTGGCGGAATTCGTCGCGGAGGAATTCCACCAGGCCCCAGAGTTGCCGGCGGATCAAGGCGTGAGAGATCAGGGCCACCAGGAAGGCGACCGCGAAGCCGAAAAAGCCGCTGAGCATGCCGAGCCGGCCCGCCTCGTGGGGGAGCGCGGAGCGGCCGAACTGCACCCGGAAAAAGAAGACGGCCAGGGCGCCGCAACCCACCGTCCACAAACAGCAGAAGTCGCCAAGCTCGGGGACCCCGGCCAGCACGCCCGCGGCGATACCGGCCATGAAGGCGGGGCCGAGCATCATCGAGGCCGTCACCGGGGGAGTCTTCCAGTCCCGGGCCGGCGGAGTGGAGGGCGGCGCGGGCGCGGCGGGCGGAGGCTCGGCCGGCGGCCGCTGCTCCGGCTCCGATGCCGGCTCGCGCTCCGGCTCCGCGGCGGATGCCGGCTGCCCGCTGAGTTTGGTCCCGCAGATCGGGCAAAAATAGGCGACCGGCGGCAATTCCGCGTTGCAGTACGGGCAGCGTTCCATCAGTTAGTCGCACCCTCGGTGATGTTGGCCAGGGCGATCTGGGTCTTGTGGCGCGCCCGCCAGATGATCACGCGCCTCTGCCGCTCGGCATCGCGCATGACGAATTCCACGCGGCTACGGCCGCGCCGCTCCTTGAACTCGCGGCTGAGGCGCTGGCGATAGAAGGAAGCGACCCGCTGCAGCGCGTCGTCCGTCTGGTATGTCGCGGCCACTACCTGCCAGTTGACCTCCGCCGGTATTTCCACCGAAATCGTTGCCCCATCCCCTCTGAGCCGCCGCGAGCCGGGATAGATGGGCAAGCGCAACTCGGCTTCCGTCGGCTCTCCCTTCTGGATCTTCAGCGACCCCGCCGCCGTGTCCACCTCGACCCGCTTGTTGATTTGGCGAATATCCATGCTGATCTGGCGGACCAGATAGCGGCTGAAGACGTAAATGCCGCTGAAAACCAGCAGGCCGGCAAGACCGAGCACCCCCAGCAGCATCCAGGCGAAGGTGTAGTCGGCACGCCGGGGGACGTGTGGCTGCGGTTGGCTAGCCATGGTTGTACTCCTCAGGAATGAAAGCCCCCCCGCGGTTGTAAGACAGTGGGCCAAGTAACCAGCGGTCCAATGCGTCGGCCAGCGGCGGCGCGGCGGCGGCGCCCGCCAGCAGGCCCGTCAGCATCCGCCCGGCCGCCCACGCCGGCCGCAGCCCCAGCCATTCGCTGAGGACGTCGGCGGCCAGCAGCGCCAGCGAAGCCAGACAGGTTCCAAGTTTCAGGTGCCAGGTTTCAGGTCGAGTGCCTGACGCGAGAGCCGAGAGCCGGAACGCGGAAACGAATAGTCCAACGGCCGCCCCAATATAAACGCCGAGGCAACGCGCGCAGACGGCCATGGGCGCTCCGGCAATCCAGAACGACCGGCCGGGCTGCTGGCGGCACAACGGCTGGAACAGCGAGTGGATCAGGGGCGAATGCAGAAAAGGCGCGGCGGCGGCCAGCGCCACACCCCCGGCGCTCAATAACGCCAGGGCGAAGGGAATGGGACGCAGATGAGCGCAGATGAACGCAGACTTGTTCTTGTTCGTATCCGATCTGCGTTTATCTGCGTTCATCTGCGTCCCATTTCTCACGTTCATACGAACGCCGACAGCCCGGTGATTTTCTCCCCGATGATCAGCGTGTGGATGTCGTGTGTTCCTTCGTAGGTCTTGACCGATTCCAGGTTGCACATGTGCCGGAAAACGGGGTACTCGTCGGCCACGCCGTTGGCACCAAGAATGTCGCGGGCCAGCCGCGCCGTCTCCAGGGCGATGTCCACGTTGTTGCGTTTCAGCATCGAGATGTGGCTGTGATCGGCGCGGCCGGCATCCTTCAGCCGGCCGACCTGCAGGGCCAGCAATTGGCCCTTGGTAATCTCGGTAATCATCCACACCAGCTTCTGCTGCACGAGCTGATGCCCGGCGATGGGGCGGTTGTCGAACTGCGTGCGCCCCTGCGCGTAACGAAGCGCGGTGTCGTAGCAGGCCATGGCGGCGCCCAGCGCTCCCCACCCGATGCCGTAGCGGGCCTGGTTCAAACACCTGAGCGCGGCTTTCAATCCCGTGGCGCCGGGGAGCATGTTCTCGCCGGGCACCCGCGCGTCCGCCAGCGTCAGGCTGCTGGTTACCGAGGCGCGCAACGAGAATTTGCCCTTGATGTCGCGCGCCGCGAAGCCGGGGGTGCCTTTCTCCACCAGGAATCCGCGGATCACGCCGTCGTCGGTCCTGGCCCATACCAGGGCGACGTCGGCGATGCTGCCCGAGGTGATCCACGTCTTTTCGCCGTTCAGGATGAAGTGCGCGCCGTCGCGCGCGGCGCGCGCGCGCATGCCCGCGGGATTGGAGCCGAAGTCGGGCTCGGTCAGCCCGAAGCATCCGATGGCCTGCCCGCTTTGCAGCCGCGGCAGCCATTTCTGTTTTTGCTCTTCCGAGCCGAAAGTGGCGATGGGGTACATGACCAGCGAGCCTTGCACGCTGACGAAGCTGCGCAGGCCGCTGTCGCCGCGCTCCAGTTCCTGCATGATCAGCCCGTACTCGACGTTCGACATCTCCGCGCAGCCGTACCCGCGCAGGTTGGCGCCCAGAAAGCCCAGTTCCCCGATCTTGGCCACGAGCTGCGCCGGGAACCGGCCCTCGCGGTTGTGCTCGTCGATGATCGGCACCACTTCCTTTTCCACGAATTCGCGGGCGGTTTGCCGCACCAGCAGTTCCTGCTCGCTGAACAGCGAATCGATCTCCATGAAATCCACGCCACGAAACGGATAGGCCATCGCTCGCTCCTGGAGTGCCTGAACCTTCAGTATATCCGTTGAAGGCCGGCGGGGCGGGCCGGACTGGAGCCGACCCCACAGGCGCGCAGCCGAGGCCCGCGGCTTTCAGTCGGGCCGCGAAAATTCAGGAAACTTTCAGGGTTGTCCCTCAATATTTATGGGCAAACAAAAGGAACGTGTGCTATATGTCTTGGGCCGCCGGCCGAGTCTGCTTTTAGATTTTCGCATGCGTCATGATTCTTTCTTCTCGATCGTACTCACCGCCCTTCTGCTGGTCACGGCCGCGATCCCGCGCGCGGCGGGCCAGCAGCGCGATCCGCTTACTCTTCAAAGGGCGCTGGAAATGGCCGATCAGCGCAACCTGGATCTGCTGGCGGCGCGGCAGCGGCGGGCGCTGACGCCGGCCAGAATCCAGATCGCGAAACAGCGGCCGAATCCGACGTTGTCCTTTGGAGCGTCGCGCGATACGCCCCATCAGGGCCTGGCTTTCGAGCAGCCCCTGGAATTCCGTTTCCAGCGGCAGCGCCGCATCGAGCAGGCCACCGAGGAGGGCGGGCTGACGGAACTGGAGATCGCCGCGCTGGTCTGGCAGGTGCGCTGCACGACGCGCGAGGCGTACTATGGGGTCGCTCAAGCGCGCGCCGAATCGGCGCTGCTGGCCAAGATGCAGGGGCTGGCCGAGCGCCTCCGGGAGATCGCCAAGGAACGCTTCGAGGCCGGCGCGGTGGCGCAGGTGGAGGTGCTGCGGGCGGAGGCCGAGGTCGCCAAGGCGGAGGCGGAGGTCCTGCTGGCGCGCCAGTCCGAGAAGGTGGCTTTCAGCCAACTGAACGCCTTGCTCAACCAGCCGGCCGCCGCCACCTGGGAGTTGGCCGGATCGCTGGAGGACATGCTGCCCCCGCTTGCCCTGGAAGCCGCCGTCCAGCGCGCCTACGACCTGAACCCAGAGCTTAAGCACCTGGCCCAGGAGCGGAAGGTGGAGCAAAGCCGCTTGGGGGTGCTCAAAGCCGAACGCTACCCGGCTCCCAGCGTGGGGTTCGGCGCTGATTTCAACGCGCCGGAGGAGTACCGGATGGGCGGCCGAGCGCAGCTTTCGCTGGTGTTGCCGCTGTTCACTCGAAACCAGGGTGAGATCGCCGAATCTTTGGCCAACCAGCGAGTTCTGGAATCGAAGACGGCCGCCACCAAGCGGGCCACGGCCGGCGCTGTCGAGCGGGCCTACCTGCGCCTGATGGCCCTGGAGGAGCAGGTGCAAATCTATCGCCAGAAGCTCCTGCCCTCGGTGCGGCATCTGGAGACCCTGGCGGAAGAGAGTTATCGGGCCGGCAAGTCCGACATCCTGTTTGTGCTCGACGCCCAACGCAATGTGCACGAAGTCGAGCACAACTATCTGAGCACGCTGGCGGCGCAGCAAAGCGCGTATAGCGCTTTGGAACAAGCAGTAGGAGGACCGCTGGAATGACGAACTGCGACAAACGAACGCCCGGCATTTTCTGGAGCGGGACCCTGCTGCTGCTCGCGGCTCTTTCTTTTTCGTCCTGTTCGCACAAGGCGCCTGCCGAGGATGCGGAGAAGAAGGGAGGCGAAGGCAAGGAGGAGGCCAGCCAACTGGTGGCCGAGGTGACGGTGGCGCGCGTCGAGCGCGCCGACCTCCAATCGGCCATCCCCATGACCGGCACCATCGCCGCCCTGCCCAACCAGGATGTGAAGGTCAGCGCCTTGGTGCCGGGCCGCATCACGGAGATGAAGGTGACCGAGGGCGACCAGGTCCGGCAGGGCCAACTGCTGGCCAAGATCGACGACCAGCCCGCGCTGCGCCAGATCCAGCAAGCGGAGGCCGCTCTGGCACAGGCCAAAGCCAACGTCGAGAACGCCCGGCTGAACCGCGAGCGCAACGAGAATCTGCTCAGCCGCGGCATTGCGGCCAGAAAGGACGTGGAGGACGCGCGCACCCAGCTCAGCGTGAATGAGGCGGCACAGCGCCAGGCCGAAGCCGCGTTGGAGCTCCAGCGCCTGCAGCTTTCGCGGACCGAGGTCCACGCGCCGCTTTCGGGGACGATTGTGAAGCGATTCGTCAGTGTGGGCGAGCAGGTGGACGGCACCGCGGCGCAGCCCCTCTTCGAGCTGGTGAACCTGCAAGAGGTGGAGCTGTTCGGCAACCTCCCGGCCGCCTACCTGGACAAGGTGCGCGAGGGGCAAACGCTGCCGCTCACCATCACCTCGCTGCCCGGCAAGACCCTGGTCGGGCGCGTGGTGGCTGTTTCCCCTTCCGTGGACCCGGCCACCGATGTGGGCATGGTCAGAATTCGCATCGCCAATCCCGGCGGATTGCTGCGCCTGGGGAAGTTTTTGACCGCCAAGGTGGCCGTCGAGACGCATCGCCACGCTTTGGTTGTTCCGCCGGAGGCCATCTACCGCGACGAAGAGGGCAAGACGATCCTCTTCCGCGTGGCAGGCGTCAAGGCGGAGGCCGTGGATGTGCAGGTGGGCTTGGAGACGACCGAGCGGGTGGAGGTCATATCCGGCGTCAAGGAAGGGGAAACCGTTATCCGCACCGGCGGGTACGGGCTGGGCAAGCAGGCCAACATCAAAGTTGTCACGGCCAAGCCCAAGGAATGAAGCACTGGTGAGTAGCGCTCAAACAGACGGTGGGCAAGATGAACCTCGTGGCTTTTTGCCGGCAGCATAACCGCGCCATCTATCTGCTGACGGTGTTGCTGGTGGTGGCCGGCTTGATCACCGTCTTCCAGTTGCCCAGCAACATTTACCCCGAGCTGCACTTCCCGCGCATCATCATTCTGGTTCACTCCGGAGACCTGTCTCCGCAGAACATGCTGCTGACCGTAACCCGACAGATCGAGGAGTCGGTGAGCACGGTGCTGGGGGTGCGCCGGGTGCGCTCCAAAACCATCCGCGGCGGGGCCGAGATTTCCGTGTTGTTCAGCCCGGACATGGACATGCCCTACGCGCTGCAACTGGTGCAGGCCCGGGTCAGCGAGGTGCGCAGCAGCCTGCCGGCCAATACCGACATCGTCGTCGAGCGCCTCACCCCCACGGTCTTCCCCATCCTCAGCTTTGTTCTGAACGGCAATGTCCCGGCCGCCGACCTGCGCGACTATGCCTTCTACGTTTTGCGGCCGCTGTTTAGCCGCGTTCCCGGCGTGGGGCGGGTGGAGGTCCAGGCCAGCGATACCCGCGAGGTCTCGGTCATCGTCGATCCGCAGAAGCTGTTGGCCCACCGGCTCTCGATTGTGGACGTGGGTGATCGCCTGCGGGCCACCAACCAGGTGACCTCGGTGGGCCGCCTGGACAAGGACTATTCCCAATACCTGGTGCTGGCCACCGGGCAGTACGCCGACTTGGAGGCCATTCGCGACACGGTGGTCGCGGTCGAGAATCAGACTCCCATCCGGCTGCGGGACATCGCCGAGGTGCGCGACGGCGTGGAAGACCGCCTGACGCTGATCACCGGGAACGGGCAACCGGCCGCCCTGATGAACGTCACCCGGCAGATCGGCGGCAACATCGTGCAGGTCTCCGGGGATATCAGCAATCTGGTCCACAACCTGGGCTCGGCCATCCCGGCCACCCTGCACCTGTCGTTGGTCTATGACCTGGCGGGCTTCGTGCGCGACGCCATCGGCAACGTCCGTGACGCCATTTTGATCGGCGGCTTTCTGGCGGTGGTGATTCTGTTCCTCTTTCTCCGCTCCGGCCGCACCACCCTGATTGCCGCTACCATGCTGCCCCTGACGGTGATCGGGACCTTCTTCATCATGGGCCGGCTGGGGGGAACGCTGAACCTGATGTCGCTGGGCGGTCTGGCCATTGCCATCGGCCTGGTGATCGACGACGCGGTGGTGGTGGTCGAGAATATCTATCGGCACCTGGGCCTGGGCCAGTCCGCCCAGCAAGCCGCCGAAACCGGCACTCACGAGCTGCTGGGCCCGGTCATCGGTTCCACCGTCACCACCGTGGTGGTCTTCCTCCCCCTGGGACTGCTGAAAGGGGTGGTGGGCGAGTTCTTCTCCGCGTTGTGCCTGACGCTGGCGGCCTCCGTGCTGCTCTCGCTGCTCTTCGCGCTCACGCTCATGCCGCTGCTCTCGGAGCAGTTCCTTTCTCCGGAGCGGTACCGGCCCGGATCCGCGCGCTTCATCGGGCCGGTGAACCGCCTCTATGAATGGGGCGTGCGCTGGGCCCTCCGCCACCGGGCGCTGATCGCCGCGGCGACCGTGCTCTCCCTGGCGGCCGGGGTATTCCTGTACACCAAGGTCGAGACCGGCTTCCTGCCCGTGATGGATGAAGGCGGGTTCGTGATCGATTACCTGACTCCGCCGGGCACCTCTTTGAAGCAGACCGATCGGCTGGTGCGCATGATCGAGGAGCGGGTCAAAACCACGCCGGAAGTCGCGGCGTTCTCCCGGCGCACCGGCGCGGAGATGGGCCTGTTCGCCACCGAGCAGAACTCGGGCGACGTGCTGGTCAAGCTCAAGCCCCAGTCGGAACGCAAACGCGACGCCGAGGAGATCATCAGCGACCTGCGGGAGCAGTTCAAAAAGAACATCTCTGGCATGGACGTCGAGTTCGTGCAGCTCCTGCAGGACATGATCGGCGACTTGGAAGGCTCTCCGGAGCCGGTGGAGGTGAAACTGTTCGGCAGCAACATGGCCGATCTGCAGAAGCTGGCCGAGGAGATCGGCCCGAAGATCGAGAAGATTCCGGGCATTGTCGATTACAAGGCCATTCAGAAGGGCAACCCGGAAATGCGCATCAAAGTGGACCCCGGCACCGCCGGGCGCCTGGGCCTGACCGTGGACCAGGTTTCTCAGCAGGTGAGCGCGGGGTTGTTGGGAGTGCAGGCCACCGAGCTGCGGCTGACCGACCGGACCATCGGCATTCGGGCCCGCTTCCCCGACAGCTTCCGCTTTGATTACGCCAACATCCGGCAGTTCCCCATCGTCACCCCGGCCAAGCAAATCGTCCCCCTGTCCATGATGGCCGAAGTAGACAGGTTCCAGGGCGAGAACCAGTTGCAGCGGGAGAACCAGCGGCTGATGGCGGTCCTGACGGCGCGCCTGGAGAACCGCGACCTGGGCAGCGCCATCCGCGACGTGAAAAAGGTGATCGAGGGCACCCGCCTCCCCGTCGGCACCACCTGCGAGATCGGCGGCCAGTACGAGAGCCAGCAGGCCGCCTTCCGCGACCTGCTCTCGGTGCTGGCGCTGGCCATGGCGGCCGTGTTCATCGTCCTGGTGGTGCAGTTTCGCTCCTTTGTGCCCTCCCTGATCATCATGTCGGCGGCCCCGCTTTCCCTGTTAGGCGTCTTCGGCATGCTGATCCTCACCGGCACGGCGCTGAACGTTTCCTCCTTCATGGGCATCGTCTTGATGGTCGGCCTGGTGGTAAAGAACGGCATCATCCTCTTCCAATACGTCCACCAACTCTGGGAGGTACAGGAAATGCCCCTCAGCGAAGCGCTGGTGGCGGCGGGAAAAATCCGGCTGCGCCCCATCCTGATGACCACCCTGTGCACGCTGTTTGGCTTGCTGCCGTTGGCATTGGGGCTGGGCTCCGGCGCAGAATTGCAGAAACCGCTGGCCCTGGCGGTGATCGGCGGGCTTTCCATCTCCACCTTCATCACCCTGCTGGTGATGCCGGTGTTTTATTCCCTGCTGGAAAGCAAAAAGTAGAAGCAATCGGAAGGGGCGGCTTGCTGGTGAGCCGTTAGGATCAACTTATGAAACTCAAACTCTTGTTCACGGTCTTATGTCTGGCTGTCATTTCGTATGGTGCCGAGCGAGTCGTCGGCGGCCCTTACGTGGTCAATCCCGCGCCGAGAGCCGCGACTATCGGCTGGGTGGTCGAGACCTCCGACGTAAAGGTCGGCGCCGAAGCGGGGAAGATGGACCGAACCGTATCGGTCCTGCGCGGCGAGAAGGTTTCGCTGACGGGCCTGAAGCCCGGCACGACCGTGTACTACCAGGCGTTCCCGGGCGAGGAAGGGAAGGGGCGCTTCAAGACCCCGCCCGCCGGGCGCGCCTCCTTCAAGTTCGTGGTCTTCGGCGACACGCGGTCCAGGCATGAGCTGCACCGCAAGGTGATTGAAGCGATCAGCAAACTGGATCCAGATTTCGTGGTCCACACCGGGGACTTGGTGAACGATGGCTACGATACCTCGCTGTGGCCGACCTTCTTCGACATCGAGCGGGAACTGCTGCGCAAGACGGTGTTCTTTCCCGTGCTCGGCAATCACGAGCGGGACAACGCCCGGTTCTACGAGTTTTTCGACGTCAAATTGCCGTACTACTCGTTCAACTGGGGCGCCGCGCATTTCGCCATGCTGGACAGCGACGTGCCGAACGTCGCTTCGGGGAGCGGCGCGCGCGAGCGCTTCTGGACCGAGCAAACGCGCTGGCTGGAAGACGACCTGGCGCGCAACCAAAAGGCCGATTTCCGCTTCGTCGTCATGCACCACCCCGCTTACACCGTCAACATCACGAAGGTCGCCCACGTGAGCCAGGAAACGCAGACGCTGATCCCGCTTTTCGAGAAGTACAAGGTGGCGGCCGTCTTCGCCGGGCACGATCACAACTATCAGCACCACTTCAAAAACGGCGTGCATTACATCGTGACCGGCGGCGGCGGCGCTCCGCTGGCGCCGGCGGAGGCGCCCCTGCCGGCCGTCACGCTCAAGGTGGAAAGCGTCGAGCACTACGTGCCCATCGAGGTGGAGGGCAATCGCGCGCATATCCGGGCCATCGCTCTGGATGGGCATGTGATCGAGACCATTGAGTTGACCGCGCCGGAGAGCGCCGCGGCGGCAGCCAAGCAATAGCCCTTTGGGGCCTGGCTCGAAGCCTTCTTCTGCCCCAGTTCTCGTTCCGAGACCTTACCAAGCGTCTTTCGCCGGCAGCGCGAAGTCCCGCAGGATCCACTGCGCGATGGCGATTTGCGTCTGCGGTTCGCGCCGGACGAGGGAAGCCATGAGCGTTCCGCTGACCCATTCCATGTCACCGCCGGGGGACCTGGACCCGGTGAGGGCTTGACCAGGCCAGATGCCCTTCGGCCACCTTCATGTTGCCCGGGTACTGGGGCGGGCGGCCCTCCAGTTCGATGCGCCAGTAATACCAGTGAAAGCCGGGAGGAGGCTCGTCCCGGAAGCGGGTTTCGAGCGACGGCTTGCCTGCCGCGACCACGGTATTGATCTCGGCGCCGTCCCGCACCAGCACTGCGCGGACGATCGGCCTGGGCGCATCGGCCCTCAAAGTGAGCTCCACGCTCCCAGTGGCTGTGAGGTCCTGCCCCATGAACACGCCGTTGGCCCGGGCCTCGATCGAGACACGGGAACCGTTGGTGGCAAACACGCGCCGCTGTCTGAGAGCGTCCGCGATGGCAGCCGGGGTCAGCTCCGGAGCGTAGATTCCAGTCAGTCCGCCTCCGGTACCAGGGTTGCGGCGGTGTCCGTCGCTGGTGGCGACAAAGCCGATGCGGTGGCCGGCGGAGAGATCGGCGTGGATCTTGTCCGGAGGGATGATGTAGATGCCCCAACCCGTGGCCACTTCGACGTTGGTGTCCACCGGGCAACCCACCAGGCGGTACTCCGCATGTTGGGCGAACATGACCCCGCCGGCGGCCTCCACAACCTCGCACAGCTCGTTGAAGTCATTCCCGTTCTCGGGATGCCGGATGAGCGGGGTGTCCCGGCCGGGGTAGATCACGGTGCGGTGGTTCGACTTGTCATCATCGGTGCGCTGGGACCACTCGAATCCGGGC
>Ga0315295_10005250_pt1 | contig 11060 bp, 9 predicted proteins | sample YL17G14_0_MG_FD_204453 | JGI IMG/M metagenome (GOLD analysis project Ga0315295, IMG submission 204453) | Sediment microbial communities from Yellowstone Lake, YNP, Wyoming, USA - YL17G14_0 | ecosystem: Environmental > Aquatic > Freshwater > Lake > Sediment | place: USA: Wyoming | collected...
GTGACGTCTCGAGCGCAAACCTGTCCTGCGGCGAGAGGGCCTCGGCACCAACGAGCCGGACGATCTCAAGCAGCTCCGCCTCCTGTTCGAGCAATCCCATGGCCTCGACGGTCATCTTTTCCATTTCCAGCCCCTGGTCCTTGTCCTCGAAGCACTCCTTTAGATACTGTTTATAAAAACTGTATGAGGTTAGCCAGTCGATGGCGGGGAAGTGCCTCTGGTATGCAAGCTCACCCTTGAGCGACCAGAAGACCTTGACCACGTGCAGAGTTGCCTGGACGACCGAGTCGGACAAATCGCCGCCGGGCGGGCTGACCGCTCCGATGATCGACAAGGCCCCTTCGCGTTCGGGTTTTCCGCAGCACTGGACGCGTCCGGATCTCTCGTAGAACGCCGCAATCCGGGCCGACAGGTACGCTGGGTAACCTTCCTCGGCGGGCATCTCTTCCAGCCTCGTCGATATCTCGCGCATCGCCTCCGCCCATCGGCTCGTGCTGTCGGCCATCAGGGCGACGGTATAGCCCATATCGCGGAAATACTCGGCGATTGTAATCCCTGTATAGACCGATGCCTCTCTGGCCGCCACGGGCATGTTAGAAGTGTTCGCAATCAGTACCGAGCGTTGCATTAACGGCTCGCCGCTCCGCGGGTCCTTCAGCTCCGGAAACTCTGTCAGCACGTCGGTCATTTCATTGCCGCGTTCGCCGCAGCCGACATAGACGACGATGTCCGCGTCCACCCATTTGGCTAACTGATGCTGAACGACAGTTTTGCCTGTTCCGAACGGTCCCGGCACGCAGGCCGTCCCGCCTTTGGTTATCGGGAAGAACGTGTCGATGACGCGCTGGCCCGTGGCGAGTATTCTATTGGGTGCAAGGCGTTTTTTTGTCTGCCTGGCGTTACGAACGGGCCATTTCTGCATTAATTGCAGCTCCGTTTCGCTTCCGTCTTCCGCAGCGACGGTCGCAATCGTCTCGACGACTGTGAAATCTCCTTTGCTAATCTTCTTCAAGGTTCCTTCCACGCCGACCGGCACCATAATCTTGTGCAATACGAGCGTGGTTTCCTGCACCTCGCCGATTATATCTCCGCCGGTGACTTTTGTCCCTTCTGAGACTGTCGGCTTGAAATGCCATTTTTTCTCTCTGTCCAGCCCCGGCATGTCACTGCCCCGGCTCATGAATTCGCCTTCGGCCTCCACGAGTGCGTTCAGCGGTCTTTGGATGCCGTCATAAATGCTCTGAATCAGCCCCGGACCCAGCTCGACACTCAGCGGCGCCTCGGTATCGACCACAGGTTCGCCCGGTCCCATGCCCGTTGTTTCTTCGTAGACCTGGATCGAGGCCTTATCGTTGTGGAGTTCCACGATTTCGCCGATGAGGTTTAATTCGCCTACGCGAACCACATCGTACATTCGCGTGCCCGCCATCCCTTCGGCGACCACAACAGGGCCCGCAACCTTGACTATCCTGCCTTCATTTTTCTCACTCATTATCAAAACCTTCCGTATATCGTATTGCGAATCGCTTCATGCGTATTATTTTCACGCAATACGCAATACGCACGACGCAATACCAACTTCTAATCGCTCTGAAGTATATCGATACCCGTAGCCATTTTCAGCACCAAGCCCAGGGACTGCGTGGCATAGCCTTCGGATTCGGTTGTAAACGGAACAACCACAACACAGGGAGTCGGCTTGTCCCGATAAGCCGTAAACACTTCTTCAGTCATGGGGGCGATATTTTCGGCGACTACTACGAGAGCATAATTTTCATCGATTATTTTCCTTGCGCTCTCGGTGATCTCGGCCGGCGTCTGCTCGACCGCGAACGTGTCGACTCCCAGTGCCGAGAACGGCATCACAAAATCAGTGTCACCCAAAACTGCAATCTTGCCTTCCATTATATTCGTCTCTCGTGACCCGTAGCCCGTGTCTCGTCAAAGCTTGTTGATGAGACTTACAAGCATACGGCTCTCATGGTTTATATCTTCCGAGAATTCTTCTAATTCTCTTTTTGTTATGTATTTCCTTCTGTTAGAAATAATGAGTTGTGTATCCAACTCTGCACATGAACCCAATGATATATACAAAAACTGCTTGTATTCATTGGTGTGATGCCTTACAAATCCTTCTGCTATATTTGACGGAATGGATACCGCCGCTCTTTTCATCTGGCTGACCAGACCATATAGCTCATCTTTCGGCAATCTATCCGTTACTGTGTATATTTTATCTACAATCTCGATTCCCTTTTGCCAAACCTTCAAATCTTTGTAATCTTTTACTTTCATTTGTTTCTCTACAAAACGAGTCACTGGTCACGAGTCACGGGTCACGTAATACGGTCCATGATTAGCTTCGTGTCCAGGTTGTTTTTCTTTGCCGTCAATATCAGCTTTACCGTTCGGATTTCATTTTCTTTCATTAGCAGATAGGCGATAATCGGCTGAGGGCCGGCGGTAATCTGGATCGTCGATTTCAAAAATCCGGTCAAATGCTCTTCGCACTGCTGCTCGACCTTCAAGAACGATTTGTCCGACGCCAGGTAGCTTGCACCGGCATCAACGATTCGATGGTAGGGCGTTACGAAGAACAAAGGGCCTAACGCTTCGTAGCCGAGCTCTATGCCGTGCATGAATCGCTCTAATTCGATAAAGCCGCCCTTCAGAAATACGTTGCGCTGCTCCGATTTGGTGAATTTGAGCCGGAGCATTGTCCGGATATTGGTCAAGTCAATCTGTATTTTATAGAGTCCGGTCAGAAAAACGCTCTTCAGCCGGCGTGCCTGCATCAGATTGTATTCGGTCTGACTTTGATCTATCGCATCGTCAATCCGGCGTACATCCTTGTTCTGGTAATAGGCCAGAACCGCCCGCTCGACCGCTTCCCGCACGTAACCAGGAAATACCGGCTTGCTGAATTCTTCTTCCTCGGAGAATAACTGCTCAATTTGCTCGGGCAAAACGTTGCCGTCGCTGCTATAGTCCGTGCCGATAGGTCTCTCTGTTAATGTTCTTCTTACGGCCAGCCGGAGGTTGGCAAAATCATCCCGCGTTTTAAGCAGCTCGACAATAGGCTTATTCAGCATTAAATCCGCGAAAAGAGTTCGCGCCGCCGTTCTTCGCTGCTGCAGGACATCCTGTACTTCAGTGAAATTCCTGCCGCCTGCCGACAGGGCGTACTCCGTGCCGCTCAACAAATCGGCAGCCTGCTGGAAACCGGACGCATTGGCCATATCGAGCAAAGTCGCCCTGGTGAGCATCTGGATTTCGAGCGTGCGGACCAGAGCCGTCTGGTATGTATAACGCCAGTCGTCGCCGCCAATGGGCGGATACGTGTAAAAATCAAGAATAGCTTGTTCAACAAGTTCGCTCATTGATTGTTAGTCTTTGAATAATTCTTTTGCCAGATCGATTTCAAGCTCCTTGCGTGCCTGGTCCAGCAGCACATCCAGAGAGACATTGGTCTTTATTTGGCCGCGTTTTAAGATAAAGCCGGCGCCTATGTTCTGCTTTTGGTCGGACAATTTCAGCTCGCCTTTACCCTTTGAGGACAACTGCCGGTTGACCTGATCGATAAGATCCTGATTGATGCGCTTCTCGTTCTTGTCAACGACGATTTCTTCGGCGCCGGTCTCTACAGCTTCGAGCATTAATTTTGTGCAGAGAGTGCGATACTCTTCGTCCGGCAGGTTCTGCAACTGTTGGTGCGCCTGCTCGAAAACCTCATCGAGTACCTTTCTTTTCTCCGCGAGAAGCTGCTTGGCGATATCCATTCTTGCCGCGGCGAGGATGTGCGATTCCTCATCTTCGCCAGCCTTTTTGGCCAGAATCTCAGTTTGCTTTTTGTATTCGTCCAATTGCTCGGCGAGTTTGGCCTGCTCAGCAGCCTCGTTTTCTTCGGCCTGCTTTTTTATCTTCTCGGCCTCAGCTTTTGCATCGGCCAATATCTTATCTACTACCTGTACAGCTTCCATAATCTCTTATCTCGTGTATCGTAATTAGTTTTACATATTAGGCTGGAACTGTCGGCCAGTTAATACCGAACAATATCATAAACAGGGTTACAAGCAGACCTAATATTGCGTAGATCTCAACCATGACCGCGTAAACAACTCCCGCTTTGAATGCCATCTCGGGCCTCTTTGCCGCCATCAGGATACCACCGGAGCACACCTTCCCCTGGTAGATAGCGCTGACCAAACCGGCAAAGGCAATGGGCAGACATGCAATCAACACCTGCAATCCAGTTGCGAAGCTCAGATCCGGCACCTTTCGTTCGAAGAAGTGGAGTTGGAGCATGACCATGAAAGCGGCAAGGAATCCGTAGAATCCCTGGGTTCCCGGAAGCACGACCATAATAAACATCTGGCCGTACCTTTCCGGTTTTTCACTCAGGACACCCGTCGCACTTCTACCGGCGATACCAATCCCGATAGCCGATCCGATGCCGGCCAGAAGAGCTGCCAATCCTGCGCCAATCAAAGCCAATGTTAATCCATCCATTGCAAACCTCTCTTTCTTACGTAAACCTTTGGATTTACTTCTTGATATAAATGTGTTTATATTCTTTCGCCAACGGCTCAAACGATTTGCCGCCGCCGATTAGGAACTTCGGGAAGAACTCCACGTATTGAAGCCTCAGTGTATGAACGAATGCGCTCAGTACGGCCAGGATAAGATTGAATAAATGTCCTCCGACGAGCACAATTATCATTAACAGTATGCCTATTCCGTATGGTATTTTGAGGGAGATTCCGGCGATGACGTTAATAGCCATTGCCAGGCCTGCTCCTACCATCCCAAGCGCCATAAGCCGCAGGTAGCTCAGTACGTCCCCAAGGTAAAATATTGAGCTGAAAAGGTTATAGAATCCCATGCCCAGACGGGCCCCCATCCCGCCTTCACGATGACTCAACAAAAGTATCAACACGGCCGGAATGATCGCTACTTTTCCAAAGATGCTGCCGATATGTGGAGGTATGGCTCCCCCCTTGCTTGCACCAAGAATCACGACCGAATTCAGCATTACGAGCCAGGTTAACTGGTCGAATGCTGCTGCTGCAAAGTCTCTTCGTTTGAGATTGTGCACCAATGCTATCACGAGCCCCGTCAGGATTTGGAAATACCCCAGCGCAACCGCTGCGGCGAAGAAGTACATCGGTTTCTCAAACGGATCGAACAGCATCAGCCGTGCTCGCAGCGGCTTCAGAGCGGGGATGAACTGGTTGATAGCGTCGCCGAACCAGCCTCCTGTCAAAGCACCCACTACTATCGTGGCCGCCCCGCAGAGACCCAGCATCATTATTAACTTCTTGTCGCCCTGGATTTTTGGCACGAGCAACAGAGCTGCAACGACCAGGATAAGACCATAACCCGCATCGGCGAGACACATGCCAAAGAATACGGCAAAGAACGGCGCCAGATACGCAGTAGGGTCGATGTTCAAATATTGCGGCATACCATACAACCGTGTTATTACTTCAAAAGGCTTGACGCCGGCCCTGTTTTCTATATCGACGGGAATATCTTCATCTTCGGCCGGTTCGATTTCTGTCAGACTCGATGCATCAAAACCGGATACCAGCTTTTTCAGGCGCTTAAAATCCCGCTTTTTGACCCAGCCTTCCAGAAGAACGGTGCTTTCTGTGGCCGGTGCGGTATCCCTGGTTTGTTCTCTGCTTAGAAGGTTTTGATAGTGGTCGTAAAGAATCTGAAGATTGAGCAGATTCTCGGAGAGCACCGCTGCTTCTTCTGTGTGGCTCTTCAATTGCCTTTGGGCTTTTTCCAGCTTGTTGCTGTGCTCGCTGATTAGTTCGGAGGCGGTTCCCGTCATCGATTCGAAATTGACCGGCTCGAACTCTGCCGACCGCAGCGATTTTTGCACCTCATCTGTTTGTTCTTTCAGACAGGCGATCAGGCAGGCCTGCCGATTGCCGGCGGGGCCGATTTTTTGAATTGCAGCCCCAAGCTCGCCTAGCTTCTCTTCGATCTGCTCATAGTGCTGGTTCTGTATCAATCCGGCCCAGCAGGTCGCCTGGATGAGCTGACCGATTTCCTCGACGGGGCTCTCGAAAGACGACCATGGCCTAAGCATCTCCAGAGTGCTTTTGAGATTTTCAATTTCACTCCTGGTTTTCTCCATCGATGCTTCGAGCTGTTCGCACTTTTCAATGGTCTTTTGGATTTTCCGGTCCGAGACCACTTTGTCATAGGATTGCTCATTAATGACGGTACGCGGTGAAAGCACGCTGGCAACACCCTTTCTGGCCTGTGCGTATTTTCCAAGAAATGCAATACCCTTTTGAAGCCGGCTCAACATTCCTTCAATATCTTTGGGCCGATCAGGCGAAGCGCCGATATCGGGAAAATCCCGGCTTACAATCGCTTCATCGGCGTTGAGTATATGGCAAATACCTTCACGCTGCAATGCCTCCAGAAGCTCGGAAGCCTGCGAGCGATGACTGACAATAATGATTTTCGCCATTTGGGCAATGGCCATAGTTAGCCTCTTAAGTAATCCGTTACTTTTGCAGCCCCAGTGGCCATTCTACTACCGGTTTTATTACGCAATTCCCGGCGTTTGTTTTCGGCTTTCGCTTTAAGTTTATCCACCTCGGCACGGCCTTTCGCCTGTGCTTCGGCGATAGCGGCCTCGGTTGTTTTTTTCCTGTGCTGCTCGGCGTCTATCAAAGCCTGGCGCCGATTCTCTCTGCCTTTTTCCGCTTTCTCGGCCGCTTCTATCCTGGCCTGCTCGATAATTTCCTGTGCCTGAGCTTCAGCCTTTTTAATTTTCTTTATCAGTTCCATTCATACCCCTAATGTACAGGACCCCATATTCCTAAAAGGCTTAGTAGATTATACCATTACCAGAAAGATGGCAACAAATAACCGAAAGATTTTTTTCTTTCTATATAAGCTCGTCAATCTTTGCCGCGAGCTGTTTGACGTGGGCGAGGGATTTGTCGAACTGGGCCCGTTCGGAGCCGTTCAAATCGAGTTCGATAACTTTTTCGACTCCATTTTTACCGAGAATGGCGGGAACGCCAATGAAATATCCCCCAGCATCATATTGACTGTCACAATAGGCGCAGCACGAAAGTACGGTCTTCTTGTCTTTTAATATTGCTTCGGCCATCTTTGCCGCCCCGGCGGCGGGGGCGTAATAAGCGCTATAGCCGAGGAGGTTTACCACTTCTATGCCGCCTGTTCGCGTTCGTTCGATCAATTCGGCGATTTTAGCTTCATTGAGTAATTCTGTGACCGGTATCCCGCCGATAGATGTGAATCTGGGTAAAGGAACCATATCGTCGCCATGGCCGCCCATCAATGTGCACTTAATGTCCTCGACGCTCACGCCAAGCTCGGCGGCGAGAAAGCAGCTAAAACGTGCCGAATCCAGCGCGCCGGCCATGCCCATAACCTTATTCCTGGCAAAGTCCGTAACTTTAGCAGCGGTATAAACCATCGCATCGAGAGGATTGCACACTACAATAACAATGCTCTCGGGCGAATATTTCGCCGTTTTCTCGCTGACGTCCTTAACAATCCCTGCGTTCTTTGCGAGCAAATCGTCCCTGCTCATGCCCGGTTTGCGGGGAAGGCCGCTCGTTATAATAACGATGTCGCTGCCGGCGGTTTCTTCCCAGTCGCAGGTGCCAACGACGTTGGAGTCGTAAAGCTGGACTGGTGCCGCTTCGGCGATATCGAGAGCTTTGCCCTCGGCGAGGCCTTTGATGATGTCGATCAGAACGATATCGCCAAGCTGTCTGGTTGCCGCGATATGGGCGGTTGTTGCGCCGACGTTGCCGGCTCCGACTATTGTAATTTTGTTTCTTGCCATATAAGCGAGCTATATTATTGTCATCTTTGGTCTGTGTCAACGCGCCATTCGAGAATACCGCCGGAAAATTCCTGCTGCAACTGCACCTCCAGGCGCAGAGCGGATGTCTGCACCGGGCTGAATGTTACGCTGTTGAATTTGTCTTTTTCGACGCCGTAGCTGCCGGCGTTTGATACTTGTTTCCAATTGTTGCCGTCTTTATACAGCAATAGCCATGATTTCGGAATCCGGCAGCCGCCTCCGCCCGTATCGTCAAAGAAGTAAACCGCTGAACCGGAAATTTTTTGGGGCTTCTCAAAATCATACTGTACCCATTCTGCTGTGCCTTTATTAGGCCACCATGAGAAACGCGGGATGCTCTGGTCGTTCGAGTTTTGCGGCTCTAATTTATCGCTGAGCGCCATGACGGTGTCAGCCTCCCAGCAATGCGATGCAGTAGCGGGTGTTGCCTCGGGTGGCTGCTTCCACTGATAAGCTCCGGGGCCTGAGCCGATAGTCGGGAACGACGAAATCCGCAGCCGGGCACAGCCCATCGGTATCAGTATGACATTTTCGGTCGGCTCGCTGGATTTCGCCGGGCTTTGCTGGAGCTTGCCGACCAGCCCCAAATGGTCTTTCTGCCACGCCGGGATTCTTTTTGCTTTGGCGCGAAGCTCTATCGGTGCGGCATCGGCCTTAAAAGGCTGATTGTCGTCGGGCCAGCCTTTGCGTACGAACTGGAACGACGAGGCCGGCTTGTTCTCATTTAGCACCAATCCGTAATTCCACGGTGTCGTAGGATGGATTTCCCACGCAGGCCATTCGTCGGTGCCTCCTTCGCGGACGTATTTTTCGCCAATCTTCAGTGAGTAAGTCAGAGGCCCACGATCCACCGATACGCTGTCTTGATTCTTGGTCCATTTTCGCAGCGTGATTATCATGGGGAAATTAAGCTCGACCTTATCACCGTCGGCCCACAGTCGATTAATCTCAATGTATGAACCAGGGCTGTACATTTCGAGCATTTTCTTATTCATCGTTACTTCAGGTTTCTTGCACCAGCCGGGCACACGCAAATAAAGCGGGAACCGGACCTGCTTGCTGGTTGAGATGGTCAAGCTGATTTTCTCGTCGAACGGATACTGAGTTTCTTCGCGGATCGTAACTTCCGTTCCGTCACCGACCTTCGCCATGACTTTGCATGGAGCATACAGAGCTGCCGCCAGGCCGTTACCCGGCGTCGCCAGCCACAGATGCTCTGCGTAATAAGGCCAGCCGTGCCCTGAATTGTGCTGGCAGCAGCGATGACTATGCGGGTCGAACAGCAGCATCGGGCCGCCGTTCTGCAGGCCCGGCGATTTATTGAGCCGGTCGCATAGAACCATGTTCGGGGCCGTCAGATAATGCAGCGCCTTAAGGTCCGGCGTGAACGCCGCCGGCAGCGAGTTGAACGCCACGTCCTCGCAGCGGTCGGCCCATTTCACATCGCCGCTGATGGTCAGCAGCGTTTCGTGTGACAGCATCATCTCGACCATGCCGCAGGTCTCGACCGCCTGGCGGGGGTCCGTAAATCCCGGCCTGCAGTTCTCATCTCCGCCGAACATCCCGCCGGGAAACTGGCCGTACATGTCCCGGATCTTTAGCCAGTTACGTTCGGCCGCCTGCAGATGATTCGGATTCTTCGATTGCATATAGAACGTGCCGGCCTCGCCGAAGCCCTGCGACATATTGACGTTGTGCCAGTTGATGACATCCTTCTCCCATTCGGCGGTGTAGCGGTGCACCTTCTCGGCCAGTTCCAGCAGAAATTTATCCCCTGTCCGGTTGTACAGCCAATATACGCTGTACAGCAGGTCGCCTCCGCGCATCTTAGGCCAATAGCCCACCAGGAATTTGTCTTCCGGCACGGTCATAAGGTACTTCATATACTTCGTCATCAATTCGATGACCCGTTTGTCGCCGGTGAATTCGTAGTAATCCTGTAGGCAAAAGAGCATAATCATATTTGGCCACAGGTCTTCGCGGCCTTCTAAGTCCGTCGCTGCGCCCTTTCTACCCTTGTCCGGGCCGAACCAGCCATCGTCTTTCTGACTCGCAATCGCCGCTTCTATCCATATCTTCGATTCTTTGATTATACGCTCGTCACCGAGGATGTAGCCGCAGTTGCTGAAACCCTTGAGCCAGTATGCAGGCTCTTCCCAGCCGTGGTCGCCCTCACCCGATGGGCTGAGCCACGCATTGCCTTCTTTCTTTAGGAACTCGCTGATTTCGGTCAGGTGCCCGTGAAATCCATTCGCCTGCAATTCGAGCTGCCTGCGGACCCATCCGGCCGGCTCAATCGCCCCGACCGGCAGCTTTATCAATGGACTTGGCATTAACGGTGCGCGGTTGCCGACGTAGTAGTCATTGCCAGTCCCGGTATCAGGCTTGTCAATGACACGGATACTCGTATCGCCGGAGAAGGCAATCCCGGTGAGCGAAACAATCAGTATCGTACTAACCAGCGTGTACTTAAACATAATTAGCCCTTTCAGTTTCAAATAAATCGAAAATCGCATTATATTCAAAGTAACTGACTTTTACATAAGTGTTCTTTTGATAAGAATATATGAAATTTGTCATTCTGATCGCAGCGAAGAATCTCCAACGGCAATCTGGTATAAATCCTGTTCAAATCCCAGATGCTTCGTTCAGCATGACAATTCAAAACCAGTCAAGTTGCAAATTCTACGTAAAAGCCTATGAGAATGCCAATACAAAATACGCTTATTGCTCCGTTGTCAGAGCGTTTCATCTATAGTTTTCCCTTGACAATAGAACGTTAAAGCGTATGATAATTATATTGGTATTCATCACATTCAAAGACTTTCGAAAAGAGGAGATATTACGCATTCAATGATTCTCAGAGGCGGAAAGGTAAATCCAGTATGGTTAACAAAGTAAATTTAAGAACCTGCTTAATATCAATATTTTTGGTTGCGGCACTGTGTCCAGCCACTTTTGGCAAGATAATCTACGTTGACGACGATGCCGCCGGTGCCAATGACGGCTCAAGCTGGGAGAATGCGTACACATTCCTGCAGGAGGCCCTGGCCGATGCAAATTCTGCCGAAAAGCCGGTAGAAATCCGGGTCGCGCAGGGAATTTACAGGCCGAACCAGGGTCTCGTGGCCATCCCGGAGTTCGACTGGAGGACAACAACCTTCCAGCTCATCAACGGCGTTGTGCTCACAGG
>Ga0315295_10005251_pt1 | contig 11059 bp, 14 predicted proteins | sample YL17G14_0_MG_FD_204453 | JGI IMG/M metagenome (GOLD analysis project Ga0315295, IMG submission 204453) | Sediment microbial communities from Yellowstone Lake, YNP, Wyoming, USA - YL17G14_0 | ecosystem: Environmental > Aquatic > Freshwater > Lake > Sediment | place: USA: Wyoming | collected...
TGGCCGTTTGTATAGTGAATGGCGGAGGAGGAGCGATGAGAGATTTGAAGATTGAAGTGGTTGAGGTTAAGGAGCGATGCGGGGCCCGCCATAAGGTCGGCGACGCCTTCTTTATCAGGGGAGAAGGCACTATCGAAATCCCCGCCGGAAAACGCTTCTGCATCTTTGCCCTGAACAGCCTCTTTCCCTTTCTGACGACCAAGCAGCGGGAGGAAGAGCTTCCGGACGACGATTGGATCGCCGAAACGGATCTGTTGACCTGCCCCGATCCCAAAGGAGTCACGTTCAAAGTCGTCCCTCGTGGATAGAAAGGAGAAGGGCTATCTCAGAGTCTCCAGTGCCTTCTTGTGTTTGTTTGTTTTGAACACGAGCAAGGCGCGACCCAGCCCCGCCGACGTGCCATAGGAATGGTCGATGTCGACCACGGCATTTCCGAGAAGGGCTCCGATCTCCGCTCCGGCTCCGATGCGGTCGCCGATCTCGACCGTAATGACTTTATCGGTCTTGACCTTATAGCCGAGCGCCTTGAGCGCTCTCTCCGCCCGCTTGTTGTCGGCTGTGATCAGCAAAAAGTGACCCTGGCCCTCATCCGAATAGGCGCAGAGCGCTTTAAGGTTGACCCCGGCGTTGGCGAGTGTTCCCAGAACCCGGCCCAAGATGCCCGGTTCATTGGGAGTTACTACATGAAGTTCGGTGGCTTCTTCGACTTTGTGCACGGCGCTCTCCTTCTGAAAGAACAATTATAGCAAAATCCGGGACGGTGCGAAAGTGATTCTGTTGAGTTTTTGATCGACTGGGCTATAATGTGGCCTCGAAGGAAACAAAGATGCTTCCGGCAGGTCGAAAAGATATCCTTGTCGCGATCGTCGACAATTCGATCGCGCCCTCTGTTTATAAGCCGGTCGAGCATTGGGCGGCTTTTCTCGGGGTCCCCTTCGCTTCTTTCCGGGCGGCCGAAGGCCGGCTCCCGGACCTGGGGAAAGAGTTTACGCACGTCATCCTGACAGGATCCGAGGCCTCTATCCTAGAGCGGGAGCCTTGGGTCGGCGCCGAGGTGGAATTCGTCCGGGAAGCCCTGAAGACGGATATCCCCATTCTCGGAAGCTGCTACGGTCACCAGCTGCTTGCCTTGGCCATGCGGGGTCCCGCTCATGTCCGGCGAGCTCTCCGGCCGGAGGTCGGCTGGTTTCCTATCGAGATCCGTACAGAAAGCGGCCTTTTGGGAGAGGGGGGGACGGTTTATGCCTTTTCCAGCCATTTTGACGAGGTCAGCGAACTAGACGGGGACTTCAGGGTGCTGGCCTCGACGCCGGGCTGTGCGGTCCAGGCTTTTGAGCTCAAAGGCCGCCCTGTCTGGGGCATTCAGTTTCATCCCGAGATCGATATCCCGGCCGCCCGGGAGTTCCTGCACAATCTGGTCGACCTCGGTCTCAGGACTTCGCCTCTGTTCGAGAAAGCCCTGGGGATGAACGCCCAGGACTCGGGCATCATCCGGAGGATCGTCCGGCATTTCCTGGATGTCCCCTGGAATAGATAACGGGCCGGCCTGTTTAGGGCGGGCTGTTTAATCTTAATTTTGCTTGACAAATGGTATCTTTTCCATTAAAAAACACTGTGAGGAAGGTATTTACCTATCCTTCACAATTTCCATTTATAAGGAGGCGTGTGTGAGGAACAAAAAAACCGTTGTCATTCTTGTTCTTTTACTTGCTGTTTTCGCTATAAGCAGTTATGCGGAGACCAAGAAGCTCAAGAGCATCGGACAATACACCCTGGTGAGAATCCGGGGTAAGGTCCCTACCCAGGAAGTCATGAAGATGCTCGTCGACCGCTATGCGGCCGATATCAAGTACGGTTTTGACCTTGCCGGTGCCGGAGATCTTTATCTCCCCTTCATGGAACAAGTGAAGAGCGCGTCGTTCGAGGAGAGATCTCTTCCCGTGGGCGATAAATTGTACTGGATGCTCTTCCGCTCCCACGGCAAAGTGAAGGTTGCCCAGGATATAGAGTGGGCCGGCAAAGCGCCCCTGGATGTCTTCGCCTTCACCGTCAAAAAGGATAACAAGGCTTACGAATTCGTCATGCCCCGGCCGTGCGGCAACATCTCGCTTCGCAGCATCACCGATCTCGCGCTCCCGACTGCCGCCTGCAGCCTCGTGGTCTCCCCAGCCAAAGTCAACCTGAAAGACCCGGTGACCGTGGACATGAGCGGCAGCCAGCAGGCCAAGTCCATGGAATTCGATGTCTTCGGGCCTGATGGAGCCAAGCTCGCCACGCATGCCCTGACCCCGACAGCCGCCAAGAAGCAGACGAGCTTCGATAAGCCGGGGGTTTATACGTTCAAGGGTCGCGCTACGAACGCTCAAGGCAAAATCTCGACCAGTCCCTGCGAGGCCAAGGTTGTCGTCAATGCCCCGCCGACCTGCGGTCTCACAACTTCCTGCCAGCCCTGCGAGAATATGGTGGGCAAACCCATCACGATCGATGCTTCCGGGTCGGCCGATCCCGACGGCAAGGTAACGAAAGCGGATTTCGCCATCACCGATACGGCCGGGAACGCGGTCGATAAGTTCATGGACGGGGAGGCCCCCTTTGTCTGGGAAAAGATCTTTGATAAACCGGGCAGCTACGCCGTCACGGTCGTCGTTACCGATGATTTCGGCGCTGTCTCAGAGCCCTGCCGGATGGTTCTAGACGTAAGTCAACAAAAACGGAGTTACTTCTTGGTCGAAGGCGGACCGTTCTGGGCCCGCGGCAGCCATGGACCCTATGTCTTTGCCAAAGTGGGTTGGCAGTATTGGCTCACACCGGACAAAGTGGAATTCACCCTCGCAGGTGGAGGCGCCGTAGCGCTCAAAGGAGATCCCTGGAAATCCATCTTCCTGGCTGACGCCACCATTAATTATCATACCGGTGCCTTCTATTTCGGCGGCGGCGTCGGATACACAACCGCGGTGAAGACGACGCGCGAGGCCGATTTCGAGGTCATCGGCAACCTCGGGTTCGATCTCTTTAAGAACGCGAACAGCATGGGCGGACTGACCTTCCAGGTCAGGGTGCCGGTCGGCTCAGGGCGCACCTTCGCCGACAATCACAAGTTCAGCTTGGGATTCCGGTACATCTTCTGAGTCAAGCAACAGGTTCAGTTCTTAAAAGGCCAAGGATTCGTCCTTGGCCTTTTTTTTCACGGTGAGCGAGGATGAAGATCGCCGTAATCGGCGCCGACGGCCAGCTCGGCACCGACCTGATGAAGGTCTTGACCAGGGACGAGGTCAGACCGCTCTACTACCCCGAGTTCGACGTGACCCGGCCGGAAAGAGTGCGGAGCCTATTCCAGGAACTGAGGCCTGATGCGGTGATTAATACGGCCGCCTTCCACCGGGTGGATGAATGCGAAGACAACCCCGAGGCCGCCTTCCGGGTCAATTCCATCGCTGTCCGGGACCTGGCCCGGCTGGCATCGGAGCTTGGTTTTGTCCTGGTCCATTTCGGCACGGACTATGTCTTTGACGGCCTGAAGATGGCGCCTTATGTCGAGTCCGATCCTCCGAACCCTCTCAACGTCTATGCCGTCTCCAAGCTGGCCGGCGAGTTTTTCGTCCGGGCCCTTGCCGGGAAGCATTTCCTGGTCCGTACCTGCGGGCTCTTCGGCCAGAGCAGCTGCCGGGAGAAGGGATACAACTTCGTCGACCGGATGATCGACCTGGCCGAGGAAGGGAAAACGATACGGGTGGTCGATGACCAGTGGGTGAGCCCCACCTCAACGGAAGAGCTGGCCGAACGCCTAAGTGACCTCATTCGCACGGATCAATATGGACTCTACCACCTGACCAGCGAGGGACAATGCACCTGGTTCCAGTTCGCCAAAGAGATCTTTTCTCTGCTGGGGAGAACACCCCGCCTGGAGCCCGTCAGCTCAAAGGCGTATCCCGCCAAAGCCCGGCGGCCTCTCTACTCGGTCCTGGAAAACAATAGGGCCAGAAAGACCGGGCTGAGGGATTTCTCCCCATGGAATGAAGCCCTCAGGATCTACCTGGAAAAGAAGTCTCTTATTCCGCGGTGAGCTTCTTGAGGACCGGCGCGGGCAGGGGGCAGACTTCGCCCCGGGCATTGGTCGCGATGTGGAGCGTGTAGCCCGAGGCGACGAGGCGGCGGTCCGGCTGAACCAGGATCTCATAGTCAAACACGGCTTTTTTTGAAGTGGCCTCGCGGAGGGCGGCCCGGATGAGGAAGCGCTGGTCGTAACGGAGGGGCTTCCGGTATTTGCAGAACGCCTCAACGACGACGAGATAGAATCCCTGAGCCTCGATTTCTTTGTAAGGGATTCCTTTTTGCCGGCAGAATTCGGTGCGGCCGATTTCGAACCACTCGAAATAACTCTTGTTATGGGCGACGCCCATCTGGTCTGTTTCGGAATAGCGAACGCGCTCTTCGGTCTCGATGGCGGTACCCATGGGCAGGCGGGGGGGGTACTAGGTCAGCTTGCCGAGCTTGGTCAGCTCATCATTGTAATACTTGCGGTAGAGGATCTCCCATTCTCGGCTGCCCTCTTCGATCGATTTTTTCTGGGACTGGATCTTCTCTATGGCCTTCCGGTCGAGGGATTCGTAGAGCCGCATCTCCTCTTCTATGGCCTTGACGATGACCAGGCGGATCTCGTTGGGATCGTCCAGGAACTCGACCTGGTCGGTGCTGGAGAGGAGGCCGAGGATCTGCTTGGAGAGGAAGTTGATTTTCTCCCGGGAAAGCCGGCTGCTCACAGGACGATGTTCCTTTCCTTGGCCAGCTTGGTCTTTATCATCCGGAACATGGTCTGGTACTCGATATTTTCCTTGCGGATCTTCTCCATGTGCTTGCTCAGGATTTCCCGGACCTCCTGGTCGAGCTGGTCCTCTTTCTGAAAATCTTCGGAAATCAGGCCGCTGATGCTTTCGACGATTCGGCCGCGGTCCTCCAAAATGACTTTGCCTTCCTTGGCCAGGTTCCTGACGATGATGAAGGCCATATGTTCAACCTGGTTCTTGTTGAGCCGCATAACCCCCCTAAAATACAACAGGTTGAGTCAAAATTCAAGGAAAGGTTGAAGAAAGGGGGCTAAGGAAGAACGCCAGTCGGCCAAATAGTGAACTAAAGAACGACGAGGGGCAGAAGGCCTTTTTTGTCTTCGAGGGGCTCGGCCAGGGCAAGGAATCGTCCCTCCGGACTGAAAAGGCGATAGGCTTTAGAGGGTTCCCCGGCTGGGGCCGAATCTGCGACCGCCGGGATTACCCTCAGGACGAACTCGACAGGAAGGAAGCGCCCTTTTTGAAGACGGTGGCACCCGGCGGCAGAGAGCACGGCCTGAGGGTTCTCCGGGAGCAGGGATTCCAGGGGAATCAAGAAGCGTTCCCAGCTTCCCTCACCTGCCAGTTTCTCGATCTCTTCCAGGGAAAGGGCGTTATCTATCCTGTACCTTCCGATAGCCGTGCGCCGGAGACCGGCCAGATGGGCTCCGCAACCCAGGACTTGGCCGAGGTCGTGGATCAGGGAGCGGACATACGTTCCTGAACCGCAGTGGACATCGAACTTAACCAGGGGAGGCGAATAGTCTTTCAAGTCGAACGCATAGACGATGACCTGGCAGGCCTTTGGAATGATCGTCTTTTTTGAGCGGGCCCACTTGTACAGGGGTTTTCCTTCCAGCTTCTTGGCCGAATAGGGAGGGGGAACCTGCTCGAGCCGGCCGACGAATTTCTTCATGACCTCGATGAGGGTCGGGTTTTCGGGGAAGCCCGAACTTTCCTCGGAGGCGGGCCGGCCCTGAGCGTCGTACGTGTCCGTTGACCAGCCCAGCCGCATCTCCCCGGTGTAGACCTTATCATGCTGGGAATAATAGGGGAAAAGTCGAGTGACGCTGCCGACGGCCACCAGCAACAACCCGGTGGCCAGAGGGTCCAGGGTCCCGAAATGCCCGACCCGCTGCTGGCCGAGAATCCTGCGGATTCGGGCGACGACATCATGCGACGTTGCCCCCCGGGGCTTATCGACGAGGATCAGTCCAGGCATCGACCCGCCGGGACGAAATGGACACTTCTCTTGCCCGGGGGGATGGCCTTGTTCCGGAGGAGCGACTCGATCTTTCGAGGGATACCTTCGACCAGACTGCCGTACCGGCCGACGACCGTAAACCCGGCGGCATGGACGTGACCGCCTCCGTCGAAGCACTCGGCGATGGCCGCTGCGTTTGTCTGCCCCTTGGACCGGAGGCTAACCCGGAAGGTGTTTCTCGCCATTTCTTTGAAGAAGAGAACCATTTCGACGCCCTTGATGGAGCGGGCCAGGGTGGTGATATCTTCCGTATCGATCTCTTTCAGATGGAGGGCTCGGAGGTGCTTTTTGAACATCGTGATCGTGGCGATGTTGCCCTGAGGATTGATCTGAAGAGTCGACAGGACCTGCCCGAGGAGCCTGATCTTCTGGGGAGAGTTGGTGTTGAACAGAAACTCCGTTGTCTCGATCGGATTGGCGCCCTGCCGGACGAGCCTGTGGCAGACCTCGAAAGCCCGGGCTGAGGTGTTGGAGAACTGGAAGCATCCGGTGTCAGAGACGATGGCGCAATAGAGATGAGCGGCGATCTTCGGCGTAAGGGGGATACCCATCTTCTCTGCCAGGAGGAAAGCCATCTCACCGACAGCCGCCGCGGCCGGATCGATCCAGTTGATATCGGCGTAGTTGTCGTTCGAATAGTGATGGTCGATGCTGATTTTGAAGTAGCCTTCCAGGTGCTTCATCCCGGAGCGATCGACATTGGCGCATTCGAGAAGGATGACCAGGTCGAAGCCGCGGGCGGGGATCTGTCCGATAGCGATCCTCTTGACCTCCGGCATTTGGCTGAAGGGCAGAGGGGTGGGATCGTGGTTGATGATGCGGGCCCGTTTCCCCAGCCCCTCGATCATGCCGGCCAGGGCCAGGCTTGTACAGAGGGAATCGCCGTCCGGCCTCAGATGGCTGGTGATGACGATCCGCCGGCTGGACAGGATTTTTTCGCGGATGAGGAGGACCGGATCATTTCTCTTCATCTTTAAGGCGCTCAATCAGCCGGTCAATTCGGCTCTCAAACTCGGGAGTCGGATCGCGATGGAAAACAAGCCTCGGATTATATCTCAACTTAACCCCTGAGGCAATAGATTTACGGAGGTATCCCTGGCTTTTTTCCAGACGTTCCCAGAGCGCCTCTTCATCGTGTCGGCCGTAGAGGCTCAAATAGACATGCGCCGTCAGGAGATCGGAGGTCATCTCCACCCGGGTCACGGTGATCAAGCCGGTTTCTCCCTGGAACTCCTCCAGGAAGACGCGGCTGAGGGCTTCCTGAATCAGATGAGCGACCCGCCTCGGCCTCCGGTCGCCGTCCATGCTCTCTCCTTCTTTTCGGCTCTCAGAAATAGTGAAATTCGGAGAGGACGATCTCTCCCTCGAGGTTGTCCTCCACGTCGCGGCAGATCCTCTGAAGGACCTGGTCCACCAATCTCTTCTGGCTGTTCAGTGTGACGATGCCGATTCTCGACCGCTGCCACTTTTCCTGAAAGTCAAGCTCTGCGAAGGCGGCGTTGAAGCGGCCGCGAACCCTGTCCCGGAGCGTATTCAGAACCCTTCTTTTGTCTTTCAGAGATTGTGAATAGGGCAGGAATATCTCGAGGGCGAGCAGGCCAATCACCATGAGCGCACCTTCCGGCTAAAGCGCTTTGGCTTTCTCTATGGCATAAGCGACAATGATATCGCCTTCCTGGATGTCCTTGGTCTTATCGAGACCGATCCCGCACTCCAAGCCCTTCGCCACTTCTGTGACATTATCCTTGCTCCGCTTGAGAGAAATGATCCGGCTTTCCTGGACAACCTGCTGGCCGCGCATCACCCGGACCAGGGAATTGCGGGTGATCTTTCCGTCCAGGACGTAGCTGCCGGCTATGGACCCGACCTTGGGAATCTGGAAGATCCTCCGGATCTCGGCCCGCCCGTGGTAGACTTCCTTCTCTACGGGCTCGAGCATCCCGGCCAGCGCCTTGCTGATGTCTTCGGTCAGCCGGTAAATGATATCGTAGCTCCGGATCTCCACCTTTTCCAGCTTGGCCAGCTCCAGGATCTTCGGAGCCGGCTTGACGTTGTAGCCGATGATGACCGCGTTCGAAACCGAGGCCAGGAGGACATCCGATTCGGTGATGTTCCCCGTACCCGCATGGAGGATTTTGATCTTGATTTTGTCAGAACGCAACGGAGGAAGCGTGTCACGGAGCACCTCCACCGACCCCTGAACGTCCGCCCGGATGATCAGGGACAGCTCTTTGGCTTCTCCCTGCTCAATCTTCTTGAAGAGTTCGTCCAGGCTGACCCGTTCAGGCCGAGCCGGCTCTTCCTTTTTAACCTTGGAGAGGCGGTAGGAGATTATCTTCTTGGCGGCCGCGCTGTCGGGGACGACCTGGAAAAAATCGCCGGCCATGGGGACGTCGATGAACCCGAGGACCTCCACGGGCATCCCCGGTTCAGCCCTCTTCAGCGTTTTCCCATGTTCGTCGAACAGAGCGCGGACCTTGCCGTGGGTCGTCCCGGAGATAAAAGCGGCTCCCCCTGTGAGTACACCGTGCTGGATGATGACGGCGGCGATGGGTCCCTTCTTGGGATCGAGGCGCGCTTCCAGGACGACTCCTTGGGCTTCGACCCTGGGATTGGCTTTGACCTCGACGACATCGGCCAGGAGGATGATCATCTCCAGAAGATCGGCCAGGTTCTTTTTCTCCTTGGCCGAAACCTCAACGCTGATGGTCTGACCGCCCCAGTCTTCGACCAGCAGGCCCTCCTTGGAAAGTTGCTGTTTGACGCGGTCGATATTGGCTTCGGGCTTGTCGATCTTGTTGATGGCGACGATGATCGGCACATTGGCGGCCTTGGCGTGGCTGATGGCTTCCCTTGTCTGGGGCATGACACCGTCGTCGGCGGCGACGACAAGAATGACGATGTCCGTGACTTTCGCGCCCCGCGCCCGAAGCTGGGTGAAGGCCTCGTGGCCCGGCGTGTCGACGAAGGTTATGGCCCGGTTGTTGAACAGGACCCGGTAGGCGCCGATATGTTGAGTGATGCCGCCCGATTCCTTGCCAACGAGGTTGGACGAGCGGACAGCGTCGAGCAGCGTCGTCTTTCCATGGTCGACGTGCCCCATGATCGTAACGACGGGAGGACGGGCCAGTAGTTCGGCCTTCGCGGCTTCGGCCCGGCGTCTCAGGTCCTGCTCGTAACCCAGAAACTCGACATCGGCGTCGAGCGACCGGCCGATGGCCGCGGCGATCGCCTCGTCCAGGAGGTCGTTCAGCTCCAGGCGGGCGCCCTGTGAGGACATCTTCTCGATCAGTTCCTTTGGCTTAAGCCCGGTCCTTTCGGCCGCCTCCCGGACAGACATCCCTTCGCGGAATATGTACTTGGCCCGGGCTTTGGGGGCCTCTTCGGCTTTGGCCTTTTTCTTGACCGCAGGTTTGGGTTTGGGTGTCTCTTTTTTCATGGTCACACTTGCTTGATTTCGATCTTCCAGCCGACCAGCCGCGAGGCCAGCTTGACGTTGATGCCTTTCTTGCCGATGGCCAGGGAGAGCTGGTCTCTGGGGACGATCGCCTGCATGGCATTATCCGTCTTATCGAGAAGGAGCACCTTTTCGATGCGGGCCGGGCTGAGGGCGGCTTTGGCGTAGGCCGGGGGATGGGGCGACCAGGCAATGACATCGATCTTTTCTCCCTGGAGCTCCTTGCTGATGTTAAGGATCCGGTTCCCCCTGACTCCGATGCAGGCCCCGACGGGGTCGATATCGCGCTCCTTCGAAAGGACGGCCACCTTAGCCCTTTCTCCCGGCTGGCGGACAAGGTCCTTAATCTCGATGTCGCCGTTGGCGATCTCGGGGATTTCGAGCTCGAGCAGTTTAGCCAGAAAACGGGGATGGGTTCGCGAGACGAAGATTTGAGGGCCTTTGGTTATTTTCTGGACCTGGGTAATCATGGCCCGGACCATGTCCCCGCGGCTGAATTCCTCGTTGGGCAGCATCTCCCGCGCCATGAACAGAGCCTCGGTCTTGTTGACCTCAAGGATGATGTTGCCGTTCTCGAAGCGACGAACCGTCCCGGCGACGATCTCACCGATACGGGGGGCGAACTTGACGTAAACATTTTCCTGTTCGGCATCCCGGACCTTCTGGAAAATGACCTGCTTGGCGGCCTGGGCGGAGATTCGCCCCAAGGTGTCGGCCGGGAGCTCGATCTCTATTTTTTCACCTATCGCGGCTGAAGGCCGGACCTTCTTCGCTTCGTCCAGAGAGATTTCCGCCGACAGGTCTCGCGGATTTTCAACCACCCGCTTGACGGCGAATACGCGCAACTCGCCTTTCTCCGGCCGGAAGGCTACAATAATCTTTTCGTTGTGGCTGAAATATTTATCCGAGGCCACCCGCAGCGATTCCTCTATAGCGTTAATAATAACGGAAGGCTCTACCCCGCGCTCCTTGCTGAGCTGGAGGATAGTATTCCACACGTTGATCTTCATCGTCTTGGCCTCAACCGCTGTGAGGACAGGTTAAGAGGACGTGATTATATCTGAAACCTGGGAGAATATCAATTTCACTCCGTTTTCTGCGGGACGTCGCAGACGCTCTCTTCAACCTGGTGGAATTCCTTGAGGCCGGAACGCTTGGAATACCAGATGGCGACGATGACGACAATTAGGGAGGCGGCCACGAAGAGCACCACTCCCAGGGACATCTTCCGATACTGGATGATGATCGGGGCGGCGAGCAGCGAAACGAGGTTCATGACCTTGATCATCGGGTTGAGGGCCGGACCGGATGTGTCCTTGAGCGGATCGCCCACTGTATCGCCGACCACTGCCGCCTTATGAGCGTCGGAGCCCTTGCCTCCATATAGGCCATCTTCAATCGTCTTCTTGGCATTATCCCAGGCCCCCCCCGCATTGGCCATGAAAACGGCCAGGAGCTGACCGGAAAGGATGACTCCCGCCAGGAACCCGCCCAGGGCTTCGACCTGGAGGGTCA
>Ga0315295_10005253_pt1 | contig 11058 bp, 11 predicted proteins | sample YL17G14_0_MG_FD_204453 | JGI IMG/M metagenome (GOLD analysis project Ga0315295, IMG submission 204453) | Sediment microbial communities from Yellowstone Lake, YNP, Wyoming, USA - YL17G14_0 | ecosystem: Environmental > Aquatic > Freshwater > Lake > Sediment | place: USA: Wyoming | collected...
CAGAAATGAAATTCTCCTTTTAATTATTGGTGGCGTGTTTGTGCTCGAATTGGTTAGTGTGGTTCTTCAGGTTGGTTACTTCAAATACACCGGCGGAAAACGGCTCTTCAAGTGTGCCCCCATCCATCACCATTTTCACCTCATTGGCGGGTCTGAGCCGCAGGTGGTTGTGCGTTTTTGGCTCTTGGCTGCCGCCTTCGCTGCCATCGCCCTCGCCACACTAAAAATCCGCTGACACCGGAAAAAATGCAGAACCAAAACGTAAAGTTTTAATTCTTATACATCGTAATGTTCTTCGATGTGGATTTGGACGTTTTCTCTATAGCCCTGTGAATCGTCGGAATTGATTTTGTTTAGTTGTCTCTGTGCTAAAAAGATTTTGATAGCAGTGACCCCGCAGCCGATTCCTACAATAAAGAATACCCCGGCAGCAAGAAGTGCAAAAATCTCCGGCAATGCAATAATAATGACCCCAAAGCCGACCAGCAGCAGCCCCACGGTAAAAATACCAGCTGCAATACTCCTCGATGCTTGGGAAATTGCATTTGTATAAAATCGAAAATAGTTCATAACCTGAATCTTTTATCTCGTGCCCCGTAACCGGTAATTGACCGTTCAACGAGGCACGAGTCACGAGCGACGAGCGACGAATTAATACATTCCACCTCCTGGCGGCATCGCCGGCGCCTCTTTCTTCTCAGGAATCTCGCTCACTATCGCATCGGTCATTAATAGTAGCGAAGCAATTGACGCACCATTTTGCAGCGCTGCTCTCTCGACCTTTGTCGGCACAATCACGCCGAACTCAATCATATCGCCGTATTCCTTGCGCAATGCGTCGTAGCCGAAGTTTCTGTCCTTGCTTTCCATAACCTTCTGGGCGACAATCGAGCCGTCCAGCCCCGCGTTCTCAGCGATTTGCTTAATCGGCGCTATTACCGCTCTGCGAACAATATCGACGCCGATTTTCTCATCGCCGCTGGTCTTAATTTTATCTAATGCCGATATAGTTCGCAGCATCGCTACCCCACCTCCCGGCAGGATACCTTCCTCCACCGCTGCCCTGCAGGCATGCAATGCGTCTTCTACGCGGGCCTTTTTTTCCTTCATTTCCGCCTCAGTTGCTGCCCCAACATTGATTTGCGCCACTCCGCCTGCCAGTTTCGCCAGTCTCTCCTGCAGTTTTTCGATATCGTAATCGCTGGTGGACTTTTCAATCTCGGTTTTAAGCTGCTCGATTCTACCCTTTATTTCCGTAGAGCTGCCTGCCCCTTCGATAATGGTCGTCGTGTCCTTGTCGATAGTGACTCGCTTTGCTCTGCCAAGTTGCGTCAGTTCGATATTCTCTAATTGCAGCCCCAGGTCCTCAAAAATGGCCTGCCCGCCGGTCAGGATGGCAATATCGCTGAGCATCGCTTTTCGCCTGTCGCCGAAGCCGGGCGCCTTCACAGCAGCCACCTGCAGCACCCCGCGAAGCTTATTAACAACCAGTGTAGCCAGCGCCTCGCCCTCAACTTCTTCGGCAATAATCAAAAGCGGCCTGCCCTGTTTGGCTACCTTCTCGAGCAGTGGAACAAGCGATTTTACCGAGCTTATTTTCTTTTCATGGACCAGTATATACGGCTTCTCCAGCACAACACTCATATTCTCTAACTTATTGATAAAGTGCGGGCTTAGGTATCCTTTGTCGAACTGCATACCCTCAACCAGCTCGACCGTTGTCTCTAATGATTGGCCCTCTTCAACAGTAATGACGCCGTCTTTGCCGACCTTGCCCATCGCCTCAGCCATCTTTTTGCCAATCTCGACGTCCTGGTTTGCCGAGCAGGTTGCTACCTGTTCGATTTGCTTGTTCGACTCAACCTGTATGCTCATTTTTTGCAGTTCTTCTATTATCTTCTCGACGGCTTTTTCGATGCCGTGCTTCACCTGCATCGGGTTGGCTCCCGCCGTGATGTTTTTCAGACCTTCATTGAAGATGCTCTCAGCCAGAATTGTTGCGGTCGTTGTCCCGTCGCCTGCTACCGTCGATGTCTTCGAAGCCACTTCCTTTACCATTTGTGCTCCGAGGTTCTCGTATGCATCTTCCAGCTCTATCTCTTTCGCCACCGTCACTCCGTCTTTGGTAACGGTAGGTGAGCCGAACGATTTTTCCAAAACCACGTTTCTGCCGCACGGCCCCAACGTTATCTTTACCGCCTTGGCAAGTTTCTTCACGCCTTGCTGTATCGCTGCGCGTGCCTCGGTGCCGTAAGCTATCTTTTTAGCTGCCATTTCTTTCTTTCTCCTTCTTAACTTTTTATCACTGATTGTCATTCCTGCGGAACCCGTCCGCCATAGCCTTGGCGACGGCGGAGCAGGAATCTATCTTCTTTATTTTTCAATTACCGCCATTATGTCCGACTCACTCATAATAAGATACTCTTTGTCGCCTATCTTTACCTCTGTCCCGGCGTAGCTTGTAAAAAGCACCATATCACCCTTTTTCACCTCAGGCTTCCGTAGCGTCCCGTCATCGAGCACTTTCCCTTCGCCGACGCTTACGACTTTCCCTTTTTGCGGTTTTTCTTTGGCGGTGTCCGGCAGAACTATCCCGCCTGCCGTCTTGTTCTCCGCCTCTAAACGCTCTACAAGCACCTTATCTGCTAATGGCCGAATCTTCATTTGACCTTACTCCTTTCAAAAAAATCCTTAAATCTCACCCCCGCACACTTTAAACAGGGGGCTACACTATACACTTATTCCGCGAAAATGTCATTATTATATTTCTTTATGAATAACCTGTTCAACTGTTCCCGTAGAATACTCATATTAACCGGCTCGTCAATAACGCTGAAAACATCCAGCCCCAGTGCCGCCCTTAGCACCGCCTCCCCCGGCTCGTTCGACAGCAGTATGCACGGTAGCCTCGGATAATCCATTCGAATAATCTTTATCGTCGCTAAGCCGCCGGCCTCAGAATCCATATCCACTATTGTCGCCTGTATTCGTCTCCGCTCGATAATGTTGACAAATTCGCCTGCGCTTTCCGCCACTAACAGGCTAACACCTCTTGGCTGAAATATATAGCGCAGCGCCTCCGGCCAGCCCCAGCCCGCCCCGCTGGCCAATACATTTACCTCACCAAATTTCGACTCATTCAAAACCATTTTTGTTGTACTTATGCCTTTTTACGGCTAAACAGGTTCGTGCCAATTCGTGGCTAAGTAACATTAATTTTTCTCTGCGGCCTCTGCGCTCCCTGCGGTTATTCTTCTATTTAATTTCTATCCAATTTTTCTTTGTGCCTTTGTGACTTAGTGGCTAAACCTCTCTAAAAATATGCAAATATCGTGCCAAATCCCTCCCCCAAGGCCACCATTTGCATAACCGCTTGTCTTAGGCAAAGTTACATTACGAAGTTGCGATTTGCTTCTGCCTGTAAAATGTGTCCGCTGCCCCCGCTGCTCTGCCAATTCGACAGAATCTGCACCGTTTAGCAGTCACCGGCATTTATCCGCCATAGCCTTGGCGAAGGTGGACGGCGACTCATCTTGCTTGCCCTGTGAGATGCCTCTTAGGCTATCTCATCGGGGTCATTCCTGCGCACACAGGAATCCGGTCTTTGTCATTGCGAGGCCGAAGGCCGCGGCAATCTCAACCCCTCAATAATAAATCATCAACAGTAAATAATCAATTGATTCCCCTCCGCCACGTCCCCGCCAAAATTTGCCCTGCCTGTCCCGCACAAAATAGCAAACTTGCGTTATTTTGGTGCGGGAAGCACACCGAAGGACCCAAAATCGCAGATAACTTCCCCAGCGACTGTACGGAGCGGTTTATCACATCCGCTGAAGCGATTGGTTAGCAATCCTCATCATTTTTAGTGTGACTCAGATATGTATCTACCATCTGAAGAGACAGCTCTGAAAACCAAGGACCGGCCCCTTCGGAAATTCTCTTTACTCGTTCCCGATCTTGTGAGGCTTCTTTGAGAAACAAGTCGACACCCTTGCGAAAAGCTTGCTTCAACTGTGAAAGGTGAATTACGGGATAATCGTAACCCAAGCGTTTTCCTGCCTCTTGAAGGGCTGGTGCTTTTCCAGTGCCCCAAGCATAAAGAACCTTACGGGCTTTGCCCTTCCTCGACAAATCAGACTCTGGAGTTAGAGCATGCAGAATACCGCAACGAGCAGCATACAGCTCAAGTGACGTACATGGCAAAGAAACAGTCTTGAGAAGGTACTTATCGACCCATCGTGTGAAGGAAGCTTTTGTCCCTTCACCTTTTCTTCGCTCAAGCGAGGCAACGATATCAATGCCGCTATAGATAAGCATCAGCGCAGGTAAGATAAACCTGTTGGCCTCGCAAGAATCAATCGCAGCGAAAAGGGTATCCATATGTCGCTCAAAGGTTTTCAGTGACATATTTGATATCCTCAATTCAAGCTAATATTAGGGCTCACCGACCCAACATACGCGGCATCCACGCCTAGCCGTTTTATCCTGCGTAGCTTCGGCAATAATAATTTTCACTCACAAGTCTAACTCCAATTTTATCCTTTTGTCAAGGAACTGCCTTTACCCCGTGAGATGTTTACCCCATGAGATACGAAATTATCTCTTCGGGGTGTCGTTCACCTTAAAGGATGAAAGATTCGTGGAAAAGGAGCAATCATTCCAAAAATTCCAGATGGTCCTTCATAGCTGCATCTACCTTCTTCCATACGTCTACGGGCCAATTGCTTATCCGATATGTCATGGCGATAACAGAAACTTCGTATCTGTCCGCCATAACGCCGGCAAGTTTTTTCTTGATTGCCTCGGGATTACCAAAACCTGTAGCACAAACCATTTGTTTGTAAAGCGTCCTGCTGTCTAAAAGTATGTGTTCGTATGGTATCAAAATGGCCGCAGCCAGCCATTTAGCATTTCTTTCATATTTATACCAATTGCCGTGATTGTGTAACGCCTTAAAATCTTCGATGTTTTCAACCTTTTCGATCGCTTCTCGATGCAGTAATACGTGAGCAAATTCTTCTGCTATGGTCATTCTGTATATGTTGCGAAGATGGTCGGAATCCAACAACGTGTCATCAATAAATATAACGAGCTTGTCCTTATCCAAATCTCGCGCAACCATTCCCCAAGTATGGTAGTTGCTTTTCAGCCCTCGGCGAACATCAATATCTACGTCATGGAAATTCTCCACGATTTGGTCGATATCTACAGGAATGGTAAGTGCGGCACCAAGCTTCTTCAACTCCGCATAGGCAATTCTTTCTAATTCAGCAACTTGATACGTCCGTAACCGCTCAGCGGGATTCATCTTCTGGGATTTTCCCTCCTTGGATATCTTCAATCAGTTTCTTTATTTCACTGTCTGAAAGTTGTGCGTTGTCGATTGTCCGAAGCAAAGCCGGTACGAAGAGCCTTCTCGCCACATGCTGCACATCAGCAGGCAGTTCTTCCGCCTTGCGAGCCATATCAAAAAACTTGTCCCACTCTTTACTTCCCTGTGCCAACCCTAAAGCCTCGGCGACCGGCTCCAAGTATTCGCTTGGCATCGCCCGACGATTGTGTTCGATATCACAGAGGTTTGATGCCTTCATCTCTATTAGAGCCGCAAATCGCCTAAGCCCATAACCGGCCGCCAAACGTAACTGTTTAAGATGCTGTCCAAATGTCTCTTTTGTCTGTCTCATGATATGCCCCTTCACCTTGTCTTATTTGTTATCATATATGATAACAAATCGGAATAAAATGTCAAGTACATAAATAAATTTTTTTTAGCAATTTCATTTCCTGTGATTTATGAATTACCACCCCCATAAAAAAAATACCCTCGCGCACAAAAAATCTCTGTTAACTTAGGTAACCTTTGGCTGATTTTTCTATGAACTACGAACTAAAAATTCTCTGTGAACTCTGTGTTCTCTGTGGCCAATTAAAAATCAATCAAATGCGCAGGGGGGTTAAAAAAATTCGAATTTTTTCAAACGTTTCTATACTATTTTCAAACGTTTCCATACAGTTTTCGAACGTTTCTATACAGTTTTCAAACGTTTTCAAACGTTTCAAAACACGAACTTGCGCGTTTGGTGCTACCCCACTTTGCCCATCTTCTCTAATTTAAACTCAAAACTAAAAACTCAAAACTTTTTCTCGCCTATCTACCCAATTTCAATTTTTCTTTTTCGTTAATCCGTGTAAAATACTCAACTTATGAAATCTAAATTATTCATTCTTTTCCTCGCCTCCCGCCCGAAGTTTCTGGTCGCAAGTGCAGCTCCGGTTCTCGTCGGCTCCGCCCTCGGCTTCGCAACCGCCGGTACTTTCTCGCTGCATCTCTTTATTCTGGCGTTACTTGCGATAATGGCTTTACATAGCGGCTCCAATTTGGCCAACGATTACTTCGACCATACTTCGCGAAATGACTGGGTCAATCAAAATCCAACGCCCTTTTCCGGGGGAAGCCGCTACATCCAGCAGGGTATTCTTTCGCCCAAAACAATATTACTTGCTGCTCTGTTCGCTCTGGTGGCGGGGTCAGCACTCGGTGCTGTAATTGTCCTGCTGACACGGAGTGTCTTTATTTTAATTCTCGGCCTTATCGGCCTGCTCGGCGGTTTCTTCTACACAACTCCACCTATTCGACTCGGCTATCGTTCAGTGGGCGAACCCGTCATTGCGCTGTTGTTTGGCCTGTTGCCGGTATACGGCTCATACTATCTGCAAACAGAAACTATTGATATTATTCCACTTTTACCTGCTGTCATTGTTGGAATACTGATTTTCTTGGTGATTTTGATAAACGAATTTCCAGATGCCGCTGCCGATGCCGCCGTAAACAAAAGAACCCTTGTAGTCCGTTTTGGCATCCCCGCTTCGGTTTGGATTTACCGAATCGCGCTCATCGCAAGCTATCTTGTTGTAGCATTAGCAACGCTGATTTATCGCCCTTTTATTTTTGCGGGATTGTTTTATCTACTTACACTGCCGATAGCTATTGTTGCGATAAAGGCCGCAAATAAAGAAGATTTGCTCAAACCCGGCCAATACCGCGCCAGCCAAATCACAGTCCTTTTGCATTTGGTCGGCGCCTTGGCCCTCGCTGCCGGCTTTATCATCTTCGACTTACGCAACCCGGCAATCTAACCGCAGCGCCTCTCATCCCATGTGTGAGGCAAAATCTGATTGACCAAATCATCTATACCGTTTAAACTTACTACAAATGGATAAGCGAATCATAATAAATGCAGATGATTTCGGCCTATGCAACGGAGTAAATAAGGCTGTGGCACAGGCACATACCGACGGCGTGCTGACCAGTGCGACGATTATGGCCAATATGCCTGCCGCCGACGAAGCCGTCAAAATAGCTAAGCAGCTGCCTAACCTCGGCGTAGGTATTCACCTTAATCTGTTCGAAGGCCGGCCCCTGTCGAAAGATGGTTGCGTCGACTGTTTACTTGATGATAATGGCAGCTTCGCTCTTTCACCAGCCAAACTGTCACTTTTATCTATATGCAGACGTAAAATTCGAAATGCTATACGAACCGAGCTCGCCGCACAAATCCAATGGGTAATTGACAATGGCTTAAAGCCGACTCACTTAGACTCACATAAACATATTCACAGTTTCCCCACCATTTTCCCAATAGTGTGCGACTTAGCCAAGCGGTTTGAAATTGCCGCAATACGCTTTACCCTGGAGCCAAAACAACTTTTGGCAATGCCCTGGCCGCTGCCAAGCGAAGGTGGAAGAAAAAGAGCAAAAGCAATTCGGATTATGGCGAAGATAAACCGTATTCAAAACTCGGCTTTCCTGAAAACCGATGTCCTTCTTGGTGTTGCGCATACAGGAAAAATAGATGTGAACTTCTTCAAGGCCGTCGCTTTATACAATTCGGCGGCAACTGCAGAAGTAATGACTCATCCTGGGCTTGACGATGACCCGGAACACAAGCAATCCAGATTGCTGAATCAGCGGAAGGGCGAACTTCAAGCTCTTTGTAGTGAAAGAACAAAGCAGTATTTCAAGGATGCAGGAATAAAATTAGTGCATTATGGAGAGCTCAAACCAGCTTAATAGAAATCCCATCGATTGCTCGATTATAGTGCCGCTTTACAATGAAGGACCGGCGGTCAACGAGCTTTACAGCCGGCTGACCAAAACAATGAACGGAACCGGCCTGTATTATGAGCTGGTCTTTGTCGACGACGGCAGCGCCGACAATACACTCGAGCTGATAAAAGATATCACAAGCAAAGACAGTAAAGTCATAGGGATTGAGCTGCGCCGAAATTTCGGCCAGACACCTGCTCTTGCCGCCGGCTTCGATGTCGCAAGGGGACAAATAATAATATCGATGGATGGCGACCTGGAAAACTTTCCGGAGGAAATACCGAATTTTATCGAAAAGATTAACGCCGGCTACGACGTTGTCAGCGGCTGGCGCAAGAACAGAGCCCATGGTTTTATAATGAGAAAATTACCGAGTATAACGGCCAACTGGATTGCCTCGAAAGTAAGCGGCGTTAATATCCACGATTTCGGCAACACTTTCAAAGCATACAAACGCGAAGTAATTGAAGATTTGAACCTGTATGGTGAGATGCACAGATTTATTCCGGCGCTGCTGTCGCGCAGCGGCATCAAAATCATCGAGATACCGGTAAAGCATATCAACCGGCCCCACGGGACCAGCAATTATGGAATCTCCAGAACGGTCAGGGTCGTCTTCGATTTAATAACCCTCAAGTTCCTGCTCGGATACGTCACCAAACCGTTGCATTTTTTCGGCCGGCCGGCTGTCTATTCGATTCTGTTGTCCTTGGCATTGTTCGCCTATATACTCTATGATAAATTCGTTTATAAGGTGCCGATTGCAGTTGCACATGCACCGTTGACGGCTTTGGCAGCGATACTTTTGCTGATTGGCGCCATATTTGTCACCACAGGGCTGATAGGCGAGATGATAAGCAGGGTCTATTTCGAATCAACAAATAAAAAAATATATTCGGTACGCAAGGTCCATCGAAGAGAAAATTTAACGGCAGATTAAAAGTGGGAAAGAGGAAAAAACAATCACTGGCCGCACTGTATATTATTTTAGTCGCAATAGCAGCGATAATTTTTTTGGTCAGGCATTTTCATATCAAGAATTTTCATATCATAGAGCCGGACGTCCTTTATACCAGCGGCCAGCCGCGGGGAATGGACTATACCCGCCTGCTCTACAGATATCATATCGCCTCAATTATCAACCTCCGCTCGCAGGCAGAGCACCGCGACAGAAACTGGTATAACGAAGAAGTAACCTGGGTCAGGAACAATGGTGTTAAATATATTGAAATGCCTATAGAAAAAGCCGATTATTTCCCCAGCAAAGAAACACAGGACCAATTCTTGGCCATAATGGCCGGCAAGGAGAATATCCCTGTTCTTATTCACGACGGCAGCGGCGAAAAGAGGGTTGCGATGCTGGCCTCAGTATGGCTGCGAAAGGTCCGCAGCTACAGCGTTGAAGATACAGTCCAATTCGTGGAAAAAATTAAAGGCCAGCCCATAACCGCAACAGAAAGAAATTTCGTCGAGCAGTTGGCAAACTGAGTTTATTTCACAGTTCTCTAAGTGCGGTCTTTAACTATCGTCGCAGATTTATGCAATAGTGCCCCGCCTACATTTTCCCCTTTGTTCCCATCGGTGTCTTCCTGCATATAAACGATTCCAAACTGCCCATTTTGAAGCAATTCGTTTAAATATTCGCCAAATGCTACAACCCACCTGCCTTCGTTGTACAACTTATCCACCTCTGATTTTGTTTTTATTTCGGGCACGGGCCTGCCGAAGTAGTGAATGAACCTTGTGGAGGCGGATTTGTATGCTATCAGTTTCTCTGAAGCGGGCACTTTCTTCGCCACAATCTGGGCAAACTGCTTCGACGGCTGATTATAATTCAGAGGATTTACAAAAACGACATAAGCAATCATAACCAAAACAACTATGCCGGTGAAGGTCGCCCCGCACGCAAAAGCATGCTTTCTTCTCGCAAATAATACGGCCGTAACTGCAATTATGACTATTGTTGCTGTCCCAAGTATTATTGTGCCGATAAGCAGCTGAGGATTGGTTTTTATTACATAAATTATACCGGCAATAGCAGCAATAATTACAGCAACAACATGATTTCGCAGAACATCCCTTGCGTATTTCTGTGTGTACGCCTTCTGAACAAAAACCATATCCTCAATCAGAACACCAATAAGGATAGCCATCATAGGCATTATCGGCAGTATATAGTGCTGTCGATTTCCAACCCCCCACAGCGACAAAAATGCAAAATCAGCAATAAACAATATCCACAAAAACAGCATGGCCTGCCGCTTGTGCGCCCACACCTTGAAAAAGGGTGCAGCGATTGCCATCGGCAGAAAAGCAACCCACGGCAATATAAATAAAAACATCATAGGCAGATAGTAACAAAACGAGTCGCTGCCTGAATCATAATCGCCAAAGAAACGGTCAACAAACTCTTGTTTCCATAGTGACAAGTCCCAATTCAATTTGTGAGCAATCGCCAGCGGCCACGGTAATACGATGGCCAGGAAGATAATCAACCCTACCACCGACACCCAGTTAAACAGCTTCTTCCATTGCCGGAATATGGCAACGTAAAAAAACAGCGGAATCAAAACAAGCGGCAGCGGAGCAGGCCCTTTGGCAAGGTTACCAAGAGCAAAGCTTATCCAGAAGACAAGCATATACACGACCTGTCTGTTTCGGTTCTTTTCGGTAATTGCTGAGTAAAAGCTCAGAAAGCACAGCAAAACAAAAAACGTCAGGGCCATCTCAGGCCTGGCGCTGTGGGCGTAGCGGATATAACCCAATGATGTTGCCCAAACTCCCGCAGAAATTACTGCAATACGAAACGTCAACCATTGGTTTACAAAGTATAGAATGGCGCCCACAGAAAGTACTGCGAAAATAACGCTGGGTAGCCGGGTGGTAAGTTCGTCGACTCTGCCGGTTATCTTGGCCAGACCTGCCACGAGCCAGTAGGATAGTGGCTCGTG
>Ga0315295_10005254_pt1 | contig 11057 bp, 12 predicted proteins | sample YL17G14_0_MG_FD_204453 | JGI IMG/M metagenome (GOLD analysis project Ga0315295, IMG submission 204453) | Sediment microbial communities from Yellowstone Lake, YNP, Wyoming, USA - YL17G14_0 | ecosystem: Environmental > Aquatic > Freshwater > Lake > Sediment | place: USA: Wyoming | collected...
AAGTACAATCAACCCATGGACATCATCATGATCGCCATCTCGGTCGTCTTCGGCGTCCTGATCGTCATCGGCGGCATATATCTTTTCCAGGACATGCCGGCAGCCGGACAAAAAAAAGCGGCTGCCAAGGGCGCGGACCCGGCGCCCAAGCGGGACGGCAAGGCCGACTTCGTCACGATCCTTCAGAAGAAGGTCGCCGTGACCGAAGAGAAACTGAAAAATCTGGAGGGAGAATTCCAGGCCCAGCGCCTGGAACTGTCGCGCGCCAAAGAGCGGGAAAAGAAATTCGAGGAGGAGAAAGCCTCCCAGGCCCACGTCTCCCAGCAATTCGAGAAATTCCAGAAAGAACACGCGCTCCTTAAAGAAGAGACCAATAAAAGAGAGCACCTGCTGGAAGAGGAGATCTCCCGCCGGCGCCAGGAGACGACGCAGCTCGCCAGCGCCGTGTCCGAACGCGATGCCCTCAAAAAGGAGTTGGCGCAGACTCAGGACACCGTGCGCAAAACGCAGACGCTGTATGAGCATACCGTGGCAGACCTGCGGGAGGCGCGTTCGGAGCTGGAAAAACTAAAAAAGTTCAGCCAGGAGACCACGGCCCAGAAGACACAGGGAGGATGGGTGGCGCGGGAAGAGTTCGACAAGGTCGAGAACGAGCTTCGGGAAAAGGAGGCCTTCGTCAAGAAACTCCTGGCCCTTCAACAACACCCGCCTGCCCAGGAAGGACAACAACCATGACAGGCAGACTTCTGCGACACGCCGGCCTTCTTGTTCTGACGGCCCTGTGGGCCGCCGTCTGCGGGAACGCGGCAGCCGCCGAAACGCCTGAACACCCCGTAACGATCCCTTTCAAGACGTGGTACGAGGGACGCACCTGGCGTGCCGACCCGACGGACCAGGAAGAAAACCTTTACCTGGAGGCGGATTTCGACGGGGACAACGAGACAGAGGTTGTCATCGGGTATGTCGGATCTTATAAACCGCCGATCGAAGTCGAAAAAGAGGAAGGCCCCAAGATGTTCGAGGGGACCCCAAAAACAAAGGACATCCCGATCATCGAACGCCGCGTCTTCTATAAGATCTACGACAGGGACGCCGGAGGCCAGTGGACGTGTGTGCGGACCCTGAAGGGCCTCGAACACCCCGGCGAAGCCCACGCCGTCCCGATCCAGCCCGACGGACTGCCCGGCCTCCTCATCATCTCGCCGGGCGGCGAGAACTACCGGGATATCAGCCTCTACCAGTGGCGCGAGGGGGGCTACCGTCTTCTGGACAATATAGGGATCGCGCAGCCGTTCACCGTGCACAAAGACCCCGTCTTTTACATCGCCCTGGACAACACGGACAGCATCATCGAATGGGTGGAAGAAGAACGAGGTTTGATAAAAAAGAAGGGGCCGCACCTTTAAATTTTGACGATTGACTGTCGTTTTTTTTAAGGTATAATAAGAAACAGTCGCCCACAAAAACCGAGGACCCCATGGATAGATCCCTGAACATACTTTTGGTGGATAACGAAGCGGAGTTCCTCGAAGCCATCACGTACTGGCTCGAGACAAAGGAGCACCGCGTCCAGACCAGTTACAGCGGCGAAGAAGCCATCGAGCGCATCCAGAAAGAAGACTTCGACATCATCTTCCTCGACATCCACATGCCGGAAGGGTTGGATGGCATGGAGACGCTGCGCCGTATCCGCGCGTTCAACAAGACCATCCCCATCATCATGGTCACGGGCTACCCGAAAGAGGAGAGGATGGAGGAAGCCATCACCCTGGGCGTCTCCGGATTCTTCCCTAAGACCGGGAGCTTCGAAGACCTCGGCCGCATCCTTAAGGCGGCGTTGCGCACCCACAAAGACCTTCACTGACGCCTCAGCGGGCCCTTGACGCACAACACCCCGTCACTGAAACCTTCAGGCGACACGGTAAAGACAATTGTCTTGACACCTCAACGGCCTTTGATACAATATTTTAACGGTCACCGCACCAGACACCTCTTCACAAAAACCTCTCTAAGGTTGGATGCTTGAAAGGAGCCTCCCATGAAGACGTTGAACCTCCTCGTACCCTGCCTGGGCCTCGCCCTTATCGGCGGGTGCGCCACATACGATCCGTCCCGCATCGACGACCTGGAGCACCGTGTCGTGCGGCTGGAAAAAAAGTTGGGGCCGACGGAAACGGCCTCTGAAACAACCGGCACCGGCACAGGCGCCGTGGCAGCCGCAGGGGAAGAGACCGGAAAGACACAGATCGTCATCCCGGACACCCCGGACACAAAAGACATGCAGCAAGCGCTTAAAAATGCCGGGTACTATTCCGGCGAGGTCGACGGGAAATTCGGCCCCCAGACCGAGAAAGCGGTCAAGGACTTCCAAGACGCGAACAACCTCGTTGTCGACGGAAAAGTCGGCGTGAACACATGGGACAAACTGCGGACCTTTTACTCGCCGCCAGAAAAATAACTCAGTTTTTTAACCGCCGGAGCCAACAGCCATGAAAACGAAACCTGTCGTGAACGCCGTACGCATCGCCTTCCTCGTGAATCTCTTCGTCTTGTTCTCCGCCACCCCGCAGGCCGCGGCAAAGGCCTTTGATAAACCGACGGACCGCGACGAAGAGATGAAAACATTCCAGAAGAAGTTCGAGTGGTGGCCGACGGACGCAAAACCGGCTCCGGTCAAAGACGAGGTCCGCGGCGGGTACTGGTGGTGGCCGACACAACCGGGCACCAAGGGCCCCCTGTGGGGCAACCGGGGCTATGTCTACGTCTATAAGATCATCTACGACTACAAGTCCGACGAATTGCCGCCCCCGAAGACAGGCGAGGAGCGCGCCGCGCTCATCATCAGGAAGATCATCAAGAACGTCAAAGTTTACTTTGATTACAACAGCGCGGCGATCCGCCCGGACACCGAAAAGATCCTTCGGAAAGCGATCGCGACGCTCAAGAGAAACCCCGAGGCCGACATCCTCGTCACGGGCAACTGTGACATACGCGGCTCCGAGACCTACAACGAAAAGCTCGGCCGCGAGCGCGCGGAGTCGGTCCAGAAGTTCATGACGGACAACGGCATCAAGGCCGAGCGCGTGCGCATCATCAGCCGCGGAAAGCTCGACGCGGTAGCCCCCGTCACGGACCTCGTCGGCATGCAGAAAGACCGCAACGCCCAGTTCATGATCGCCGAAGTCGAAGAGGTCATGGTCCCGTACGCGGGCGATAACGCGAACCTCATCGAACAGGCCGGCGAGGACAAGACGCTCGTCGTCAAAGAGGACGTGACGGGCGAGATCAAGGTCGCCACCAAAGAATACACGGTCCAGAAAGGCGACACGCTCTGGAAGATCGCTGAGAGGGAGCTCGGCAAAGGCTACCGCTGGAAAACCATCTACGAGCTCAACAAAGGCAAGATCAAGAACCCGGACAAACTACGGGTGGGCACGCAGCTGGAAATCCCGGTCGAATAGGCCTTCATGTTCCTTCTGCATCGTGTCTGGCAGCTTCATAAAGCGGCGATCGCGAGCAAGCTAAAACAGAACCCGCCTTCAAGCCCCTTCCTTTACTGCGTCAACCTCGTCCTGCTCGTCACGACGCGGTGCAACTTTTCCTGCCGACACTGCATGCGTTCCGCGCAAGACCCCGAAGACCTCCCCTTGGGCACAGCGGTCAAGGTCCTTGAAGGAGCCAGGAAATACAATGCCCGGTTCCTGGCCATCACCGGAGGAGAGCCCTTTCTCTATCCGCCCCTTGGCGATCTGCTCGATTGTGCCGTTTCCCTGCGCTATCGTCTGGGCCTCGTCACCAATGGCTACAACCTGCTTGAACACGAAACCCTCCTGCGCCGCCATAGAAAGTCGATCTCATACGTAGGGTTCAGCCTGGAGAGCCCCCGACCCGAAGAGCACGACGCCATCCGGCGCAAGGGCTCTTTTCAGCGCCTGATGGCGGATTTTGAATTTTGCCGGAGAGAAAAGATCACGTTCCGGGTCCAGACCACCATCAGCCGGCACAACCTTAACGACCTCCTGGACATCGGATTGCTGGCGAAGAAAAAGGGAGCGACCCTTATCTCTTTCACCACCATGCTCCCGTGCCCGCGGACAGAAGAAAACCAGCTCGTGCTCGATGCGGCGCAGCGCGCGGAGCTGCCCGCCGCGCTCCTCGCCCTCGGCCGCACGCTGCGCATGCCGATCAACATCGCCGCCGACATCCGGGGCAAGGGTAACCTCACGATCTGCCAAGCGATGGATATGAGAGATCTGTCCGTCGACCCCCAGGGACGCCTGATACGATGCTGTGAGCTGGGAAACTATGACTCGCCGCACGTCCAACGCCAGGCGGTCGTGGCCGATTGCAACCAAGAGTCCTTCGACGAAGCCATGAAAAAACTCTGTCTCCATTTTCAGCGCATGATGGTTGCCCGGATCGCGGACCTGGCCGCCCGCGGGGACCGGGACGATGGGCCCGACTTCAACAGCTGCTTCTACTGCATCCATAAAGCGCTGGCGGGGCCTGAAGCGTCACCCGGCCCCAGCCCGGGCGCATAGAAACATAATCCTCGAGCGCATGAGCGTGCGACCGCGCCTCTCAAGAACTGTCCGCGCAACATTCGCCGCCTGTCTTCTCACCCTCGTATCATCTCTCTGCCGCGCCTCCGACGAACCTCAACCCGAGACGCTCTTCCCGCATGAAACAAAAGGAGAGCACTTCATCGTCTACACCCAGCAAGAGGACGCCCGGGTCCGCGAGATCCTGCGCCAGGCGGAGAACTATTACCGGGATATCGCGGAAAGGCTGAACTTTCCCCGACGGTCCAAGTTCTGGCTCTGGAATGACCGCGTGAAGATCTACCTCTACGCGCAGAAAACCGACTACACCAGCCGCTCGCAAGAGCCCGAATGGTCCCAGGGGGTGACCGACTACGCGACAAAAGCGATCTCGAGCTTCGTGATGAGCGAGGATTTTATGGATTCCGTCCTGCCTCACGAGATCGCGCACCTCATCTTCCAGGATTTTTACGGCGCAGAAAACAACGCGTCGCCTCCCGACTGGCTGAATGAGGGAGTGGCGCAGTGGGCGGAAGACCAGGAGACAAAGCGCAAACTCAAAGAGCGCGCGCGGGACCTTTTGGAAAGCAAGGGGCTCCTGTCGCTCCCGGACATCTTCCTCACCAACATTCCTTTCATCAAAAAAAATCCGAACCGGCTGTGTTTCCGGCTCATCCGCAGCAAAAGAGACCGCTACAGCGTCATCATCCTCAGCCCGGATGTTCTCATCGACACGTTCTATGTCGAATCCGGTTCCCTCGTCGGATATCTGATAGAGACCCTCGGCATTTTCCGTTTCGCCGAGTTCTGCCGGGAACTCAGCAGGGACAAAACGATCCAGGAAGCCCTGCAAGAGGCCTACCCCAAACAATTTCAATCCGTCGAAGACCTCGATGACCAATGGCGCGCCTATCTCCTCAAGAAGGATTCCCGAACGTCCGCCTGATCCCAAGCCGCCGCCGCAAAAAGACCCTGTCCGTCCGCGTGGACACGGATGGCACGGTGATCGTCCGCGTCCCGTGGCGTTATGACCATGGGGAGGTCCACGGTTTCCTGCGGCGGCACGCGGGCTGGATCGACCGGCAGGTCAGGCGCGCGGCCGAGAGCGCCCGCCTGAGTCCTCCTGCCGCAGGCACGAAGGCCTACCCCTATCTGGGCCGCCTGTATCCTCTGGCCGCTCCCGCAGACCAGGCCGCTGCGCTGGCATGGTCGCCCGACAAAGGTTTCAGCGCGACGGTGACGGAGGCCCGCGTCCTCGAGCGCCTTTTGAGGCAGTGGTATATCCACCGCGCGCACGAAACGATCCCCGGCCGCGTCCTCCACTTCGCCGGCATCATGGGCCTGTCCCCCAAGAAAGTGCGCATCAGCGGCGCCCGCAGCCGCTGGGGCTCCTGCAGTGGCAGGGATACGCTCAGCTTTTCCTGGCGCACCGTCACGCTGCCGGCCGCCCTTATCGATTACATCGTCATCCATGAGCTGGCCCACCTTAAAGAAAGAAACCACGGCCCGCGCTTCTGGCATCTCGTCAGCCGCTTCATGCCGGACCACAAGTCTCACCGAGCCCGCCTGCGCCAAACTTCCCATAGCTTTCCCGCCTGCTAGTCTAGAGATGGCATCTCGGCAACGCGTTCAGCTCAAATGAGATGCCATCTCGGCAGAGAGGTTTGAGGTTAAGGTTGTGGATCCAACAGGAACCGAGGTTAAGGTTAAGGTACTGGTTCAAAAAGTAAAAAAGTTCGCCTAGCCGTCCGCCATCCCTAGACCTTCACTCAACCTCAACCTTAGTTCCACTCCCTATCCTCAACCTCAACCTTGCTCTCACTTCCTATCCTTACCTTAACCTCAACCTTGGTTCCCCCCAGATCCACAACCTCAACCTTGGTTCCACTCACATCCTCAACCTGAACTTTTTGCTGTCTTGAAACCCACCCAAATGTGTGGTATCCTGGGGCCATGTTCAACCATCAGGCCCGCTGGGACCGCGAGCTGCCCAGCGACCACGACGACCTGGGCCCTGCCATCCGCGCCACCTGCGAAATAGAAAAAGGGGGCATCCGGCCCGTGTCCTTCCTGTGGCGCAACCGCTCCTTTGCCGTTCAGCGCATCAACTTCCACTGGAAGGACGAAAGGGGCAGGGAGGAGCTCTGGTTTTTCAGCGTCACCACGCCCCACGGCACCTACGAGCTCGCCTTCGCCTCGCGGCGGCTTTCCTGGCATCTCATCCGCCTCATCGGCCCTTAGAAGTTTCCCTCGCAAAAAGTTGACGATGCGCGCGTTCCGCATTATACTACCCTTATGTATTGAGCGCTTGGCCCATCGGTGAAAAAAAAGGGAAGACATGAAAAGAATCCTTAAGCTGATCGTGATCGTCGTCGTCGGGCTTCTCGTCCTGGCGCTCGCCAAGGACCAGATCCTGCGCACCGTGATCTCGGGGACCGCGACCGCCGTGACCGGCGCCCCGGTCAAGATCAAGGTCTTTTCTCTCAGCCTTCTCAAACAGTCCGTCCTCATCAAAGACTTCAAGATGTACAATCCAGCGGGCTTCCCCAAAGAGGTCTTCGTCGATATCCCCCAGATCGAGGTGGGCCTGGACGTCGGCGCGCTCCTCACGAAAAAGATCCATTTGAAAAAAGTCACGCTCGACCTGAATGAACTCGTCGTCATCAAAAACAAAGAAGGCAAGCTCAATGTCGACGCCCTCAAGGTCTCCGAAATGCCGGAGAAACCCGCGAAGGAAGCTCCCCAGAAAGAAACACCCAAAAAACCGGCCGCGCAGATGCCCCTTCAGATCGACGAGCTGAACCTGAACCTCGGCCGCGTCATCTACAAAGATTACACAGCCGGCGATCCGCCGAAAGTCGATGCCTACGAGATCAATATCAAGAACAAACAATACAAGAACCTGACAAGTGTCGATCAGCTGGTGCTCGTCATCCTCAGCGAACCCCTGAAGCACACGGCGATCCAGGGCGCCAAGATCTTCGCCGCCCAGGCGATCTTGGGGGTCGGCTTCCTGCCGGCAGGGGTTGCCATGACGCTCATCGGCAAAGACAGCTCCCGGCAGGCCTTTGACATACCCTATGCCACGATCTACGACAAGACCCTGTCGTTCCTCCAGGGCATGACAGACCGGGCCACGATCAAGAAAGAAAACAAAGAAACGGGCATCATCTCAGCGCTGGTCGACAAGAACGACGTCACCATAAAAATGGAAAAGCTCACGGACCGGTCGACGCAGGTCACCGTCTCGGCGCGCCGCCTGCTCATGCCCAAGCCGGAGGTCGCCCAGGGCCTGCTTTACCAGATCTCGGAGAAACTCAAATAATCCCTTTTTCCCATGCGAACGATCGGCTTTGAAAAACTGCTGAAAAAAAGTCTCGAGCGCACCATTGTGGTGCTCTTCAGCCCCTTCACCTTTAAAAAGTGGTTCCTGCTGCTTTTTATCGCTTTCATGGCCGGGGCGATGGGAGGCGGCGGACACGGCGGAGGAGGAGGGGGAAGCGGAACCAGCAGCCGCACCAAGGACGCCGAGGCATGGGCCCAAGAGACTTCCCTGAACACCGAAGCGACGGGTCCGACGGAAGATGAGATCTTCGAATCATTGAAAAAAGAAGCGCTTTCAAGCGCCGACAGAAAAGCCGACGCTTACGAAGAGGTCGTCTCGGCGCCTCCTGAAAAAACGGCGGTCGCGGAAAACAACGAAACAAAACAAGTCAAAGAACTCTGGGGGCGCTTCAAGGGATTCGTAGGCACACCGATGGGCGTGGCCGTCGTCGCCTGCCTGGTCCTGGTCGTCATCGGCCTGTCTTTGGTGTTCGCGTGGCTCGGCGCCCGGTTCCGGTTTATCTGGTTTGAGGCACTCGTATGCAATGACGCCTCCATCAAGGCCCCGTTCTTCAAGTACGCCCCCCAGGGAGACTCGCTTTTCAGATTTTTTGTCGTGATGTCTATCTCAAGCCTCAGCGCCCTGGGCCTGCTGATATGGTGGGGCGTCAGCGCCGGGATGGCGACAGGCATCATGAACAAGGAAGGGCCGAATATCGGAGCCCTCATCGGCGCCTTGGCGCCTCCCGTCATCCTGTTCATCCTGCTCATCATCGGCTTCGTCCTCGTGGCATTTTTTACCAACCACTTTGTCGTCACCATCATGGCCATGGAAAAATGCCGTTTTGGCGTCGCTTGGCGCAAGTTCGCCGACGTTTTGTCAAAAAACAAGAGCGACTTCGCCTTGTTCTGCCTCCTCTCAATGGGCCTGGCCATCGCTGCTGCCATCGTCCTCATGCTCGCGATGTTGCTTTTCTTCCTCGTCATTTTACTGGGCGGAGGGGCGATCTTCGGACTCTTATATCTATTGCTCGTCGGACTTCTCAAGCTGAAGATACTCTTCTACGTGGTGGCTGTGATCATCGGCACGCCGCTGGCCGCGGCTGCCCTGCTCGTCCTCATTTCCGTGCCGCTGCCGTACGCGGTGTTCTTCCGCTGTTTCTCGTTGTATTTCCTCACAAGCCTCAACTGCGGCTACACGCCGCTGCCGCTCGAAGAGATCATTCCTCCGTCGGCTCCGCCGGCGCCGCCTGAGCCTCCCGCGCCTTTGCCTCCGGCGCCCCCTTCGCAGCCCGAGAAATTCTACATGCCCTGACGCTTAAAATGAGGTTGCGGTGAGGGTACAATCTCTCTATAAGCCAGCATCCCTTTCCATGATCCCAAAAACGAAGATCGTCTGCACCCTTGGGCCGGCCAGTGACTCTGTCACCATCCTACGCAAGATGATGCGCTCGGGGATGGATGTCGCGCGCCTGAATTTCTCGCACGGTTCGCTCAAGGACCATGCGGCGCGCATCGCCGCTGTCCGGCGGCTTAACAAGACATACCGGCGCGCCATCCGCATCCTCCAGGACCTGGAAGGCTACCGCATCCGCATCGGAAAGCTCACATCACCGGTCCTTCTCAGCAAAAGGCAGACGGTGCTCTTATCAAACCGGCGAGAGAAGGCCGCCGGCCCGGTCATCCCGTTTGATTACGAAGGCGATATCCGGGACATCCGGCCCGGCCGCCACGTCTTCATCGACGACGGCCAGATCGCGCTTCTGGTCACGGGGCACGCGCGCCGCTGTCTCAAGGCCCAGGTCGTGGTCCCCGGCCTTGTCAAAGAGAGCAAGGGCGTCAACATCCCGGGCCTCCGGCTCACCTTTAAAGACCTGACAGAAAAGGACAGGGCGGACATCGCCTTCGGCGTCAAAAACCGGGTAGACTTCGTCGCGCAGTCGTTCGTGCGCAACGCCCTGGATATCGTCCGCGTGAAGAAGGCCCTGGGGGATTTTGCCCTGAAGTGCCGCGTCATCGCCAAGATCGAAAACGTAGAGGGGGTCCGCAATATCGACGAGATCCTGGAGGCCGCAGACGGCATCATGATCGCGCGGGGGGACCTGGGCGTCTCCATGCCGATCTACGAACTGCCCGTCTGGCAGAAGCGCCTCATCAAAAAATGCCGGCTCCATAGGAAGTTCGTCATCACCGCCACCCAGATGCTCGAGAGCATGACCGAGCACATCCGGCCCACGCGCGCCGAGGTCAGCGACGTGGCCAACGCCGTCATCGACGGGTCGGATTATGTGATGCTCTCGGCGGAGACCGCGGCAGGCCGGTATCCCGTCGAGGCGGTGGCGATGATGAACCAGATCATTAAATTCACCGAAACGGCCGCTTTCGAACGATGACGCGCGGATACGTTCCCAAAACAATGCCTGTGCCGCTCTTGACAGCGGTCGCCCTGGGGTTTCTTCTTTTGCTGGCATATCTTGCGCTGCTGGTCATCTCAAAAGAAACAAGGCCCGTGCCCGACGAGCAGCCGGCATATTACGAAACGTATGTCCCGTATGGCGAGACGGCCGTCCCGCAGCCGGAGCCCCGGCCCACTTTCTGGCAAAAGTTATCGACCGCCGTCCGCCAGGAAAAGGAGGTCCGAAGAAACACCACCGCCGAGTTGCCAAGAGAGGATTTTTCGACGCAAAAAGAGATAGAAAAGATCAAGATGGAGGAAGATTTCCGTAAGATGCAGCAACCCCTGCGATAGGGCGCTTCCCCGCCGCTCGCCTGCGGGCCCGCAAGGCCGGTTGTCGATGAAGTCATTATAAAGACATAATAATAGTCACCACGTCACCGTGGATAGCATTCTGGAACCAGTCACCATGTCACCAGTCACCAGCGTATGGCGAATGGCTTATAGCTTATGGCACCAATCGATAGATCGACACAAAGACCGATGTCCGCCAGCCGAAGGCTGATCCGCCTGCGGCGGAAAGTCCGAAGTCCGAAAGACCGTATCGGAATTCGAACCTCGGACTTCGGTCCTCGGACCTTGCGCTGTTTTGCCATACGCCATAAGCCATACGCCGCATTACTCGTCGAACTCATCGAACTCGCAACTCTCGGTCCCAAGGACGCTTGCAGCCAGGGCGCGGCCCTGGTACAATGAGACCATGAAGATCAAGACCTTCAAGATCAAAAACCGCCGGG
>Ga0315295_10005256_pt1 | contig 11051 bp, 10 predicted proteins | sample YL17G14_0_MG_FD_204453 | JGI IMG/M metagenome (GOLD analysis project Ga0315295, IMG submission 204453) | Sediment microbial communities from Yellowstone Lake, YNP, Wyoming, USA - YL17G14_0 | ecosystem: Environmental > Aquatic > Freshwater > Lake > Sediment | place: USA: Wyoming | collected...
CCCTCGCCGGCGAACTTGGCGGTCTCCTCGGAGCAGAAGAAGATCGCGTACGGGGCGTTACCTTTCACCGCGGTTTCCTGCGCCGCTTGCACATTCGTAGCCCAGCCGACCGCCGGGACGTTGACGGCTGCACCGCCGCCGCAACCCCCGCCACCTCACCCCGCCTCGCAGGGCTTGAGCCACACGCACGTGGCCGCCAGGGCCACCGCACCCAGGAGCATACCCGTCCTCATCGGAATCCCTCCCTTTCTCGTCTTTATGCCGGGACTGAACCCACTACCTCCTCTTTGACGCAGGGAGAACGGCGGGGTTAGAACGATTTTTCGATTGTGGGGGCGTGCAGAATGGCGGATGAAACGAAAGGAATGGCCGAAAACCCGGTGTAGAATGGAAGGTCCAACGCGAGAACGCAGGCGCTGGCAAGGGCGGCGCACGGTGGCCGCCTGCGCCCGCAGCGAGGTGTAGCGGGGGAACGCCGTGAGCGAGGTCAGCGCGAGCCGGGGCATCCTGTACGGGCAACTGGCCGGGTTACTGAAGGCCGGGATGCCCCTGCCGGGGGCGCTGCGCCTGCTGGCGCGCGAGGCGCGTTCGGCGCGCTTCCGGGCGGCGCTGGAGCGGGCGGGGGCGGCGATCGAGCAGGGCGTGCGGCCGGAGGACGCCTTTCGCGCGGAGGAAAGGGAACTGGGGGGGATGCTGGGGCGCGTGGCGGCGGCGACGGCGCTTTCCGGGCGGCTGCCCGCGATGCTGGCGGAACTCTCCGCGTGGACGCTGGCGCAGGAGCGGATCCGGAGGCGCATCCGCGAGGCGCTTGCGTACCCTCTCATGGTGCTGTTCCTGACCTCGTTCCTGTGCCTGGGCATGATGTACGCCACCCACGCCTCGGGCTACGCCTATCTCAACCAGACTTTGGCGCGCGAGATAGACCTGGGAGGAGAGCTGGACCCGGTCCCCTCGCGGCTGACGACGGTGATGGCCTTCGCGGCCAGCAGCTTCGTCTTCCTCGTGGTGGCCGGCGTATTCGTCACGCGTCTGCTGGCGTACCTGAGCGCCGGGGTGCGGCGCAGGCGCGAGAAGCTGGCGGTCTGGCTGCCCATTGCGGGGGCGATCACGCGGCCGTTGGCGCTCGCGCGCTTCTGCGGGGGCGTTTCCATCCTGATGAAGGCCGGCGTGCCCTACCACGACGCGGTGGTGGCGGGGGGGCTGCTGACGGGGTACGCGCCGTACGAAGAGGCCGCGCGGCGCGTCTCGGCTCAACTGGCCGAGGGTATGCCGCAGGAACAGGCCTGGGCGGACAGCCGGCTGTTTCCGCCTTCCTTGCGGTTTGTGCTCGCCTCCGGCGCGCAGCGCGGCGACCTGCCGCAGGCCTTCGCGGAACTTGCCGCGCTCTACGAAGTCGAGGCCGAAGGCCGGGGACGGCTGGTGGCCTTGGTCGCCCCGCCGCTGTGCCTGATCGGCATTGGGGTCCTGGTGGGACTGTACCTGGCCTGGCTGCTCGGGCCGCTTTCCGTGTTTATCGGCATCATGGAACGGCTCTCATGACCCGCGACCGGGGGAAACGTCAAAGATGGTCCTGATCCTCATGTTCTGGTTCGCGGCCAGCCTGTTGGGGCTGATGCTGTGGAGCATGGGCCGGCTGAGGCGGGGACAGTTGCTTTGCCTCGTGGCGGGGCTGACGCGCCGGGGGCTCCCGCTCGAGCCTTCGCTCCTAGCCGTGGCGCGGGCCGACTCCGCCGAGGCGAAACTGGCCCGCCGCGTGGGCTGGCTGCTGCACGACGGGGTCGCGCTGCCCGAAGCGTTGCGGGAGGTGCGCGCCATCACGCGGCGGCAGGTGGTGGCCGTGCGGGTGGCGCTCCAATATGGCACGGCCGGCGACCTGCTCGAGGCGCTGGCGCGGCAGGCGGTCCGCTTTGAGCAGCGCGCGGTGCGGGCCGGCGTCTCCGCGCTCTACCCGGTCCTGATGGCCTTCCTGCTGGGGGTGGTCCTGCTCTTCGTGCGAACCTATATCTTTCCGAAGTTCTCGATGATGGTACGGGAGATGAGCGAGATGAAGGGCGTGCCCCTTGCCGACATGAGCGAGACGAGCCTCGTGTTCATCCAGGCGCTGTACGTCTGGGGCTTGCTCTGCTTCACGTTGCAGGCGAGCTGGTTCGCGCGCTGGACGTGGTGGTACGTGCCGGGGCTGGGGGAGCACCTGCGGATGGAGGAAGAGGCGCACTGGGCGCGCCATCTGGCCCTGATGCTCCAGTCCCGCGCGACGCTGGAAGGGGCGCTGGCCGAGACGGACCGGCAGGGCGGCGCGGGCCGGCTGAGCGGGCGGGTGGGGCGCGTCTGCCGCGACCTGGAGAACGGCGTTTCGCCGCGCGAGGCGTTCCGGGCGCACGGCCGCTGGCGGCCGGAGTTCCTCTGGGCGCTGGACGCCGTCAGCCAGGGCGCGGACCCGGCGCGGACTTTCCTGGCGGTCGCGGAGGTGCTGGAGCAGAAGGCGGAGGCGCGCTTCGACGCCATCCTGCGCATCTGCACGCCCGTCGCGGTGCTCCTCTCGGCCTGCGGCGTGGGGTTGCTGGCCTGTGCCCTTTTCCAGTGGGTCATAGCGGTGTCCGAGGTCTGCCTGTGATGAAACGACCCGCGCGCGGCTTCGCGCTGGTGGAACTGGGGGTCGCCCTGGCGGTCCTGATGGCCGCCATCATGCTGGCGGCGTCGGCGTTCGCACAGGCGGCGGCACAGGCCCGGATTCACCAGCGGCGCGTGCTGGCGCGCGAAGCGGTCGTGCTGGGGTTGGAGCGCCTGCGGGCGCTCGACGCTTCCGCCCTGCCCGCGCCCGGTCAGGCGGCGGACTTCGGCCTGCCTCCCGGTCTGGCCCAAAGCCTCCCCGGCGCGACGTGCGCGCTGACCCTCGCGCTCCTGCCCGGCGAACCGTCCCTGTGGCGGGCCCGGCTGGAGGTCCGCGTGCCGGGTTGCGGCGAGGTCGAGTCCGGCGAGGCGCTGCTGCGCGCGCCGGTGAGCGGGAGGGCCCGGCCATGAACAGACCGCGCGCGCGTGGCGGACGGGGCATCCTGCTGATCGAGGCGATCGCCTACCTGCTCCTGGTCTCGGTTGTCTTCTCCGCGTTGACCGCTTCGGTCTGGTCTTTCCGGCGGCTTCTGGCGCAGCGGGCGCAGCGGGACGAGCAGGAGGCGCGCTGGACGGAGGCGTCGGAGTGGCTTCGCGACGACCTGCGCGCCGCGCGGCGAGTGGCGTGGCGTCCGCGGACGGCGCCCGGAAGATTCGGGGACAGACAGGACGTCTTGTCTGTGCCCGAATTTCCGGGCGCGCCTCTGAGCCTGCTCGGCATCGAGCGGCTGGGCGGCACCGAGGTGGTCTGGGAGTGCTCGCCGAAGACGCTCACGCGGTCGGCGCAGCGCGCCGGCGGGCGTCCCGAGCGTCGCGAGTTCGGCGTCGCCGTGTGCGGCGCGCGTATGGAGACGGCGGACGCGCCGGCAGGCAAGGGCTTCTGGAACCTGCAGCAGACCGCGCCGGGGGGCGAGGTGCGGGTTGCGGGGAAGCCGGTCTTTGTCCTGCTGACGCTCTCGTGGCGGGCGCCGGACGGACCTGTGCGCGCCGAATACGTCGGCGCCTCCACGCGGGCTGAAACGGACAGCGGGAGCGCGCCATGAGACCGCGGGGCTACGCGCTTGTCGTCGCGCTCGTCTGCGTGATGCTGCTGACGGCGGGGGTCATCCTGCTGACCCGCGCCACCGTGGAGTTGGTGGCGGCGCGGCGGAGCGCCGCGCTGCGGGAAGCCGCGCTCCGGAAGGCCGAGGACACGCTGGAACGCGGGCGGGTCCAGGTCGAGAGCGACCGGCTCGCGGCCGGACAGACCACGACGCTGGATGGGATACCCGTCGCGTGCGCGGCCACGCCGCGGGGTCTGCGTCTCGAGGCGCTCGTCGAGCTGGCTCGGCCTATCCCGCCGCCCGGCGCGAAGGGACCCTCGGGCGTGCGGCGGGGGGTGCGCGTGGCCTGGGAGTTGGAGCGGGCGGGCGAGGCGCGCTGGCGGCGTGCCGACTGGCAGGCGCGGGACGAGACGCTGCTGGACGCGGCGGGGGCCGGCCGATGAGCGATTACGCCTCTGAGGCGTCTCCTCTCGCGCCGCCTCCGCGACGCTCGCGGCCCTTCTTTGAGCGCGACTGGGTCTTCTTCGCGTGGCTGGCGGCGGCCCTGCTCTTGCCGGGGATCGCGGCGCTGGCCGGCATCCTCTCGGCCATCGAAGGCCGGGTCTCGACGGTGTGGGGCGCCATCGAGTGGTTCTTTGCACTGGGGACAACGCTCTGCCTTTACCAGACGGCGGCGACCTTTGACCCGGAGCGGCTGCCGGAGTTCCCCTGGGGCTGTCTCAGGCTGGGGGCGTGGCAGGGCTACCTCCTCAAGGTCCTGGCCGTGCTCCACGCCGTCGCCGCGCTCATCCTGGGCGGGAAGGTCGTGCTCGATCTGACGGAAGATACGCCGGACCTGAAGTGGCGGCTGTGGCGCGAACTGGGCAGCGCGGGGGAAGGATGGTTCCTGGTCCTGGCGATCCCGCTGCTGATCTGGCTCTGGGCGGTCACCGCCTTAGCGTATCTGGCCGGTGACGCCCGGCTGCGCCGCGCGCGCCGGGAACGCCGTCCGTAGAGCCGGCGCTGGCCCGCAACCACGTTCTCAACGGGCCGCTAGAGGTGGCACGTATGGGCAAACGCCCGAAGAAGGCCGAGTGGGAATGGAAGACGGCCGGCGCCACCGCGAAGGCCCGGCCGGGGATGCTCTACGAGCCCGGCAACTGGGGCGATGTCCTGAAAGGGACGTGGGCCGCGGCCGTGGCCGGCGCGCTGGCCCGCACGAAGCGCCCGGGACCGCTCGTCTATCTCGACCCCTATGCCGGTTCGCCGAGCTACCCGCTGACGCAGGGCGCGCGGGAGCGGCTGTTTCAGTTGACCGGGAGCGGACTGGCCGCGTTGCAGGCCCCGTTCGCCCGGCGCGGCCTGTGGGCCTCGACCGCGCTGTTGGTCCGAGCGGCGTGCGAGGCCGCCGGTTGCGGCGCGGAACTGCGGGTGTACGACCTCGACGCGGAACGGCGGGCCGCGTGGCGAGAAATCCCCGGCGCCGGAGCGCTCCCCGTGCGCTCGGGACTCCATGCGCTCGAGGGCGCCCGTGCCGCCCAGACGGCGCCCAATCTGATCCTGCTGGACCCGTACGACTTCCTCGCCGAGTGGAGAGAACTCCTGCCTCATGCCCTCGCGCTGGCGGAGCGTTCGGCGGTGCTCGCCTACGTCTATAGCCGCGCGCCGCGCAGCGCCGGATACTGGAACGAGTACCGGCGTTTCCGGGAGGCGCTGACTTCGGGGCGAACAGGCGGGGGATACCTGCTGGGACGGATACCCAGTGACGCAGTCCTGCCACGGGCCTATCACGAGGTAGTTCTGTTGGCTGGGCCTGAGGTCCTGGAGACGGTACGGGAAGGGCTGCGGGGCGCGACGCGCGCTCTGGCGCGCGGCTTGGCGGAAACGGGGGCATTTGAGGAGCAGGCGTAGCTTGGCGCAGTCCTCTGGGCCGCCCAGCGTCATCATCCAACTACTTACCCTAAAATCCTTTATGCTATTGCCAGCCCTTGACTGACCGCATTCCGCTGTCTGCATGGCACTCCGGACAATCCTTCCTGTCTTCAAGACACTTTCCTCCGTCCGGATTGCCGACCAGCATGAATCCCCGAGGATGTAACTCCTTAATCGGTAAGGGGTAACGTGCGTTATTCTGCCGAATGTTCTGACTCAGGAGACAATGGCATCATTTTCCCTTCACGAGAATCCGGAGAAACGGAAGCAAAGGGAGGCACGCCCATGACCAAGCATCGCATTCTGGTCGCCGATGACAACCGGAAGCTGGCGCAGGTGATCCACGCTTCCCTGAGCGACCAGTACCAGGTGGATCTGGTGGACAGTAGCGCGTCCCTCGAACGCGCCCTTTCCCAGACCGAGTACGACCTCCTCATCACGGACATCAACCTCGCGGGCGCCTCCGGTCCGACCGCGGCCCGGCGGTCCGGGCGTCTGCGCGCGGTCCACGGCAACGAGGAGCCGTGGCAGATCGCCATCCTGGTCATCACCGGGCTGGACCCGGACGACGAGGAAGTAATGCAGGCCCAGCGGACGCCGAACGTGCGCGGTGTCCTCCACAAGCCGCTGGATCTCGAGCGGTTGCGGCGGCGCGTGGACGAACTCCTCCGGCCCGCGATGCAGGACGAGCCGGAGACGGACCCGCCCGAACAGGCCTCGCCGAGCCTGCCGCACGTCCTGGTCCTGACCGACGACGCCGAAGTGACGCGCGAGGTCTCCTGCGCCTTGGAAGGAATCGGCTGCGAGGTGCGGAACTGCCTGAACGCGCAAAAGGCGCTGCGTCTGTGCGAAGAGCAGGCCTTCGACGTCGTGCTGCTGGAGTTCCTGCTCGATGACTGCACGGGCGCCGAGTTCATAAAGGCGCTTCGCGAGTCCCCCCAACTCCAAAGCTGGCCGCGCCTCTACTTCATCAACCGCGCCGACGTGGACCTGACCCTGGAGACCATGGATCAGTATCCCGAGATCAACGGCGTGGTGAACGTGCCGCTGGTCGCCGAGACATTTCAGGCTCAGATCCGCCGGTGTCTGCCGGCCCTCTCCGCTGGCAAGGCCAGCGCCGCCTGACGGCCGCCTCCCTCTTCACCGTTTGCCGCGTGGCTTCCCGGAGCGCGGGTCATCATCCGTTGCGTCGGCGCCACCGCCGACCGCCGGCGGCGCGGGCCGCGCGCTCGGGGGCGGTGTCGGCGGCGGGGGCGCGGGGGGCGTGTACTTCGGCGCCGGCGCAGGCGGTGGTTCTGGTTGGCGACGGGCGGCCTCCTGCTGTCTGCGGAGCGCGTCCTCTTGTTGGCGGCGTGCAGCCTCCTGCTGCTGACGGGCGGCGTCCTGTTGTCTGCGGAGCGCGTCCCCCTGTTGCTGACGGGCGGCGTCCTGCTGTCTGCGGAGCGCCTCCTCCTGCTGGCGGCGGGCGGCGTCCTGGGCCTGCTGGTCCGTGAGTTTGCGGGCGGCGTCCTGCTGCTTGCGGAGCGCCTCTTCCTGCTGGCGACGACGGAGCGCCTCGGCCTGATCCTGGTCATGCGTGTCTGTGAGCTTGCGTGCGGCTTCCTGTTGTTTGCGGAGCGCCTCTTCCTGCTGGCGACGACGGAGCGCCTCGGCCTGATCCTGGTCGTGCGTGTCCGCGCCACGCTTGGGTTCGGCCACGGGCGGTGGCGTCACGGGTCCGCTCGTCGGCTCGGTGGGAGGCGGAGTCACGTCCCGTCTGCCCGGCGGCGTGAGAACAGGCGTGACGGCGTTCTTGGGGTGCTCCCTGCCCGGCGTGATCCTGCTGCCGACGGTCGCATCCCGGTCGAGCGGCGAGACGGGGGGCGGCTTGGTGGGTCCGGCGCCGGGCGTGCCGGGCGGCTGGGGTGGCAGCGCTTTGGCGCGGCGCGCCGCAATCTGAGGGGGCTCGGCCGTGACCTTGTTGGCGATGTGGGGCCGGAAGGCAAAGAGCTTGCCGTCGGTGAGCCGCTCGCCCGATACGACCTGGCCGGGCCTCGCGGACGCATCCGCCAGCCGCAGCGGCTGAATGTGCCGCTGGGTGACCTGCGAGACGGACGCCACGGGGATGCCCTGGTTGATGATCCGGTTGTCGTTGAAGACATAGGCATTGTTCACGACGGTCGTCTGGTTGAAGATGTTGACGACCTGCGGCTGCGGCACCGCCACGGGGGCCAGCGCATGATCCAGGAAGCGGTGGTGAGGAACGAAGCTGTAGTCCCGGTGCCCAAGGTGGAAGTCGAAGTCGAACCCCACGTGCCTGCCGTGGAAGCTGAAGCCGAACCGGGAATCCCAGGTCGAACGCGGGGGCAGCGGTGCCCAGCCGTAGTGGTTATCCGAGTGCCGCCAGTGGACCCACGCCGGACCCCAGACGTGGTCCGGGACCCAGACCCAGCGATGACGGTCGTGGTGGACCCAGCGGCCATAGTGGAACGGGGCCCAGCCCCACGTGTAGTCGGAATGCCAGTACCACCCGCAGTCGGTCCAGACCCAGTAGCCCCGGTTGAGGTAAGGGCGCCAGCCGGAGTCCACCAACACCACGGTCGGCTGCCAGACCCAGCCATAGTCGCCCACGGAGACCCATGAACCGTAGGGCGAAAGGCTCTCGTAGAAGTAGCTGATGTCGGCTTCCTCGGGCGCGACGATGACGGGGGTGCGGCGGACGATCTCGACGGCCGGCTCACGCACCGGCGCCGCGGCGACGGTCTGCCCGGCTTCGTAGACCGGAGGGGGAGCTGCCGCGGGCGCCGGAGCCGTCTCGGCGGGCGGCGGGGCCGGAGCGGCCGGAGGTTCAGGCGCAGGGACCGCCAGGACCTCGGCCACGGCGGGCGCCGGAGCCTGGGGGGCCGCCTTGTCGCGCAGTTCCTTCCCGTGGGTCACCATGGCGGCGATGACCTTCTGCGGGATGCCTAGGTCGCTGAGGTAGACGATGTCGGCGACGCTCAGGTCGTACGCGGTCGGCGAGGCCTCGACGTAGGCCATCAGGACGTCCTCGCCCAGCCCGGACTGGGCCAGCTTGACGACCTCGTCCATGCCTTCCGCGGCTTGGGCCGTCCACGCCCCCGCGAAGAGCAGGATGCCGGTCAGAACGAAAGCTGAAGTCCGCATGGGTGCCGCTCCTTGTCTTGCCCGTCTCCTTAACACTATCTCGCCGCCCCATCCGGGGCTTCCCCATTTCCTTGACGTGGGGAACGCCCCGCTATTCAGGTCCTCTCCAATCGTAACTGACCAGTCAGTCATTTATGAATATACACCGCGCCCGGATTCCGGTCAAGGCTTCTTGGCGGATTTCGCTGGCCGCTTGCTCACTTGTGCAGCGGGGTCACTCGCCGATGATCTTGATGAGCACCCGTTTGCGGCGCCGCCCGTCGAACTCACCGTAGAAGATCTGCTCCCACGGCCCGAAGTCCAGCTTGCCGTTCGTGATCGCGACGACCACCTCGCGGCCCATGACCTGCCGCTTGAGGTGCGCGTCGCCGTTGTCCTCGCCCGTGCGGTTGTGGCGATAGCGGGAGACCGGCTCGTGCGGGGCGAGCTGTTCGAGCCACTCGTCATAGTCCTGGTGCAGGCCCGGCTCGTCGTCGTTGATGAAGACGCTGGCGGTGATGTGCATGGCGTTGACGAGGCACAGCCCCTCGCGCACGCCGCTCTTGCGCACGGCTTCCTCCACCCGCGGCGTGATGTTGAGGAAAGCCCGGCGCGTGGGGACCTCGAAGGTCAGTTCCTGCCTGTGGGATTTCATGGCGTTCGGTTCCTTCGCTTCCGCGACGCCGCACTCAGCTCAGCTTCAGGCTGATGATCTGGTACGGCGTGTACGGCACCTCGATCTCGCCGGCGACCACGCGCGCGGGGGCAAGTTCCTCCTCCAGGAGGTTGCAGTAGACGGCGTTCGTGAACGGCAGCGCCACCTTCAGGCGCGCCGTGCCCCGCGCGCCGTGAGCTTCGTAGAAGCGCAGGACGAGCGCGTCGGAGTCTTCGGCGCGCTTTACCGTGTCGAGGACCAGTCCCGGCGCGTCTGCCGCCGCCCAGGAGCCGGGTTTGACCGCGCCCGGCGCCCACTGCACCGGCACGTTGAACCGGTACGCTTCAGCGACCACGCCCGCGGCCTGCCAGCCGCCCACGCCCGCGTGGGGGAAGACGGCGTAGGCGAACTCGTGGCGGCCCCGGTCGGCGACCGGGTCCGGAGAGGTCGGCGCGCGGAGCAGGCTGAGGCGCAGCGTGTTGCCGAAGGTGCTGTAACCGTACTTGCAGTCGGTCAGGAGCGCGACGCCGAAGCCGTGTTCCGAGAGGTCCGCCCACTTGTGGCCGGGGACCTCATACTTGGCGAGGTCGTAGGGCGTGTTGTAGTGCGTGGGCCGTTCCACGCAGCCGAACTGCATCTCGTAGGTCGCGTTCATCGCGCGAACCTGGACGGGGAACGCGACCTTCAGGAGCTTGTGATCCTCGCGCCACTCGATGGAAGTGTGGAACTCCAGCCGCCGCGCGGCGGCATCCAGGCGCACCTCCTGCGTGAGGCGGCTCTTCGCGCCGACGGCGTGTTCGAAGACGACGGCCGCGCGCAGCGCGCTCTCGGAGACGACGCGGGACTTGGCCTCCGGAGGACACTCCTTGCGCGTCTCGAGGTGGTACGGGTCCACGTCCCAGGCGTCGCCCGCGTCGTCGTAGAGTTCGAAGACGTTGGCCTCGCCCGCGAGCGCCTCGCGCCCGCTGCGCTTCTCGACGAGACTCGTCAGCCGCCCGCCGGGTGTGAGCCGGGCGCGGAGGTGGGCGTTCTCGAGGACCAGCGCGCCGTCCTTCTCCCGCGTGAGGCGCACCGCGTCGGGGGCCTTCTTCACCGTCCCCGCGCCGCAGCTCGGCGCCTCGACGTAGGCCAGCTTGCTGTCCGGCCGCGCGGCGACCTCGCGGCGCTCGAAACCCGTCGTGTTGACGGGCGTCCAGCCGGCGCGCGGGGCGGCGAGGGCCTTCAGGGCGCCGGCGCGGAGCTTCTCGCCCGCGCGGCGGATTCTTTCGTGGTCGCGTGTGGTGTCCTGGTAGACGAGCGTGATCGAGGAGCCGGGCAGGATGTCGTGGAACTGGTTGGTCAGGAAGGCGCGCCAGAGCCGGTCCAGTTCCCCTTTGGGGTAGCGCCCGCGGCCGAGGCGCTGGGCGCACGCGGCGAGCAGTTCGATGTCGTGCAGCAGGATCTCGTTCTTCCGGTTGTTCCTCTTCGTCCGCGCCTGCGTCGTGTACGTGCCGCGGTGGAATTCAAAATAGAGTTCCCCGATGATGACGGGGCGGTCGGTGCAGTCGCGTTCGAGCAGCTCGAAGAACTCGCGGCTGCCGCGGATCTGCGTGCGCGGCACGCCCTGGAGGTCGCCGACGCGGCGGAGCAGTTCGAGCATCCGCTTGGTGGGCCCGCCGCCGCCGTCGCCGTAGCCGAAGAGCATCAGGCTGTGGCGCGAGCGATCGTTG
>Ga0315295_10005258_pt1 | contig 11048 bp, 8 predicted proteins | sample YL17G14_0_MG_FD_204453 | JGI IMG/M metagenome (GOLD analysis project Ga0315295, IMG submission 204453) | Sediment microbial communities from Yellowstone Lake, YNP, Wyoming, USA - YL17G14_0 | ecosystem: Environmental > Aquatic > Freshwater > Lake > Sediment | place: USA: Wyoming | collected...
AACCTCACCTTCCGCCTGCCGCGCGGCGGCATCGTGGGGGTCATCGGGCCGAACGGCGCGGGGAAGACCACGCTGTTCCGTCTCATCGTCGGCCAGGAGCAGCCTGACGGCGGCACGCTCACGGTCGGCCAGACGGTGCAGATCGCCTACGTGGACCAGTCGCGCGAAGCGCTGGACGGGACGAAGACCGTCTTCCAGGAGATCTCGGGGGGAGAGGAGACCCTGCAGTTCGGCAAGCGGATGGTGAACGCGCGCGCCTACTGCGCGAGCTTCGGCTTCCGCGGCGCGGACCAGCAGAAGCTGGTGGCGAACCTCTCGGGCGGCGAGCGGAACCGCCTGCACCTCGCCAAGCTCCTGAAGAGCGGCGGCAACGTCCTGCTGCTCGACGAGCCGACGAACGACCTCGACGTGGACACCCTCCGGGCGCTCGAGGACGCGCTGCTCGCCTTCCCCGGCTGCGTGGTGGTCATCAGCCACGACCGCTGGTTCCTCGACCGCATCGCGACGCACATCCTGGCGTTCGAGGGCGAGGGGCAGGAGATGTTCTTCGAGGGCAACTACCAGGAGTACGCGGCGGACTTCAAAAGGCGGAAGGGCGCCGAGGCCGACCAGCCCCACCGCATCAAGTACAAGAAGCTGGCGTAAGCCGGAAGCCATAAGCCGATAGCCGTAAGGGGTGCGCGCGCTATCGGCTGTCGGCTCCTGGCTATCGGCTGCCCTTCCCGTTGCGCCTCCGCGTCAGGAATCGTCGAGTCTGTGGTGGCCGCGCCGCGCAATTCCTGGCAACGAATCTCCCTTGCGCCAGCTAACCTGTTGTTTTATAATGGCTTGGATTCATGATGCATCGTCGCATGAGAACTGCGGAGTAAGCCCACCGGATTGTACCGTCCTGGAGCGCGGAACGGGTCGTTGAGGCCGTCCGGATTGCTGACGACGAGAGGGCGCACTGATGGCTGATCGCAAGCCTCTGGATCACCCGCCTCTGGTGGTGATCGCAAACAGCCAGGAATGGCAGACGCGATCCCTGGAGAGTGCTCTTGGGCCGCAGGGTTACGCCGTCCTGCGGGCGTATACGGGGAAGCAGGCGCTCGAACGGTGTCGCACCGCCCGCCCCGATATCATCATCCTCGACACGGACCTGCCCGACATAGACGGCCTCGAGGTCTGCCGCACGCTGCGCGACGACCCGCTCATCAGCTCCAGTACGCCGATCCTCATGACCAGCCCCGGTCCTTCGAGCCGGAAGAAGCGTCTCGAGGCGCTGCGGGCCGGCGCCTGGGATTACCTCGGCCCCACGCTCGACTCCGAGGAGTTGCCGCTGCGCCTCGACGCATACGCCCGCGCGAAGTTCGACGCCGACCGCGTGCGTGAGGAGAGCCTTCTGGACCAGTTGACGGGGTTGTACAACGTGCGGGGGCTCGCGCGCCGGGCGCGCGAACTCGGCTCGCACGCATTCCGGCACCACGAGCCCTTCGCCTGCGTGGTGTTCTCGACCGTGACGACCGGCGCGAAGGACGAGCTGCAGGCGGAGGCCGCAACCAATGCGGCGGCCGCGCAGCTCGCCCACGCGCTGCGCGAGGGCGGCCGTGTGTCCGACGCGGCCGGCCGGCTCGGCCCCACAGAGTTCGCCGTCATCACGCAGGGCACCGACGCGAACGGCGCGGTCCGCCTGGCGGAGCGGCTCGCGCGGGGGCTGTACGCCGGTGGCTGGGACGAGCAGGGCATGACGCGGATGGTGGCCGGTTTCGACGCCGTCCCGAACTACCACGAATCGCCCATCGATCCGTCCGACATGCTGGCCCGGGCCACGAAGGCGATGCGCCAGTCGCGCGCCGACGTGAAGGGCCGGTGGATCCGTCAGTTCGAGTCTGCGACCACGAACTAGTTCGAACCGCTGACGCTGCACGCCACTGCTGCTGACCCGCTCTGGGTCACGCGGCGATATCGCGTACCCTCCGGCATGCCGACTGTTGCGTTCACGCCATAATGGTGTATACCTAATCTACTTCGGTGCGGCGCCCCTGCGTCGCACCGGTCTTGTCCGCCAGACCATGCATAGGGAGCGACCCGGGATGAAGGGTGTCGACAGCGGGCTGAGCAAGCGTGGCGGGAACCCGCCGGACGGCGCGCTGGTGCCGCTCGAGTTCCGCAGCACGGTCAGCATCCTCGTCATAGACGACGAGCGCACGCTCCGCGAGAGCTGCAGGACGGTCCTCGAAACGGAGGGGTACGCTCTCGAGACGTGCGGCCGCGGCGACGACGCGCTCGAGCTGGTCAAGCAGCGCCGGTTCGACATCGTTCTCGTGGATCTCTATATGTCGGACGTCACGGGGATGGAGTTGCTCCAGGCGACCCTGGAGACTTCGCCCGACACAATCGCGATCGTGATGACCGGCAACCCGAGCGTTGAGTCGAACATCGAGGCGCTGCGCGCCGGCGCCTGGGACTACGTCCCGAAGCCCTTCTCGGCGACGCACCTGCAGATCCTCATCGGCCGCGCGGCGCACACGGTCGCCGTGGCGCGCGAATCCGGGGAGCGCAGCGCGGAGCTGCAGGCTCGCGACGAGGTCTCCAACGGGCTCACCGTCCTCGGCGTATCGCCGGCGTTCCAGCACGTGATGGACCTCGCCCGGCGCGTCGCCACGACGGACGCGTCGGTCTTCATCACCGGCGAGAGCGGCACGGGCAAGGAGCTGATCGCGCAGACCATCCACCAGTACAGCCGCCGCCGCGCCCGGACGATGGTCGTGATCAACTGCGCCGCCCTGCCGGAGGGGCTGCTCGAGTCCGAGATGTTCGGCCACGTGAAGGGCGCGTTCACCGGCGCGGTGCGCGACAAGGTGGGGCTGATCGAGGCGGCCAACGGCGGCACGATGTTCCTCGACGAGCTGGTGGACATGCCGAAGTCGGTCCAGGCGAAGCTGCTGCGGGTGATCCAGGACGGCGTCGTGCGGCGCGTCGGCAGCTCGACGACGAGCGCCGTGGCCAACGTGCGCTTCATCTCGGCGTCGAACCGCGATCCCGATGAGGCGCTCAAGAGCGGCGATCTCCGGGAGGACCTGTACTACCGCCTGCGCGTGGTCCCGATCCACGTCCCCCCGCTGCGCGAGCGCGGCGAGGATGTGAAGCTGCTCGCCGAGCATTTCCTGCGGTACTACTGGCGCCGGCACCGGGGTCCGGCGCTGAAGCCGCCGACGCTCAGTGACGAGGCGGTGATCGCCCTGGGCGGCCGGGCCTGGCAGGGGAACGTGCGCGAGCTGCAGAACGCCATCGAGCACGCGGTGGTGATGCTCGAGCCCGGGCAGGTGGTCCTACCCGAGGACGTCCCCTTCGGCGGGGAGCCGCGCGATACGACGCAGGCCGACGACGCGGGGGGGTTCCTCGCGTCCGACGTCCTCGGCCAGAGCTACCACGTGGCGCGCGACCGGGTGATCGCGTCGTTCGAGCGGCGCTACCTCTCCTGGCTCGTCACCCGCGCCGGCGGGAACATGTCGAAGGCCGCGCGCCTGGCCGGCGTGGACCGGACGACCCTGTACCGGCTGATGGAGCGGCACGGCCTGCAGCGCGAGACCGTCACGGTGATGCTCGAATGAGGTCGCACCCCGCGGCCCTCCTGATGCGCAGCACCGCCGAGCCCGGCGCCGCCGCCGAGGCCGAGCGGTCGTCCGCGCTGATCCGCGCCGCGGCCGCGGCCGTCCACGCCCAGTGGCAGAACGAGCACGGGGACGCGCTCGACGCGGCCGAGGAGCTGCAGCTGCTGGACTGGCTCGCGACCGCTACGGAGCAGGCGGCGCAGGGCAACGCGCTAGAGCACGGCGGTCCCGCGGCCAGCACACTCGGCAGGCACCTCCTCGAACTGCTGCGGGCCGAGGTCGTGCGCGCCTGGCGGGCCGCCGAGACGCCCCCCGAGCCGGTGGCCGTGCTCGAGCTGATCGAGTCCCTCGAGCAGATCCGCGCAGCGATCGAGCCGGACCGTTCGGAGCACTTCAGCTCGCGCCTGTCGGGACCCGACGGCCTCGACCTCGTCGTCGGCGTCGCCCACGACCTGCGCTCGCCCCTGACATCGGTCCTCTTCCTGGCCGAGACTCTCGGCCGCGGGCAGAGCGGCGACGTCAACGAGCTGCAGAGGCGCCAACTCCGGCTGATCTACAGCGCGGCCCTCGGGCTCAGCACCTTGACGAGCGACGTTATCGAGCTGGCGCGCGGCGGCGACAGTCTCGTCGAGAAGGAGCCGGAGCCGTTCTCCATCGCCGAGGTCCTCGAGTCGCTCCAAGATATCGTGCGGCCGATCGCTGAGGAGAAGAAACTCACGGTCCGCTACAACGTCCTGCCCTCCGACCGCCGACTGGGCCGGCCGCTCGCGCTGAGCCGCGTGCTGCTCAACCTCACGACCAACGCGCTCAAGTTCACCGACGAGGGGTTCGTGGAGATCGCGACCAGGGCGAAGGGGCTCATCGGCGTCGAGTTCTCGGTGCGCGACACGGGACACGGGATCAGCAAGGAAGCGCTCGCCAACCTCTACCATCCGTTCCGGCGCTCGCACACCCGCACCGCGCGGGGCGGCTACCTCTTCTCGGGGACGGGGCTCGGCCTGGCGATGTGCCGCAAGCTCGTCGAGGCCATGGGCTCCGAACTCAAGTACGAGTCACGGCCCGACTGGGGGACGCGCTTCTACTTCGAGTTGGATCTCCCGCCTACCGGCCACCGATAGGCCTGTTCAGCGCGGTGCCGCTGCGGACCGCCGGGTCGGCTCCCACATCGGATTCAGCTCGCCGCGCAGCGCCCGGAGCCACGCCTCCAGGGCCGCAATGGTCCCCGATACGACGTAGGCGGACATCGAGACGAGCCGGGGCGCGCGCCGCTGCTCCGGCCAGTACCAGCCCGCGCCGGCGAGGAGCAGCAGGGCCGCGAGGGGCGCAGCGAGCAGGACCGACCGGATGGAGGCGGCCAGCAGCAGCCATCCCAGGGCGGCGAGGACGAGCCCCCACGGCGCGAGCCAGCGGATGAGCTTGTGGCTTGCGAGCATCCACGCGAACCGGCCGTGGCGCCACGGGTCGAGGAGCCGGCGCTTGTACCACAGGGTCTCGAGGCCGCGGATCATCGTCCGCACCTTGCGGCGGTACTCGCGCCGCAGCGACTGGATGCGCGGGACGAAGCAGACGGCCTCGCTCACCGACACGGCGCGGTAGCCGCTCTCCCGCGCGATGAGCGCGGCCGCGAAGTCCCGGCTGAGCGCACTTGGGAAGAGCGTAACGTGCAGCGGCTTGCGGAGGGCGTAGAAGCAGCCCGACGCCCCAACGATCGAGCCCACCCGGGTCTCCAGGTCGCGCACCCACATCTCGTAGCCCACGTACCCGGACTCCCCGACATTCAGGTCGCCGTCGATCTGCGCCACGCTCACGTCACGTCCCGATGCGAGGCCCACCTCGGGGTCTGCGAAGCAGGCGACCAGTGGCTTGAGGGCGTTGGGCGCGATGCGCACCGAGGCGTCGGTGTTGACGACGATCTCGCCGCGCAGGTGCGGTTGGGCGGCGTTCTCGGCGGCCGTCTTGCCTCCGCGGACCGGGAGGCACAGAAGCTCCACGCCGCGGTGCGCGAAACCCCGTACGATCTCGTCGGTCCGGTCGGTGGAAGCGTCGGAGACCACGAGCACCTGGCGGCGATCGGCGGGGTAGTCAATGGCCAGCAGTGCCTCGAGCGTGGCGGCGATCGAGTGCTCCTCGTTGTATGCGGGCACGGTGATGCTGACGAGGGGCCACTCCGCAGGCTCCTGGACACGCGGAGGTCGGGGCCGGAGCACGCTCACCAGCTTGAGCAGCAGGGGGTAGCCCAGATAGGCGTACGCGGCGACTCCGAGCCCGCCGACGATGAGCCAGAGCGCAAGCGACCGCGTCATTGGACCTGGTAGCTCGCCTCGCCCAGGAGGACCTCGAGGATCCGCTCGGCCGTCCTGCCATCCCACCGCTCGATCGGTCGCGGTTCTTGCCGTGCGTTCCCGAGCGCTTCGCTGGCGGCCGCAAGGATCACGCCGCGTTCCGCCTTCACTAGTTGGTCCCCAGCGAGCACGTGACCGGCCGCTCCGTCGAGGACCGGACGGTGAGACACGGCACGCCGAGGTAGCTCGTCTCTTCCTGCAATCCGCCGGAGTCTGTGATGACGAGCCTCGCCCGCTCTAGGAGAGAGAGTGTCTCGACATACGGCAGCGTGTCCAGCAGCTCGCGGAGCGCCGCGGGGGAATCAACGTTGTCGGGCCGGTGCAGCGTGACGAAGACGAAAGGCCGGTCGCCTACGCCGAGCCTGCGGGCGGCACCGGCCTCCCGCGCGCGCGGCAGCAGGGCCACGAGCGTATCCACCATGATGTTCCCCACCATGTGGACGCGCTCGGCAGGCACGCCCTCCATGCGGAGGTTCTCCACCGCGTCCCACGACGGAGAGAAGAGCGGGTCCGCCAGCCGGTCGGTGACGACGCGGTTGATCTCCTCCGGCATCGTCCAGAGGCACACCGGCTCGAAGCGCTGCATGATGAGCGCCGTCTGCGCCGCGTGCGATCCCGAACCCGCCTCGAGGTTGTGATCCGGGCTCGGGATGCCGGGTTCCGCGAAGAAAGTGTCCGGCATCTCCGCGTCGTAGTGCTGGCCGGTGTGGACGATCGCGTGCTGGATGCCGCGCCGCCCCGCCGCCGCTCTGGCGAGCGGCGCGAGCTTCCTGAAGTTGGGGCGGGCGCCGACGACGGAGAGCAGGGTCAGGGGTGTGCTGCGCACCAATGCAAGCCTCCCAGTGCGGCTGTGGCGACCGAGAGTGGAGGAGGCTGGGCACCCCCTCAGGTCAGAGGATTCCTCTGAGCGCGAGAAGCGTGAACGGCAACGACACGGCCAACGAAGCCACACGCATGACTCGCTCCCAGTCGGTCGCCTTCCGCGCCACGACGATGCGGTCGCCGTCCTGGAGGCCGAGCTCGGCGATGGTACGCATCTGCCGCATCGCGACCTGGAGCGACTCGGGCCGCCAGAGCTGGTCGCGCCCGCGCTCGATGTAGAGCCCGCTCAGGACCGCGTCCACGCCCAGGCCCCCCGCCACGGTGATGGCGTCGTCCACCCGCGCCTCTCGCGCCAGCGCGTAGAAGCCCGGGCGCCCCACTGCCCCGAGGACCGCTATGCGCGTGAGCAGGTTCACGCGCGCTACGGCGTCCCGGTACACGCGGCTCACCGCGTGCGTGAGCTGCGCTTCCACCTCCGAGTACAGCACGCCGCGCAGCGCCACGCTCCCGATCACCGGCAGCACCAGGGCAGGACCAGCCGTGACCGTGAAGGAATCAGTGAGCTGGGTCTGCCCCTCCACCTGGAGGCGCAGGCGATCGCCGGCGTGCAGGTCTCCGTCGCGCAGCCGCGCGCGAATCGCCTCGGCGTCGGCCCGGGCACGGGCCCGCAGCCCCTCGCCGTAGGCCGGCGACTGGGCCGCCGCCTCGTACCGCGCCAGCACCGCTTCGAGTTGGCTGCGCGCGATCGCGGGAGCGCGGTAGTCCCACGGGTCGCCTTGCTGCGCCACCGCGGCGCGGCCCGGGAGCGCGGCGCACAGCGCGACGAACGCGCCCAGCTTCGCCAGCGGCACTGCCCTCACGTCGCAGAACACGCGGTCAACCCCCTTTGGGAAGGAGTCTCGGCTTCACGTCGTCTTCGCCTTCCTCCGACGTCGCGTACCCCGGCAGGTAGGCGTAGTAGCCGTACGCCCCTTCCGGCTTTACATCGTTGAGGACGGCGCCGAGCACCCGGATGGGCAGGCGGCTCATGGAGTCGAGTTTCGACATCGTGAACTCCCGGTCCGAGACCCCGGTGCGCAGCACCAGCACGAGGTTCCCCGTCAGCGAGCCGAGGATGAGCGGGTCCACGCCCCCCCCGAGCGGCGCCGAGTCAATGATGATCACGCCGTAGGTGCCGCGCAGGCTGATGAGGAGTTGCGACATCGCGGACGAGGCGAGCAGCTCGGGCCCAGCGTTCTTGCGCGTGCCGCACCCGATGAACTCGACCCCCTTGATCTTGGTCGCCTGGACGATCTTCTCGCGGGTGGCACGTCCGCCGAGGAAGTCCAGGAGACCGGGTTTTCTCTCCGCGCCGAGCACGCGGTGCAGGCTGCCGCGCCGGATGTCCGCGTCTATGAGCAGAGTGCGGTGGCCCGCGTCGGCGAACGAGACCGCCAGGTTCGACGAGAGAAAGGACTTGCCGTCGCCGCTCCCAGGGCTCGTGATCGTGATCACGAGCGGTCCGGCCGTGCCGTACGCGTTCACCAGGTTGAGGCGGATGGTGCGCAGTGCCTCCACGACCTGCGCCTCCGACTCGGCGCCGACCTTCGGGGTGCCCTTGCGGAGCCGGGGGATGGCGCCGAGGATTTGAAGGCCCATCCCGAGGCTGACCTGTTCGGGGTACCGCACCCGGCGATCGAACCGATCGAGGAGGATCGAGAGCCCGACCGCGCCGCCCAGCCCCCCGAACAGCCCACCAAGCAGTATCATCATGGCCTTGTTCTGGAGAGGCAGCTGCGGCGTCACCGCGCGGTCGAGGATGCGCACGTCCGGGATGCTGCTCACCTCCGCCAGCCGCGCCTCTTCGTAGCGCTGCTGGAGGGTGGTGTAGAGATTCTCCGAAATCGCCACGTCGCGCCGCAGACGCGCCTCCTCGATGGCGCGGATCGGGATCTGCTGCAGCTCCCGCGATGCCGACCCGATGCGCGCGTCCGTGTCCCGGACGCGCCCCGCGAGCACGGCAGCGAGTTGGCGCGCCAGCGTCGGCACCGCCTGCCGGCGCAATTGGTCGATCTCGGCATTGAGGCGCTGCAGCGCCGGTTGCAGATCCGAGAACTGGAGCCGCATCGCGCGGGCCTCGGCTTCCTTCTGCATCAAGTCGCCCAAGGCCCGGGTGAGCTCGGCAGACTCGCGGGCGGACGGGATCGCCGCCAGCTGCGCGGACGTGGTCCCCGAGTCCGGCTGTGAGAGGACCCGCTCGATCGACTCGCGGTCCCGGTCGAGCTGCTCCCGCTGGACGCGCATCTCGAAGAACGCGGTGAACACTGGATCCCGCGTCTGCGCCAGCCCGGGCGTCACCGGCGATGCCCGCTCGGACGGCAGGGTGACCGTGTGCACCCGGAAGCCCTCGAGCGCGCCCTCAGCGCGCCGGAGGTCGTTGTAGGAGGAGTTCAGCTGCTCCTGGAGGATCCGGCTCAGCTCCGTGAGCTTCTGGCGCTTCAGCTCGGCGGCGACCTCCACGAAACGCTCGGCGACGGCATTTACAGTCGCCGCCGTCGCGGCGGGATCCCCGCCTTGAAGCTCGAGCCGGAGGAAGCTCCCCCTTTCGGGCAGGATCGAGCGCAGTTTGCTGCGCAGCATCAGCGCTGCCTCACGCGGGGTTTGCACCCGGAAACCGACGACCCGCCCAGGCTGCAGGGACGACGCGCTGGGAAGCCACGCGAAGCCAACCGACAGACCGATCGAGTCCCCGACGGCGCCGCGCTGCACTTCCCGCTCGCCAGCCGACAGCACGAAACTCCGCCCGTCGCCGGACACTTCGAGCCGGTACTGCCCGGGCGCAGAGCTCGGCTTGAGGCTGAAGCCGCCGAACAACATGGTGTCGAGCGCGCCCTCCTGTCCGAGGTACACGTGCTCCCGGCGCACGACCTCATCCAGCACGACGAACGACCGCAGCAGGTCCACCCAGGCGGACCATTGCAGCAGCTCAGCGGGCTGGATCGGGCCCGACCCGCCAGCCCCGCCGCTCGCGCTTAGCCACAGCGTTGCCTGCGCCATGTATTCCGCCGGCACGCGTCGCGAGCCCACGAACCCGACCGCGGTGCCGGCCAGCGTCAGCGCCACGACAAGCCACTTGTGGCGCCACAGCGCGGCCAGGTAGCGCCCGAAGTTGAACTGTTGCTCCTCGGCAGGCCAAGCCGCGGGCGGCGTATCCGGGGCCGCAGGCAGGGCACGGAGAAGGTCAGGCCGGTCCGGCGAACTACCGTTCATTCAGTTGCCCATTCAACGGGGAAGGTGTAGGTACAATCTATGAACACAGACGCAATCCGCATACCGCCCCGGCGAGGCACCTCCCGGTTCGGAAGGCGCGGCATCCGACGCCCTGCCACGAGTCACGGCCCGTCGCTGTTGCGTCGCCCCCACACTAGCCGGAGCCGCGCCACACCGCGACCCGGCCGACCGATTCTCCTAGACACGCTAAACGGTTACAGGAAGACGGCTTCGGCCAGTGGGGGGTGCCGTCATCCTGCTCGCACAGGACTTGCTTCCGTAACTTGACCAATGACTTCCATTGACTTCGCCGCCGCCACATCCCGCACACGCCTTCACACTGTCGGGGTCGAGTACATCCCTCACGTTCCGCGTGAGGGGGCTCGGCGTGCACTGAATGTGGCGGTGGCGGCCATAGGGCTGGTCGTAGGGGCCCCCGTGATGGCCGTCATCGCTGTTGCCATCAGGCTCACCTCCAAGGGACCGGTGATCTACCGGCAGACCCGCGTCGGCATTGACCGCCGAAAGTTGTTTGGCGGCAATCACCGTCGTGACCAGGACGTCGGCGGCCTGCCATTCACGATGTTCAAGTTCCGGACGATGGCCGTGGCGCAGAGCCGCGAGCCGTCCGAGGTCTGGGCCGCACGCCACGACCCGCGGGTCACGCCGCTGGGCCGGATCCTCCGCAAGTACCGGCTCGACGAGATCCCGCAGTTGTTCAACGTGTTGCGGGGCGACATGAACGTGGTGGGGCCGCGGCCCGAGCAGCCCACGATCTTCTCCGAGCTGCGGGAACAGATCCCGGGCTACACCATCCGCCAGCGCGTCCGCCCTGGCATCACGGGCTGGGCTCAGATCAACCAGCACTACGATACCTGCGTCGAGGATGTGATGCGCAAGGTGGCCCTCGACCTGGAGTACGTGACGCGGCGGTCGGCCGGCCACGACCTCAAGATCATGCTGAAGACGGTCCCCACGGTGGCGTTCAAGCGCGGGGCATGGTGATGTGACAGGTGTGGCTGTACCCCTCAATAACACGCCA
>Ga0315295_10005260_pt1 | contig 11047 bp, 10 predicted proteins | sample YL17G14_0_MG_FD_204453 | JGI IMG/M metagenome (GOLD analysis project Ga0315295, IMG submission 204453) | Sediment microbial communities from Yellowstone Lake, YNP, Wyoming, USA - YL17G14_0 | ecosystem: Environmental > Aquatic > Freshwater > Lake > Sediment | place: USA: Wyoming | collected...
CACCCCGAGGCGAAGATCATGTCGATCGGTCCCGCCGGCGAGCAGCTTCTGCCGTGGGCGTGCCTCAGCACCGACCAGTACCACAAGGCAGGGCGTGGCGGCCACGGCGCGCTGATGGGCAAGAAGCAGTTGAAAGCGATCGCCATCCGCGGCACGCAGGGCGTGAGCGTGGGTGACATGAAGGCCTTCCTCGATCTCAACTACCGCATGCACGAGGACTACGTCCTCACCGACGACAACCTCTGGGCGCACGAAGAGGGGACCCCGGTGCTCGTCGATCCGGTGAATGGCGCGGGAGCGATGCCGACGCGGAATTGGTCGGCCGGCCACTTCGACGGCGCCGACTATCTCAACTCGGAGTCGTTCCAGAAGGTTCGTCTGAAGAAGCGCGCCTGCTGTCAGTGCGCGATCGGCTGCCGCAACTTCCACGGCACGGCGTTCGCCGGTCGCGAGGTGCGCGGCGAAGGTCCCGAGTACGAGACGATCGCCCTCTGCGGGTCCAACTGCGGCATCGACGACATCGCGGCACTCATGGAGTTCAACGCCGAGTGCGACGAATGGGGTCTCGACACAGTCACCTCGGGATCGGTGCTGGGTCTGGCGATGGATCTCACCGAAAGAGGGATCCACGATTTCGGTGTGCGCTTCGGCGACGTCGACACGTACGTCACCGTGCCCGGACTCATCGCCAGGCGCGAGGGTATCGGCGCCGAGCTCGCGCTCGGCGGGCGCGCCCTCGCCGCCAAGTACGGTCACTCGGAGCTCGCGTTCGAGGTCAAGGGGCTCGAGCTGCCGGGCTACGATCCCCGTGGCTCCTTCGGCATGAGCATCGGCTACGCGACCAGCGATCGTGGCGGCTGCCACATGCGCACCTACCCGATCGCCGATGAGGTTCTCGCCGCCACGTCACCCGCCGACGAGCTCGATGAGGCCAAGGTGGCGCAGATCGTCGTCGGCGACTCGTCGCTCGGCTTCATCGGTCAGAACATGAGCTCGATCAAGTTCAGCGTGATTCTCTGCGACTTCTGGGCGGTCACACCCGAGCAGCTCGTGCTCCTGTTCTCGCGGCTCAGCGGCCGGGAGTGGACGGAAGGCGAGGTGCTGAGAACCGGCGAGCGCATCTGGAACCTCGGGCGCCTCTTCAATCTGCGCGAGGGCGTCGAGCCTGATGACCTTCCCAGGGCACTCTACGCCAAGGAGAGCGCGTTTCTGGAGGGGCCTTCCGCGGGGCAGGCAATCGGCGAGGAGCGCTTCGCCGCGGCGATGGCGCAGTACTACGAGCTGCGCGGCTGGGACCGCGATGGCATCCCCAGCGAGGCGAGGCTCGCCGAGCTCGACGTCGACGTCCGTCTCTGACGGGCGCGACGGCGAACGAAGGGAAGACCGATGCCCCATGTGATGATCTCGAGCAAGAAGTGCACTGGGTGTCACATGTGCGAGCTCGCCTGCTCCGCGTTTCACGAAGGCGTGTATCGTCCTTCGGTCGCGCGGCTGTTCAGCGAGGTGAAACCGAGCACGGGTGCCGTCAAAGGGCACACCTGCCTGCAGGCGGGGTGCGCCAAGTGCCAGGCCGTCTGCCCGCAGGACGCCATCCTCACCAAGGAGCTGCGCGTCACGGTGAAGGGCGACTTCGCCAGCGCCGAGAAGTTCCAGGGTGGCGTGGTCGCCGGCTACGTCCTCGTTGTCGACCAGGACGCGTGCACCGGCTGCGGTGAGTGCTACGAGGTCTGCCCCACTGGTGTGATCCACGAGCATCCGGACACAGGGCTCGCCTACAAATGCGACCTGTGCGACGGCGAGCCACAGTGCATCGCCTTCTGCCAGAACCCGCACATCCTCGCCGTCGATCTCAAGGTCGACAGGCGGGACAAGGAGCAGGTGGGCTGACGTGGCCGAGGTGAGCGTCAGGCTGCCGGTCGGCATGGTCACCGCGATTGGCGAGCGCGAGGTCGTGTGCCAGGCCGCCACGGTAGCCGAGGCCCTTGAGGTGGCGGTCGCCGCGGAACCGCGTCTGCGCCCGCGGATCTTCCGCCAGAACGGGCGCATGTGGGCCGGCGTGTTCTTGAATGGCCGCAACGTGAACGCGCTCCAGGGTCTGGCGACGCCCTTGGCGGACGGCGACCGGTTGACCGTGGTCCCGCCCATCTCGGGCGGCTGACCTCTGGTGAGCGCCGGTCGCTCATGAACGAGCGCGCGACCGCAGGTCGCGGAGACGCCGTCGCTCTCGAGGCGGCCGTGCGCGGGCGCGCGAGCGTGCGGCGGTTCGTGCCGGACCCGATTCCTCGCGCGGATGTGACCGCCATGGTCGACTTGGCGATCAGGGCAGCTAACGCCAGCAACGCGCAGATGTGGCGCTTCATCGCGGTCGAGGATGCCGTTACGCGCGCGGCGATGAAGGGGGGCCGTCGGCGCCGCCGTGCAGCTTCTCTGCACGGCGGCGCACGCCAGGGCCTACGGGTCGTGCTGGATGACGGCGCCCGTTCTGGCGGCGCCCGAGATCGAGGCGCTCCTCGGCATACAGCCCCAGGAGCGCCTCGTGGCCGTCGTGCCGATCGGCCGGCCTGCGGGCGGGGTTCGGCCGACGCCGCGTCGACCCGTCACGGACGTGCTTGAGTTCCGCTGAGGCGACCGCGGGCGCCCGTGCCAAGCAGCGGAGCCGGGCGCGGACGCCCTTGCTTGCCGGCCGATCGAGGGCGCTGGTACACTCCGATGACGTTGCGCTCAGCAGGGTCCAACGCGACGTGCCAGCGCGTCCTTCGGCGGAAGGCGAGACCGTGACCCACTCCCGCACCACGATCGGCGGCCTCTGCGCTCGTGTGTTGTCGGGCGCTCGTCCCGATGTCGCCGATCTCGAACGTCTGCTTGCCGCGGACGGCGACGCCCCCAAGGTGTTCGCCGCGGCGCGGGAGATGCGCGCCCGGCATTTCGGCGACGCGGTCTTCCTCTACGGTTTCGTCTACTTCTCCACCTTCTGTCGCAACCAGTGCACGTTCTGCTTCTACCGCGCCGACAACGCGGAGAGCCCGCGGTACCGCAAGCCGCTCGTCGAAGTGGTGACCGTCTGTCGCGAGCTCGCCGCGTCGGGTGTCGTCCTGCTGGATCTCACGATGGGCGAGGACCCCATGATCCACGACCAGCCGGGCTATGCTGATCTCGTCGAACTGGTTGCCGCCGTGGTCGAGGGCGCGGGCCTGCCCGTGATGGTGTCGCCGGGCGTGGTACCTCCGGCAGCGCTGCGCGGCCTCAAGTCTGCGGGCGCAGAGTGGTACGCGCTCTACCAAGAGACGCACACGCCGGAGCTCTACGAGCGACTGCGGGTGGGCCAGCCGTACGAGTCACGCGTCGCCGCGCGCAGCGCGGCCAGACGCGCCGGTCTGCTGGTGGAGGACGGTCTGCTGACCGGCGTCGGCGATGCGGTTGCCGACCGCGCGTGGTCCATCGCCGCGATGCGCGACGCAGGCTGGGAGCAGGTGCGCGTGATGACCTTCGTCCCCCAGGTGGGCACGCCGCTCGCGGACGTGCCCACGCACGGGGACGACGACGAACTGCTGACGATCGCCGCGATGCGCTTGGCCATGCCGAACCGCCTGATTCCGGCGTCGCTCGACGTCGACGGCATTCGCGGGCTCGAGCGGCGCTTGGACGCGGGCGCCAACGTGGTCACGTCGATCATCCCTCCCAGCGCTGGCCTCGCCGGGGTGTCGCAGTGCGAGCTCGACATCGGCGAGGGCCAGCGCACGGTTGCCGGCGTGTTACCGCATCTCGCGCGGCTCGGCCTGCGGGCGGCGTCCGCGGACGACTACCGGCATCGCCTCGTCGCCCTGCGTCGGGGTTGCTGAAAGCCACGCCATGCGTCTGCTGATCATCGGCGGCAAGCTCCAAGGCACAGAGGCGGCGTATCTCGCCGGCAAGGCCGGCTGGGAGACAGTGCTCGTCGACCGCCGAGAGGCGCCGCCGGCCGCCGGGCTCGCGGACGTGCATGTTGTCGCCGACGTGACGGCCGACGAGGCGCTCTCGCGTCGTCTGATTGCCGGTTGCGATGCGGTTCTGCCGGCGTGCGAGGACGAGCCGACCTTGACCTGGTTGGCCGCGCGCGTGCCCGCCTGGGGCGTGCCGTTCCTTTTCGATATCGACGCGTACCGCGTCTCGTCCTCCAAGCTGGCGTCGCGGCACCTGTTCGCCGCGCTCGATGTGCCTCGACCGGGCGACTGGCCGGGGTGCGGGTTCCCCGTGGTGGTCAAGCCGAGCGGGGCGAGCGGCAGCGAGGGCGTCCACGTCGTCCACGATCAGGAGCGGCTGGCGTTCGCCTGTGCGGCGCTCGAGGCTGCCGGTCATGAGGTCGTCGTCGAGGAGTACGTCGGCGGTCCGTCCATCTCGCTCGAAGTGCTTGCCTGGAATGGGCGTGCCGTGCCGCTACAGGTGACCGGACTCGAGTTCGACGCCAGCTACGACTGCAAGCGTGTGGTTGCACCGGTTGGAGAGGACGGCGCCGGCTCGCCTGCGGCGGCCGGCGCGGGCGGCGCCTGCGAGTGGGAACGGGCGCTCGCGCCCGGCGCGCTGGCGGCGTTCGCTGAGACCGGCGCGCGTCTTGCCGCGGGCCTCGGTCTCTCGGGGCTCATGGACGTCGAGGCGATGGCGCGCGGTTCGGTGCCCAAGGTCCTGGAGATCGACGCCCGCTTGCCCAGCCAGACGCCCACCGCCGTGCTCTGGTCGAGCGGGGTCAACCTCCTCGAGCTTCTGGAACGCATGGTACGGACGGGCACGCCGCCGGCCGTCGTTCCGATCCCACGGCGCGCCTGCGTCTACCAGCACGTGCACGCTTCGCGGGGGGAGCTCGCCATAGTCGGCGAGCACGTGATGGGCGGCGCCGGCCCGCTGCAGCTCGTCGAAGGGTTCTACGGTGCCGACGAGGCGCTCACGGACTACGTTCCCGGAGCTGCCGCGTGGTCGGCGACACTTATCGTCGCCGCGGCGACCGCCGCGCTGGCGAGGGAGAGGGCGAACGAGGCTGTGGCGATGCTCGCGGCTGATCAGCGGCTCCTCTTGACGGCAGCGCAGGAGACGGTTGACGATGACCGCGGCGTTCGGGGACACGGGAACCCCCAATGACACGCTTGACCGCAGACGATGTCGATGGCCTTCTGTGCGACCTGGCGGTGTTCGAGGCCGGCCTACACGAGGTCGCCGGCCTTGATCTGAGGGGGCTCGCGTTGCGGACGGCATCTCAGGAGAGCGCCAGCATCCGCCTGCACGGCGCACGCATGGCGGCGGTTCCGATCTCGTCAGGGCTGGGGTTCATCCCCGGCTTCAGCGAATGCGTCGCCGCGATTCTCGGGCATCTCGGTTGTGATGCCTGGGTGACGTCGCAGCCGGACGTACGCGGTTTCCAGGAGGCGGTGGAGGGCGGCGCCGAGGTTGTCTTTGCCGCCGACGATCATCGCTTCCTTGCCCTCAGCCTTGCTCACAGACGCTGTGTCGACAATGACCTGGCGACGGCCGACGGCTACGTCACGGCGCTGGACGCGGCCGCGGGCGGTTTGCGCGGGCGCCGCGTCCTCCTCCTGGGCCTGGGGCCGGTGGGTCGGGCTGCGGCGTGCGCGCTAGTCAGCCAGGGGGCGACGGTCGACGTGGTAGAACCGGATGAAGAGCGAGTCGGGGCCGCCCTGGCGGCGGGACTGACCCTTGATCCGACGGATCTGCGCACCGGTCTTGCGCGCTGCGACCTCGTCTACGACGCCACGCCGGCGGCGGACCTGATCGCGGATACCGACCTCCGCCCGGGCATGATCGCTGCCGTGCCGGGCCTGCCTTCCGCGTTCACGCCGGCGGCACAGGACGCTCTTGGGCCACGCCACGTGCACGAGCCGCTGGCCATCGGTGTCGCCGTGATGGCAGCGCGCGGCGTAGTATAGGAGCCGGCGCGGGGGGTCGATCGGAAGGATCAGCGTGGGCTCTAAACCCACGTAGGCGGGTGTGACTCCCGCACTCCCCGCCACCCGTGTCGCCTGACGGCGTCCGTCGCGGGTCGGCATCGATCGTTGACCGCCGCCCAGGAGGAGTGGCGGCCGAGGATCGCAAAGAGCGGGTGGATCGCGAGCTCACTGAGCTCCTCAAAGAGTTCCGCGTCGTGGTCCCCGCGCGCAGAGGTGCTACTGCACGAAGGAGATCGGCACGCGGACCTCGTTCTGGCGCGAGCCGTCTTCCATCGACTGGCTGTAGACGATGAGCGTGCCGCTGGCCGCGGAGGTCGAGAAGGGGATCTCGTGGGCAAAGCGTCCCCGGCCGGGAGCGCCACGCGAGGCTTGCACGGTGACGGCGACGATGCGCCGCCCACTGGCATCCACGAGGCGGGCGGCGAAGCTGCCCTCGAAGACGCTCGCCGTGCCGCGCAGCACGAAGGGGCTGGCGACCGCGGCGTCGACGCCCGGACTCTCGACGAAGATCGCCGGCTCGAAGGCGGACCATGGCCGGCCGCGGTCCAGGGCGCCGTCGATCGCCAAGCCATCCCCGTCGTCGGCTGAGTCGCTGGGGATGACGTTCAGGGGCTCTCCGTCGACCTTGATGACCACGCGGTCAACGGTCGCGAAACGTGTCAGCGTATAGACCACCTCGGCGACGCGCCGCGCGGCGGTGTCCCGCGCGGCGGGTGTGGCGAAGGCGGCGGTCAGGTCGACCTTGGCCACCCCGTCAGTGATCGACAGGCTCCGCAGCCTGGCGCCGCTGGGGATGTCGGTCGCGAGCCCGGCCTCGACCTCGGTCTGGTTCGGCCCGTCGAGCAGGGCATTCATCGCCGCGTTCGCGGGCGTGACGGTGAGCGGGATCGTGCGTGCGGCGACCCCGAGCTCGCCGTCGCGAAGGAAGTAGAGGGAGAGGGTCGTAAGCGGAGTCGGGGACGATTCCGATGGCGACGGCGAGGGGGTCGACGAAGCCGACGAGCTCGCCGTCGTAGGCTCGGGTGAAGCGCCGTCCGACGACCCGCCGCAGGCGGACAGGAGGACGGCGGTCACCACCACGCACAGTGCCCCGGCGACGAGAAGCACCACGAACGACCGGGCAACACCGGCTGCGGCGCGTCGGGTCATGGCTCACCTCAGGTCGAGAAGGGCTGGACTGACAAGTTCGACGCACCCGGCATCGCCTCCTGCCCGGCGGCAGGCCGCGAGCATCGCGGGCGCCGTGGTAGACTTGGCGCCCCCATGACGACCGATCCCGGCAAAGCGCGGTACTACCGTAAGCAGGTCCCTCTATTCCGTCTTGTCGAGAAGATGAGGCTCTGGCCGTCGCGGCGCGGGATCCTGCACGGAATCAGGGAGTTCGACCAGCGCGGCTCCTACGCCGTCGTGGTCACGCACTGCAACAAACACATGGTCGTGCACGACTCCAAGACCAGCCGCGCAGCCCGCTGGCTGCGCAACAAGTGGTACTCGGAGGCCTGCCCGCAGTGCCGCATCCCGGAGTGGAAGCTGCAGAAGTACGCGGCGACGCACTTCCGGCGGGGCTACGGCACGCATCTCCGCGATTCCTGAGGCGGGCGACATCGGCTGCTTGCACGTGCCCGTGCCATGGCGCAGGCTCGCAGACCGGCGCCGCGCCGTGAGAGCTTAGAGCAGGCGCCAGCTCTCCGGCCGCAGACGCACGGACTCGGGCGCGACGAGCACCTTGTCCAGCCTCGCCAGGACCTCGGCCTTGTCGCCAGGAAGGTGGCCCCCCACGGGGAGATAGTTCGAGGCGTGGTTGCTGCGCAAGAGACAGTCGCTCACGGTCACGTGCGCGACGATCTCGCGTAGCTCGCGCAGCATGCCGATCGAGGTGGGCAGCACGACCTGCCCGCTCGCCACCTTGCGCTGCATCGCCGTACCGGTCGGGAGCATGAGCGTGAGGATGCCGATATACGCCGGATCGATGGCGGACAGGGCGTCACCGGTCGCCGCGCCGTGGACGAGGGACCGCTCTGCTCCGGCGAGGCCGAGGATGGCGGTGATCGACAGGCGCATGTCCGCCTCAGAGGCACGCCCACAGGCCTCGATCTGCTCCGCGACGGTCACGCCCTTGTGGATGGCGCGGAGCGTCTCGTCGTCACCTGACTCGAGCCCGAGGTAGAGGAGATTGAGGCCGCGTTGCGCCAAGGCCGAGAGGTCAGTCACCTTCTTCGCCAGCAGGTTGGGCGCGTTTGCGTAGCTGCTGACGCGCTCGAGATTGGGGAGCGCCCGGTAGAGGAGGTCCAAGACGGCGTCGAGCTTGCGCGCGCTGAGCGCCATGGCGTCGCCGTCGGCAAGGAACACGCGTCTCACCCGCTGGCGAGCGCTGGTCGGCAGACCGGTGACGTCCTCGACGACCTCGTCGAACGGCCGCACCGCGAAGGGCTTGTCGAGATACGTGCCGCAGAAGTCACACGCGTTGTTCGAGCAGCCGTAGGTCACCTGGACGATCAGGCTGTCGGCTTCGCTGGGGGGACGAATGACGCTGCCGCGATACCTCACGGAACGATGCTAGCACGGGAAGCACGGCCACGCGGGCGCGGGTCGCGGCCGGCAGGCCGCGACCCGCGCCCGCTGCTGGTATAGTCCGCAGGAGTGCTTCTTTGGAGCGCGTTTGGACGAATCACGGCCGGTCTGCATGGATTCGGAAGAGTGTCGTTATGGCTCTCGCGGCCAGTGCCTTGTTTCTCACGCCTCCGCCGCACACAGCCGCGCGGCAACCGTCATGAGCCACGTTGGGAGGAGTCCAGAGTCATGGCAGAAGGCATCTATCAAGAGGCGCTCGAGAGCATCGTGAACGCTGATCGGGCGGCAGCTGAAGACGTCGCCAACAGGGCGCTCGCTGAGGGCATCGCCCCCGGCGACATCATGGCGAATGGCTTCGTCAAAGGCATCCAGGAGATCGGCGAGCTGTTCGAGTGCGGCGAGGTCTTCCTTCCTGAGCTCATGATGGCGGCGGACGCGATGGCGGGCGCCACTGAGGTCACCAACGCCGCACTCGAGGGCGAGGCCGCCGAGGCGAGAGGCGTCATCGTTGTCGGGACTGTCCAGGGTGACGTGCACGACATCGGCAAGGCCATCGTGATCGCCTATCTCAAGGCCAATGGCTACGACGTCACCGACCTCGGCCGCGACGTTTCCGCCGGCACCTTCATCGAGAAGGCCCAAGAGGCGCACGCCGACGTTATCGGCATGAGCGCACTGCTGACGACGACGATGGAAGAGCAGCGCAAGGTCGTGAAGCTGGTCAAGGAAGCCGGGCTGGCCTTCAAGACCGTTGTCGGCGGGGCTCCCTGCACCCAGCGCTGGGCCGATCAGATCAGCGCCGACGCCTACGCCGAAGACGCCAGCGACGGCGTGACCAAGATCGACGCCCTGCTCGGCAAGTAATACCGCACGTCGAGGACGAAGTTCGTAGACGGCGGGGGCGCCGAGGCGCCCCCGCCGTCTACGTCCTGGAGGGACCCGGCAGGCGCATGCGAGGCGGCGACGTCGGCGTCAGATGGTGAGCCGGACGCCGTCCACGTAGCTCAAGCTGCGCCCGGCGCGCTCGATGTTGGCGTAGCCCTCGCGCGCCGCGAGCAGGCGCTCGAGGCCGAAGCCGAGGCCAACCCAAGAATCGACGATGCCCCAGTTGCCGTCGAGCGGATGCGGGCCCGCGGCGGCGGAGCATACCTCGACTCCGTCCACCTCGACGTCGATCGTCGTGCCGTACACCTCGGACTGCGTGCCCACGAGGCGGTAGCCATCGATCCCAGCCGCCTTCATGACGGTCGCTGCGAGCTCCTCGAGTCGCGCGTGGGCACGCTCGGCGGGTCCTCCCACTTCGACCAGGTTGAGCATCGTGAACTCGTTGAGATGGTTGGCCCCTTTGGTATCGCGACGAAAGCAGGGGCCGATCTCGAGCAGGCCGAACGGCTTGCTCCAGAGACGTCCCAGGCGGCGCATGAGTGCGTAGAGGTTGGGGGCAAGCATCGGCCGCAAGCAGCGGCCGTCATCGAGCCAGAAGACCTGCTGACGCAGGGGATGCGACTGGTCGATACCCATGCGCGCCAACGCTTCGCTGCTGATGATCAGCGGCGTGACCACGCGGGCGAACCCCAGGGCGATGAGCGCGTCGCTCGTTCGCCGCTCGAGCTCGACCAGCGGCGGCACACAGCGTTGCGCGCGGTAGTCCTGCAGCTGCTCGCGTCCGGCGCGGCTGAGGTCGCGCTCCAGCTCCTTGTACGCCGCGTCCCGCGCGGCGGCGTCGGCGTAGCCGGCGGCGACGCTGGCCGGAGGCGCTCCCAGTTCCCGCAGCCGCTGCGCCTGCGTGACCGTGAAGCGCACGCTTCCGCCTGTGCCGGATCCGCTCACCGCGGCGCGAGCGCCGTGACGGCGCGGGAGAGATAGTCGGCCAGCCCGTCACGCAGCGCGCGCGCCAGCGCCTCGATGTGATCGGGGCGGAGCGCGCGCGCCTCGTCGTCCGGGTTCGTGAGGAAGAGAGGTTCGACGATCAACGCAATGCCGCGGGTCTCGCGCAGCAGACCGAAGTTCCGCCCGAAACTGCCCAGATACGGCAAGCCGAGCGCGGCGAAACGGCTGCCGACGTAGTCGGCGAGCCAGCGGCCGTGCTCGGAGTAGTAGTGGCTCCTCTGGAAGTAGTAGCACGCGCCGCCGCGCGCCGCCGCTGACCTGTCGTCGTTGCAGTGCAGCGACAGGAAGAAGGCCGCCGCCGCCGCGTTGGCCATGTCGGCACGTTGGTACAGCGCGAGGCTGATGTCGTCGGTGCGCGATAGCTGCACGCGACAGCCCTCGGCCCGCAGAAGCTCGGCCAGGCGCAGGCTGATCGCCAGAGCGACGTCCTTCTCGGCGATGCCATGCGGGGACACGATGCCGGTATCGCCGCCGCCGTGGCCGGGGTCGATCATGACCGACTGGCCGGTGAGGCTGCGAGCGGCGACGTAGCCGCCATCACGCTCGGGGATCTTCTTGCCCTCCTTGCCGGATTCGGCCTTGCGCAGCGCGGTGAGCTTGGCGATCGTGCTGTCGCCGACGATGCCGTCAACGGGCAGTCCGGCGTTGCGCTG
>Ga0315295_10005261_pt1 | contig 11047 bp, 11 predicted proteins | sample YL17G14_0_MG_FD_204453 | JGI IMG/M metagenome (GOLD analysis project Ga0315295, IMG submission 204453) | Sediment microbial communities from Yellowstone Lake, YNP, Wyoming, USA - YL17G14_0 | ecosystem: Environmental > Aquatic > Freshwater > Lake > Sediment | place: USA: Wyoming | collected...
GTGATGGTTATACTTTTAAAGGAGCGTTCCGCGTCCCCGGTAAAAATTTCTTCAAAAAATAATCAGATAAGCAGAATGACGGGGTACCGTCACTTTTTAGCTGAACGGGAGAAAGAACGAAAACGGTTATACCAAAGATACGTGAGGTATTGGGATTCACTTGTCCGTTCCGGTATCTGGGATGCTTTCCGCCTTGCCCTGACAGAAGGAAGAAAACGAAAATACCGATTTCTTACCATTCCTAAAAAAATCGAGGTCCGTTCCTCGGTGTCTGCTCTTGCCGGTCAATTTCCGGAGGTAATGGCACATAGTCGCAAAGTAACTGACCTCGCCCTTACCATCTTTGATGATCTTGTACCCCTTCACCAGAAGGGTGCACACGAGCGGTTCTTACTTGAATGTGCCTGTTCACTGCATGATATTGGCTGGAAATACGGGCATAAAGGACACGCAAAACGCAGCGCCGATATGATAGTAGCTGATGAACACCTTCCTTTCGATCTCCATGACCGGGCAATGATCGGGCTGGTCGCACAGGCCCACCGCACTAATGTCCGTTTTGAGTCCAGCGGACTTTTTTCCCTGCTGACATCAAAAGAACGCGATACGGTCATGATGCTGGCCTCATTCATCCGGATTGCAGATGGCCTGGATTATCTCCATAATGGATCGGTCGAGTCCCTTCACTGCAGCACAGGCCCTGATGGAGTAATTATAGAGATTTCTGGTACCCGTGACGTCAGACTGGAACTCCAGCGGGCAGGTATGAAAGGAGGTCTTTTCACCCAAGTATTTAACCGGCACCTGGTGATACAGTGAAAATCAGGGAAGTTGGTCCGCATGGCCGGGTTGTATCATTTATCGATATCGGGACCAACTCGGTACGTCTTTTGGTCGTGAGATTAAACCCCAATCATTCGTACAGTATTCTTTCACAACAAAAACAACAGGTGCGGCTTGGTGAGGGCGAGTTTGAAGAAGAAGAGATCCTTCCTGACGCAATTGAACGCCTCGTCATCGTATGTAAAAAATTCACCGAACTTGCCCAGTCGTTTAATACTGAAGAATTTGTTGCAGTAGCGACATCTGCGATGCGTGAGGCAGCAAACCAGCAGGAGATCCTGCATCTTCTCAGGCACGAATCCCGGCTGGATGTCCGTGTCATTTCCGGCCAGGAAGAAGCACGGCTGATTTACCTGGGTGTTTCACGTGGAATCAACCTTGAAGACCGCCAGGCATTTTTTATTGATATCGGGGGCGGGAGCACAGAAATTGCCATTGGAAATAAACAAAATTATCAATTCCTTGACAGTTTCAAACTTGGGGCAATCCGCCTGTCAAATCACTACCTGTCAGATAATGTAACTGAGCCGGTATCACCAGAGGGTTATAAAAAAATCCAGCAGCATGTAAAGGATGCCATTATCCATTCTATAAAAAAAATCAGCAAGCAAAAACCTGAACTGGCCATCGGAAGTTCCGGCACTATCATGAATCTTGCAGAAATTGCACAAAAAGCCTTTCACCAGACGGGAAATTCCGGTGAGAATATCCTGATCTACAAGGATTTGCGCAAAGTCATTGACCTTCTCGGTTCCCTGCCGCTGGAACAGCGCAGGAAAATACCGGGTATTAATCCTGAACGGGCTGACATCATCATCCCCGGTGCTGCTATCCTTGATGTATTCATGAAAGAACTGTCATTTAATTCAATCATGATTACCAGCCGGGGTTTGCAGGACGGCCTGCTGGTTGATTATCTTTCAAGGATGGACGCATTCCCGCTCTTTGGCGATCTCTCCCCCCGCCAGCGCAGCGTCCTGCAGTTGGGAAGGTCCTGTGGGATCAATGAAGTCCATGCCCGTACAGTGACCAGTATCGTTCTTGAATTATTTGACTCGGCAAAAGCCATAAAACTTCATGAGTATGGTGACCGGGAACGTGAACTGCTCGAATATGCCACATTTCTCCACGATATCGGGTCCTTTATTTCCTATACCAATCATCACGCCCATTCGTATTACATTATAAAAAATTCAGAACTGCTCGGTTTTGATCACAAAGAAGTGAATTTCATGGCAAATATTGCACGGTTTCACCGGAAAAGAACGCCGAGAAAAAAAGATCCTGAAATTATTGAGCTCGATACCCGAGATCGGGAAGCCCTGCGAATTCTTACCACCTTCATCCGCCTTGGAGAGAGTCTTGACCGGAGTCATACGGCACTGGTCCAGCACGTGCGGTTTTCAGGTGTTGATACGGATACAGTAACCCTTGAAGTAGTTGCACGTGGCGACTGCCAGCTCGAGATATGGGGGGTTGATGCCGAGAAAAAGGCATTTGAAAAAATTTTTGGGAAGAAATTAGCGCTTGAACGAATTCGCCAGGAATAATTCCGGTCCATAAAATAAAGCATGGTTTCACAACGTTTTTATTGTATCCAAACCTGAAATTTCATCTAACCCTCTCGCAGCATGCTGAGAGATCGTGTAAAAAAACCAAAATTTCAATTATATTTACCTATTCACCGGAACAACATTCGTTGGTATTCCGGATAAGGGAATGGTTATGAGATAAAAAACCGATCTGATACAATACTTTTTATTCAATTTTGGCAGATTAAGATATACAAGTAGTATTGGTGAACAATGAATCCGGATGCCAAAAATTCTCCTGACAATTCCAGCGATCAAGAAAACAACCACAATGGCGAGAAGGCAAGTTCACATTCGTTCATGAATATGCTTGCAATGTCAAGTACATGGATGTTCAGTCTGGCAGTTATTGGTACAGGGATCATTGCTGTCGTTTTGTTCATTTACGGTTTTTTATTGAGTATTGCCGGCGTTATCCACCTTGTCCAAATCTTTACCCTCAATATGGAAGTTGTCAAGGAATTTCTTGTTGTATCAATCGAGATTATTGATATATTCCTGGTTGCAACCGTATTCTACCTTATTTCACTGGGACTCTACGAATTGTTCATTGCAAAAGCGCCACTGCCGGGATGGGTTGAGATACGGAACCTCGATGACCTGAAGACCAAACTCCTGGGGCTCGCCGTGATTGCCCTGGTCGTCATCTTCCTCGGGGCTGCCTTAACCATGAGCCTGTCAACCGTAAATATCCTTGAATTTGGCATTGCAATTGCATTTATGATTGCTGCTGTTTCTGCCTATCTCTGGGTAAAACATTAATGCTCTTTTGGGGCATGTTTGAAAAACTGCCTTTCGGGTGAAGATAATCACCTGTTAATAGACATTTTTTATAGAATGCAGGAACCTGTCAATGCACCTGGATGCAGATGCATCTGTTTCCGGTGAGGGAGGTGGAGATACCCGGGAAAAGATAACCATTATGTCCCCGGCAGTACCTTTGCTGTATATACAACGGTCACTCCAGGAAGAATCATGGCAGACACAAGAGATTTGGACAACTACCTGAGTACAATATGCTATCCGGTAGAACGATACCTGCTCGGGTATCCTGTCCGGGATAAAAAACGGCTTATCAGTGCGATTATCAGTAACGCCCTGCTCAATGAACCTGTCGGGTTTGAACAACTCAGCACCATTCCTGTCGATAAGAGCCTGGAAACCATCGGTGATTTTATTCTTGACTTTGTTATTATCGACCATTTTGCCAACAACGACCGGTACACTGCTCAGCAGATCGATGATTTCCGCCAGTGGTACGGGAAAAATGAAAACCTCCAGTATTTTGCCAAAAATGGGATCCATCTGCACCGGTATATTCTCTGGGGACCCGATGAACGCAAACAACAAAAATGGGACCAGCCGACAACAGTTATCCTTGCTGACCGCCTCGAGATGCTCATTGGTGTGATCTATCTTGAAAAGGGTATTGACGCTGTCAAGGAATTCTTAAAAAAGCATCATTTTTTTGAAGAGATTGACAGGTTGAAAATGCCACAGGGGACCTGAAACCCAGCCGGTTCCTTTTTTATACCAAAAAGGAATTAAAATAATTTCTGGTTTTTAATCAGATCACCTGTTCTGGCTGGGGCATGACCGTGGGTTCTGGTGTAACCCACTGTTGAGAACTATCGCTTTCACGTTGATTTTTTAGCTATCCCGTGATGAAAAGAAAATGCCTATTATCCCTGCCACCCTTGTAGCCATAATCACCGTGGTCTATCATGAAACGGAACGCTGAAAAAAAATCCTGGTGTTTTTCTTTTGCACCTTACGTGTTCGTTGTACTTTGCTGCACCTGCATGGTCATGAGTGTCAGTGCAGTAGCAGTATCAACCCGGGCCATCCCCGATCTTGCCATGACGAAGGCGCCGTTACCGGCAGTTGTCACATGCACCGCACCGTGCACCTGTCTCGACCGCACGGCAGCGATTACGGCATGGGGTGCTGACGGATTCGTGCAGTGTGCCGACCAGCCGTGTGGATCCGGACTATCACCGGCCGGTGCACAAGTGCAGAAATTCTGCTTCCGGCAAAACTTTGTCACTCCGCCATCGGCATATATAAACCCGGTTGCAACTACCCCGCTGGCTAAAACGATTGATAAGAACCTGCTCCTAGCCGATTCCGATAACGACGGCAAAGCCGATATATCCGATAACTGTCCGGCGGTTTTTAACCCGGACCAGTTCGACCATGACGGCGATGGTATCGGCGATGTATGTGATAACTGCGTCTATACGGCAAATCCCGGGCAGGAGGATATGGATGGGGATAAGATCGGGAACCCCTGCGACCTCTGTCCCATGGATAAGGATCCTTTCGGTACTATGGATGACAGCGAATCTCCGTTGAATGCTGATAGTAATAATAATGGGATCGGGGACCGCTGTGAAAACGCCGACAATCTGGACAGCGATGGGGATTTTGTTTCTAATGCAAAAGACAATTGTCCGGCCATTTACAATGTCGGCCAGCTCGACTCAGACCAGACGTTTATTGGCTGTCCTCCCGGTGCATATTCCAAAACACCAGGTGCCGATGCGATGGCTCACTGTGAAGACTTCAAAAATAATGCCGAAGCATACGGGAACTGCGTGAAATCTGAATGGGCAAAAGTAAATCCCGGTTTTACCGGGAAAGATTGTTACTATAAAGGTGACGGGTATGGCGATCCCTGTGACAATTGCCGGGGAAAAACCAATGACCAGAAGGATACCGATAACGACTGCACCCTGCTCCAGAAGGATCCGAATTTCTGGACTACGGCAACCGGATGGAAACAGGACCCGCTCTGCGGTGATGCCTGTGATAACTGTCCGGATACTCCCAATCCCTACCAGGAAAATTCGGATACCGACCAGTATGGCAATGCCTGCGATACCTGTTGGAAAGTACCTGATAACCAGCAGGACTCGGATGGCGATTGCGAACTCTTAAAACAGGATCCTGCGTACTGGTCGCCGGCTACCGGCTGGAAGAAAGACCCGCATTGCGGTGATGCCTGTGATAACTGCAAAACCGTTTCCAATCCCTACCAGGAGGATAATGACAAGGACACATGGGGTAATGCCTGTGACGATTGCTGGAATGAACCGGATTTCATCCAGGGAAATACGCTCTTTCCCGAAGAATGCAACAGCCTGAAAACGAACCCTGCCTTCTGGAATGGCCAAAAATGGATACAGGACCCGGTATGCGGTGCCCAGTGTCATGATTACGACTCTGACGGTTTTGCCGACGGGCGGGACAGCTGTGAAAGCCGGTACAATCCGGAACAATGGGATCTTGATAAAAACGGAATCGGTGATGCCTGTGAATGTCTCTATAATCCCAGTTATCTCGGAGGAGGGGACCTGGACCGGGACTGCCAGGCAGATGACTTTATCCCGATCCGGTTGAGCGGGGGTTCTGAGAAGGTCGATATTGTATTCCTCCCTGACTGTGACTATGTACCTCTAACTTCAAGGAACCAGTTCCACGACGAAGTGATCAGTCTTATCAGGAATGGCTGGGAAAATACCAACCTCGTGTATGAAGGAACAAAATTCGGAGATATGAAAAGTTACAATAATAAAGTGAATTTTTACCTGTCCTACAGTTGCGTCCGGGTAACCCAGTCAAAGGATTTTGATACCGATATTGCGTATAGTGACTTTGAGGAATATTACGCCTTTGCCGATGCAGTCGGTGTTGTTGTCGAATCAGATGGTTTCCGCTGCTGGGCGGGAGAGCGGGAAGGGACGCGGGTTTTCACTACCAACCGGAACAAACCCGGCACTATGATGCACGAGCTGGGCCATGCCTATTTCCGGCTGGGGGATGAGTATTGCTGTGACACTGCATACTCGGCAAAAGCGAATCTTTTTGATGATTATAGTGCGTGTACATCCTTTGCGGGTTCCGTGAATCTGCCCCCGTCAAAATGCAGGGTTGTCTGTACCGATGAGTCAGTAGATCCGAACGGTGGGGATAATAACTGTTGCAGTTTCTTTGATTTCGGGTCATGCAGTTATTATACAACCGACAGCCCGCATTGCCTGATGGATGATGGCAATATGGGTCCTTCCCCGTTTTACTATGAAACTGCCTGTTCAAGCTGGGTGAATATGATTCTCTCAACCCACGCGTAGGAGGAAAAAGTATGAAAACTTCGTTACTATCAATCGGACTCCTCGTCCTCCTGGTACTGGTTGTCCCGGTAATGGGACAGGATATCATACCAAATGACACTACAAAAACGATCATCCTGCATTTCCATATCAACGGAGACTCTGTCACCTTTCTTGACTCCCGGGTAGTCTATGGGCACTCTTCAGATACCCTTGATATCCGGGATACGTTCACGGGGAAGCAGGAAGGAACTGATAAAACTCTTATAAGAAAATTTGGCATTTCAGATCCAAGGATAACCTACATGGACAGCGGGACAAAATTTTCAGATGACATTAATTTTTCAGTAAAAGTGCCATTTACAAAAAACACTGCGGGTCTCAGCATTTATGATACAAAAACAAACCAGCTCCTCGTCCGTGCCGATACCACCAAAGGTATTACTGATTTCTGTACCACCCATCCGCAGGATCCGGATTGTTCCCGCAATCCGCCACTGGTGCTGCTCGTTGGAGCTGGTGTGATCATATTTGCCGGAATACTTATCGGGGTATATTTTTTTAAGAAAAAGAAGAATAAACCTGCCGGATAACAACGGGCAGGGAACACAGAATGGATGGCATACACTCCCTTTTTTTTTATTGAGGAAGAAAGCAGGTTATCGCATTCCGGATAATTTCTTTTATAAGGGGGCATGAACGAAAGGAAAGAAGAGATTGCTCCGGGTTACTCGTCTGTTCCCGGAACTCCGGTTCCCTTATTTTTTTTTTAGATTCCGGCGGCAAATGCTTACACCGTTTTCATGAATGCGAAGATCCGAATAAACCTAAAAAACCGATAAGGGGGAGGCGATCCCATGTATCTATTTGAATTGGATAATCCCCATCACAACCATTACAATGATAGCTAGTATTACTGCACCCAATAACCCAAATATGAACCAGCCTACCAGGAATGCAATTACGGAGAGTAATCCCATCATTCCCCAGTTCACAGATATTGCCATTTTTAATCACCTTGTTTTTCATCCTTATTCATGATCCATGCTTCTCATCCAACGTAGTGCTTGGTGATACCAATCTCCGGAAAATATATTTTCCCGGTATTTCTCATTGTTCTCCTCAGTTCATGAGACTCCCGATATAACAATTTTTTTCATACTTTTTTTTTTATCATTCAGAAATTACCCTAATTTTTTCGTAGCAGAGCATGCGATTCTTAGTCGGAATCAATATAAACAATTTTTTGTTGTTTACAAAATTTGCATCATACTGGTGATTTTTCGCTTGCTCCTGGATTCTTGGAATTTTTTGTCCTGTTATTACCACTTGTCGTAAAAATCAGTTTTCAAGAAATCAGGATCATAGAATTTCCCGCCCCATATGACTGGATTTGGCATGTATACGGCTCTGTAAAGGGGAGACTAATGACACATGTTTTGAGGTAAATCTTACCTCATATAACCCTGGGACAGCGTGATTGGGAAAAGAAGTGAGAATAAGGGATTATTATTCCGGTCGTTTTTTCTGGTACATGTGCCAGATCTTGCAGGCACCTTCGTGACTGACCATGCAGGGACCGACCGGGGTCCTCGGGCTGCAGACTTTTGAGAAGAGCTTGCAGTCAGAGGGCTGGGCAATACCCCTGAGCACCTTGTCACAGATACAGGCTGAATGCTTCGTGATATGCTTGAATTCGATGCCAAACTTTTTCTGGGCATCGTAGTGCTCAAACTCTTTCTTTAACCGCAGTCCTGAACCCGGGATCACAGGAAATCCCCGCCATTCGACATCAAAGGGTTCAAAGACCTCGTACATAACCTTTTTTGCTTTTACATTACCTTCCCGGCTGACGGCACGGGGGTAAGCGTTGTCCACCCGGTGCGTTCCTTCACGGACCTGGCGCACCAGCATGAGAAGCCCCAGCAGGATATCTTCTGCTTCAAACCCGGCAACAACCTGGGGGACCGGAAACTGTTCGTAATCCTCATAACCCATGATCGTGCAGACATGCCCGGGGAGCATGAACCCATCCAGCTTTGCTTCCCCCTGTTCCAGCAGCCATTTCATTGCCGGGGGAACGATACGGTGACAGGAAAGAATCGAGAAATTTTCCGGGGGGTTTGTGAGCAGGGTGGCAGCAACGGTTGGTGCGGTGGTTTCAAACCCGACAGAGATAAAAACCACTTCTTTTTTTGTCTTCTGAGCAATTTCAACGGCCTTGAAAACACCCTGGACTACTCTTACATCCCCGCCACAGGATTCAAGCGATCCTTTTGAGCCCGGCACCCGGAGAAGATCACCGTAGGTGGCAACAATACAGTCTTTACTTGCAAGATCCAGCGCTGCATCAATTTCTCCCTGGGGGGTGATGCAGACAGGACATCCCGGGCCCATCACAATTTTCAGTTGTTTTGGCAGGAGGCTGCGCAGTCCGTTCCGTGCAATTGCCGACTCGTGCGTACCGCAGATATGCATGAACGTCATATCGCGGTCAACGTGTTCGAGAAGCGTGTCTGCTATTTCTTTTCCCGTTGCCATCGCAAATCTCAAAAGTATTTACTGGGAAATAACATAAGAGTACGTATATGGATTTCAGTACGCTGGGAATGAATTATTTCTACGCATTCATCACGATAATTATTGGAGTTGTTCTTGCGCTTATTGTGCGGGGATTAGTACACTGGCTCAAAACAAAAGCCGGAAAGACTGATACCCACCTGGATGATATTATTATTGCCGCAATCGGGACACCGTTGCAGGTAGCGATTGTTGCCATTTCCCTCTACATTGCATCAACCTATTTTGGGGTAATTCCACCAGAGTACCAGTGGATCCTCCAGACCAAATATATCACTGCGTTTTATATTTTCCTTGCGGCCTGGATTATCTCCACATTCCTGAATGATATTATAAAAATTTATGGGCATCGTATGGCGGAGAAATCAACAGGAGATACCGATGACCGGCTTGTCGGACTGCTCGAGCTCGTCATCCGGTATGTCATCTGGTTTGTCGCTGCGATGCTCATCCTCTCAGTTTTTGAGATAGATATCACCCCATTCCTTGCAGGTGCCGGGATCTTAGGTCTCGCTGTCGCATTTGCGGCACAGGATATCATCTCGAATTTCTTTGGTGGCGCAATTATCACGATTGATAAACCGTTCAAGGTCGGGGACAGGATCAAAGTCGATACCTATTATGGGGATGTCATCAGCATCGGTCCCCGCAGTACCCGGTTAAAAACACTTGATTACCAGATTGTGACCATCCCCAATAATAAAATCACCACCAACGTGATCATAAACTATGCAGAACCTGACCAGAAACTGAGAATCGCTGTGCCGGTATCCGTTGCGTATGGAACAGATCCGCACAAGGTAAAAGATATTCTCCTCGAAATTGCTTCTGAAGTTATTAAAACTACAGAATACCTGATTGCTGACCCTCCCCCCAAGGTTTTTTTCAGCGAATATTCAGATTCCAGCCTGAAATTTATCCTGTATGTCTGGGCAAAAAAATACAATCTCCCTGATGAAGTCAAGGATGCAGTAAATACCCGGATTGCCGACCGCTTTGCTGCTGAAGGTATTGAAATACCGTTCCCGCAGATGGAAGTACGGGTAAAACAATAACCTTCTTTTTTGTTCCACACTATTTTTTACCATTCCACCGGTTGTGCACATTTATGATGCAGTCAGGCTGATCACTTATTCATGTTCGGCATATCCACATTTTGTCTTCACGCTGAGCCCCTTGACAGTGCACTGGAAAAAATCTCCCGGGTTACGGATTATATCGAAGTGATGGATGAAGGGTTGCATTTTTTAGGTTCTGCAGAGCCGCTCCTGAGTTATTCCAAAAAATTTTCCATCCATGTGCCGTGCAGGGGAACAAATATCGCAAGTCTTCTTGAACCTATACGACGGGCAAGTGTTGAGGTAATAGGGCAGTGCATGACGATTGCTGCTGAAGTCAATGCCACTCTTGTTGTACACCCGGGATATTTTGCGTGGGCAGAAGAACGGAAAAAAGCAGAGCAGCAGTTACGTTTGTCGCTTGACGAACTTTCCCGTATGGGTAACGATACTTCAGTTCCCTTTTTTATTGAAAATATGGGAAACTGGGACTATTTCTTATTAAAAACCCAAGATGAACTCGGCCTGTTGGGAAATATCCCCCTTGCACTTGACGTTGGGCATGCACACCAGAATCACTGCCTTTTAGAATTCCTCTCATTTCCCGCCGGACATTACCACCTCCATGATAACAACTCCAAAGAAGATTCCCATGTTGCTATTGGTGAAGGCACTATTGATTTTGGCCCCGTGATGAAGGCTGTTAAGAAAAGCAAAATTACCCCTGTCATTGAGGTGGCGACATTTGAGGGCGTGCAAAAAAGTATCGATGCTCTCTCATGGCTCAAAACATGAATATTCTTTTTCGCGCCACAGCACGACATTTTTTAAAAAACCAGGTATAATCTCCTTTACTTCCGCA
>Ga0315295_10005262_pt1 | contig 11046 bp, 6 predicted proteins | sample YL17G14_0_MG_FD_204453 | JGI IMG/M metagenome (GOLD analysis project Ga0315295, IMG submission 204453) | Sediment microbial communities from Yellowstone Lake, YNP, Wyoming, USA - YL17G14_0 | ecosystem: Environmental > Aquatic > Freshwater > Lake > Sediment | place: USA: Wyoming | collected...
CTCAGAGCCAGCTCAAGCGGCAAATTCAGGGAATAGGATCTCAACAGGTCGAGGGCCGAGTCTGAGGAACTTTCTAAAAGGCCCGACCTTTCCTCCTCGCCGACCGGAATGTCGATGCTCGAAGCTTTCTTGTCGCGGAGGAACTCGACCTTGACCTTGTCCCCTTTCTTCTTGTCCTGGATGATCTCGCTGAGCTTGGCAACCGTATCGACACGCACGCCGTCGACCTTAAAAACGACGTCCCCAACTTTAAGGCCGGCGTCTTGGGCTGGGCTTTTATCGGCGAATTTGGTGACGAGCAAGCCGACCCCGTCCTTGAGCCCGAAGTGCTCGGAGAGCTCCGGGGTGATCTCATTGAGGAAGATGCCGAGGTATTTCCGATAGGCCAGGGAGCGAAACCTCCCCAGGTCGGGAAGGGTTTTCGCGCGCGGGGAGAAAACGCGCTCCAGGGGGGAGGTGAAGCCCTTGGTCTCGACTTCCGGAGTGACGAAAAGCCTGGGGAAAGTCCGCTCGAGCTCGAGGCGCGCCTCGTGTTCGGGGTATTCGGCCAGTTTGATTTTGACTTCGATCGTTTTTCCGTCTCTTTCGACCTTAAGGGCGACCTCCTGCCCGGGTTTGCGCTTGCGGATTTCGGAGGCGAGGGACTGACTGCCCTTGACGTCCTTCCCGTCCATGGACAGGACGATGTCGCCTTTCTCCAGATCGGCCAGATCGGCCGGACTCTTTTTCTCGATCTGAACGATCTCGGTCCGGCCGTCCTCATTATCGGCGATCGTAACCCCCATCCAGCCCCGCTCGACTTTGCCCTTGGCCCGGATCTCGTCCGTAATGGATTTGACGACGTCGGAAGGAATGGCCATGGCCATGCCCGATGCGGGGGCTTCCCCCTGGCTCCAGGCATAGCCGGATCCGACGACATCCTTCTCCTGGAATTGGAAGACGAGGGGCAGAGTGTCCGCGTAGCTTCCCCTGAGCAGGCCGACCATTTGCCCTTGGGCATTGACGACCGGACTGCCGGAGCTCCCGGGAACGACCCAGACGTTAAGGCGAAGTCTCTCGGCCGAGACCGAACTGACGATTCCTTGGGTCACGGACGGCGTGTTCTCGGGCGAGAACGAGACGACGCCGATCCAGGCGCCGGGGGCGAGCTTGGCCGAGTCGGCCAGGACGAGGGGCGCCAGCCCTTTGTCTTTGGCGCGGACGACGGCCAGCCGGGTTTCGGGGTCCATCCCCACGAACTCGGCCTCGATGACCTTTCCGTTGGCGGTGGCGATCGTGATCACCTCATCGCGGGGCGAAATCAGGGCCGTTGTGGCAATCGATCCGTCCTTATCGATGACGACGCCGGTCGCGATCTTGCGGATCCCCTTCTTGCCTTTGGGGCCGACTTCGACCATGACGACCGAGGGCATGACGATCCGGGTGACTTCCTCGATCCGGGTTTCCTCCGGGGACGGCCCGAAAATCGCGGCGGGCGTCCCGACCGCCGGAGCGGCCAGAAGCGACACAAGCCCGGCAAAGGCCATGATCATGGCTGTGGTCTTGGACATGCTGGAATCCTCCTTAATACGAGATGTCCGCTGTGGTGATATCCGAGACCTGCTCCAATATGTAGATCGTCCCGCTATCCCGGGATAACTCTCGGACCTCCCGGGAATAGTCGACGGGTTCGTTGATAGGGATAACCTGTCCTGCCGGCCGGACTCTTTCCAGGGTTGCGGCCGCCGGGCGGTCTTTCTTCCCACCGGCCGAAACGATAGGACCGGTCCCGGGCAGGATAAAAAGGCGGGTGACGACGAAGCCGACCAGGAGAAAAGCCGACGCCCCGGCCAGCGAAAAGCGGAGGGTCTTGACGCGGCGGAGCCGGCGCTCTTTTCTCTCGGCAAGACCGGCCAGGACCCTGCTTTCGAAACCGATCGGGGCCTGGACCCGCGGCAATTGCCCGAGATACTTAAGCTCGTCCATGGGACTCTCCTTTGAGTGCGGCGCCTTCCCCCCGGACATGCAGGGCCTTTTCCAATTCCCGCTTGAGGTAGCCGCGGCCCCTGCTGATCCGAGCCTTGACGGTGCCGACCGGCTTATTGAGAATCTTGGCGATCTCCTCCTGGGAAAACCCCTCGATGTCCTTGAGGATGACGGGAATCCTGTAGCGGGGGTGAAGATCGTCCAGGGCGCTCCGAAGGTTCTTGATAAGGCCCGTATCGGGCCTGTCCTTGCTGTAGATACCGGAATCGAACTGGGATGTCACGTCCTCCAGGGATACGGTATTGCGCCGGCTGGATCGTTTGAGCTCGGTTTTAGCCAGGTTCGAGGCGATCGCGTAGATCCAGGAAGAGAAAGGCGCCAGCGGTTTGTATTTTTTGGCCTTGAAATAGACCCGGATGAAGGTCTCCTGGGACAGGTCGACGGCCTTTTGATAATCGCCGGTGAATTGAGCCAGATAATTCACGATCCTATCCTTATAGAGACGGACGATCTCGGCGAAGGCATCTTGGTCGCCGGCCTGGACCTTGCGGACCAGATCTTGTTCGTCCATGCTCATTATCCTAAACATTCTCCGGGAACGGACCGTTGCATCCCAATCCAAAATACCAGAAAATGGGGAGGAAGGGTATCTGCTGCGGCAATAAACCCTGATTCATGAACGGCCGAGCGCGGCCTCGCAGGACGAAGGCGTCAGTCCATCCAGTCCGAGGCAATAATGATGGAAAGGATTTTCCTTTTTCCGTGCGGGCTGATTTCTCACTCTGAGCGACGAATCTCTCCCCCTGACCCATGCCGGAATTGTATTCGCCGGCCGGGCGGCGATGTCAAGAAACCCTCGGGACGGCCAAGAAGAGGATCTTTGGGCGAAAAACCCTCCCGCACCGGCCGAAAGATCGCAGACTCCAAACACTGTCACCAATCGTCACCGGCAACAGAGGTGCAGCAAGTCGCAAGGCAGGCGCCGCGACGGCGGCCGGGGCGGCGGCAGGGGCCCCGGGCTTTGCAGTCCTCATTCGCGAAGCGAATGAGGGCAGGCTTTGTCTGGGGATCCGCTTCCGCCGTACTCAGCCGCGTACTTACATCGCGGGTGAGTGCCCCAGGTTTTGCCCGGGGATCCACTTCCGCCGCACTCGCCCGTGGATAAAAGTCACGGGCGAGTGTCGACGCCTGCCTCGCTTTCAGCCCCCACCTTTTAGAGTCTACTTAGTGGCTTTCGTCGGCGGCAGGAAGTTCTCCATCACCCACAGCTCGCTCTTGGACCCCTCATCGACGCTGAACGCAAAGCGGCTGTTATCCGGGTGAAGCGTGAAGGACGCCATTTTGGGAACGGAGAGGTCCAGCTTCAGCGGCGTCCCGCCCTGCGCCGGAACCCGCCAGATTTCACTGCCTGCCCGGGCGATTATGTAACGGCCGTCCCCCGCCCACTCCAGCCGGTAAGCCTTCGCCAAACCGCGAAATAACTCCCGCGGCTCCCCTCCGTTGAGGGACACGGTCTTTACAGCGCCGTCCACCTGGAACACGACTTCCCGGCCGTCCGGCGAGAGGTCGTAGGATACTGCCCCTGTTTTGACAACTTCCGACTCCTCACCGGTGTCGAGGTTGCGTTTCCTGATGATTGGCCCCGGCCCCCCAATATCTCCCCTCACGAACACCAGGGTCTTCCCATCCGGGCAGAGATGGGGGAACACGCCTCCACCTTCCAACAACTTAGTGATCCCGCTTGTTTCAGTGTCAATTCGGAAGATTCCAAATCCCGTGTCCGCAGCACTGAGCGCGATGACGGAACGGCCGTCCGGCGCCCAGGAGATCTGGCCAACGCCACGAAGACGCGGCGACAGAAAGCGCTCTTCCCCGGTTGAGGCGGACCGGATCGTGATGATGTTATTTCCGGGACCGATGTCACCCGGGTGTGAAAGGTAGAGCAAGTTCCTGCCGTCGGGTGACCATGTTAGCTGTACCACTGGGGCGGCATACCGCGTCGCGACCGGCGCGGGTGGCACGAGTACCTTGCCGGTTTCAAGGTCGACCGCACCGTTGTAGAGGCGACCTAAATAGGTGTAAGTCTGGTAATAAAGGGAGCCGTCGGGTGCAAAGCCAAGAACCTCTGAATCCCAGCCGAAGTCCTTTTTCAGCAGTTCCGGTTCTCTTTGCGGCTTCCCCCCGGTGATGTGGACGGTCCAGATGTCCCACGTCCCCGAGCGGTCGCTGAGGAAGACGAGGCTTCTCCCGTCCGGTGTCCATCCAAGCAGTCGATCCTCCGCGGGATGCCCGGCAACAACGACCTCATTCCGGCCATCGGCGGTCATCAGGAAGAAGTCGCCATGAGGTGGGCTGCCCTCACCCACAAAACTGAACGCGACAAATCGCCCATCGGGCGAGAAACTGGCCCTTACCAAGCCCGAAGTAATACTCGCGATATTGTCAGTAATACTCCTCAGGACGCGCACCGAGCCGTCCGCTGTCGAGATCAGTGTTAGTTCAATCCCCTTGTTACGCTCGCGAAATGCGAGGATGGACCCTGCGTCAGGCGACCAGTCCAAGGGGTGGACGTCACAACCTTTCTCACTGTAAAGTGTGTGAAGATTCGAACCATCCAGATTTCTAATCCGCAGTTGAGGGATCCATTCCTTCGTATACCAGTCGTATGCGATTTGTTTTCCGTCGCGTGAGAACGCTTGGAATCCGGAGGGCGCCTCTTTCGTTCCAGGGCCCCCCTTATTTGTGACTCGCCTCGTCTGTCCGCCGGAAACTTCGAACTGGACCACGTCACCCGTGCCCCGGTCTATATGGCTGATGTACTTGCCATCCGCGGTCAAGACCCCCTCGACGCCGGAGGCGTCTGGGAGAATCCGGCGTGTGACGAGTCCCCCGGCGCCGCCGGGACCGCCAAGCGCCGCCAGCCTCACCCGCGCCTGCGCCACAATCTCGGCCTGGTCGGCGAATTCGCGCACCACGCGCTCGTAGGCTGTGCGGGCCTCTGCATTGCCCAGCTTTTCGTAGCAGAGCCCGATCTGCAGCTGGGCCTTGGCCGCGATGTCCCTTTTTCCCGGGAACTTCGTGACGATGCCCTGGAATAGCTTGATGGCTCCGTTCAGGTCTCCCTCCGCTTCTTTCTTCATTAGGGCGGCCTGGTAGAGATCATCGGCCGACTGCTGGGAGAAATCGGGCACATCATGGTTGGCTGCCAACGCGCTGATCAAGAATGCCGCGGCTAGCCCCACGACCCCCATGAAGACTTTTTTTCTATTCATTTCCATACCTCCCTGTGGTGATGGCACAGGGATAATATAAGCAAAGTCTTGGGCCTGGGGGTTAAGCTCTCGTTGCGATATCGGTGAGTCTTCATGGCCGCCGGCTCACTCGACGAATCTGTACCCGACACCCCTGATGCTGAGGATGTGAACCGGACTGGCGGGATCGTCCTCGATTTTCTTCCTCAGGTGGGCGATGTGCGGGTCGATGGTCCGGTAGGCGACGACGGCCTCCCCCCACGCTTCGTCGAGAATCTGATCCCTCGTCACAACTTGGTCCCGGCGCGCGATCAAAAATTGGAGCAGATGGAATTCCAGGGCAGTCAAGTGCAGCGCCTTCCCTTGCTTGTGGACTTCATGGCTTTTGAAGTTGACCGTGACATCGCCGAACTGGAATACCTCCTCCGGATCTCCTTCTTTTCGCGTCCGCCTCAGGATGGCTTTCACGCGCGCGACCAGCTCCCGCGACCCGATGGGCTTGGTGACATAATCGTCGGCCCCCAGCTCCAATCCCACCACTTTGTCCATCTCTTCCGTTTTGGCCGCCGTCACCATAAGGATGGGCGTTTTGACGCCCGCTTCCCTGAGCTTCTTGCAGACCTCGAATCCGTTGAGCCCCGGCAGGAGGATGTCCAGGACGATCAGCTGAAAGCCCCCGCCCAGAGCCTGCCTCAGGCCGTCCTTCCCGTCGGAGGCCGTGGCGACTTCAAAGCCTTCGAATGCGAGGTCGTCCTGGAGGCCCATGAGGATGGCCTTGTCGTCCTCGACGACGAGGATCTTATCCATTTTCGTCCTCCTTCTTTTCTTCGGACCGCCTGACCGGAAGCCTGATCGTCACGCGGGTCCCTTTCCCCGGTTCGCTCTCGAGAAGGACTTTCCCTCCATGCGCCCGGACGATGTGCTCCACCAGAGGAAGTCCGATGCCGGTCCCCTTGACATCGCTCTCCATGGCGACCTCGGACCTGTAGAACTTTTCGAAGATTTTTTTCTGCTCGGATATGACGATGCCGATCCCGTAATCCTCGACCTGAAGGCAAACAGCATCTTCCCCGGACCAGGCCCGCAGCACCAGCCGGGGATTTTCGCCCGAATATTTCACGGCGTTGTCGAGCAGATTGAAAACCGCGCGACCGAGAGACTCTTTGTCCGCCTGGATGACGAGCAGGCCGCCCGCGATTTCCGTCTCTAGAGTGAAATCCTTGAAGCCCGCCTGCTGACGGAACCGCGTGGCCACGTCGGCCGCCAGGGCCGCGATGTCCGCCTCCTCCATCCTGTATTCCTTCATTCCCGACTCAATCTTGGAGAAATCGAGAAGATTCTCGACGAGCCGGCTTAACCGTTCGCTTTCGCCCGTGATCGCTTCATAGTACTGCTGTTTCCTCGCCTCGTCGCGGACGCGGCCCCTCTGCAGAAGTTCCGCCATGTAACGGATCGAGGTCAGCGGCGTCCGGAACTCGTGCGAGACAGTGGCCACGAAATCCGACTTCATCCTGGCCAGTTTCAACTCCTTGGCCGTGCTCCGGATGGCCAAAAAACCGCCGAAAAAGAGGGCCGCGATGACGACCACAAGGGACAGGATGTAAATGTTGCGTCTCATCCGGAACTGTCTCTCCACCGCGCCGACGCCGCTCCGATAAATGCGGATTGCCCACGGCGGAAAAGAATCGGCAAACCCGCCCGTGGAAACTAACTGAGGATCACCGCTTTTCTCTGACCCTTCTTGGGATAAGAGTCCCGGACCGGCAACGACCTTGCCGGATTCATCGACAATCGCGACAGACAAGCCTTCCTCCCGCCCCGATTTTTCTGAGGCCGGGGGAAAAAGTCCGTTGGCAAGCGCCTGCGGATCGAGGAGGAGGCCGAGTATGGTTTCTTTATTCAGGGGCAAAAAGGAAGCCAGAATGAGGCCCGAATCTATCGTCTCGGCGATGCGCAGGAATTTCCCGGAGTCCGCGTCCATTTCACGGGCTTCGAGCCGCAAGCGGGGGATGATACGCCCCTGAACGTTTTCCAGGATCCCCGTACTCGCCATCCGGGTTTTTTCTATTTTTTTCAGATCCTGCAGGCGACCGTCCCAAGCCGACTGCAGGGAGGCATCCAACTCCCCCGCGGCTATCCGAAATCGGTCCTCCGCCAATTTCCTGAAAGATTCGTACTGGCTCCTGGTCAGAGGCCACCGTGAATCCAGGAGGCCCTGATAGAGATCGAGAAAGGCTCCGGCCGCTTCCTTTCTCTGCCCTCTGTGGAGATGGATGTTCCCGATCTGGTACAACGAGCTGATATCGAGCGGAATCCCCTCGGAAATCAGGTCGGGAAGGCCGATTCGCAGCTGCTGCCGGTAGGCACCGAGGGCTTTTTCGTGTTTCCCCGACTTCGTGTAACATCTGGCCAGCCGGTTCAAAAGGAGTGCGTCCAGGGCTTGGTCGGCGGTCTTGGCCGCCAAGTCCTGATAAAGGCTGGCGGCCAGGGAATAATCGTTCAGCCGGAACTCCGCTTCCTCCGCCCGTTTCCATCTCTCGTCGTTGTCCCATGAGGATGAAACGTCCCTGGATCTCGGCTTTTCTCCCGAGAGGAGAAAAAGCGGCCTGGCGTTGAGAAAAACGACTTGGTCATCGTTATCGACAAAAAAGACCTCGGAAACGCAGGGAATGTCAACCAGGGGACCTTTCAAGTCGGCGGCCGCTTGGGCAGGATGGGCATCGCTCCGGTTCTTTTTTACGGCCTGAAGAACCCGATTCTCGGCTTCCCCGATGAGGGTTCTTGCCCGGCCGTCAATGCCCTCCACGAGCCGTTGCTGCTTCCCCTCGATCTCCCTCTCCTTGAGCAGTTTCTCCCGTTCTGCCTCCCGGATGGCGAAAAAAACGAGGACGACGCTCAAGATCAAAAGAGACGCGGCGAAAAGAATGACCGCCCTTTTTTGCCAATCCAGTCGCATGACGCTTGTCCCCTCTGGCTGATAGGAAGGTTATACCCGTGACCACTGCGAGTCAACCTTTTCCCGATCAAGGAGCCAGCCCCTCACCAGCCAGGACACGCAAGATTCTACAATAAAGATCCGGAGGAAACATGAAGAAAACGTTGTGATTGGGTTGAGATTGGAAGGTCTTCCCCGCGGCCAGATACGAGCCGGCCGCGAGAGGGAGGCCAAGCAGAGCGGAAGGCTCAGTGCATCAACCGCCAGACCTCCGACCGGCCTTGGCAGTGCCGCCATTTTATGGATAGGAGCTTCCTTTTTCCGCGACGCGGCGAATTCCCGCTCCGGACGCTGAATCTCCCCTCCTAAACATGCCGGAAATATATCTCCGGCCGGGCTGCGCGGCGCTTCCAAGACTGGTAAACAGTGTCACCAATCGTCACCGGCAACAGAGGTGCAGCAAGTCGCAAGGCAGGCGCCGCGACGGCGGCCGGGGCGGCGGCAGGGGGCCCAGGCTTTGTCTGGGGATCCGCTTCCGCCGTACTCAGCCGCGTACTTACATCGCGGGTGAGTGCCCCGGGCTTTACTCGGGGGTCCGCTTCCGCCGTACTCGCACGTTGATATAAGCCACGGGCGAGTGGCGAGCCGAAGGCTCGTCCCTTGACTCGACGCCTGCCTCGCTTTCTGTCACCGTTTCTACCGGCTACTTGGCGACTTTCAGCGGCGGCAGGAAGTTCTCCATCACCCACAGCTCGCTCTTGACTCCCTCGTTGACGCTGAACACGAAGCGGCGGTTGTCCGGGTGAACCGTGAAGAACATCATCTTGGGAACCGCGAGATCCAGCTTCAATGGCGTCCCGCCCTGAGCCGGAACCAGCCAGTGGCTGCCGCCTCCCTGGACGATGATCCTTCGGCCGTCCCCCGTCCACCGGGCGTATTTCGCCGGACCGCGATAGACTTCCCGTGGTTCCCCTCCGTTGAGGGATGCGATCTTGACGGCGTCTTCCATCCAGAAGACGACGTCCTTTCCGTCGGGCGAGAGGTCGTAGTTGAGGCCCCTGATTTCGACGACGTCCGACTCCGCGCCGGTATCGAGGTTGCGTTTTACGACGATGGGCCCTTCCTTCACGTAAACCAGGGTCTTCCCATCCGGGCAGAGCCTGGGAGCCACGCCGTTATCCGCCAGCTTCGTGACCTCACTGGTTTCGGCATCGATGCGGAAGATTCCAAATCCCGCTAACGTACCCCCGACGGCTATGATTGAACGGTTGTCCGGCCCCCAGGAGATCTGGTTTATAAAAAGAAGACGCGGCTTCAGAAAGCGCTCTTCTCCCATTTCGGCGGACCGGATGGTGAGGATAAAGCTCCCGAGCATGCCGCTGCCCCAACGCGAAATGTAGGCCAGGTTCCTGCCGTCGGGCGACCATGCTGGCTGGATCAGGGGGCCGGTATATCGAGTCGCAACCGGTGCGGGAGGCACAAGGACTTTTCCGGTTTCAAGGTCGATTGCACCGCTGAAGAGGCCTCCCAACCGGGTGACGGACTTGTAATAAAGGGACCCGTCGGGGGCGAAGCCAAGAAGCTTTGAACCACTCCCGAAGTCCCTTTTCAGGAGTTCCGATTCCCCTTGCTGCTTTCCCCCGGTGATGCGGGCATTCCAGACGTCCCATGTCCCCGTCCGATCGCTGAGAAAGATCAGGCTTTTTCCGTCCGGCGTCCACCCCAACAGCTTTTCATCCGCGGGATGGCCGGCGATGACAACCTCATCCCGGCCGTCGGCGGTCATCAGGAAGACGTCGCCATGGGGGGTAGGGCCCTCGCGCTGAAGACCGAACGCGATATACCGCCCATCGGGGGAGAAGCTGGCCCGATTAAGTGCGACAAAGCCCGCGGGAGTGTTCCTCAGGGCTCGCACCGAGCCGTCCCCGGTCGAGATCAGAACAAGATCAGCCGCCGCCCTCTCATTTTCTCTATATCGGCTCGTGAGGATGGCCCTTCCGTCAGGCGACCAGTCCAAAGGTTCAATGTAATCTCTTTCGCTATAGAGCGTCCGAAGGCCCGAGCCGTCCAGGTTTCGAATCCGCAGGAGAGTGTCCCATTGCTTCGCACCCGAACGGACTTCGGCGATGTATGCGATTTGTTTTCCGTCGCGCGAGAAGGCATGGTCCACGTTAACTTGGTCATCGTTGCCCCAGGGCCCCCCATTCTTGATTCGCCTTGGCTGTCCGCTGGCAACTTCGAACTGGACCACGTCACCCGTTTTCCAGTCTATCTGGTTGATGTATTTACCGTCCGCGGTCAGGAAATCACCGACGCCGGAAGCGTCCGCGAGGATCCGGCGTGTGACGAGTCCCCCGCCGGCACCGGGCCCCGCGAGTGCCGCCAGCCTCACCCGCGCCTGCGCCACAATCTCGGCCTGGTCGGCGTAGTCGCGCACCAGGCGCTCGTAGGCCGTGCGGGCCTCGGCATTGCCCAACTTTTCGTGGCACTGGCCCATCCGCAATAGGGCGGTCGCGACCGTGGCCCGGCCGGCGCCGGGCTGCGCGGCGATCTTCTTGTACTGCTCGATGGCGCCCTTCAGGTTTCCATCTACGGTTTCTGTTTTAATGGCGGCCTTGAGGGCCAACTCAGCCTGGTCGTTCTTCTGGCCCGCGGCAAGCAAAGCTGCCAGGAAGACCGCGAGCAGGGCCGCTCCAATCAAGCCGACGTGACGGGTTTTCATGGTTTTTTCCTCCTGCCGGTAGAGTACGGCCTCCCTGTCCTCAGCTAATCACGAAACTGTCACGGTTGTGTCAGACCTTAGCCATCAAATCGATACCCCACGCCGCGCACGTTGAGCAGATAGCGCGGCTTCGATGGCTTGGGTTCGATCTTCTTGCGCAGGTTGGCGATCTG
>Ga0315295_10005263_pt1 | contig 11046 bp, 10 predicted proteins | sample YL17G14_0_MG_FD_204453 | JGI IMG/M metagenome (GOLD analysis project Ga0315295, IMG submission 204453) | Sediment microbial communities from Yellowstone Lake, YNP, Wyoming, USA - YL17G14_0 | ecosystem: Environmental > Aquatic > Freshwater > Lake > Sediment | place: USA: Wyoming | collected...
TTCATCAAAGAGCGTCTGGTTAACGAATCGGCGGGTGAGTTTGCGGTCATGTGGGGTCACCATCCTGCCCTCGGAACGCCTTTCTTAGATGGGAATTGCGTTGTCTTAGCTCCTGCCCAGAAAGTGGAAGTGTTGGCATTTCACCCCAACGGGCTGTGGGAGCCGGGTGGAGACTACAACTTCCCCATGGTACCAAACCGCCGCACTGGTCAGTTGCAGGACATCACCCGAGTTTTGCCGCGCGAAACACGCTCGGTTGACGTGGTCTTCTTTAAGGAATTAACCGATGGCTGGTACAGCATTACCAATGAAAAAACCGGGGTGGGCTTCGGCATGGCTTGGGATAACAAACTCTTCAAATACCTGTGGATGTGGCAGGTCTATGGAGGGCATAATGACTATCCCTGGTATGGTAGAACCTATAACTGCGCTCTGGAGCCTTTCAGCAGCTACCCGCCCGCCGGCGTCCAAAATGCGATCAAAAACGGCTCAGCATTGATCATGAAACCGAATCAGGTCATTGAAACCGAGCTGGTGGCAGTTGCCTACCAGAATGGCAAAGCCTTGCGCGTGAATCGGGACGGCTCCATAAAGCAATAGCTTAAGCATCCCCCGTACACCTACTCCTTTGCTGGATTATCATGATCCACCGCCCATTTTAACAGATTTTCGGTAATGTAATGACGGATGCGTGACAATTCGCCTTCATCGCGGATGATGTATTCATAATAATTGTGTTGCCATACCGGCAACCCTGACGTGTTTCGGATGACATTGATCTGCCGCGCCGAAAAAGATTTAAACGCCCGGATGAATTCCGATAACGGATATCGATTGTAGGGGTGGGTCTCCCGTGCAGGCAAACAACCCTCGCCAGAAGTCTCCCCTTCGGGCAAAGGTACTTTCTCTGATAGATGAGGCCCGCCCCTACCGGGCCTGGGATTATCCAAAATAATGATGACGCCATGAAAATGGTTGGGCATAATACAAAATTCATCCAATTGCATATTGGGATAATGGCGCGGCAGGTTCATCCATACCCCTCGTACAATTTGCCCCGGTTTTGATAAACGCATGGCGTCATCCACGATCGTTCCCAGAACAGATTCCCGGCCGTGAATGACCGTGGTCACAAAATACGCTCCGGGTCGGCTGTAATCATGCCCCTTTAAGCGGATCGAGCAGCGATGGTGTACCTCAGGATCGTATTTCATCTTACCAATACCTCACCGCGTCATGGGAGTAGTGTAGATATACACAATACACATAATCTCAGGCCGGCCTGTAAGCCGCATTCTGTCCGGCAGGAGGGTATCCACAATGTGGACGGCTCCCGCCTGGGTGATCATCTCTCTAGGCCGTATGTCTCCACGCGGCTCATGCAGCCTACCCGGAGCTCGAGGGAGACGGGCAGCCTCCCGCCCGAAGGCTTTGCTCCTGCTCGGCTTTGCTCCCGGTGGGGGTTACCTGGCCACCCGCATTGCTGCGAGCGCCGGTGGTCTCTTACTCGGGAAAAGTAAAACTTTTCCCTAAGGGGAAACTAAGTTTCCCCCACCACCTTTTCACCCTTGCCTGGGCCATTGCGGCCCATCGGCGGTATGTTTCTGTGGCCCGATCCGGCAGGTTGCCCCGCCCCGGGGGTTACCCGGCACCGTGCCCTATGGAGTGCGGACTTTCCTCAGCGCTGCCGTAGCAACGCTGCGACCACCCGGCCGACCTGAGGTCTTCATCATACTACATTTTTATTGGAAAATGAACCACAAATGTACACAGGACACACGAATATCCTGTCCATCTGTGGTTCCTATGCTCTTATATTTCCCACTGGTACTGCACTAGAAAAGCCACATACGGGGCGCTGTCAGCATACTCGATGCCTACTGCCCAGGTGCGCCAGTTCATTTCATCCCCCGTCAGTGCCGCCCGGTAAACCGCAACATAATTGATGTTGGCATACTCCTCGGGCCACACCACTTTGGCAGTCGTGCCGCCGGTGGCTACGCCTGTTTCCAAGGTGTTGCAGTGCCGGCTGGCTTTATCAATTTGCACTTCTTTCAAACGCGGCAAGATCTTCTCAGCGAAGGTGCCCTCCAAGGGCTGCCCGCTGCCCTCCTGGATGCCCCAGTTGAAAGATTCGCTGTTCGATAACAGGGCAGCGACCGAAGCGGGTGAGAAGTTCACTTCCGGGCTTGCCCAGCCATAGCGGATCGTCAAGCCGTGCACCGCGCTGACCAGCTCGGCCAGTACCTCGGTATCACCGGCCGCCAGGGCGGCGAAGAAGTCGCTCACCAGCGCATCCACCCTGGGATCAACGCAAAAGCTTTCAGGCGGCACCTGCTGGGTCAGAAACCAGCCGTTCACCCAGCCGGGCTGTTGGGATGGACGCCGGATTTCAATCCATTCATCTTCTCCCAGCATTTCGCGCTGACCGGTCGGCTCAAGGCCGCGGCTATTAGGTGGCAGGGTTTCCAGCACTGTCCCTTCCAGGCCGGGCTTTACACGGACATTGAGGGTGTTATCTTTCGTCACCAGGATGATGGCATAAAGCGGGGAAATCCCCCGGCTGGGAGTGGGCGGCTCCAGGGAGAGCGGCGTCGTTTCAACTGTCGCAGCGGCATTCGAGGGTATATTGACTCGGACAGGGGTAATCTGTTGAAGCGCGGCGGACATGGTGGCAGTAAGCACCACTTCCATGGCCGGTGCATCGCCGCTGTAGGGCCGTAGGCAGGCTTGCTGGGCCAGCAACAATACGCCAATTAAGATAATAATCTTTCTGGTCATATTCGCATCAATTTTAACACACCACAGGTGAAAAGGCTCCTCATATAACTGGCGACAGAGTTATAAACCGACCTTCCCACTTTTCTCGATGAGTGTTAAAATATACCCAACAAAAGATACTGGACAGGGATACGTTTTATACCTTGTTCCGTTCTTTCCCTCGCGGGCCCGTAGCTCAGCGGTTAGAGCAGTCGGCTCATAACCGATTGATCGTAGGTTCGAATCCTACCGGGCCCACTTTTTTGTCCCTGCTGTCCGTTAACAGTAAACTTAGCTATTGACTTAGCTAACTATAGTATTATAATGGTGATCTAAGAGGTGTACTATGATAACCGTGAATATCCATGAAGCCAAAACGAATTTGTCAAAATTATTGCAACGGGTTATGAATGGTGAAGAGATTATCATCGCTAAGGCTGATGAGCCCGTGGCGCGTTTAGTCCCCTATACGAAAGCGCCGCCCAAGCGCTTACCAGGCAGTGCAGCTGGTGAAGTCATCATTTCTCCAAACTTTGATGACCCCCTGCCGGAGTTTGAGCTATGAGAGTGCTCCTGGACACCCATGCTTTTCTCTGGTGGGTAATAGACAATCCGCAACTCTCTATACGGGCGCGTGAAGTCATTGGAGATGGGAAAAACGAAGTGTACCTCAGCGCAGCCAGTGGCTGGGAAATAGCTATCAAAGCCCGGCATGGTCGATTACAGCTAAATAAAGAACCAGAACAATTCGTGGCTGAACAAATAGCGAAGAACGCTTTTCAAAGTCTACCTATCCTGATGAGCCACGCTTTACGAGAGTACAAACTTCCAGGTCATCACCAGGACCCATTCGACCGATTACTGGTAGCTCAAGGCCAGTTGGAGAGATTGTCAATTCTCACTTCTGATGCTTTCATCGCAATGTATGATGTGGAAGTAATATGGTAACGGAATAAACCATCATGCCGACTCAGACCAGCTTAATAACCTGGCTAACAGCGCCTACCCTAAGCTGATCCAGGGGTTGTCCGATTGGTTAGCCAGGTTAAGTAGTTGCAAGGGAGCGGAGTGCCGCCTGGATGATCAAAAACCAGATGGATTTGTGTGGCCGTGACGTATAATTAATACAGATTGGATTATGCAAATGCAACTTTTAATAGTTTAATAAACCCCTCCGCCAATCTTATTGCATAATACCTCTCTATCTGCTATACTAGCCATATAGCCAATATTTCTTATGGCTAGAAAGAAACCAGGGTTATGCCTACGGAAGCAGATACCTGCCGAACATTCATAGTCCCTAGACTGCATGCTGCAGGCTGGGAAGATGATTCGATTAAAGAGCAGTTGGTCTTAACTCCTGGTCGCGTTGTGCCGTTTGGGGAGAAAAAACATCACCGCAAAGAGGGCTTGCGACCAGATTATGTGTTGTATATCCGCAGGAACATTCCCATCGCCGTGGTAGAGGTAAAAGCGGAATATAAGCATCCCGCTGACGGTTTGCAGCAAGCCATGCAGTATGCTGAACTGCTTGGGGTAAAATTCGCCTATGCCAGTAACGGGAAAGGGATCATCGAACATGACTTCATCACTGGTGAGGAACGCGAGCTGACCACATTCCCTCCAGTGGATGAATTATGGTCACGCTTGAGGGGTGATCTCCACCATGAAAGCCCCAAGGATTCTAAAGATGCTCTGACTGCTTATTTTGAAGAGGTGGGTGGCAAAATACCGCGTTACTACCAGCAGGTTGCTATCAACCGCGCGGTAAATGCTGTGTTACAAGGTCAATCGCGCATTTTAATTACTATGGCGACCGGCACCGGTAAAACCTTTGTCGCCTTTCAAATCATCTGGCGGTTGTGGAAGGCCAGTCGCAAGAAACGCATCTTATACCTGGCTGACCGTAATTTTTTAATTGACCAGGCCAAAACACGCACTTTCGCCCCCATGGGACAGGCGATCTGCAAAATTCGGGGTAAGGTGGTAAAAAGCCGCGAGATGTATTTTGCCCTCTACCAGGCGTTGGCAAACCCTACTGGCGGGCCGAATTTATACGAAGCATACCCCAAGGATTTCTTTGATCTAATTATCATAGATGAGTGTCATCGCGGCAGCGCCCGCGATGAGAGTTCCTGGCGGAAAATTCTAGAATACTTCTCACCTGCCCAGCAGATTGGCATGACTGCCACACCCAAGCGGGATGTCAATGTTGACACCTACGAATATTTTGGTGACTCAATTTACATCTACAGTTTGAAAAAGGGAATTGAAGACGGTTTTCTGGCACCCTACCGCGTGTTGCGTGTGGTCCCAGATGTGGATGCCGATGGCCTACAAATTGACACCGGTGTTCTGGATCGCTTTAATCGGGAAATTCCACCTGGACTATATGGCACAAGGGAATTCGAGCGCGTAGTATCCCTGCTTGCGCGCACAGAAACGGTAGCTAAACATATCACCGATAATCTCAAACGCACAAATCGCTACGGTAAAACCATTATCTTCTGCGTGGATCAGGAGCACGCCCTGGACATGCGCAGTGCCCTGGCTAAAGAGAACGCCGATCTGATGAAAATCCATCCCAATTATGTTGCCCGGGTTGTCTCCGATGAAGGCAAAACTGGACGCATGCATCTGGATGATTTTCAAGACCCGGAAAAGGAAACACCGGTGATTTTGACTACCTCTCAAATGCTCACAACCGGTGTGGATGCTCCCACCTGCCGTAATGTGGTGTTATTTCGTCCTATTGCCTCAATGGTGGATTTCAAACAAATCATCGGGCGGGGGACGCGCATCTCTGAGGAACACGACAAATACTGGTTCACGATCATTGATTATGTTGGGGCAACGCGCTTGTTTTACGACCCCGCCTTCGATGGTGACCCGGTGCGAGTGATTAAGACAAAAATTGACGACAAAGGCAAAGAGAGCGAAACCCAGGATAGCGAAGATGGCACTTTGCAGCCCGAAAGCGAGGCCGAGGGAGAAACACAAGAGACAGAAACCCCAAGAGGAGATAATTCTGGGATCCATGAACGGCCCCGCAAATATTACCTGGACGGCGTGGCGGTTTATATCATCGGCGAGCAAGCCTTTGAGCTGGATACCGAAGAAAATGTCCTCAGGACGGTGCAATTTACTGATTATGTCGCTGAGCATGTCCGCCGCCTGTGCCCGGATGCCGCTTACCTGCGCAGCCTGTGGCCTTTAGCAGACCAGCGCCTTGAAATCCTGAGCCAGCTTGAGCAGCGCGGCATTGACCCGAAACATCTGGCGCAGATCACCCACCAGGAAAATGCCGACCCGCTGGATTTGCTGCTGCATGTTGCCTTTCAAGCCCCGCTGGTCAGCCGTAAGGAACGCCTCGAAAAACTGCATCAAAAGAAAGCCAATTTCTTCAATATCTTTACCCCGGCCGCTCGCCAGATTTTAGATGAATTATTGGATAAATACGCCGATTTTGGCATTGACCAGTTTAATGATCTGGGCGCTCTCCTGGAAGTACCGCCTTTCGACGCTTATGGCGGCCCGGTGGAAATTGTCAACCTGTTTGGCGGCACGCAAAAATTCAAAGAGACTGTCAATACTATAGAGAAGATGCTGTATGAAGAATAATACCAACACCACAACCCGCACCCAACTCTCATCGATTACGAAATCAGCGCGCGATATCATGCGCAAAGACGCCGGTCTCAACGGCGACCTCGACCGCCTGCCGCAACTTTCCTGGATCCTTTTTCTCAAATGTTATGATGACCTGGAACTACGCCGCGAAACGCTGGCGGCGCTGGGCAGCAAACCCTACCAAGCGGTGATCCCCGCGCCTTACCGCTGGCGGGATTGGGCCTCTGACCCCGATAAAGGGCTGACTGGACCTGACCTGCTCAACTATGTAAACAATGACCTGCTGCCAGCTTTGCGCGAATTGAAGGGCAACGACGAGCGCCTGACCGTTGCCATGCTCTTTGCTGAGACCTACAACCGCATGCTCTCCGGTTACCTGCTGCGGGATGTCGTCAACTTGGTGCAGCAGGTCAATTTCCAGTCCCAGGATGAAATCTTCACCCTCTCTCACCTGTACGAATCCATGCTCAAGGAAATGCGCGATGCCGCCGGTGATTCGGGCGAATTCTACACCCCCCGTCCCGTGGTCAAACTGATCGTCGACCGGATCACCCCTAAGTTAGGTGAGAAAATCCTCGACCCGGCTTGCGGTACGGGCGGCTTCCTGGTTGAGGCTTATGAATATCTCAAACCGCAGCGCCAATCCGCCGAAGACCAGCTTCGTTTGCAAAGTGAAACCATGTATGGCATCGAGAAGAAACCGCTGCCTTTTCTGCTGGGCACGATGAACCTGCTGCTGCATGGAATTGAGACCCCCAACGTCCGTCGCGATAACGCTCTTTCTAATCCCCTGCATGAAATTGGCGAGCGCCAACGTTACGATGTCATCATGACCAACCCGCCCTTCGGCGGCGAGGAAGAAAGCGGCATACAGCTTAACTTTCCCGAAGCTACGCGTGCCAGCGAAACCGCCCTGCTTTTCCTGCAGTTCCTGATGCGCTCGCTCAAACCGGGCGGTCGCTGCGGTATGGTCGTGCCGAACGGAACGTTGTTTGGCGACGGGGTGTCGGCGCGTATCAAAGAGCAGTTGCTGCGGAATTTCAACCTGCATACGATTGTGCGCCTGCCCAACGGGGTGTTCGCGCCATATACGGGTATCCAGACCAACTTGCTGTTCTTTGACCGAACCGCCCCCACGCAAGAAATCTGGTATTACGAGCAGCCCCTGCCACCCGACCGCAAAAACTACACCAAGACGCGCCCGCTGACCTTTGAAGAGTTTGCGCCGTTGATCGTCTGGTGGGATCAGCGTGAGGAAAACGAGCGCGCCTGGCGTGTGCCGGTGGTGGATGTGTTGAAATATGACCAGGCAGGTAATGTCCTCTCAGCTAACCTGGACATCAAGAACCCCAATGCCCAAACCGACCTGGAGCACCTGCCACCCGCCGTCCTGGCGGAGAGCATCGCCGCCAAAGAGCGACAGATTGCGGCGCTGATGGATGAAATTCGACATATATTGAGCGAGAAATAATTATGTTGAAATTATCGTTCAAGCAAACACGATCCGAATTTATGGTTCGGGTTGCATCAAGCCTTATTTTCAATAAACTCATTGAAGCGAATTTCCCTGTTGCTGCTATTCGTGCCTTGACCGAGAATGTTCAATACGGATATACCGAAAAAGCAGCCAAAGAGGAAATTGGCCCAAAGTATGTGCGAATTACTGATTTGCAGGATGGTCAAATAAATTGGGATACTGTACCTTATTGCAAATGCGAACAGCCTGAGTCTTATTTACTTTCTATTAACGACTTATTATTCGCAAGAACGGGAGCAACGACCGGTAAAACACACTTGGTTAGAGAAACACCGCCAAATGCCGTTTTTGCATCTTATTTGATTCGTGTACGTCCACAAAAAGACATTAACCCTGAATATCTGTATTCATTTTTTCAATCTGATTTATATTGGTCACAAGTCTCTTACAAAAAAGAAGGTTCTGCTCAACCAAATGTAAATGGTCAAAAACTCAGCAATATAAAAATTCCACTGGTTGATAACCAAATTCAATCTGTTATAAGTGAATTTCTATCTGTTGTTAGATTACGCCAAGATGGAATTTCCAAAGAATTACCAGAACTTCCGCCACCGCTGGAAGAGCAGCGCCGCATCGTGGCTCGCATCGAGGCGTTGGCAGCGCGCGTCGCCGAAGCCCAGTCCCTCCGCAGGGAAGCGGATGAGGAATCGGAAGCGTTTTTTTACTCTGCTTTGAACTCTGTTTTTAATACATCATCTTTTCCTCGCAAAATTATTGGTGAACTGTGTGATACCACAAGCGGCGGAACCCCAAGTCGTTCACGTGTCGATTTCTTTGAAGGGGATATTTCCTGGATAAAATCTGGCGAATTGGAAGATGGTTTTATCCATCGTGCCGAAGAACATATCACCGAAGAGGCCATAGCATCATCTAGCGCAAAGATTTTTCCGAAAGGTACTCTTGTTGTTGCTCTTTATGGTGCAACGGTTGGCAAAACTGGCGTGCTTGAAATTGATGCGGCTACCAATCAAGCCGTTTGTGCTTTGTTTCCGAAAGGGGAAATTATCCAAGATTACCTCTGGTGGTTTCTGCGTTCCAAAAGACCAGATTTTTTGAAATCAAGTTTTGGTGGCGCGCAGCCAAACATTAGCCAGAAAGTTATCCGCGAAACCGAAATTCCCGTTCCCCCGCTGGAAGAACAGCGGCGGCTGGTGGCGTATCTGGACGGGTTGCAGGCGCAAGTATCCGCACTGCGGGGGCTGCAGGGCGAGTCCGCGCGGGAGTTGGGGGCCTTGCTGCCGTCCGTGTTGGATCGGGCGTTCAAGGGAGATCTGTGATTATGATAACACCTGCACAAATTCGAGGAATGTTTTTAGAAGAAGCTCTTTTGTACTTATTGCGAGTTTCTGGATATCGTACTATTAACCATATTGAAAGAGGAGACATAACCCTTCTTAAATCAGGAGCAGGGTTGCATGTGAAAGGCAGAGGGTGCGATCATCAAATTGATGCGATTGCGGATTTTGCTATCACACCGCCTTTTACATATCCTCAAAGATTGCTGGTTGAAGCAAAGAACCTAAGGAAACATGTTGACATTGAAGTTGTTCGTAATGCTCTTGGCGTACTACGTGATATTCAGGAATATTGGGTACCAACAAAGATGTCTGTGCCAACAAAAAAAAGGTTCCACTATCAATATGCAATTGCATCCACAAGTGGATATTCTGAAAAAGCGGAAAAATTTGCATATGCCCATGATATTTTCTTAATCCCATTGTCACGAGCAAGGTATTTCCAGCCTATAACTACATCAATTAGGGAATTTGATAGTGTAAACATTTACCAAACAGATCAACAACTAGGCAGTTTTCAAGATTTTAGATTAGCTATCCGTCAAAAACTTTATCAAAGTAACTCCCCACTTTCCCAAAGTTTACGATTAACACAAGAAGCCGTCCGACTCGTTGAAAATTTCATTGAATCTTGTATTGGGGTCAACCGAGGAGTAATTGCATTATTAGATCGGAGATTCCCCATTTTTCTAGTTCCCAATCCTCGAATTCGATTGGATGAATTGCCAGCTCAATCTCCAGTGAATGTAAGAATATTCTGGGATGATGAAGGTTGGTATATTAATTCTGCTTCAGATGGACAAAAACTATTTTCATTCGATATGCCAGAAGAAATGCTTAGACTTTATTTAGAAGGTGGAAATTTATCCGGAGACCGTGCTCTCGATTTAAAACAGGAGAACTTACGAGAAATCCAATTTATACTAACTCTTGGTAAACGAATAAATTTTGTCACTCTTCGATTGGATATGGAATGGATCAATCATCTACGACAAAGAATTCAAAGATAATTTTGCGTCTTCTGAGATATGAGTCTTATCAGGATAAGTTGCATGCGTTGCGGGGGGCTGCACGCCCTGACGGGTGCGGGTGGCAAGTACGAGCGGGAGTTGGGGGCCTTGCTGCCGTCCGTGTTGGATAGGGCGTTCAAGGGAGAACTGTGAGATAAGGAAGGAAAACGATGAGCGACATCAAATTATTCAAAATCAACGATAATCAAGTTACAGCTATCGAAGGGCAATCGGTTGCCATCGAAAGGTCCTTGCAAACGCTGCTCGAAAAACATTTGGAAGAGTTTTTGGGCGTTCGATTATTAAAGTCAGAGTATCAAACAGGCAAAACTCATGGCGGGCGGATTGACACACTCGGTCTGGATGAAAATGATTGCCCCGTTATTATTGAATATAAACGAGCCTTGAATGAAAACGTAATCAACCAAGGATTGTATTATCTGGATTGGCTGTTAGACCACAAAGGGGAGTTTACATTGCTTGTCCAGAAACATTTTACCCCGAAACTCACCGAGGACGATATTGGCTGGCGTGGCGCTCGCCTGCTGTGTATTGCAGGTGAGTTTACGAAATTCGATGAATATGCTGTCCAACAAATTGACCGAAACATTGAGTTAATCCGCTATCGGCGCTATGGGAATGAATTGCTCTTGTTGGAATTGGTCAATGCTTCGTATGGAAGCGTCGAGGAAACAGCGGAGACGCCCAAAACAAGCAGTCGGACCAGCGGGAGCACGGTCACCGAGAAGCTGGCAAAAGCCAGCACGGAAGTCAAAGACCGCTTTGAAAGCCTGAAAGCATTTGCTCAGGCGCT
>Ga0315295_10005264_pt1 | contig 11045 bp, 9 predicted proteins | sample YL17G14_0_MG_FD_204453 | JGI IMG/M metagenome (GOLD analysis project Ga0315295, IMG submission 204453) | Sediment microbial communities from Yellowstone Lake, YNP, Wyoming, USA - YL17G14_0 | ecosystem: Environmental > Aquatic > Freshwater > Lake > Sediment | place: USA: Wyoming | collected...
GCAACTGGGGTTGCTCGGCTCATCTTTCGCTTGGGTGTACGGTCTGGGCGCGCCGTTCGCCGGCACCATTGTCGACCGCGTCCGCCGAAAGACGGCGATTCTCGCCGGTCTCCACGTCTGGAGCTTGGTCTGCATGGCCACGGCGCTGTCCCGCAATTTCCGCCACCTGTTCTTTTTCCGGGCGGCAGAGGGGATGGGCGAGACGTTTTACTACCCGGCCTCCATGTCGTTGATCAGCGACTACCACGGCAGGGCCACCCGGTCGCGGGCCATGGGCCTGCACCAGACCAGCGTCTACATCGGCACCATCGCCGGCGGCTTCTTCGCCGGCGGCATCGGGCAGTATTACGGCTGGCGCTGGTCGTTCATCGTTTTTGGCGGGCTGGGCATCCTGCTCGGCCTGGTATTGCGCAACCTGCTGATCGAGCCGAAACGGGGCGCCGCCGATTTCGCCGACCTCGGCGCCGGGGCCCAGGCGGCCACTTCCCACCTGCCGATGCGGCAATTCCTGAAAGTGATTTGGGGCACGCCGACGGCCCTGACTCTGATGGGCGCGTTCATGTGCGCCAACTTTGTCGCCGTCGTCCTGCTTTCCTGGATGCCCAAGTTCCTGTACGGCAAGTTTCACATGGGGCTGGCCATGGCCGGCTTGACGGCCACCATTTTCGTCCAACTCGCCAGCATGGTGGGATCACCGCTGGGAGGCTGGCTGGCGGACGTGCTGAGAAGCCGCACCCCCCGTGGCCGCCTGATCGTGCAGGCGGTCGGTGTTTTCGGCGGCGCGCCGTTCGTGGCCCTCTGCGGCATGACCCAGTCGGTGGCCTGGCTGATTGTGGCCCTGTCGGCCTGGGGGTTGTTCAAGGGGCTGTACGACGCCAACATTTTCGCTTCCGTGTTCGACGTCATTCGCCCGGAGGCGCGCGGCGCCGCCGCCGGGTTCATGAACACGGTGGGCTGGCTGGCAGGCGGCGGCAGCGCCCCCCTGGTCATCGGCATTATCGCCCAGCGCCAGAGCCTCGGCCTGGCAATTGCCATGGCTTCCCTGGTCTACCTGGCCGCCGGCCTGCTGCTGCTCACCGGCATCTTCTTCTTCGTGAAGCGCGATGCCGCCCGCATGCAGGCCGCGGTCCAGGCCAAGGCCGGTGCCGGCGAAGTGTAGCCGGGGAGTGACGCGCCAGGGGGGCGGCTTCGAAGGGCCCCGAGGTCAGGCGCGAGCGGAGCGGGTGTCGGCTTCGGATTCGGAGTGGCGTTGAGTAACGACGCGGGCTACCGAGTAGACGCGCCGGTTCTGCGACTCGAAATAGGTCCGCATCACCATCTCGCCGATCAGGCCCGTGCAGATCAATTGCACGCCGGCCCCCACAGCGCAGTCCCTCGGCAGCAGCCCGGGGGACATTTCTATTTTGGTACGACAGGTGGACCGTTAGCCGTTGCAATCGTCCCTCAAAATGGCTATTCTCCCAATCGCGTGCGGAGGGCGCAATTGGGCTCTCTTTTGCCGCAAGTCTTCCCGAAACGAGGCGAGCAATGGCCACCGCAGAGCCGCGTGATGCCTTCTACGTGCTCGGCCAATCGGCCGAGGAATATCAGCGCTTGAGCGACCAAGCCGAGCTTTTCGGCTATTTCAGCGAGCAGTTGTTCCTGGAAGCGGGCCTCACCCGCGGGATGCGGGTGCTGGATGTGGGATCGGGAGCGGGCGATGTATCGATGCTCGCCCGGAGGATGGTCGGTCCCGATGGTCTGGTCATGGGCGTCGACACCGATGCGCAGGCCTGCCAGAAGGCACAGCAACGGGCGAATGCCGCGGACTACAGCAACGTGACTTTCCACGCCGGCGATATTCGTGACGTCCCGCCGAACGAATCGTTCGACGCGGCGGTGGGCCGCTTTGTCCTGATGTACCTCGCCGACCCGGCGGACGCCCTCCGCTCGATCGCTTCTCACGTTCGGGTCGGCGGCGTGCTCGCGTTTCAGGAAATGGACTTTACCCACTTCCCCGACTCGGAGCCGGAGGTGCCGCTCTGGCAGCAGTGCGGGCAATGGGTTCGCGAGTGCTTTGGCCGTGCAGGCACGGAAATGCGGATGGGGTTCAAGCTTTACCGCACCTTCGTCAGTGCGGGCCTGCCGGCACCCCACGTGCGGTCCAGCGCGCGCATCGGAGGTGGGCCGAATTTCCCGGCATACCGGGTGCTCGCCAGCGCCGTCCGGGACATTCTTCCCGCGTTGCAGTCGTTCGGTATTACGACGGCCGACGAAGTCGGAATTGAGACGCTCGAACAGAGACTTCGTACCGAAGTAACCGCGCGCTGCGCCAGTGTGGTGACGCCAAATATTGTCGGTGCCTGGACACGCAAACGGTGAACGGCTGGGCCATTAACCGGGGTTTAAGTGGCATCGAATGGCGCCCGATCCTGCAAGTGCCAGAACGATTATCGAGGTGGTTCGCTGGCGCGCGGTTCACGAACCAGACCGGAAAGGCTATGGCTTTCTGCGCGATGGCGTTGCGGAAAGCCTCTCGGTCGACTACGCTTCGCTCGATCGGCAGGCACGAACGATTGCCGTGGCCCTCCGGCGCCTTGCGAAGTCCGGCGATCGCGCCCTTTTGCTTTACCCACAAGGGCTCGACTACATCGCCGGATTCTTCGGCTGCCTGTACGCCGGGCTGATCGCGGTCCCCGCTTACCCACCACGCGCGAATCGGCACGGCGCCCGAATCCAGGCGATCGCGGCCGACGCGCAGGCGGCGGTGGCGCTCACCACCGCCGAACTGATGCGCTCGGGCGAAGCTCAGTTATCGCAACATCCCGCCTGCAAACAAATACGATGGCTGGCCAGCGATGAGCTTCATGAAGAGACGGGCGAATCGTGGCAAGCGCCCGCCACCGGCGAGGAAACCGTCGCTTACCTGCAGTACACGTCCGGTTCGACAGCAGATCCAAAAGGCGTCGTGGTGACGCATGGCAACCTCATGCGTAACCTCCGCGACCAGGATCGCACCTGGGCCGAAGTGCAGGACAGCGTTTTCGTCACCTGGCTGCCTATTTTTCACGACCTGGGTTTGGTGTTTGGAATCGTTCAGCCTCTCTACAAGGGCGCACCCTGTTTCGTGATGCCGCCTGCCTCGTTTATCCAGCGGCCGGTGCGCTGGCTGCAGGCTATGTCGCGTTACCGGGGCACGCACACCGGCGGCCCTTGTTTTGCCTACGATCTTTGCGTGCGCAAAGTGAAGCCGGACGATGCTGAAGGCTTGGACTTGACTTCATGGCGGGTCGCGGTCAACGCCGCCGAACCGGTCCGCCTTGAGACCATGGAGCGATTTGCGGAGCGGTTCGGGCCCTACGGTTTTCGCTGGAACACGTTTTGCCCCGCCTATGGCCTGGCCGAAACAACGCTGGAAGTAACGCTTGCGAAGTCGAGCGAGGCGCCCGTCTGGTGTTATCTCGATCGTGCAGCGCTGGAACAGAGCCGCGTGGTGGAAGCCAGCGACGATCCATCCAGCCGCGCGCTGGTGGGCTGCGGGGCGGCCGGCCCGGAAACCAGGATCGCCATTGTGCATCCCGAGCGGAAGAGCGAGTGCCTACCCGACGAAATCGGCGAGATCTGGGTGTCCAGCCCCAGCAACGCCCGCGGTTACTGGAAGCGTCCCGAGCAGACGGCGCTCGACTTTGAGGCCTACCTCGCGCCCAGCGGCGAAGGCCCCTTCCTGCGGACGGGCGACCTCGGCTTCATCAAGAACGGCCAGGTGTTTGTGGCCGGCCGCCTGAAAGACGTGATTATCGTCCGCGGGCAGAACCACTATCCACAAGACATCGAGCTGACTGCCGAGCGCAGTCACCCGGCACTGCGCGTAGGTGGCGGCGCCGCGTTTTCGATTGAAGTCGGAGACACCGAGCGATTGGTGGTGGTGCAGGAGGTCGAACGCGACGCCCGAGACGTGGAGCCGCAGCAACTGATGGATGCCATTCGCCAGGCAGTGGCCGAAGAACACGAGTTGCAGGTGTGGGACGTTGTGCTGCTGAAGGCAGGCGGGCTGCTGCGCACCTCAAGCGGAAAAGTGCAGCGCAGCTCCTGCCGGGCCGCATACCTAGCCGGCGCCCTGGAATTATGGAAGGGCCGTGGGGCAGCGGCCGCCGGCCGAGAAGCCGTGAAAGAATCGTAGCGGCCGGCTTTAGCCGGGCATTCATCCTGTTCGCGTGACTGGCCTGGATGCCGCGCTAGAGCACGCCGCTACGACTGCATTTCCGCCGCTCAACCGATTTTTTCCCGGCTGCGGAGGGGTGCGAGGAAAGGCTTGGCCGATTCCGGGATAGCGAAACCATGCGCCAAGACGATCGAATCGCTCTGCTGCGGACCGCCGAATTGTTCAGCGTCCTGGAAGAACAGGATGTGCTGCGAGTCGGCGATGAAGTGGAACTGGTCTCGCTGCCCGGGCAGCAGATTCTATTTGCGCAAGGGGATCTCGGCGACAGCCTCTACGTGGTCCTCAGCGGACGGTTGCGCGTGCTTCTCGAACTGGAGAATGGCTCGCACAAGGTTCTGGGCGAGGTGGGGCGCGGCGAGACCGTCGGCGAAATGGCGCTGCTCACCGGCGAACCTCGGTCGGCAACGGTTCTCGCCATTCGGGATACCGAACTGTTCCGCTTGTCCAAAGCCGCCTTCGACCGGATTGTCGAACGGAACCCACGCGTCATGATGCTGATTGCGCAAAGGCTGGTGGCCCGGCTTCGCGACACCGGGCGCGGGCGGGAAGTGAATCGCGTCAGCACCATTGCCGCCGTTCCACTTGGCAGCGACGTGCCCATCCACGATTTCGTCATGCGCCTGTCGGCGGCGCTGGCGAAGATCGACTCCACTCTTTACCTGACCGCGGCCCGCCTGGATGGCCAGTTTGGAGAGGGAACGGCCAAGCTGCGTGAGGAAGCCATTCTCACCCGCGTCAACGACTGGCTGGATACTCAGGAACGGCAATTTCGTTACGTGGTCTACGAGGGGGAGGAGGGCGATTCGCTCTGGACGGCACGCTGCCTGCGTCAGGCCGACCGGATTCTGCTGGTCGGCCGCGCCAGCCGCTCGCCAGCAGAAGGGGCGATCGATTCCGTGGTGCGGCATATTCCCACCGATCGCGACCTGGTTCTGCTGCACCCGGAAAGCACGCGCCGGCCAACGGGTACCGGCAAGTGGCTTGAGCGGTACGGCGTGGACACCTGTTACCACGTAAAGACCGCGGTTCCGCAGGATTACGAGCGTCTGGCCAGGGCGTTGACCGGCGCCTGCGTGAGCGTGGCGTTGAGCGGCGGCGGCGCGCGGGGCTTTGCTCACATCGGCGTCATTCGCGCGCTGCGCGAAGCCGGCGTTCCCATCGACGCCATCGGCGGCACGAGCATGGGTGCGGCCATTGCCGCCCAGGTTGCTCTCGGCCTCGATCATCGGAATCTGATCGACATCAACCGCCGCGGCTGGATCGGTGTGCAGCCCCTGAAGGACAAAACCATTCCGATTGTTTCGCTGCTCACCGGACGGAGGTTGGAAAAGATGCTGGCGCTCATGTTCGACGATGCCTGCATCGAAGATCTATGGATCCGGTACTGTTGCGTTTCGGCCGATCTAACGCACGCCGTTCCGATCGTCCACAAGAGGGGGTCGTTGAGAGGGGCGCTTCGCGCCACTCTGTCGATCCCGGGCCTGACTCCCCCGGTCTGCGACAATGGCAGGCTTATCATCGATGGCGGCGTGCTCAACAACCTGCCGGGGGACGTCTTGCGCGATCTGGCAGGCGGGGCGGTGATCGCGGTCGATGTCAGTCCCCAACGGGACCTGGCCGTGGACCCCGCATGGCTGCGAGTGCCGTCAGCATGGCAAATTCTATGGAGCCGCATCAATCCGTTCCGGAAATCGATCGAGGCGCCGGGTCTGGTGGCGCTTATGATGCGCACGCTGATGCTTAGTAGCGTCTACAGCAGCCACAATGTCCAGAAGCAGGTGGACCTCTACATCCGTCCACCGGTGGACGAATTCGCCATCTTCGAATGGCACTCGCTCGAGAAGATCGTAGATGCCGGCTACCGCTTCGCGCAGGCAAGGATCGAGGAATGGAAGAGCGGCAAGCAGGCTGAGGGCAACCTCGCGCGCGCTTTGGCGTCGCGGGCCTAGCGGCCAAAGGTACTTGATTTTCGGCGCGTCCATGTCGTAGGAATGGCCGATAGCAGTCCCGGACTTGAATGGCTCGACTCTTTTCGGATCTCCCTCCGGAACTCGGTTGACAAGACTAACGTGACGAGGCGGTGTTGGAGCAGCAACAGATAAGCAGAAACGCGGACGAAATCCGCGACTGGCTCGTGCAGCAGGTGGCTGTGGAACTGTCCGTCGACCCGGCGACAATTGACGTTCACATACCCCTGACCCGCCTGGGACTGGATTCGCTGACGGCCGTGATTCTTTCCGGCGGTTTGGAAGAATGGCTAGGCGTCTCGTTGCCCCCTGAGCTGATCGAGGAATTCGGAACGATCGATTCCCTGGCGTGTTACCTGGCTAGCAACGGGGCGGCCGGCGGGCGTGAACGGGCAAACGAAGAGCGGGCGCAACCGCTGGCCCGCGCCTGCCGAACCTCCGGATTAAAACGAGCCGTGCGCCGGCTCGTCGCGCTGCTGGCGCGGTTGCTTACCCGCATGGAGATCGAAGGGCGGGAGAGAATTCCGCCCGCTGGGCCTTTGCTGCTGGCCATGAATCATCTGCACATCATCGATACCCCGCTCGTTGCGCAGTTCTTGCCCGCCGATACGGCTTTCTTCGTTTCCCAACACGTGCGGCAATTTCCGCTGCTGGATTGGTTTTTGCGGCAACTGGGTGAGCCGGTTTACGTCAGCCGGGGGGAGTCCGACCGCGAGGCTGTCGCAGGTTGCCTGGCAGTGCTGCGCGCCGGGCGGTTACTGGGCATGGCGCCGGAAGGCCGGATCAGCAAGACCGGCGGCCTGTTGCCTGGCCAGACCGGGCTAGCCTATCTGGCCACCGAGTCCGCAACGGGCATTCTGCCGGCTGTGATGTACGGTCAGGAGAAAGCATGGGATTACTGGCGAAGGCTGCGCCGGGTTCCAGTCAGGTTCTGCGTCGGCCACGTCGTACACCTGCCTGCCGGCAAGGCCAGCGTTCAGCAACTAAAGGAGTACACCGAGAAGTTGATGCATACGATGGCGCGCATGCTGCCGCCGGAGTATCGCGGAGTGTATCGGGCGGCACTTGAAGATGTTCCCGCGGGCTCCCCCGTCTCCGGCACGGATTATTCATGAACCACCGGTCCGTCGCCAAAACCAGATCAGCGCACCCAAACGGCGGGTCGCAGGGCGCCGCAACAGTCGTCACTTTCTGGGAGCGGGTGGTCGTGAGCTTCTGCGGTGCTCCAGGCCAAACGGCGGATAGCCAGGTTCCCGGCGCCGAAGCCGATTCCCGGCGGTAGTGGACTTGAGATCACCGTTGCCTCAGCAGATGGCTCCTTGTCGATGGGCCGGCGATCCGGCGTTTCCTTGCCCAGGCCGTCGTGCGTGCGGTCAGCGTGGTAACAGCGGATGTGATCGAAGGCCAGCCGTGCGGTGAGAATCGCGGGGGCAGCCGGGGAGTGACGCGCGGGGGGCGCGGCTTCGAAGGGCCCCGAGGTCAGGCGCGGGCGGAGCGGGTGTCGGCTTCGGATTCGGAATGGCGCTGAGTAACGACGCGGGCCACCGAGTAGACGCGCCGGTTCTGCGACTCGAAATAGGTCCGCATCACCATCTCGCCGATCAGGCCCGTGCAGATCAATTGCACCCCGGCCAGCACCAGCAGGAATCCGGTGAGCAGCAGCGGGCCGTGCTCCAGGAATACCGGCACGCCACGCAGCTTCTTCACCAGCACGAAGCCCAGGCAGGCGCCGCCGGAAACCAGCCCCAGCAGGCCCAGGTTGCCAAAGAAATGCAGCGGCCGCGTCAGGTAGTGGCGCAGAAAGCGCACCGTCACCAGGTCGAACATCACCCGGAAGGTGCGGCCCAGCCCGTAATGGGAGTCGCCCGCCGGACGAGGGACGTTGCGGATGGGCACTTCGGCCACCCGCCTGCGGTCCACGTCGGCCAGCGCCGGGATGAAGCGGTGCAGGTCCCCGTACAGGTTCACGTCCTTGATGACCTCGCGGCGGTAGGCTTTGAAGGTGGTGCCGAAATCGTGGATGGGGATGCCCGACAGCCTGGCCATGCACCAGTTGGCGATGGCCGAGGGCAGCCGCCGCGTCAGCAAATTATCCACGCGCGGGTAACGCCAGCCGCTGACCAGGTCGTAGCCTTCGGCCATCTTTTCCACCAACTTGGGGATGTCGGCGGGGTCGTGCTGCAGGTCGCCGTCCATGGCGATGACGATGGCGCCATGGACCGCGTCGAATCCCGCTGTCAGCGCCGCGCTCTGCCCGAAATTCCGCCGCAACTGGATGGCCACCACGCGCTCGTCGTTTCGCGCCAGTTCTTCCAGCAGCCAGAAGGAACCGTCGGTGGAGGCGTCGTCCACGAAAATAATCTCGAACGACGGATACCGCGCCTCCATCACCTCCCGGATGGCGGTGTACAGCGCCATCAGGTGCGGTTCTTCGTTGTGCACGGGGATGACGATCGAGAACATAGGTGTCAGGTGCCGACGAATTTCGGATTGCGGATTTCGGATTGCGGATTGCGAACGTCGTGGTTGAAATCCGCAATCCGCAATTCCCTATAACCTGGAACCTGAAAAAAAGCCCGCCGCTGCGGCGGGCCTGACGTGATTCCTTGGAGAAGAAGCCTCACACTGTAAGACGCCGCCGATCGGGAAAAAGTCGAATCCGCGTCCATGTTATACTTTTTTCACGTTTCCGACCATCGGTTCGTCTTTTTGGGCCGGTTTGGCGTCTTGCAATGCGGGGAGCCAATTTGCTGTTCCGGACAGTCGGGGATCGAGAGCTGGTCGAGCGCGCGGCCGGCGGCGACGTCGAGGCCTATAACCTCCTCGTGTCCCGCTGGGAGAAGAAGCTCTACAACTACCTGCTGCGGCTCACCGGCAACCGGGACGATGCGCTGGACTTGGCCCAGGAAGCGTTTCTAAAGGCCTACTACAACCTGTCCAGGCTCGGGGAAGCCGCCAAGTTTCCCCAATGGCTCTTTCGGATCGCGCACAACCTGGCCTGCTCGAAGTTCCGCAGCGACGGGCGCCGCCCGCAGGCGGACTCGGAAAGCTGGCCGGAGGAAGGCGAAGACGCGGCCCCGGTGATGACCGGCGGCCCGCTGCCGGTCGGTTCCAGCACGCGGCTCTATCCGCTGGAACTGGAGCTGCTCGTCGCCCGCGCCCTGGAAGAGCTGTCTGCCGACCAGCGTCACGCGGTCGTCCTCAAGGCGATCTACGGGTTCAAGTTTGCCGAGATCGCCGAAATCCTCGACTGCCCCATCAGCACGGTGAAATCACGGATCTACGCCGGGTTCGAGCAGCTTAAGCGCGTGCTCGGCGAAGACGTGGCCGCCAAGGCTGCCTTCCAGAAGTAATTGCGGATTGCGGAGGGCGGATTGCGGATTTACGGCCCGACTGCCTGAAATCCGCAATCCGAAATCCGCAATGGGGGTAACAATGAACTGCGGAGAAACAAAGCAAGCATTGATGGACCTGGTACTGGACGAGGCCGGCAGCGAGGAGCGCAAACAGATCGAAGCGCACCTGGCGGGCTGTGCGGCCTGCCGCGCCGAGCTGGTCAACTTGAGATTGACCCGCAAGCTGCTGGTCCAGGGCCTGCCCCAGGAGGAGATGCCGCAGCGCATCGCCTTCGTCTCGGGCGAAGCGGCCAAGGGCGGGCTGCGTGGCTGGCTGGGGAGCCGTACGTTTGCCATCCCCGTGGCGGTGGCTGTGGCGGTGGCCGTGCTGGCCTGCGGCCTGGCGCTGGCGCGCGCCCGCCTGGTGATCGAGCAGGGCCATTGGGAGCTGGCCTTCGGCCAGACGCCCGCTGCCACCACGGCGACAACGAAGTCTGCACCGGCAGGAACGTCTATGCCACTCCCCGCTGGCCTGCTCACCCGTAAACAGGCCCAGCAATTGATGGCCGTCGCCATTCGCGAGAGCGAGCAGCGGCAAGAAGCGGCCTCCGCGGCCAGGCTCGAGGCGGCGCTGTCGCGACTGGACCAGCGCCAGCGCGCCACCTTGCTGGCTCTTGCCGGCCAGATGAGATACTTCGAGGCCACTCAGAACGTGTTCTACAAGGAGGCCAGCCGGACGCGCACGGCGCTGGAACTGGTCGCCAGCCGCCTGCCGGCTGAGAAAGGAGACCGGCCATGAGATTGCGGATTGCGGCTCGCGGATTCTCCGGGCGGGCGATTCTGGCCGCGCTGTTGATGGCGCTGCTGGGCGTCTTTGCCGCGGCACCCGCACCACAGGCCGGCGCTCCCGGCCGCGACTTTGCCGCGCTCAAGCGCCAGATGGACCAAGGCGATCAGCAGCTCCGCGACGCCCTGCTGAAAATGTTCGAGGCCCGGCCGTTCATGATCCTGGGAGAGCCCAAGAGCACGTACCTGGAGGGGTTCGGCGTGGTGGTGCACGCCGAACTGAACCTGTACCCGGTCGCCGTGCTTTCCCCGTTCACCTCCAAGCAGGCGCTCGACAACGAGATCAAGCTGGAGCAGGAACAGAAGCCGTTGCGCCTCAAGGAGCTGCGCAACCGGCTGCGCGAAGTGCTGGCGGAGCAAGGCACGGCTCTGACGCAGCTTTCCAGCGAGGAGAACGTGGCCATCGTGATTCACCTGTTCAATGTCCGCCAGCAGGCCAACATCCCCGGCCAGGTGGTGGCGCAGGCCAAGCGCCACGCATTGCTGGAATTGAGAGCGCGCGGCGCAGCGCCGGAGCCGGCCGCGCTGGCGCGGGTTGTCAGCCTGCGGGAGTTCTGATGAAGCGGCTGGGCGAAATCCTCATGGACAAGGGCCTGCTGGACGCCGAGGAACTGGACAGGGCGCTGGCGGTGCAGTCGATGCGCGGCGAGAAGCTGGGGAAGATCCTGTCGGATCTGGGCTTCATCGCGGCGCGCG
>Ga0315295_10005265_pt1 | contig 11043 bp, 10 predicted proteins | sample YL17G14_0_MG_FD_204453 | JGI IMG/M metagenome (GOLD analysis project Ga0315295, IMG submission 204453) | Sediment microbial communities from Yellowstone Lake, YNP, Wyoming, USA - YL17G14_0 | ecosystem: Environmental > Aquatic > Freshwater > Lake > Sediment | place: USA: Wyoming | collected...
GGATAATGGTGCTTATCCTAGTAGTGAACAAGGTTTGAAAGCTTTAGCTGAGAAACCAAGTATTGCTCCTGTTCCTGACAATTGGAATGGACCATATCTTGACGAAGGAAAACTTCCTAAGGATTCATGGAATAATGAATTAAAATATGAATGTCCTGGTAAACACAACCCAGAGAAGTATGATCTGTATAGTCTTGGTGCGGATAATAAAGAAGGTGGCACAGGTCAAAATGCAGACGTTTCGAATTGGTAACCAAGCAGGGTTTACCTTGATTGAAATGCTGGCGGTAATTACCTTAATTGGTTTAATTACGGCTTTGGTTTGGCCAGTTTTTATTTTGAGTAGTGAGAAAGCTCAGATTCAATATCTGGAACGTTTGATCAAGGTAGATTTAGCTCAGGTTCAAAATGAAGCAATTGTAGCATGTACTGCATTGACAGTGAATTTTAGACCAGATGGTTATTGTTTTATTTTGGGGAGTAAGGTTTTAGAACGGCATTTTACTGCCAATCAATTTTTGTTTGATTTGCCAGAACAAACAGAAATACCTAAAACAAAACTAGAGGCAACTTCTGAAGCCACGGCTAGTCCTGAAGCTACGAATAGTCCTCAAACAGATGAAGCAGAGATGGTTAAACCCAAAGAAGTTTCTTCCAACCTTTTCTTTAATAAAGAAGGAAATTTGTTCGAAGAATATCAACTCAACTGGCAAACAACACATTTTCAAGGAGTTTTAAAAGTTCAAAGTGATGGTAAGGTGAAGTGGGAATATGCCAGAAGAAATTCGAAATCAGAACCAAAGGAATTCTAAGTGCCATGAAGGATTTACTTTGTTAGAAGTGATCATTGCACTCAGTTTAGCTGGAGTAGTGATTGCGGTTCTTTCAGGGGCAATGTTACAAACTGTTTATACACAAAAGTTACTTGCAGGGCGAGGAACTGCTTTAATGTTAGGGCAAGGAAAATTAGCGGAATTGGAGCAAAATGTAGATCCTAATTCATCTGGTGAATTTACAAAACCATATCAAGGCTATAAGTGGCGTGCAGTGGAAGCGGATGATGGCGCAGCAATTATTTTGACGGTGGAATGGAGGAACAGCTATGCCAAACACCAAGAGATCGAGTTGCGCAGCTACCGTTATCAATAATCAAGCAGGGTTTACTTTAATGGAAATTTTGGCTGCCTTAACTTTGACTGGAGTTTTGTTGGGAATTATGGCACAGTTTCTCTATACTGGTGTAGCTTTGTGGGGGAAAAATGATCAAGCTTATCAAAAACAGCATTTGCAACAAAAATTACAACGAAAATTCAACCAAGATATTGCAACATTAATTACTAATCCATACTTACCAGAAGCAGCGTTTGTTGGGAATGATCAAAAAATTAGTTTTTGGCGTGAGCATCAGACTGGCTTACTCCAGGTGACCTATAGTTATGATTCATATACGAAGAAGCTTTATCGAATGGCAGGTTTTTGGGGTAGTACTCCTGAGCCACAGCTTGTTTTAGAGAAAGTAGCAAGTTGTAATTTTGAATATTATGATTCCAAAACGAAGAATTGGCGTTTGGAATGGCAATCAAGAACGAAAGAAGCGATTCCGGCTTTGATCAAAATTAAATTAAAATTGTCAGATGGTCTAAGTTTGCCACTAGTTTTTTCAATTAAAACTTGGTCAGTTGAGGTAGCTGGTGATGACTAAAAAGAGGACTATAAATGTCGAAACTGGTTCGGCAATGCTTCTGGTGATCTGGATTTTAGCAGTGATGGGCGTGATTGCAATTTTTCTCTATTATCGTGGTGAAGTAGAGTGGGCAGCGAATCTCAGTCTAGAATCACGATTGAAAGCTGAAAAAGAAGTGGAAAAAATTTTTTATGAGCGATGGAAACTTGTAAAAAATGATAAAAATGATAGTGATGATGCTCTGGAGGATTGGTTTGGTAAGGGTTATCTACAATATGAACAAGATGATTATCAGATTAATATAATTGTTGAAGATGAATCTAGTAAATTAAATTTAAATTTTGCAGAAGAAGCAGATTTGCAACAGTTAGTAACCGAACAGGCAACAACAGATCAAGTTTCTTTAGATCCAGTCTTTGATTGGCTTGATGATGATCTTGAGCGGAGAGAATCGCGTCCCGAAGGAGCGGAAACTGAATATTATCAAGCTTTAAAAACACCTTACAAAGCAAGAGATGGTTTCTTTTCAACTTTGGTAGAATTAAAAGAACTGAAAAATGGGCAAAAAATATACGATCTTTTAGCACCAATAGTGACTGTTTATAATAAACCAAATATCAATACACTTTCAAGTGAGAAGTTTGTCGCGATATTGAAAGCGGCTGGCTATAAAGATTTAGATTTGATCAATTTAAAAGCAAGATTTGAGATTGAACAGTTAAAAAAGACTAGATATGAAAAATTGAATGATCTTTCCTGTTTGGGAGTACTCTTTGGAGAACTTGATCGGTTGGGACGGCTCATTCAGTTTCGTGGCAGTTGCAATCCGAATTTTGCTTCGTCAAAGATGATCGAGCTCAATCTACGTCAAGCAGGGTATGCTTCTTCAAATGAATTGGCTCAACGAATTATTCAAAAAAGAGAAATACAACCATTTGGAAGATTGGAAGAGTTGGAAAATTTTTTGGGAGAGAGAGCTGATCGAACCAAAAAGTTACTTGATTATTTTACTCTGCAAACAACTCTGATCCGTTATCGCATTTGGCGTTTGAAAGAAATGAGTTCTTTTTATCTTGAAACAGTTCAAGAACGACAAGCAGATCCAGATCACCAAGATGAATGGTTATTTAAGACCATATCTTGGCGTACTGCCTTAAATGAGGATGTACCTAAAGTTCCTGACCAGGTTATTGCGCCAGTAGTTTCGGCAAATCTTACTACTGATGAACCGCGGTAAGGAAGGAAAAGAGAAAGAGCGTGGGGAATGATGAAGCAGAATCTAATCGTGGTAAGCTTAGCTGAGGTCTTTAAGGTGGTCGAGTTAGCCAATAAAGGCGGCAATATTGAATTACTAAGGACTATAATCCGGGAGTTGCCATCAAATGGAATTACTGTAGAATGGCTGAAAGAAGCTGTTTTTGAAGCTGGATTGAGAAAACAACGAGTAATTTGTTTGCTGCCAAATGATTTAGCAATCTTTAAAACATTAACGTTGCCATTGATTCCGATGGAACAACTAGCTGCTGCAGTACAATTAGAGATAGAAAATATCAATGGCGAGTGTTATGTGAAAATTGTGACACAACAGATTCAAGCAGAGATGAATCTGTTAAAAGTAGCAATTGTTAAAAAAGAAAAATATTTAGCTCATTGTGAATTATGGCAGCAAGCAGGGGTTGAATTTCAATGGGCAGGATTTTCTTTTCGTGGCATTCAAAATTTTTTAAATTTTCATAAAGATTTTTTGGATAATCAGACCGAAACTCAAATTTATTTGGAAGGTAGCTCAAAACAGGTTAGTTTTGGAGTAATTACTGGAGAAACAGTGCTTTTTAAGCGGGAGTTTACTCCAGGAATAGAAGAATTAAAAGAAGACCGTCAGGAAATATTGGATGATTTTTTGGAAGAGGTACGGTTGTCAATTGCAGCTTATCGAAAATTATCGAGCGAGGAAAGTTTACCCATAAAAATTTGGGGCTTTGGTAATTGGTCAAAGGTTGAATTTTTACAAAAGAAGCTTCAAAGAGAATTGAAGCTTAATTGGGAGATTCCTGAGCGTTGTCGTTTAACAGGCAAGGCTGATCCAGAAGCGATTTCACAAGTAGCTGCGTTGATCGGTTTAGGATTAGAAGAATTAGGTTGGAATACTGCCGAATCATTACGGCTTTATTCTCAGTCACGTCAAAATGTAATTAACTATTTGAAGTTTTGGCAGGCAGCCAGTGGTTGGGTAATTGCCAGTTGTTTAATTGTCACTGGGATTCTTTTTTGGCTACAAGCTGGAGTAATCCAGCATCGAAAAGATACAGCGTGGTTAGCTGCTCAAGAAGATACATTGCTTAAATTGCGTCATACTGAGACCGTTACTCGTCAGAAGCTTTCGCGACTTAATACTTTGAAAACATGGCAAGTAGATAATGGTCGAGAGTTGGAGTTTTTGACAGTACTAGAGCAGAATCTACCAGAAGGTACAGTGATTAATAATTTAACTTTAGAATCTGGTACAATCAAAGATCTTTCTGGCACTACTCCGGCAGTCTCATATCTTTTAAACCGTCTCAAAAAGGTGCCATTACTTCAAGACCTAAAATTGAAAGGGACAATTACCGTCAGTCCACAGGGTGAACTCTTTCATTTAGAAGGATTGATTCATGAGAAGGTGAGTAAATGACAGAACGCGAACGTAATTTATTGATTATTGTGGGTGTGATTGCGATAGCTGGAATTAGCTATAATTTTTTTGGAAGCGGAGTTTTGGGTAGTGCTGTTAATTCAAATATGATTAATCGTCAAGCAGCAGTACGTCTCTTGAGTTCCCGGTTTAGAATTGAGACGAGGTATCGCAATACTGAAAGACAACTAGTTGCTTTGGAAAAAGGGTTTTTATCAGTCGAAAATCTGGAAGAGTCTAAAGTTAAGCTTCTCAAGGAAATTGAGCAATTAGCAGTAGACGCTGGTCTGGAAGTAAAAGAGAAAAATATTTTAACCGGAAATGACCAAATTATTGGGGTTTCATTGGGTGGAACTGCTGTACCTAAAGATGTCTTTTGTTTTTTACAACAAGTTACAGCTGCGAAGATTAATCTCAAGGTAAATCGCTTACAAGTTTCGAGTGTGCCAGAGCAAAGGTTATTGAATTATCAAATTGTTTTAAATACTTTGCTGGTAGAGAAGAAAGGGGATCGTTAATGCAGGTTTTAAAAAAACAACCCTTCCTAATCTTGATTGCGGCTGTGGGTATTTTTGGTTGGGGATTAATGACTTGGTTTAATGCCCAAAGATATCAACCTTCGCTTGAGACTACCTCGCAAATTAAACAAAATTTGGATAAAAGCATAACCACGCAACCTTCAAATCGTCCACCCCAAACATTTCTTGAGGGTAAGATGTTTTTCGGAAAACAAGCACCAATTGTTTTTGAATCACCAAAACCAGTGCTTCCAGTGATCCAATTTGTTTCTAAGTTGGTAGTTTGGGGAATTATTAGTGGAAGTGAGAATCGAGCTGTAGTGGGGCTAGATCCTAAAGAAAATACAACAACTTGGGTTTTAAAAGCTGGTGATCAGCTTGGTGGAGAGAAGATCGTAAAAATTAATTCAGATTTTATTGTGGTGAAGAATGAAACTGGTGTTGGTAAGGTGAATATGATAGAATAATAAAATTGAATTTTTTTTGAGCTATTGGAAGAACCCAATAGTTTTTTTGTATATTATTATTTAAACGCTGAAATAACCATAAACAGCCATGGTAATGTGATAACAAGGAGATTTGTGATGAAAATTCGCCATATTTTACTGTTTTTGCTTTTAGTTGGTTCTTTTTTTGGAACAAGGATTACTGCACAATCATTGAACGAGAGTAAATCACAAGTAATTATTTTGGATATTCCTCGTTTTGATCTGGCAGAGATTACTCCGGAATATCGTTTTTTGAATCAATTTATTAATCGAAGTAGCACCGGTCTAGTAGCGATGCCAATTAATAGTTTGCGAATCAAACCAGCACAGATCTATCTTTATTTTAATGCAGGTAATTTTTTGCAAATTCCAGATGAAGGCTATGGAATCTATGATGTTGATGAGATTGTCGGAGGAATTAGGGTTGGAGATCTTTACGAGACATATATGGGTGACAAGGCTTTATCACAGAATGCAGTGAATTTAGATCTGGCGAAGATTAGGCGGCTGAATCAAGCAGTTAGTTTTGCGAAGTTGGGAATGGTAGGAGAAACACTACATCAAGCAGGTTTAAAAACTGCAGCAATTGGTAGTAGTGATACAAAAAAGAAAGCCGCTCGTTATGGAGCAGCTTTGGTAATGGATCGTGCTGGAAGAGTTGATTATGGTGCTTTAGAAAGCAAGATGTTACGTAATGATTCTCATTTTCCTTCAGGAGTACGAACTAATGCTGAGCAGATAATCAAATCCTACAATAATTTTCAAGGTTCAGCAGCAGTAATTGTAATCACGTTGGGTGATTTAGAGCGAATCGAAAGCTGTCAAGCACAGTTAACACCAGCACAAAAAGACTACTTTCGTCGTCTAACTTTACAGCGATATGATCGCTTATTGGCACGTTTATTATCGCAGGAAGCTCCAGACAAGATGGTGATGATATTCACCTGTTTGCAACCACAAAAATTGCATCTCAAAGATAATGGTTTAACTCCCGTTTTGATTAAGAGTAATCATTTTCAGGGTGGGATCTTATACTCTCCTTATACTCGCAAAAATGGACATGTAACTTATAATAATCTTCAAAGCACGATCTTTAATCATTTAAAAATTACTCCTTGGGCAGCACAGGAAGCACCAATTAGCCAAATAAAAGGTCATTGGCAGCAGATTGCCATCGAACAATTGGGATTAGTGACCAATTACTCATTTCGGATGCCATTACTAACAACATACGTAGTTTTGTTACTACTACTAACAATCTCAATTATATTAGGATTGTTGATCAAGATTAAGACTGATTTTTTAAAGCTATTGGGGTGGGGCTATCTTTTTTTGTTAACCATGCCAGCTACTTGTTTATTAGAAGCAATTATTAATCCGACTAAGTGGAGTGCAGTAATTTTTTATACCTTGGGAATTGCGGCAGTAATTTTAGCCTGCTCTACGTGGCTGGGTAGGAAAAGGCTTTTGAAAACTTTAGCTTGGCTCTCGTTGATTACGGTAGGTTTGATCTTGCTTGATGGGCTGTTTAATGGATATTTTGAAATCAAATCTTTCTTTGGCTATACCGCAGTTTCTGGCAAAAGGTATTATGGGATTGGGAATGAGTATATGGGCGTACTGATGGGAGCGTACATTATTTTTGTTTCTTTAAGCCTTGAAAAAATGGGAAAATGGCGGACACAAATCCTTACAAGTGCAGTAGCTTTGATTAGTTTGATCTTTTTTCATCCCTACTGTGGGGCTGATGTCGGAGGTGGAATTACAGCGATTTTGGGGTTGGGGTTAACCTCATATCTTTGGCTGGAAAGACCAATTCGACTACGTGAATTAGTTGGATTAATAATGATCTTGATCTTAGCATTAATTGGGATTGGAATTTTTGATCTTTTGTTGAATCCCAATTCTATCAGCCATTTTGGGCAATTATTACAATCAATTGGAACGAAGGGGTTAGATAGTTTATTGATTGTAGTTTATCGCAAATTAGAGATGAGCTGGTGGGTGATGAATTATACGCCACTGACGATGGTCTTATTAGGTATCTTGTTATTAATTTTAGTAATTTATAAGTATCCATCAAAAAGAGTACAGAGATTTATTTTGCAGTATCCGACAATTAGTCATGGTTGTCTGGGGTTGAGCCTGACCGCGTTGATTGGTTTTTTCTTTAATGATTCAGGAATTGTTTCGGCAGCAATGATCTTTATGTTTGGAGTAGCGATGGTGCTGGTTAGGTTGATCGAGGATGCAGATGTTTAGAAAGAGATGAAATTTAAAAATAAAAACATTAAATAGTCAAAACCGTCTTTTTGTAGGGCGGTTTTTGATGTTCGATGCCATATTATTACATAAATGTTAATTATTTGAAAAAAATAGCACTAGATCTTTTGAAATTAATATGTTATATTTGTATTATAAATTATTATTTTTTTGTAAATTAAATTATCATTATATTTTATAATTTAAAATATAATCCATGAACTTATAAAATAAAATCAGTTAAAAACAAGAGATAATTATAAATTAATTTAAAGGAATAAACTTTTGTTTTTTACTAATAAGGTGCAGATAGTTTTGATATAGCTTTGATTTTAATTTTAGTTCATGGATTCAAATTATAGAAAGAGGAGGGTTGAGTCTATCTGATTTTTAGGAATTTGCTTTTTACTAGGAAAATGAATGGAGATTTTAAAATTTAGGGAGGGTTAATTATGAAAAAAATTATTAGTGGATTATTAGTAATGGTATTTCTTTTGGTTTTTGGGATGAATACTTTTGCGGCTAATACATGGCAGCCATATGCTTTACAAGATAATAACATGTATATTAATGGTTTTTATATGGATTCTCAAAATCCTAAAATAATGTATGCATTAATTATGGGTAATGGGGTAATGAAAAAGAGTATTGATGGTGGAAAAACGTGGAAAGAATTGGGGGTTCCATTTTCAAGCCAATATAGAAGTTATCGTGTATGTGATAGTAATTCAAATTTTCAAATTTGTGCAGTTGATGGTGAACCTGTTAAAGTGAATACGCTTGATTTTTGGCTAACTACAGATGGGGCAGCTACTTGGAAAAAAATGATTTTTAGTAATGAATTCAGCCCTAGTTGTGTAAGATTTATCCCAAATAAAAACAAAAAAAAGAATCCAAATTTGTTTGTGGCTGGTTTTAACAGGAATGGAGAAATTCAATTTGCTCAATCAAATAATCAGGGAGTGACTTGGACATACGATACTCCAGTAATGAATAATGGTAATAAAAGGGCGCTTATTTATGAAATATACGGAATGGCAATCTGTAATCAGGACCCAACCATTATGTATGCTAGTGTTTTATATTATAATACTAAACCAAATCAAGTAGTAAATCATATAATAAAAAGTATTGATGGTGGAAAAACATGGGATACTGTAACTGAAGGAGCTGTTTCTTTACCTGAAAAGACAACATTCCATGATATCTATATTAATCCTAATGATTCGAATATTGTTTTGGCAGGATGGTATGGCGATGGAGGAGCTTCACATTGCATATATCGAACCGAAGATGGAGGAAAAACATGGCAGATGGTTGTTAAAAATGGTTATGGAGAATGGGCAAAATGTTTTACAGTTAATCCGCTTGATCCGAATATAATCTCTGTTGGGACAATGGCTTTAAATAATAATACACGTCATTTCGGAATCTCTCGCGATAAAGGTCTTACCTGGCAATGGATTTCTGATAATCTTCTAGGATCTGGTTGTTCTGGAATTGGAATTGATTTAAATGGAAAATATTATTTATGTACCAGCCAATGTATTCATACATTAGAATTAGATAATTAGGGATTAAATTATTAATTATTTTTAGTTAATTTAAAAATAAATTTATTAAATTATAATTATTTGCAATTGAAAAGCCAGGAATAGTTCTTGGCTTTTTTTTATGTGTAAATTTAGTCTTCCTTGTTGTTTGTAGATTTGTTTGGGATAAGGAATAGTTTTTTGTGTTTAAAAGTTTAATGATTGATTGGTGAAAAATATTATAAGAAAAACAAAAAATATTGGAAAGGAAATCCAGTTAGATTGGCAGGGGTAAACTGTTTGTTAAAGAAGTATTAACTTTAGATTAATAAGAGATAAAATAAATTAATATTATTTAGAAATTAATTAAGGAGGAGCTTATATGAAGAAGTATTTTTGGCTATCGTTATTATGTATGTTCATGTTATCGATGGTTCTTACAGGTTGTGATCCATTTTTTCCACCAGATGAAACAGATAAGTCGATCAGTTGGACAAATCCAGTTAAAATTAATGGACTTGATTGGGTTCGAGATTGTTATGTCTTTAAAGCTGAAGGTATGTGGTATATGACTGGGACGCGGCAGGTAGGAGTAACCTCAGTGAATTTAACTGATAATGATCCTAATAATGATCAGCCAAGTCTTGAAGATGCTCAGAAGTTGTGGCCAGGGATCTTTCTCTGGAAATCAACTGATATGGTAAATTGGACAATTGCTAATGGTGGCGAACCAATTTTAAAGAATGAGCAAATATTATGGAATAAAAAAGGCGATCTCAATTATGGGATGTATAACATTTGGGCACCAGAGATTAAAAAGCATCCTACGAATGGTAAATACTATATGACCTATAGCGCTGGAACTTTTAAGGATTTTGATCAAAATGGTAAAGTTATCGTTACTGTTAGAACTGATGGTTCGTTAACTACTAAATCAAATGCAGGGATGGCAGTGGCAGATCGTCCTGAAGGGCCGTGGAAAAATCTTACTCCAGACAAAGCGATTATTTCTAATAATGATGCAAGTCTTTTCTTTGATCAAGATGAGAGTGGTAATATTAGCACCTATGTCTGGCAAACTGGTTGGAATTATTTCAAGCTTGATCTTGAAACCTTAGAAAATAGTGGTGTAGATGCATTGGGAGAAATTAAAAGAACCAGTCTTCGAAGTCAAGTGCAAGGTGCAGCAGGTACCTGGTGCGATGGGAGTAAAATTAATGAAGGAACACATATGATCAAGATTGGTAAAACATACTATCTTTTCTGGTCATGTAATGCCTGGGGTTACTTTGTTGGATATGCAACGGCTGATAACATTATGGGACCATATACTTCAAATCCCAATAATCCAATTTGGGGGGCAGCAAATGCTGCAAATCAAGCTAAAACGCCAGATTGTCCTCTTAATGAAGTGGGACATGGGACACCATTTATCGGTCCGGATGGTGGCTGGTGGATCTCTGGGCATGGAATGTATTGGGGAGAACCTGAACTTAAACCACAATTGTGTTTTGACAAGTTGAATTTCAATGCCGAAATTGGTGAATTCACAGGAAAATTTACTTGGACACCACAAACAGTAAAATGGTAAAAAATAAAAAAATAAATAAAAGTATAAATATTTGCAAAAATTAAATTGTGTTTGAAAATCGCCTGCAAATGCAGGCGATTTTGGATTGATTTTGAGACAAAAAGTAATTTGGTAATTATTACAAAAAATATTGCAAGATTTTCTAAAAATATTGTAATAAATTCACCTGATGAGTGGTAGGATTTTTTTAACCAAAAAGAAAAGTATATTTAACCAACTAATAAAAAATTACCAAGAAGCCAAAACAATAATTAAAGATATTGATTATTTTTGATATACAAAATTAAAGGGGGATAA
>Ga0315295_10005268_pt1 | contig 11040 bp, 5 predicted proteins | sample YL17G14_0_MG_FD_204453 | JGI IMG/M metagenome (GOLD analysis project Ga0315295, IMG submission 204453) | Sediment microbial communities from Yellowstone Lake, YNP, Wyoming, USA - YL17G14_0 | ecosystem: Environmental > Aquatic > Freshwater > Lake > Sediment | place: USA: Wyoming | collected...
GGCCGCCGCCGCGCCGTCGGGTGGCGAGGTCGAATCGTCCCTGGCAGCTCGACGCCGCGACCCCGGCTACTACCTGATCGCCGACGGCCGCTCGGCGTTCGAGCGCGCCCTCCACGTTCGGGTGCCGCTGGCGGGCCGGCTGCGGCGCGCCGATGTCCGGGCCGGCGCGAGCGGCTACCTCGGGACGCTCGCGCTGGTCACGGCGCTCATCCTCGCCGTGCCACTCCTGCTATCCGCGGCCGGAGGCGCCGCGGGTGCCGCCATCCTCGTCATGGCGATCCTCGCGCTCGCCCCGGCCTCCGACCTCGCGATCGCCCTCGTCAACCGGGCGGTCACCAACGCGCTGGGCCCGAGAGCGCTGCCCCGGCTCGACCTGGACGACGGCGTGCCGTCCCGGCTGCGGACGCTGGTCGTGGTGCCGATGCTCCTCGCCAGCGAGGCGGATGTCGAGGCCCAGGTCGGCGGCCTGGAGGTCCATTACCTGGGGAACCGGGAGGGCGATCTTCGGTTCGCGCTGCTGTCGGACTGGCTCGACGCCCCGACCGAGAGTGTCCCCGGCGACGACGAGCTCCTCTCGGCCGCGGCGGCAGCCATCGACCGGCTCAACGAGCGCCACGGCGAGGCCCCCGGGGGAGGCGCCCGGTTCCTGCTCTTCCACCGGAGGCGAAGCTGGAACGAGGTCGAGGGCTGCTGGATGGGCTGGGAGCGCAAGCGCGGCAAGCTCCACGAGCTGAATGCCCTCCTGCGGGGCTCGGCGACGACCGGCATCCTGACCACCGGGCGGGCCGCGTCGACCCCGCCGATGGACGTGCGCTACGTGGTCACGCTGGACGCCGACACGCGGCTGCCCCGGGGCGCGGTGGGGCGCCTCGTGGGGACGATTGCCCATCCGCTCAACCAGGCGACCTTCGATTCGCGGGCCGGCCGGGTAACCCAGGGCTATGGCGTGCTCCAGCCACGGATCACCTCGACGCTCCCGGCCCAGCACGAGGCATCGATCTTCCAGGGGATCTACTCCGGATCGGCCGGGATCGACCCGTACGCGTCCGCCGTCTCCGACGTCTACCAGGACCTGTTCGGGGAGGGGAGCTTCACCGGCAAGGGGATCTACGACCTCGACGCGTTCGACGCGGCCATGGCGGACCGGGTACCCGAGAACGCGCTCCTGAGCCACGACCTGTTCGAGGGCGTCTTCGCCCGGGCGGGGCTGGTGACCGACGTCGAGCTCTTCGATGAATTCCCTTCGAACTACCTGGTGTCGGCGGCCCGCCAGCACCGCTGGGCGCGGGGCGACTGGCAGCTCCTGCCCTGGATCCTTGGCCGGGCCCGCGACGCCACGGGCCGGCGGAGCCGCGGCTCCATCCCCGGCATCGCCCGCTGGAAGATGGTCGACAACCTGCGCCGGACGATGTCCGCCCCGCTCACGCTGGCCACCCTCGTCGCGGCCTGGACGCTCCCGTCGGCCTCGGCCGGCCTGTGGACCGCGTGCGTCCTGGCTTCGGCGATCATCCCCGCGGCGCTGCCCGTCCTGGCGGGACTGCTGCCGCGACGTCAGGGCATCTCCAAGCGCAGCCACCTGCGAGCCGTGGGCGCGGACGTCGCCCTCGCCGCGGCGCAGGTGGGCCTGGGCCTCGCGTTCCTCGCCCACCAGGCGTGGCTGATGGTCGACGCGATCGTGCGAACGCTGGCCCGCCTGTATGCCACCCGGCGGAACCTCCTCGAATGGACGACCGCCGCGCAGGCCAAGGCCAGCCAGGACCTCGACCTGGCGGGGTTCTACCGGCAGATGGCGGGCGGCGTCGCGATCGCGGCCGCCACCGCGGTCCTCGTCCTCGCCGCCAAGCCGGGCGCGGGCTGGATCGCCGCGCCGTTCGTCGTCCTGTGGCTGCTCTCGCCCCTGGTCGCCCGATGGGTCAGCCTGCCACCCCCCGAATCGGCCGCGGGGCAGCTTTCGGCCGCAGACGTCGGGGCACTTCGCCTGACGGCCCGCCGGACCTGGCGGTACTTCGAGACCTTCGTGGGCCCCGAGGACCATGCGCTGCCGCCCGACAACTTCCAGGACGATCCCCGGCCGCTCGTCGCGCATCGCACCTCGCCGACGAACATCGGGATCTACCTGCTGGCGACGGTGACGGCTCGCGACTTCGGGTGGATCGGGACGCTCGAGATGGTGGAGCGCCTGGAGGCGACGCTCGCGACCATCGGTAGCCTCGAACGTTTCCGCGGGCACCTGTTCAACTGGTACGACACGCGCGACCTGCACCGGCTCGAGCCGGCCTACGTGTCGTCGGTCGACAGTGGCAATCTCGCCGGCCACCTGCTGGCCCTGTCCAACGCCTGCCGCCAGATGATCGACCAGCCGCTTCCGGTCGCGGCCGCGCTGGCCGGGATCGGTGACGGGATCGCGTTGACCCGCGAGGCCGCCGCTGCGATCTCCGACGACCGAAGAAGCCAGACGCTCACCCGGCGGCACCTCGACCAGGCCCTCGAGCTGCCCGCAGGGGCCGGCGCCGTCCCCGCGACGCCCGGGGCCTGGGCGGCCCGCCTGGGCGAGCTCTCCGCGCACGGCCGGACGTTGTCGGACGTTGCCGCGGCCCTCACCGCAGAGCGTGGCGAGGGTGCGGACGGCGAGCTGGTGACCTGGGCCGAGGCGGCTCGGCTGGCCGTGAGCAGCCATGTTCGAGACCTCGCGCTGCTCCAACCCCCCCACCAGGGGACCGCCTTCCCGACGATCGCCGAGCTGTCCGATCCGCCGGTCCGCGAAGCGGGCGATGGGTCGGCGGCCGCGGCGATGCTCGTTCGACGACTCCAGGCGATCGCCGACCAGGCCCAGCGGCTCTTCCGGGAGATGGACTTCGGCTTCCTGTTCGACCCGACCCGCAAGCTCTTCTCGATCGGGTTTCGGGTCCGCGACGGCACGCTGGATCCCAGCTACTACGACCTCCTCGCCTCCGAGGCCCGCCTCGCCAGCTTCCTCGCGATCGCCAAGGGGGACGTCGCCCCGGACCACTGGTTCCGGCTTGGACGCGCGCTCACGCCCGTCGGTCGAGGCTCCGCCCTGATCTCGTGGTCCGGGTCCATGTTCGAGTACCTGATGCCGGCCCTCGTGATGCGCGCTCCCGCCCTCAGCCTGCTCGACCACACGTATCGGCTGGTCGTGGCCCGCCAGATGAGCTATGCAGCAGAGCTCGGCGTGCCCTGGGGCATCTCCGAATCGGCATTCAACGCGCGCGACCTCGAGCAGACGTACCAGTACTCGAGCTTCGGCGTGCCCGGCCTGGGCCTGAAGCGGGGCCTGAGCGAGGACGTCGTCGTGGCCCCCTACGCGACCGCCCTCGGAGCAATGGTCCAGCCCGAGGCCGCGGTCCGGAACTTCGCGCGGTTGCGCACGGCCGGGGCGGGCGGGCGGTACGGCTTCCGGGAGGCGCTCGACTACACGGCCCGCCGGCTCCCCGAAGGGGCGTCGGTCGCGATCGTGAAGAGCTACATGGCCCATCACCAGGGAATGGCGTTGGTGGCCCTCGGGAACGTCCTCAACGACGGCGCGATGGTGGAGCGCTTCCATGCCGACCCGCTCGTCGAGGCCACGGAGCTGCTGCTCCAGGAGCGAGTGCCGCGCGACGTGCTGGTGGCCCGGCCACGTGCCGAAGAGGTGAAGAGCGCCGCCGACGTGCGCGATCTCGTGCCGCCGGTCCTCCGTCGTTTCACCTCGCCCCACGACGCGATCCCGCGGACCCACCTGCTCTCGAACGGGCGGTACGCGGTCATGGTGACGGCCGCGGGATCCGGCTACAGCCGCTGGGGCGACGTGGCGGTGACCCGCTGGCGCGAGGACGTGACGCGCGACTCGTGGGGCAGCTATCTCTTCCTGCGCGACATGCACAGCGGCGCGGTGTGGTCGGCGGGTCACCAGCCCAGCGGCACGGAAGCAGACAGCTACGAGGTCACCTACGCGGAGGATCACGCCGAGTTCGCCCGTCGCGACGGCTCGATCGCGACCGGCTTGACCATCGTCGTGTCGGCGGAGCACGACGCGGAGATCCGCCGCGTGACGCTGACCAATCTCGGCTCGCACGAGCGCCAGATCGAGCTGACGTCATACGCGGAGATCGCTCTCGCGCCGCAGGCGGCCGATGCCGCTCACCCGGCCTTCCAGAACCTGTTCGTGCAGACCGAGTTCGCCCCCGAGATCGGCGCCCTCCTCGCAACCCGCCGTCCACGATCCGGCGACGAGAAGCCGATCTGGGCCGCCCATGTTGCGGCGGTCGAGGACGAGACCGGCGGGGTCATCCAGTACGAAACGGATCGCGCGCGCTTCCTCGGCCGGGGTCGGTCGGTCCGCTCGCCGGTCTCGGTCATCGATGGGCGACCCCTCTCGAACACGGTCGGCGCGGTGCTGGATCCGATCTTCAGCCTCCGCTGCCGGGTCAAGCTCGCCCCCGGCGCAACCGCCCACGCGATCTTCTCCACGGTCGTCGCCGAGTCGCGCGAGCAGGTCCTGGACCTGGCCGACAAGTACCGTGAGTCGGCCACCTTCGAACGGGCGGCGACCCTGGCCTGGACGCAGGCCCAGGTCCAGCTCCATCACCTGGGGATCGAGGCCGACGAGGCCCACCTCTTCCAGCGCCTGGCCAACCGGATCGTCTACTCGGACCCGTCGCTGCGGCCGTCGGCGGGCCTGCTGGCTCGCAACGAGCGCGGGGCACCCGGCCTGTGGGCGTACGGCATCTCGGGCGACCTGCCCATCGTCATGGTGCGGATCGACGAAGCCGAGGACCTTGACATCGTGCGGCAGCTGCTCCGCGCGCACGAGTACTGGCGGCTGAAGCTCCTCGACGTTGACCTCGTGATCCTCAACGAGCATGGCCCCACCTACGCCCAGGACCTCCACGATTCGCTCGAGGCCCTCGTGCGGACGAGCCAGTCCACCCTGGCCCACGAGGGCCATCCGGGCCACGGCGGGGTGCACATCCTGCGCGGCGACCAGCTCTCCACCGAGGACCGGACGCTCCTCCAGGCGGCCGCCCGGGCCGTCCTGCTGAGCCGCCGGGGCAGTCTTGCCGACCAGGTCATCCGCCTGGAGCGTCCCGAGAGGATCGCTCCGCCCACGGTGCAGCCCGCTTCGAGGCGGACCAGGAGCGCGGCGGCCGCGCCGCGTCCGGAGCTGGAGTTCTTCAACGGGCTCGGTGGCTTTGCCGATGGCGGGCGTGAATACGTCGCCATCCTTGGCCCGGGGCAAGCCACCCCGGCGCCCTGGTTGAACGTGATCGCCAACGCGTCGTTCGGGTTCCAGGTCTCCGAGTCCGGGTCGGGCTATACCTGGTCCGAGAACGCCCGCGAGAACCAGCTCACTCCCTGGTCCAACGACCCTGTCTGCGACCCGGTGAGCGAGGCGATCTACGTCCGGGATGACGACAGCGGCGAGCTGTGGGGTCCGACGGCCCAGCCGATCCGCTGCGAGGAATCGACGTACGTCGCCCGTCACGGTGCCGGCTACAGCCGGTTCGAGCACCTGCACGACGGCATCGCGCTCAACCTCGTCCAGTTCGTGCCGCTCGACAACCCCCTGAAGGTCTCGGTGCTGACCATCGAGAACCGATCCGGGCGCTCCAGGCGCCTGTCCGTGACCGCCTATGCCGAGTGGGCGCTGGGCACCTCGCGCGGGGCCAGCGCCCCCCGGATCGTCACGGCCCTGGAGCCGGAGACGCGGGCGCTCCTGGTGCGCAACCCGTGGAATACGGAATTCGGCGGCCGGGTCGCCTTCCTCGACCTCGGCGGGCGGCAGACGGCGTGGACGGCCGATCGGACCGAGTTCCTCGGCCGCAACGGCGCTCCGGACCGGCCCGCCGGCCTGGACCGCGGACACCGCCTGCAGGGAGCCGCCGGCGCCGGCATGGATCCGTGCGCCGCCCTGCAGACGAGCTTCGCGCTCGCCAACGGAGCGCGGACCCAGGTCCTCGTGCTTCTCGGCGAGGCAGACGAGGCCAGCGCGGCGGCCGACCTCATCCGGCGCGGGCGCATGGCCGACCACGAGGCGACGCTGCGCGGCGTGGCCAGCCACTGGGACGACACCCAGGGCACGATCCAGGTGCGGACGCCCGACCGCTCGATGGACATCCTGCTCAACCGCTGGCTCATCTACCAGACGCTCGCGTGCCGGCTCTGGGCGAGGACGGCGTTCTACCAGGCCGGCGGCGCCTACGGGTTCCGCGACCAGCTCCAGGACGTCATCGCCCTGGTGACCTCGAGGCGCGAGCTCGCCCGGGAACATCTCCTGAGGGCCGCGGCACGTCAGTTCGCCGAGGGAGACGTCCAGCACTGGTGGCATCCGCCGTCGGGTCGGGGCGTCCGAACCCGGATCTCGGACGATCGCCTCTGGCTGCCGTACGCGGTCGATCGCTACCTCGCGGTCACGGGCGACACGGCGGTCCTCGACGAGACCGTCCCCTACCTCGAGGGACCCGCCCTGCGGCCGGACCAGGCGGATGCCTACTTCCAGCCGGAACGCTCACCGGATTCGGCTTCGCTGTTCGAGCACTGTGCGGCGGCTCTCGACCGGAGCCTCGCGGTCGGCGCGCACGGGCTGCCGCTCATCGGGTCGGGCGACTGGAACGACGGCATGAACCGGGTTGGTCATGAGGGCCGGGGCGAGAGCGTCTGGCTGGGCTGGTTCCTGCACACGGTCCTGGCCGCCTTCGCACCGATCGCGGAGGCCCGCAGGGAGCGTCCTCGCGCAGAGCGCTGGCGGGCTCACATGAAGGCACTCCGGCGGGCGCTCGAGCGCGACGGCTGGGACGGCGACTGGTATCGCCGAGCCTTCTTCGACGATGGCACCCCGCTCGGCTCCGCCATCAACGCCGAGTGCCGGATCGACTCGATCGCCCAATCGTGGGCCGTCCTGTCGGGAGCCGCCAATCCTCCCCACGCGGAACGGGCGATGGCCGCGGTGGAGGAGTACCTCGTCCGACGCGGTGACGGTCTCGTCCTGCTGTTCACCCCCCCGTTCGACCACTCCGACGTCGACCCGGGCTACATCAAGGGGTATCTGCCGGGCATCCGGGAGAACGGCGGCCAGTACACGCACGGGGCGATCTGGTCGGTCCTCGCCTTCGCGGCGCTGGGCGACGGCGACAAGGCGGGCGAGCTGTTCTCCATCCTGAACCCCATCAACCATGCCAGCACCCGGGCCGGAGTCCATCGCTACAAGGTGGAGCCGTACGTCATGGCGGCCGACGTCTACACCGAACCGCCCCACGTCGGCCGCGGCGGTTGGACCTGGTACACGGCATCGGCGGGCTGGATGTACCAGGCCGGTGTCGAGGGGATCCTGGGATTCCGTTTGCGCGGAACGACGCTCCTGCTCGATCCCTGCATCCCCCGCGCCTGGCCGAGCTACGAGATCGACTTCCGCTATCACACCGCCAGGTACGAGATCGTCGTGGAGAACCCGCAGGGGGTCAGTCGCGGAGTGGCATCGGCGGAGCTCGACGGACAGGCGCTGACGGGTAGCGGCGCCGCGATCCCGCTCGCCGACGACGGCGCCACGCACCGGGTCCGGGTCGTCCTCGGCTAGGCTCGTGCCGGGCGGGCGGGGCGCCCGCCCGGGGCGCCCCGCCAAGGTTGTGCGGCCTCTCAGGCCCCGGGCGCGCGGTAGGTCGGCGAGAGCTTCGAGACGGCGTCGATCTCCTCGGGCGTGAGGAGCACGATCGTCCGGGTGTTGACGGCGCCGGACGCCCCCGCGGTCAACGCGGCGGCGGCGACGGCGGCATTGCCGGGCATGTCCGCGATGATGTAGAAGTCGTCGCTCCCGAAGGCGAAGTAGTACGCCTCCATGGTTCCGCCGAGCGACGCGATGAGCTGCGCGGTTGCAGCGCGGCGAGCGCTGCCGCCCTCCGCGAGGACCCCCCGGGCGCCCTCCGCGGTGTAGCTGCCGGTGACCAGGTACTTGGACATGGCGACCCCTCCTGCCGCGGGGCATCCGATGGGACACGCTCGGTCCGCGGTTGGCAGAGCGTAGTCGCGGGGCGGGGAGTGTCAAGCAGGGACCGCGACGCCGCTGTGGACCGCGACGCCGTGGACCGCGACGCCGGACGCCCGGCCGGTGGCCCGCGGCGTCGCGCGGTGCGCTGACCCGGGACGTCGGCAGCCGGGGCCGGTCCATGCACGGTTCCGGGCCCCACCACGCTGCGTTCGGCGGCCGATCTGGGTCCCGACGGCATCCTGGGCGTCGAACGGAGCGTGCTCGACCGGGATTCCGTGCATGACCGGGGCGGAAGGGCGCCGACCGGAGTACCGGGCCATCCCCGGCCTGCCCCGGCACAGGGAACGGGATGCGTCCCGCCACGCCGGGCGCCCGGCGGTTGGCGGCCGCCGCATTCGTCAGGAGAGCGCGCCGCTCCTGCGGCCGTCGGCCATCTCGGCGTGGCCGGCGTGGGACGAGGCGTGCGACGGCGCACCACGAGTCCGACCAGAGAGGCGAACGCGGCGGCGGTTCCATCGTTGTACCTGTCGTCGGGACATACCTGATCCCCGCGTAGAACCGGGCGAGGGACACCTTGGGGGTGAGACGAATGAGACGCGCCCTGGGCATCGTGGCGGTGCTGGCACTGCTGGCGATGCTGCTGCCGATGAGCGTGATGGCGGCCGGCGACGGCGGTGGCCGGGCCGCCGCGCACGCGAACAAGGTCACGATCTGCCACAGCCCGAACGGGGTGAACCCGCGGGCCATCACCATCAACAAGTCGGCCTGGCCGACCCACAGGGCGCACGGCGACTTCCTGGTCACGACGACGTCGACGCCGTGCGTGCCGAAGCCGACGGCGACGGCGTCGGTCTGCACCTTCACGGCCGCGACCTCGCAGTACTTCTCCGCGCCGGTGCCGGCGGCCACGGTCGGCGCGCTCTTCGCCACCGGCCCCATCGAGTTCCGCTGGAACGTCGCCACGAAGGCGGCGCTGGGCGGCTACTGGGACGAGTACACCGTCGCCGACCCGACAACGAGGCTCCACAACGAGGTCACGGCCGGGACGGTCACAGGGATGGCCGTGAGCCTGACGTTCACGCGGAAGCTCACGCCCGCGCCCGACTACGTGTTCTCGTTCACCGGGACGCTCACCTCGGCGTCGTCGGGGCCCTCGACCCTGACCGGCATGATGGCCGGCCCCTACCAGTTCAGCGCCACCGGGAGGGTGACCTGCCGCACGGGCAACGGTTCCACCGGGAGCTAGCGGCGCCCACGACGACCGGCGTCGCGACGGAGGTGCTGGCCGCGCTCTGACGACGCGGCTGGCCGCTCGTGCGGCGCTTCCGACTGTTTGCCTCATCATGATGAGTCAGATACACTCATCATCATGACACGGCGACTCCAGGTCCTTCTCGACGACGAAGAGCTGGCCGAGATCCAGCAACTCGCGCGGCGGCGCCATCAGACCACCGCGGCCTGGGTGCGCGAGGCCCTCCGGGTCGCCCGGGACACGACCAGCTATCCGGAGACCGGGCGCAAGCTCCGCGCCGTTCGCGAGGCCGCCAGCCACAACTACCCGGCCGGCGAGATCCACGAGATGCTCGACGAGATCGAGCGCGGCTATCGCGACGGCGGCTCCGCGTGATCCTCGTCGACTCCAATGTCCCGATGTACCTCGTCGGAGCCGCCCACCCGAACAAGGAGGCGGCCCGGATCCTGCTCGAGCGGGCGATCACCGACGGCGAGCTGCTCGTGACGGACGCGGAGGTCCTGCAGGAGATCCTCCACCGCTACGTCGCGATCAACCGGCGGGACGCGATCGAGCCTGCGACCGCGGCCCTGCTCGGCGTGGTCGACGAGGTGTTCCCGGTCGAGCGAACGGACGTGGAGCGAGCTCGGCAGATCGTCCTTGGAACGAGGCTGTCGGCCCGCGACGCGGTCCATCTTGCGATCATGCAGCGCCGTGGCATCGACCGGATCCTCACGTTCGACCGCGCCTTCGACAAGATCGAGGGGATCGCGGGCGTCGGCGGGTAGGTCCGTCGCGCATCGCCCGGGCGCCGGCCCGCGGGCCCGCGGGCGTCAGGGCGTTGCGAACGAGAGGCTCTGCACGATCGGCGCGGCAGCGGCCACCAGGCCGTCCATCAGCGTGCCGTCGAAGGCGTCGACGTCGACGACCACCGTCCCGCCGCCGGGCACGTCGAGAAGGGCGACGCGGAGGCGCTCGTTCCCGGCGACGACCCAGCGGAGGCTGCCGTCCGCCCCGACGAAGAGCGGCACCGTGGGGACCCCGTTGGCGAAGGGGCACGACGCGGTCCACCCGGTGTTGAGGGCCAGGTCGAGCTCCACCCCGCGCAGCCCGCCCGTGGTGACGATCCGCGGACTGCTGGCGATGATCCCCGGGAGGCCCCGGATCCAGGTGGCGAGCTCGAGCGAGAGCTTCCCGACGCCGGGCTCCGGGGTGGTCGGGCAGGCCGCGTCCTGCGACGCCGCGAGGGGGTCGCGGAAGAAGTGGATGCCGGTGATCTCGGAGTCGACAGGCTGCAGGGCGAAGTAGTCCGACGAATCCGACGCGATCCGCCAGCCGGTGGGGACGGTGTAGGTCACGGCCGGCTGGAAGGCGGCGGAGGTGTAGGTTCCGGCCGGGAGCACCGACGGCGCCGGGGTGGGGACGGGCGTGGCCGCGCTGGGTGCACCCGCGCAGCCGGCGAGGAGCGCGGCGACGAGCGCGCCGAGCAGCGCCGCGACCGGCAACCGCCTGGCGAATGGCCGCACTCTCTGCACCTCCAGCGTCCACGCCCCCGATGCGCGGGTTGCCCCGCGATACGAGAGTCTACCCGTCGTGCTCCAGCCGGTCGGCCGGATGGCGGGTGGTGCGGGGCGCGGTACCATCTGCCCACGCGACTGGCCGCATCGTTCGGCGCCGGATGGGTGCCCGTGGGCTACGGTAGGGAAGCGCCAGCCACTGAGCCGGGTTTTCGCAGGGCGGCAGGGGCGAGCGACGGCACCAGAACGCGCCGTTGGGCCCGGCTCAACCTGAAAGGGAGACAACTGCTGATGCTGAGACGCAGGAACCC
>Ga0315295_10005270_pt1 | contig 11039 bp, 10 predicted proteins | sample YL17G14_0_MG_FD_204453 | JGI IMG/M metagenome (GOLD analysis project Ga0315295, IMG submission 204453) | Sediment microbial communities from Yellowstone Lake, YNP, Wyoming, USA - YL17G14_0 | ecosystem: Environmental > Aquatic > Freshwater > Lake > Sediment | place: USA: Wyoming | collected...
TACCTAAGGGATCGGCTTCGATAAAAGATACAGACCCGCAAAAAGAAGGAAAGGCGCCTGTCCCATTGACTCCTGATACACCAGAGGCTGAGAGAGTTGCAAGAGTTGTTGAGAGATTGATATCAGACATTACAGATATCATAAGAAATGAGCAGAAGGCAAACTCTATCCTGCTGCGCGGATTTTCACAGGTGCCTGATATCCCTCATTTCGAAGATACATATGGTCTGAAATCCCTCTGCATAGCTGTCTATCCCATGTACCGTGGTCTTGCCAAGCTGATCGGAATGGATGCCCAACCATTGAAAGGTGATATAAGGGAAGAGATCGATTTCCTGAAAAAGAATTATAATGACTATGACTTTTTCTTCATGCATGTGAAGAAGATTGATTCTTACGGAGAGGATGGAAACTTTCAGGGCAAGGTTTCAAAAATAGAAGAGTTCGATAAATTCCTACCGGAGATACTTAATCTTAAATTTGATGTAATTGTAATAACAGGTGACCATTCAACACCGGCTCTCATGAAAAGCCACAGCTGGCACCCTGTGCCGGTTCTCCTGAATTCACCTTATGTGCTCGGGAATACCTGTAAGGGTTTTTCTGAGCGGGAATGTTTAAAGGGAGAATTCGGTATATTCCCCACAGTAAATCTTATGCCCCTGGCGCTTGCCAATGCAGGCAGACTCAAGAAATACGGCGCATAAGAACGTGTCCTTTCATTAAGACTATAAACCCATTTTTATTATAGCTTGTAGGCATTTTCATCACTTTGGAATAGACCTTATCAGAATTGCCCTGTCTGTGATAGAATTGTAGCATCTATGCCGCTTATCTTCGATAATATAGAGCAGGATCTTCTTACATATTATCTTGACGCCAAGACGGCAGAACTTAAAGAACTTAACGAAAATATAGAAAATCAAATCACGGCATTGCAGCAATACCGCAAATCCCTTATCCACGAATGCGTCACCGGTAAGCGGCGGATTACTGAGGGCGATATACAGCGAGTACAACAATATTGATGTTGACATGAGTATGGATTTTACAATAGAATTTTATGAGACGACTTCGGGGGTGTGCCCTGTTCGTGAATTTCTTGACGAGATGAAGAAAAAAACTAATTTTGACCATTACCTCGAAGAGCAGTTAAAAGACCCTTCCTTTGCCTCACGCTTTGAGCGCGCCGGAGAGGCTTGGGATGTGGCACTGCAAATCGCTGTTCTCCGGCAGAAGGCTGGGCTTTCTCAAAAGGAACTGGCGAAGATTCTGAAGACTTCCCAACAACAAATCAGCCGGCTTGAGTCTCCCGGCTACGAAGGCCACTCCCTCAGCATGCTCCGCCGCGTAGCCGAAGCTCTGCACGCCCATGTCCGCGTAGTCTTCGAGCCGATTGAGACAGAGACGGAAATGCGTGTTGCCGAATCCTCTCCACTGTATCAGGCAAAACGCAGGCCCGGGCGGAGTTGAAAAATTATGTTTGAGGGGCCGGAAAAGAAATTTCAGAGACGCATCTTCGATAATATAGAGCTGGATCTTCTTCGCGATTTTTGTGATACCCTTCACGTTTCGGATCGTGCTGATTTATTATAGATAACTATGAAGAGAATTAAGAATATACCGGAATTTGATAGACCTCGTGAGAAGATGGGGGAAAAAGGAGCAAGTGCTCTTTCGAATCTTGAATTGTTGGCTGTTTTACTTGGTAGTGGTATAAAAGGTAAAGATGTGTTTGAAGTTGCAAAGGATATTTTAAAATTGGCGCAGAATGATTTCGACAGCATGAAGCTTGAAAAATTGAAGGATATTGAAGGGGTTGGCTTAGCAAAAGCATGCCAGATAATAGCGGCTATTGAGTTTTCGAGGAGATTTCTAATAAATGAAGGAGTGAGGATTAAAAATGCTGAGGAGATAGTAAAATTAACAGAAGAGCTAAGAGGTAAAAAGCAGGAATACTTTTTAACGTTAACACTAGATGGGGCTTCTAACCTGATTCAAAAGAGAACTGTCTTCATAGGCACTTTAAATCAGAGCATAGTTCATCCGAGGGAAATCTTTGCTGATGCCATAAGTGACAGAGCGGCGGGTATAGTTTTTGTTCATAATCATCCTTCTGACAATATCAGTCCAAGCAAAGAAGATATAGCCATAACCAATAGGCTCGTGGAAGTCGGCAAAATAGTTGGGATAGATGTAATTGATCATATAATTATCGGTAAGGATGGCTATTTTAGTTTTCAAGCAGAGGGAATGCTAAGTAAATAAATAGAAAAAAGAATGACTAAATTAAACGAATACGACATTCAATTTCTTATAGACAAGCTCCAAAAAGATGAGCCAATACCAGAGGATTATAAATACAAGCTTTTTCCTACAAAGCAAAAGGAATACGAGCTTGTATACGCCGGTAAGATGCGAAAGGAAGATATTCTTGCCAATGAAGACGGCGTTTTCCCTGTGCCTTTACAGATTGAAAAGGTCTTTAACGGAGAGGAATACCCAACAGGCGATAAAGACTGGCGCAACATGATTGTATTTGGCGACAACCTGCAATTTTTAAAGACTGTCTATGAAAATAAAGACCCTCTGATAAAGGATAAAGTTAAAGGCAAAGTCAAGTTGATTTATATTGACCCGCCGTTCGCAACGGAAAGCGACTTCAAGGCTGGACAAGGCCAGAGTGCTTACTCTGACAAGAAAAAGGGAGCCGATTTTATAGAGTTCTTGCGACGGCGTCTCATCTTAGCAAAAAGTTTATTAGCTCCCGACGGAAGCATTTATGTCCATGTGGATTTTAGAAAAGGACACTATATAAAAGTTGTTCTTGACGAACTCTTTAAAGAGTTTGAGTTTGCAGAAATACTGTGGGTATGTGGGCTGATGGGTTCGGGGAAGTTTTATCCAAAAGCACATGAAGCCATATACTGCTACAAAGGTTCCAACGCATTATTCAATCCTCCTAATAGGTTAGGTTTATCACAAAGAATAATCAAAGCTCTCCAAAAGGATAAACAAGGATGGTTTTACACAAGGGGTAGGGAAAGTAGTGGAGGGTCGAAATATCTAAAATCATATATTTCTGATGATCCAAATCTTACGAAAGAAGAAGTTATAGCCTTGGCAAATGCAAATAGACCTCAGCAAGCTTGGAGTGTGTGGATAGGGAAAGAGGAATTAGCATTTACGTTTAATGACTATCCAGTTGGTACTTATGCCTATACCCCACAAGATAGTTGGGGATATCCGACACAGAAGCCAGAATTATTGCTTAAGAGAATAATTGAAGCGAGTTCAGGCAAGGGCGATCTTATAATGGATTTTTTTGCTGGGAGTGGAACTACTCTTGCAGTTGCTGAAAAGCTCGGAAGGCGGTGGATTGTTTGCGATATAGGTAAACTTGCCTTTTATACAATGCAAAAAAGAATATTAACCATTCAAGACAGCAAGAACTTGGAAAACACCAAAAAGAAGTTCGGCAAAAAGGCAAAAAGTTTTGTAGCTGTTAACACAGGGCTTTATGATCTGCAGAAGGTCTTTAAGCTTAAAAACGAAGATTATATCAAATTTGTGATGAATCTTTTTGAAGTGGAGCCGGTTAATAAAAAAATAGGCGGCATAAAGATAGACGGACAAAAGAAGGATGGGTTTTATGCTTTTATCTATCCATACTGGGAATTCAAAAAGGCATCGGTAGATGAGGAATATATCGAGGACTTGCATTTAAATATCGGCAGGAGAGTCGGTGGAAGACTTTATATCATTGCCCCTGCAAATTATGTGGATTTTATAAGCGACTACCACGAGATAGATAGAACAAGATACTATTTCTTGAAAGTGCCATATCAAATAATAAAAGAACTTCATAAGGTGCAGTTCAAGAAATTCAGACAGCCTCAGAGCAAAAAGAATGTAAACGACCTTGATGATGCCGTAGGGTTTCACTTTATAAGACAGCCTGAGGTTGATTCAAAACTTGTGAGAAAAGGCGGCAATGTGGAAATCCATATCACCAAATTTCTTTCCAACTATCTTGAAGAAGAAACAGACAGGGAACTGAAAAACTTTGAGTCTCTTGCAATGGCTCTAATTGATAATGATTATAACGACAGGGAATTTGTTATGGATGAGTTTTATTTTGCTGAAGACTTGCTGCCAAAGAAAAAAGAGCCAAAAAAAGAAGATGAACAAACCGAAGACGAGATTAAAAAAGATTTGAAACGCCTTGACAGGATTGTTATCCCTTTGAATAAAGAAGATTGCGGGGATAAGGTAATGGTTGTTTATGTGGATATTTATGGGAATGAATTCAAAGAGGTTTTATCCGTTAAGAAATAGCCATGATTGAGATAAAGACTTATAACACAAAGGACCTTGTTTTAGAGGTCAGCAAATCTTACGATCCCGCACGGCTTAATCTTACAAAGTGGGATAGATTCCTTGATGTCCTCTGCGGAGACAGGCAGTATCAGAGAGAGGCTATAGAGAATGCTGTTATTTACTTCGCATCAGGCAGGTATAAATCCGTAGAGGACATGGTCAGGGAAAACTGGAATAAAAATCCTGAACTGCACACAAGATATAGAGATATAAACGAGTATTTCAACCATTTGCAATTGCCCAATAAGCTTTCTGCAACGATAGATTTAGCCACAGGCACAGGCAAAAGCTATGTGATTTACGGCATTGCCCAGATAATGCTTGGATTAGGACTTGTGGACAAGGTTCTTGTGCTATGCCCTTCCCTGACCATTGAGAAGGGACTTATGGAGAAGTTTTTCTCCCTTAGCGGAGACAGCAGGTTAAAACAGACCATCCCACAAGACGGGTTATATAAGAATCCCCGGATTATAGATGCAAACAGTACTATAAAAGACGGCGACATTTGTGTTGAAAATATCCATGCAGTCTATGACAAAACAGGCTCATCTATAAAGGACAGCCTTTTGAGCAATGGGGAAAAGGTCTTGGTTTTAAGCGATGAGGTTCACCATGCCTATAATAAAGTTTCAGGCAGAGACAGGGAAAGTCAGGACATTAAGAAATGGAAAGACTTCCTCTTGAGCGCTGATTACAAGTTCAGGTATATGATTGGATTTACGGGGACAGCATATATTGAAGATGAATATTTTAACGATGTCATTTACAGATATTCTTTAAGGCAGGCAGAGGATGACAGAGTGGTTAAGATGGTGGATTATGTCAGCAGGGACGAAAGCATTGATCAAAACGAAAAATTTCAGAAGATATACGACAATCACGTTGAGAACCAAAGTAAATATAGAAGGATAAAACCGCTGACAATCCTCATCACGAAAGACATTACAAACGCAAGGAGATTAACGGAAAATCTTATAGAGTTTTTATCAAAAAAAGAGTCCCTGCCAAAAGAGGAAGTTGAGAAAAAGGTTTTGATAGTCACATCTGCACAAGAGCATAAGGCAAATGCGGCACGGCTCAAAAGTGTTGATGATAAAGACGATCCAATAGAATGGATTGTATCGGTATCTATGCTTACAGAAGGGTGGGATGTAAATAATGTATTTCAGATCGTTCCATGGGAAGACAGAGCATTTAATTCAAAACTCTTAATAGCGCAGGTCTTAGGAAGAGGTCTCAGGGTCCCGCCTGAATACCAGACGCCGCAGCCAAGGGTGAAGGTATTCAATCATGACGCATGGAGCCGGAATATAAAAGGGCTTGTAGATGAAATCCTTGAAATAGAGATGAAATTAATAAGCTGTGTATTAAAAGAAGGCGATAGAGCAAAATACAATTTTCCCCTTTACAACATCAATTATGATAAAGAGCCTCAGGAAAGAGAGGCGAGCAAAGATACAGAGGTTTTTGACTACACGAAAGGATATATTGAGCTTATATCGCAAGTAGAGGATGACGAAAAGGGCACAGAGTATACAAGTCTTGCAGGAGAGATTTACGCAAAAAATACATTGATCGAGTACAACACTTACAGTATTGATGAAACCGTAAATAAGATTTATGAGGAGTTTAAAACAAGGGAGTGGGAGGGCCGTATCCTAAAATTGCCCGAAGGCGAGTATACCAAAAATGAACTGCCTCCTAAAGATGTGATAAGAAAAATTATCAGGGCATCGATGGATAGAAGAGGGATTAAAGGCGACCGACTGGTGGAGAAAAACAGGCAGAGGATACTCCAGACCTTTGGGACGCTGTTACGAAAAAAGGGAAAGACCGTCGTAAATGTAAGAAAGGCAACTGAACCTGAGCCTATCTTGACTGTAAATATGGATAAAGAGTCTATGGCGGCTGGGAATCTGAGGCACAATGCAACAGTCTTTTATACTGATAGTTTTGAAGATGAACTGCACGAGGAAGCAAAAGATATTCTTTTAGAAATCCGGGACGATGAAAGTCTGCCTAAGAGCGCTGAGAAGGGAATAAACCAACACCTTTTTAAAACTCCTCTCGATATCGTTTTTACGCGCGCAGAGCCTGAAAGAAGATTTGTTGAACATTTATGCAAAAAGGACAATGCAGAGAAGATTGATTCTTGGATAAAGTCAAGAGATCAAGGATTTTACAGTATAGAATACTCGTGGAGAAAGGGAGAGCATCCAAAACAACAGACGTTTAATCCTGATTTCTTCATCAAAATCCATAATGATAGTATAGATTATATTGTGGTAATAGAAGTAAAAGCAGATAATGACGATTCTGATGAAAACAAGGCGAAAATACGATGGACAAGACAGCACTTTTCAGATCTCAATAGAGAACTTGAGAGATTGGGGATCACCCAGAAATATATCTTCCACTTTTTGAGTCCTGATAGTTATGCAGAGTTTTTTCAATATCTAAAGGATGGAAGACTGATAAAAGAGGTTTTCAGAAGCGACCTTGAGGATAAATTAGATCAAAACGGTAAGGATTAATAAATTTCAATAACAATAAAGACCTCATCGGCGAAATTGACCGCGTGCTGGCTGGCTTAACAGACGAGGATCCGGATTTCATCCTCAACTACAATATTAACTACTACATCGGGCGGAACAGCTACGAATGAATTGCACAGTGTTAATAGAATAAAATACTGATATAAGGAGGTAGAAGAAATGAGTGTTGGAGTAATGGTCGAATTGAAGGTTGAAGACATCGCTAATTCTATAAAAAAGTTGAAAAAAGCTGACAAGGAAATGTTGATTCTCTTATTGTCGGGTGAAGGCCGGGAAATTGCCGGGCGGGCACGAGATATTAAAACAAAAAAAGTTAAGCTTCTGACAAGAGAGGAGACATTCAGGGATGTCTTATAAGGATGCATATCACCCAAGGGTCAAGGCAGATTTAAAAAAGCTGGATAAACAAAAATGCAAAACCCCGTGCGCTATTTGCGAGCAAGCATCCGGAAGCCCACACACGAGGATTTACTTGCTAAAGAAATTTTAGCAGGGAACAGAATAAATTTGCAATAATTATTTTGGGGTAATTTTATGCAACTGAAATCTTATCAGGAAGACGCAATCGAAGAATTAATCGAAAACCAAGAGAATATAAATGTTTGATCGGATTTTAAGAGAGATGCGCGATAAAATACGCAAACGTGAATACGTGATGACACTCCATGCAGAAGAGGAGATGAACGATGACTGTTTGACTATTTATGACGTCGAGAACTGTATTCTTGCTGGCAACATTGTAGAGCGTCAAAAGGACAGGAAAACAACCGAATGGAAGTATCGCATTAACGGAGAATCAGTTGCTGGTGGAGAAGTTGAAGTTATCGCAAAATTGAGTCCAACAAGTAAGTTGGTTATCATTACAGTATATGTGCCATAATATGTTTATAAGAATGGAGAAACAAATGATTTGTGAAATTTGTGGAAAAGAAGGTACGCGTGTCCGCAGGGTTGCCAGAACATATGGCAGAGGCAAAGAAATTTTAGTTATTGAAAATGTTCCTATTATAACTTGTCCTAACTGTGGAGAAAGCTATCTTAAGGCTGATACGCTTCATGAAATTGAGCGCATCAAGCTTCACAAAAAAAGTTTTGCTGTCAAGCGCTCACTTCCTGTAGCTCATTTTGCGTAGTTAATAAAACGCACTATACTTTACTAACAAAAAAGAGGTAGTAAAAAGGTACCTTGAAATAGGATACATAGTTCATGGGAATCTCACTACGGGAGTAAGCTAAAAACTTGCTCCCTTTTATTGTATCACCTGGAACTACCAATATTTATTGTTGAAAAATTATCAGGTTCAGGTCGGAGATACTGAACCTGCTGAGAAAAACCGTAAAAGCCTAAATGGTAAGGAGTAAGAAGATCAGTTGAAAGAAAATACCCCTCACGATTCACGCCTCGCGCTTCACGGTCTTATCGATACCCATTGCCATCTTGAGATGGATGCATTTGATCAGGATAGAGAAGAGGTTATTCAGAGGGCAAGAGATGCCGGCATCGAGGCAATGATCACGATCGGCTCTGATCTGGAAGGCAATATCGGCGGGCTTGAGCTTTCAGGGAAATATGATTTCATCTACTCATCGGTAGGCTTTCATCCTCATGATGCAAAGGATTTTACAGAGGAGATATTTAATCAAATTAAAGAATGGGCAATAAATAGTGGTAAGGGGCAGGGGGTAAGGAGTAAGGTTATTGCAATCGGTGAGATTGGTCTGGATTACCATTATGATAATTCTCCGCGAGAGATTCAGCGTGAAGTATTCATGAAGCAGCTCATTTTTGCGAAAGAGATTAATCTCCCTGTCGTCATTCACAGCAGAGAGGCGAAAAAAGATACGCTTGATATAGTCATGGAATCGGGTGTCAGGAAAGGGGTCTTCCACTGCTTTTCAGGTGATATGGATATGGCAGAGAGGGCAATGCGAATGGGATTTTATATATCAATAGCAGGGCCGGTAACATTCAGGAACGCTAAAAAGCTGAAAGAGGTTGCTGAGGCAATCCCTGATAATTATCTCCTGATCGAGACAGATGCACCTTATCTTACACCTGAGCCTTTGAGAGGTAACAGGAATGAACCTTCTTATATCATTCATACAGCAAAGGCGGTCGCAGAACTCAGAGGTGTTACCTCTGAGGATATCTCAAGGATTACAACGCTCAATGCAAAGCGCCTTTTCAGGATCGGACAGGTGCAGGTAGAAGGAGAGATAGCCTACAGGATCAGAGATAGCCTTTATCTTAATATTACAAACCGGTGTACGAATAAATGTTCTTTCTGCATACGGTTCCATTCTGATTATGTAAAGGGGCACAACCTGAGGCTTGCGGCTGAGCCAACAGAGGAAGAGCTTAAAAAAGCCATAGGTGATCCTGAACAATATCAGGAGATAGTCTTTTGCGGATATGGTGAACCAATGCTGCGGCTTGATCTGATTAAAAGTCTTGCAGCATGGATAAAGCAGCATAAAGGGAGGGTCAGGATAAATACGAACGGCCATGGCAACCTCATACACGGCAGAAATATCCTGCCTGAATTACAGGGACTTATTGACAGCATTTCGATAAGCCTCGATGCCCATGATGAAGAGACATACAATACAATCTGCAAGCCTGCCTTCAAGAATGCCTTTCAGGGAATCATAGAGTTTATTAAAGAGGCCAGGAAATTTATCCCTGATGTACAGATTACTGTTGTTGAACTTAATGGCATTGATATGGAGAAATGCAGGAAGATTGCCGGGGAATTGGGGGTAGAACTCAGGCTCAGGAAGCTTGATGTGGTGGGGTGAAGAAGTCGTAAACCTCAGCGGTTGCTATCTCTCCCTGGCTTCCGTCTGAAAGGCGTTTCCATTTCAGCCTGCCGGATGCTATCTCATCATCACCTATGACGAGGACATAATCGGTTGATAACCTGTCTGCCCTTCTCAACTGGCTCTTTAAAGAATTTCCTGCATATCCGAGCTCGGCCCATATCCCCTTTTCTCTGAGCCTGTCGGCCATAACAAGGCACTCCTTAACTGCAGCTTCACCTATTGCAGCAATAAACACTGAAGGCGCCGAGATCGTATCGGTGCTTGATGACTTCAGGAGTGAAGTGATCCTCTCCATCCCGATTGCAAAGCCGATTGCTGGTGTAGCAGGCCCTCCAAAGTCCCCAACAAGTCTGTCATACCGTCCGCCTGCAGCCACTGCATTCTGGGCGCCAAGGTGTTTGCAGGTGACTTCAAAGGTTGTTCTCGTATAATAATCAAGACCTCTGACCATGTTCGGATTAATGGCATACGGAATATTAAGTAACTGCAAATATGATTGAAATAAATCAAAATGTTCTTTGCATTCAGTACACAAAAAATCTGTAACATGGGGAGAGCCTTCCCGCAGTTTTATGCATGCATCAACCTTACAGTCGAGTATCCTGAGAGGGTTCTGGTCATATCTTCTTTTGCAGTCAGGACAAAAACCATCGATCCTGACTGAAAAGAAATTTAGGAGGGCTTCCCTGTAATCAGGCCTGCATTTTTCGCAGCCGATCGAGTTTACCTCAAAATTAAGATCTTGTAACCCGAGCCTTTCGAAAAAAAGTTTGAGCATGGAGAGTATCTCTGCATCGATCTTCGGTTCCCCGGCTCCGAAGGCCTCAGCCCCTATCTGGAAGAACTGCCTGAAACGGCCTGCCTGTGGCCTTTCGTATCTGAACATCGGTCCTGAGTAAAAGAATTTCTGTGGAGCAGGAAGGTTGTAGAGATGATTTTCAACATAGCATCGGACAACAGGCGCTGTGCCCTCCGGCCGCAAAGTAATCCGCCTGTCCGCCTTATCGGAGAAGGTGTACATCTCTTTTTCAACAATATCTGTAGTCTCACCTATGCTTCTGATAAAGATATCCGTGGACTCAATGATCGGTGTCCTTAATTCCTGAAAACCATAAACGGAAAATATATCCCTGGCAATTTTCTCAGCATTCTGCCATATATAAATGTCAGGAGGGAAAATATCATGCACGCCCTTCAGGGCATTGTATTTCATTCCCCCTTCATGCCTCCCTCTTCTTCCTCCCTCTCTTTATCAAACTCAAGCATCTTCATGTGGCTTTC
>Ga0315295_10005271_pt1 | contig 11039 bp, 7 predicted proteins | sample YL17G14_0_MG_FD_204453 | JGI IMG/M metagenome (GOLD analysis project Ga0315295, IMG submission 204453) | Sediment microbial communities from Yellowstone Lake, YNP, Wyoming, USA - YL17G14_0 | ecosystem: Environmental > Aquatic > Freshwater > Lake > Sediment | place: USA: Wyoming | collected...
AGTTACTGCGTTTCGTGCCTCAGCTTCTCGACTGGAATCATCAACTATAACCACGAAGTCTCCATTCCTACTGTAGGTTAGAGTGTAAAAACTGCCGAAGGAAAGATGGACTATATCAAGGTCTCCTATTTCAATTCCAAGTTGCTCTTCTAGTGACGCCTCCTCTTCTTCTTGGGCAATAGTAATCGCTTGACTTAATGCTAATGGAACACTTGGCTCGCCCTCTCGCCTTAACTGACTAAAGAAAAAAATGACGAAAATTATCAAAACCAAAACGCCGAGCACTACGCCAATCCCTGTCATTACTTGTCCTCTCATGTTTTTTAAGTTAAGATATTTTTTCATATGGAATTAGCTTTATGGTTTTTGACTGATTATTTGGTAAGTTCACGATATAAGTCCGTAACGTTCCTAAAAAAATGCGGATTATTGTAGCATACTGGTGGAGTGCTACCGGTTGCGCACCACTGAATCCGCGCAAAACCAATGAAATCTACGCTAGAACTACTTACGGTGGAATATAAGGTGCTGTTCTTCCAGCAATTAAGATTATCCTGTATAGAATACATACACGGCGAATATACATATCCTATATTCGTAGTGAATGCGCTTTCTTCGCCCCACAGCGAAACAATAAATGCTGGATTCCATCCATTGTCTTTTGCCCACTGAACAACAAAACCATAATTAGTTTTTAAACTAACATCGAGGTTCGCAAACTGTCTTGTGTTCGCTACTGTATTAGTAATACCTACGCCTGTATTATGGATCGGTATGTTAAAGACTTGACTGCAATCAATAACTTGACTGTTCCACTGACATGTATTTCCTGACGGTGGTGGAGGTGGTGGAGGTGGCGGAGGCGGAGGTGGTGGTGTTTCTATTTTCTTAAAATTTACCTTCAGGGCGGCATTACCGACTTTTTCGTTCCAGATTATTTCAATTTTAGTTCGACCGGAAAGGTGAATTTTAGGAGGATTGTCGCACGAAACAGCATAAATACTGCCATCATCTGTAAATTCTCTATAAACTTCGTTGTCTCCAACCTTTACTATAATGCCATCGTCAACATAAGGGCACTCAAGTTGATAATCGGCTTCTGTAAAGTTAAAATAGCCTCGCCAAGTACCAGAAATATTGTCGGTTCTGGAATCGCCCGGAATCATCGAACCAGTACCCCAGTCGTAGTCAAGTGAAGGCCCAGAGGTTGTGCTTTCTTTAACACAATCATTAGGATTAAGGTAGCCAGCTGTTCCGCCAAAGTAACAGATCTTGTACGCCCCATCAGATGGTTCGCACTTGCAAGGTTGTACAATTTCTTTCTTCTGAACACTCACTATTAATCCCATTCCGAAGTTAGAGCAAACCTGAGAATCACAGGCTTTTGCCCTAACTATAAATTTGCCATCGCCGTACCAGGCATGAGAAGCTTGTCCGGATACTCCGGATTTATACCAATTAGTTTCAGTTGTTTGTCCATCACCCCAATCAAAAACATATTTAATATCATGGCCATTGGGATCAGTAGTTGTGGCTGAATAGGGATAGCCTGTACCAGATGTAGCCAAGGTGGGGCCTTCGGGCTTAGAAGGCAAATTAGGTGCCTGATTAGCGCTAATACTAAACTTCCTTTTGCTGCTAGTGCCTGTATTCCCAGCTCCATCTTTAGCAAAAGCCCAAACTTCACAGATATTGCTTCCTTGGCTTTTACAATAACCAGCTGAACCAACCGTGACTGGAAAAGAAGAGTTGCAAGTTCGTGTTTTCGAAGTAGCTGTCCATTGGCCCAACCCAAGATCAAGAACATGAAAATAACAATTAGCTAAGCCCGAACCGCCAGTATCAGAATCAGCAACTGAAACTGAAAAATTAGAACTATACGAAGACCCTGCGCTTGGTGAGGTTATTGATGAAGTGGGATAAGTCGTATCTGTTGAAGTTGCGCTACAAACGCCCGCTCCAGAACAGGTCTGGCTAGAAGGACAGGAAGATGCGGAAGACCACTCTAGACAAGAATCAGAATCATAATTGCCGCAGGTTTTGTAATGGGTACCATCAGTACATTGTTTTGTTCCAGAAGGAGAACAATCATTGCTACATCCTCCACTACTGACACAATTCCCTCCAGAACAAGTCTGGCCAGAAGGGCAGGACATTGGCGAAGACCATTCCACGCAATTATCGTCATCATAGCCCCCGCATTGGACATATTGCGTGCCTTGGCATTGTCTTGCGCCAAAGGGAGAACAATTGTTTGTGCAAATCCTAATGGAAGAAGCTACGTCGTTCCAGTTTCCTGCGGACGAAGGCCCGGAAATTGCATTAAAATTGGCGTTGTCACCAGTAAGAAGAAGTGATGAACCGCCATAGCCGGTATGTTGATATAAGGTTACTTGAAGGCCGGCTGGCCAACCGCTTGGAATTTTTAGGGAAGAAGCCTGGTCATTCCAGCTTACTGTTGACATAGGAAGATCATTGAAATTTGGGTGATCCTGGACAAATGTTACCCAGCTGCCTCCATAGCCAGTATGTTGATATAAGTATATAACAGGAACTGCCTGGGAAAGTTGGGGCAAAAGAACGAGAGAAAAAATAGAAAAACTTAGAAATAAAATTGTTTTTTTTCTTAAAAAGATATTCTTTATAAAAATTAGTTTTCGCTTCATGTTATTTAATAATAAGGAAATGCGGCCAATTGTGCAATGTAGTTATCCACAGGCTTAAATTTTCCGGATTTTTTGAAAATCTTTCTCTAAAACTTTCTTTATCCTTGAAAATCTCAGGCCAGCAGCCGGATGATAGGTAATGAAATATAATTTTTTATCTTTTTTAGCCAATTTGCCGCGAAAATCTTTAAGTTTCTCATTGGGAAAAAATAATTTAAAGGCGACTTCACCGAGTAAAATAAATTTTTGGGGATTTATTATTTCAATTTGTTTTTTTAAATAAGATAGGCAGAGTTGAATTTCTTTTCGGGTAGGCTTTCTATTTTTCGGAGGAAAACATTTAACCGGAGACGTTATAAAAACTTTATTTCTATTAATTTTTGCCAATTTTAATAATTGATCTAAAAACCGACCGGCCCTACCAACAAAGGGCCGACCGGTTTTATCTTCCATAGCTCCCGGCGCTTGCCCGATTATTATAATCTTTGCTTTTACCGGTCCTTCGCCCGGTACAGAATTTTTTCTCGTTTTCCATAAAATACACTTCTTACAATTTCTAATTTCTTTATTCAGTTTTCTCAATCTTTTTTCTTTTTCCATAAATTGCTATAATCTTAAGAAGAAGAAAAGGTCGGTATCCTAAATTATATTATATTTATTAAAAAAGGGATAATTAGATGACTATTATTTTATTATATATTTTAATAACTTTGTTTATAGTTTTTGGCTTGGGTGGCCTGCGTGTAATTAACCAGTACGAAAGAGGGGTTATTTTAACTTTAGGGAAATATACCGGAACCTTATCTCCTGGTCTTCGCTGGATTTTGATTGGGGTTCAGAGAATGATAAAGGTTGACATGAGAATAGCTACTACTGATATCCCCCGCCAGGAGGCAATAACAAAAGATAACGTGCCTGTCGGGGTAAATGCTGTTGTCTATTTTCGGGTGGAAAGGGCAGAGGACGCTGTTTTGAAAGTTGAAAATTATGCTTACGCTGTATCACAGTATGCCCTGGCGGCCTTGCGAGACATGATCGGTGGAGTTGAATTAGATACCCTGCTAACCGAGAGAGAAAGAATAGCCGCCGACATCAAGAGAGTGGTTGATACTGAAACAGCTCCTTGGGGAGTTGATGTTACGGCAATTAAAATTCAGGACATAGAGTTACCGGCATCTATGAAAAGAGCAATGGCTGCCCAAGCTGAAGCAGAGAGAGAAAAAAGAGCTATTATTATTAAAGCAGAAGGAGAGGTAAAGGCTGCTGAAAATTTACAGAAAGCAGCTGGAATTTTGGGTTCAGTTCCCGGCGGTATGTCCCTGAGAACGTTGGAAACAATTGATAAACTTCAGCCAGACCCTTCAAAGACCGTAATTTTTGCATTGCCAGTAGAGATTCTAGAAGGAATTAAAGCTTTAATCTCCGAAAGGAAAAAGTAAGAGTAAAAACGAATAAAAAAAAGGGGAATTTTAATTATTCTTCCTTTGTTTTCTATTAAAAATTATCTAATCTCTCTTAAAAATTGCTCGGCTAATTTGGCTGTTTCGGCGGTGCTTTGGTAGAAAGATTTCCAAACAACAACAATATCAGCATCATTAAAAATTGCCCTTTGAACTTCTTGAAAAGTATCGCCGCCGGCAACCCCAATCATAATATCGTACTCGTTTTTGATTCTCTGAATTTCATGAAAAGGAATTTCTGATTCCGGATCAAAAGTTTCTTCATCCACTCCCCGATGTAAAATTACTGTCTGGGGAGGTTTTTTTAATGCTCGCAGGATATTTAAAGGAAACTCAACGTTCATCATATCAATCATTGAATCTAGACTATGTTTCTCGCACTCTTCAATAAAGGCATCTAGGGTTTCTGTTGGGGCATGCCCTAAAGCCACTGCTGCGCTGGCTCCTCCCCAGGAAGCGATTTCTACCTCTCTGGCTCCCCTGTCCATACATTTTAAATCGGCAACGATATAAGGAGCGAAAACTCCGTTTTGAATATTACCTCCTCTTCCTTTTTGTTTTAAAACTGCTTTTTTTTCTAGAGATTCCTTTATTAAATTAAACCATAAGGGATTGGGCATAGCAGGATTAAAAGATCCGGCGGGATAGCCCCAAATTCTCTGCTCCCACCAGGTTTTTATTTCTGCGATTGCCTTCTGCCCATATGCTTTAATCAAAGGGGTACCAGCCTCGAGAATAATCCTTTTATCTATGGGGATTTGTTCAATAATGCTTCGGGCATCCTCTAGGGTATTATTTAATGCTATCTGTAAATATTTTTGCTTTTTGTCGAGCATTATTTTAGTATATCAAAAGATTGAATTAATTAGAAATTTGTTTTGCATTTCCTTCTCGTTTTAAGCTTGGAAACTTTAAGATAGCTCTGGGATAAAAACCGGCTGGGCGTTCGGTACGCCAGTTTTCCTTTTTTGGCTTGTTTGGAGGAATAGTTTTTCACTGTGTTTCCTTAAAATAATTTTCTTTTAGCCAATCTAGAACCTTATTAGCGTCGTTCTTAATGTTAAGCTGTGAAACATCTGAAACTCCTGAATCTAAAAGGATAATTACAACTTTTCTTTCTTGCTCATCCTTTAATTTAAAACGGAAAATAAAAAGTCCGGCTGATTGATCTGCCTGGAGAGATCCTGTTTTACCTCCTAAAAAATCAGGATTTTCAAAGAATATGTTTTTATTCTCTAAATTTTTAAAATCTACGGGGAAATCAAAGGTCCAAACCTTTTCGCCTCGGGAAATATTCAAAAACATCGGCCGGCTATTTAATATATATCTTGCCAAATTAAATAAATCCTGGGCGGTAGAAACATTTTTTTGGTTCAGGCCACTAGAATCAACAAACTCTGTATCTACCATCGAAATCGCCTCAGCTTTTTCATTCATTAATTGAATTGTTTTTTCTCTGCCTAAAAAATAACTTAGAACCTCGGCAGCGTCATCTGAAGATTCTATTAAAAGAGGCCAAAATAATTCAAAAACTTGAAACCTCTTCCCGGCAGTTAAACCCTCAGTGCCTTCTGGCTGTACAAGCATTTTTGAGGTAGCTGTAATAGCCCTGCTTAAATCAATATTTTCGGCAACAGTTACTGCTGTCATTAGTTTGGCCACAGAAGAAATGGGCAATTTTTTCTGATAATCCTTTCCCGCAAAAACAAGACCAGATTCTAAATCAGCCACTAAATAACTTTTTGCTGTTAATTTCGGGAATTCTGTTAGCTCTCCGGGGCTATATTTATATCCGTCATTTTCCAATCCCTTGTCTACAATTAAAATCGGCATGCCAGTTTCTATTAAATCGTAAAAAACCTTAGCGTCTTGATCTTGAAGTTGTATACATCCACCAGTAATTGGCTGGTTGGCCTTTACTCCTCCGGGATAATAATTTTCGCCATGGATATAATATTTGCCATAGAAATGGATAGACCAGGGCATATAAGTATTTGTTGGCGTCGAATAATCAACTTTATGTTTCTCAATAATCTTATATAGCCCAAAGGGGGTTCCGCCCCAATTTTGAGGATCCCCCTTTTTGAAAACAGACATTTCTTTTATTAAGTTGCCTTCTCTATAAAAATTAATTTCCATTTCGCCCAAATTAGCCATAACAAAATCTTTTTTCTCCGAAATAAGTCTTCCCTTTACCTCGGAGAAATCTTTAATGTAAAGAGGGGGCTCTTTATTTTTGTTTATTTGTTTAATTTTTTTTATTTGCTGGGAATAAATTTCTATGTTTTTTTCGCTGAAAAAAGAGACTGGAGTAGGATAAAAATTACCCAGAAGCAGGGAAGAGAGAAGAAATGTGGAAATAATAATTTCTTTCATTTCACTTTTTTTTAGATTTATTACCTACAAAACCCTGCTTAATCTCTTGTGGGCATTATTTCTTTCGTCCTCTGAAGTCTTGCTTTTTTTATTCCCCGAGCTAATCTTTTTATACGTTCAAATAGCCAAAACGGGCATCTCCCATAATCTAATGGAAATATAGCAATTCCTGTTCTCATGGTTCAATAAATTCACCATGGCCCTGAACTTACCGAAGGGTCATTTTTTTATTTTAATAAAAAACTGGCTAAATAGCCAGTTTTTCGAGATGTTTAACGTCGGGCGTTAAACATTTACTCCCAATTTTAAACATTTTTATATTTTAATAGATCCTGGTCTTTTTATTAAATTTTTGTTTCTTCTTTTTTTTGTTTTAAAAATTTTTGATATATTTCTGCGATTAATTTTTCTTGCTCTTTAGAATCTAAAATTTCCCGGCGGATCCGGGCTTTTTCTCTACGAATAAATTTCCGAATGCTTTTGGGCAGTTTCTTTCTAGCAACCATAATCTTGCGTTGAATTCAAAATAAAAAAGACTTGCTTTTGAATCTTTCATTTTAAATTTTGAGCTTAGTCCCGCCCTAATAAAGAGGGACGGGGCATTTATTCTCCTTTTATCACAGCTAAAGGAATAAGTCTAGCCACTTTCCGCGATAAACCTGCCTGATGAACAACTTCCACCACATCATCAATATTTTTGTAAGCCAGCGGAGCTTCTTCGGCAATCCCTCTTAAAGACCAGCATTTAATAATTATTCCTTTTGATTCCAAATTTTTTATCACTTCCTGTCCAGAAATTTTTCTTATCGCAGCATGGCGCGACATAGCCCTGCCAGCACCGTGGCAAGTTGAATACCAAGCCGTTTCTCCTTCTTTTGTCCCTACTAAAATGTAAGATGCCGTCCCCATAGATCCCGGGATTATAACCGGCTGGCCAATTTCTCGATATCTTGCTGGAATTTCTGGATGCCCTGGCGGAAAAGCCCGGGTCGCTCCTTTGCGATGAACGCAAACTTCTGTTTCTTTCTCGCCGATTTTATATTTCTCAATTTTGGCAATATTATGGGCAACATCATAAAGGGCAATCAAAGGTGAAGCTTTTTCTCCTAAAACCGAATTCCAAGCCTTTCTTACGTAATGAGTTATCATCTGACGATTAGCCCAGGCAAAATTAGCTCCACAAGCCATAGCTGATAAATATCTTTGGCCTTCGGGGGAATTAATCGGGCAAGCAGCTAATTCCCGGTCGGGTAAATCTATACCATATTTTGGCATAACTCCCATTATTAACCTTATGTAATCTGTGGCTATCTGATGACCAAACCCCCTGCTGCCGGTATGAATCATAATAACTACTTGGCCTTTAAACAAACTAAAAGCTTCAGCCACTTCTTCGTCAAAAATTTGTTCAACTTTTTGAATTTCTAAAAAGTGATTCCCCGATCCAAGGGTTCCGATTTGGTCTCTTCCCCGATTTTTAGCGTGATCAGAAACCATAGAAACATCAGCCTGAGAAAGTTTTCCGCTTGATTCACAATTTTCTAAGTCTTCCTTTTCTCCATACCCTTGTTCAACTAATCTTTGAGCACCCCCTTCCAAAACTTTATTTAAAGAAGAGATGTCAACTTTTATTTGCCTTCCCCTCCCTAGTCCAGAAGGAACTTCTTTCTGGATTTCAGTTGCTAAGTCTTCTAAATAAGGATTAATATCTTTTTCTAAATATTCAGACTTTAAAAGCCGCATTCCGCAATTTATATCATAACCTACGCCGCCTGGCGAAACTACACCATTAGAAAGGCTCATTGCCGCTACTCCACCAATTGGAAAACCATAACCCTCGTGCATATCAGGCATTGCCATGCTGTAGTTTATAATCCCAGGCAAAGTGGCAACGTTAATTAGCTGTCCAAGAGATCTGTCTTCAAAAGTCTCTTGCAACATTTTTTCTGAAACATAAGCCCGGGCCGGAACTCTCATGTCTGGCCTGAAGTCTTTAGGGATTTCCCATATCCAATTATTTATTTTCTTAAAATTATCCTTATCCATAATTTATTGACGCCTACTTTTTAAAACCCCGTCCCTTGGGACGGGGTCTAAGGGAACAATAGAAGGCGTCAATGAGGATTCCAAAGGAGGCTACTCCTTTGGTCTTTGGGCGGATGGGTGAAAGCCCTCGCCCAAAGAACGTTATTTATTCTTAATTATACTGCATACGCCATAAATTTCAATTCAAAAACAGAAATTAAGAATCTAGCAAAAAAGACAGGGCTTCAGCCCTGTTTTTTTATTTATGTTATATATATCTATCCCGCTTACTTACAACTCTGGCCGATTTTGCCTCGGAAAAATAAATAGTCTGGTACAGATTTTGGCCGAAGAAAGAGCTAGATTTTCAAAATAGAAACTCTAAAATTAACAAATTAATTTGAATGGGATTTTAAGGATTACTACACTTAGTAAGAAGTACATTTTTAGCTGAATACAGCAAGATGTCCCCAACGTTAACTTTCCTGTCGGCGTTGAGATCGTAACGGCGATTGAATTTAGGATCTCCTTCTTTGGTTAAAAGAACGCTTTCAGCTGAAAATTTTAGGATATCGCCCACATTAACCTTGGTGTCATTATTAATATCAAAGGGCCAGGCAGGATCGGAAATATTATCAGAACAGGCGTCAAAAGGATCGGTACCAATGTACATTTCTGTCTCATAACTAAAACCATCGTGGTCGCTGTCTTCCAGATAATTGGGAAGGCCATTATTGTCGGTATCTTGGCAGATAGGGAAAGCTTGTTGCTCTACGCCTCTAATATATAAATCAAGGTATCTGGATATAAGACTATAATCGTTTGAGTCTATTTTTCCGTTTCCGTCAACATCAGCCCTTAGCTTTTGTTCTGGGGTAAGAGGATTTTGTTCTGGATTGAGTATATGAAATTTTACCATATCAAGGTCGTTTTGGGCTCCACGGCCATCTACATATCCATCGTTGTCCACATCTCCAAAAGAAACACAAGGCGGTAGAGGAGGAAGAATAACTTCTGTCTTGCAGGATGTAGTGATTTGTCCAACAGTCAGGCCGCAACTCGCAGAACTCGGTCCAGTATCACAGCCAGCCGTAAAAGTGTAGGTTCCCGGATTGTTAGGAGCAAAGGTAGCAAATGATACCTGTTCAGAGTTATCATTCATCTCGCAAAGAGGTCCCTTGGAATAGATTGCACCTTGGCAGTCTATTTGCTGGCCGTTTCTTCCAAGGGTTACTTTGAAATACTTGTCGGAAAGCCCCGTAGGGAAGATGTATTTAGGGAAAAACATAATTCTCTCTCCAGGATAAACTTTTGCAGGGCACTGCAAATCTCGGGCAAAGCAATACTCTGTCGGGCATTTAAGATTAAAACCTCCAGTCTTTTTAAGGCCATTGCTGGCTGTAATTTCGAAAAGATGCTTCATGCTTGACATTGTGCATGAACCTCCTGGAATTGCTGGAAGAGAACCAATTTCAAAGGTACATTCTCCACGAGAAGCTGCTCCGAAAGTACAGGAGCGTGTGACGGTATTTATTAAGCCACAACCACAAATATCTGGAGGAAAAGGAAACTGAGAACAACTATGACCATACACATCTACCTTTAGATTTAAACCGGTGAAAATCGGATTGCCACCCGGGTCATTAACAGATGCCCTGAAAACAATATTATCAGCAGGGGTTGGGCTTGAAGGAGAAATTGAATAATCTATTTCACCCGGAGGCGGAGAATTACAGGTATTGTTTTGACAGCCGTAGGTACAAGAGAAAGATCTGTAAGAAAGGCAGTCCGCGGTTCCTAGCCCTCCTGGTGTAGGCGTCCAATATCCGCATACCTGTAGGGAACTATCATAGCACCACCTTTCTCCTTCATAAGGACAAGTACTGTCGCAATCAGTGCAAAGTCTCCAAGTGCAGTCTGCGTGACAGGTTCGGTAAAAGCCGAAATTACATGCGTAAGATGATTTGGAGCCAGGAGGATCGCATTCTTCTCCCACTTCCTTTATGCCATTGCCGCATCTTGCCGTAGGATCAGTTGGGGTAGAGGGAGCACTAATGCTCTGATCATTAGAAAGACTATATGAGTTATCAGGGAAACGAGCCCTGACCCGATAAGTTAGGTTTTTACCTTCCTGAGAAGAAAGTAAAGTGTCTGAATAGCTGATGGTACCACCTGGAAGATCTTTGAAATCAGAGAAAGAACCTCCAGCTACTGATTTCTGAAGATAGTAGCCGGATTCGCCCGAAGTGTCGGTCCACTTGAGGTTGACTTTGACGCTGCCGGAAGAGGTGGTGGGCTGGTGCATATAAGAAGGAGGAGAATTGCCATTTTGGGCTACCACAACTTTTGATCCATCACCTACTGGTATATTATAGTATTGATTAGTGACCACATGATTACCGTTAAGATCCCAGGCAGCAGCTGCTAATTTATAGGTGGTATTATTGGCTGGAGTAATTGTAGGACCGGTGTAAAGGCAGGAGTTTCCAGAAATTACGCCGCTACCAACACA
>Ga0315295_10005272_pt1 | contig 11038 bp, 7 predicted proteins | sample YL17G14_0_MG_FD_204453 | JGI IMG/M metagenome (GOLD analysis project Ga0315295, IMG submission 204453) | Sediment microbial communities from Yellowstone Lake, YNP, Wyoming, USA - YL17G14_0 | ecosystem: Environmental > Aquatic > Freshwater > Lake > Sediment | place: USA: Wyoming | collected...
TTATAGAAGATCATAATACAATAGCTCGACTTCTTGACTGCGCTCAAATGGATCTTATCAAGTAGGCGAGTTTTAGATGAGATGAGGTAGTCTTTACGAATTCATCCTGGTATGCGAGAGGCGGTAGGACTTGGTCGGAATTGGCCCCGAGAAAGCGAAAGTGAGTTTTTTCGCAACTTGTCTTGGCCAATAATGAGTGGCCATTGATAAAGAAGTCCGGGCGCGAAGCTTACAGCCATGGAATTATAGGCTTAGACCGGCGACGGCCGCCTCGATCCGTTCCAGGGCTTGGATCAAGACGGAGCGGGGGGCGGCGAAGTTCATGCGCACGAACCCGGCCAGCTCGTCGCCGAACAGCGTTCCCTCGTCTAAGTAGACGCCGGCCTTGCGCAGGAAAAAGTCGTTCAAGGCCTTGGCTTCCAGGCTGAGCCCCCGGCAGTCGAGGAGGGATAGAAAGGTGCCCTCGGGCCGTATGAGCTTGATCCGAGGGACACGCTCCTCGAGGAAGGACTGGACCGCGGCGACATTCCCCTCGAGGTAGGGGAGGAGCTGGTCGAGCCATTCGGCCCCGTGCGTGTAGGCGGCCTCGAGGGCGATGATCCCGAAGACGTTGCCCAGGGAAAGGCCGGCGTTGGACGCCTCGATGTTGAACAGGTTCAGAAGCCTGGGATTCGAGGCGATGACGACCGCCGTCGCCAGCCCGGCCGTGTTGAACGTCTTGGACGGCGCGGTTAAAGTCACCGTCCTCTTCGCGACCTCCTCGGCCAGGGTCGCCAGCGGGATGTGCTTGGCGCCGCTCAGGACGAGGTCGGCGTGGATTTCGTCCGATATGATCAGGAGATCCTTCTGGACGCAGATTTCGGCCAGCCGGCTGAGCTCCTCGATGCGCCAGACCCGGCCGACCGGGTTGTGGGGGCTGCACAGGATGAGGAGGCGGGTCCGGGGGTCGATTTTCCGCTCCAGGTCCTCGAAGTCCATGACGAAGCGGCCGTTCTCGAGCTTGAGGGCGTTGCGGACGATCCGCCGGCCGTTGTGGTTGATGGCCGAGTAGAAGGGGTAGTAAACGGGCGACTGGACGACGATCTTGTCGCCGGGATGGCTGAAGGCCGCGACGCACAGGCTCAGGGCGGGGACGACGCCGGGCGACTTCGAGAGCCATTCCTTCTTGACGTCCCAGTTATGCCGGGTTTTCATCCAGGACTGGATGGCCGCCCAGTAAGAGGGCGGAGTCAGAGGATAGCCGTAGGCGCCGTGCTCGGCCCGGGCCTTGATGGCGTCAATGACGGGCTGGGGGGCGGGGAAATCCATGTCGGCGACCCACATCGGGATGACGTCCTTGACTCCCAGGACGCGTTCGGCGTAATCCCACTTGAGGGAACCTGTGTTCCGGCGGTCGAGAATTTGGTCGAAATCGTACTTCATCGGGCGATATCCTTGTCGGAGCTGTTCTTGACCTTGTCAACCCCTCGACACTCATACTAAGCCGTTTCCGGCTTAGTATGAGTACTGAAAGACGGGGCCTGTTCGGGGTTAACCCTGAGCCCACTCAGCCCCATCTCCTCTCAAGGGGCTGAGTACAAAAGTGTCGCTTCTCGTCCCCGCCTTTCAGGGCGGGGTAGCGTCGGCGAACGGGTCAAGAAAAAGGTATGATAAGCGGAACCCGCTCCTTTTTCAAGAGCATTTACCGGTCGAGCTGGTCGAGCGTTAATACCGGCTTCCGCCCGTCTCGGATCCCTACCGGGCCGCCGGTTCGATGATCAGCTTATGATTTCCCGAAACGGCCGGCACGGTCAGGAGGCCGTTCGCGTCGGCCGTGATTTTCTTTCCGGCGCCGCTCTTTTTGTCCAGCCAGTAGCGGTAGGCGCGCTTCGGCGTCACTACGAATTTCTGAAGGCGCCGCGGCGTCACGTCCGCCGTGCCCTTGCCGAGGATGCGGACTTCATAGTGGGTGGCCTTATCGACGATCGAGCTCGGATCCCAGCCGAATTTGTACAGGTCGTTGATGCCGCCCTTGACGCAGCCCTCCCAATCCCAAACCTTCACGGTTTGCTTGGGAGTGATCCCGTACCCGCGCCGGTTGGTGAAGGCAAGAAAACTCTGGTTGAGCCGGAAGTTCCACATCCAGTTGAGCTGGACGAAGCAATTGTCGGAATGCTCGCCATCGTGCCGGTGGAAGAAGAAACCGCGCTTCTGTTCGTCGAGAATCGGCAGCATCAAATCGCCGCCGGAGGCCATGGGCACGGTGGCATCCTGGGTCCCGGCCGTGAAGGAGATGAACGGCACGTCCTTTTTCACGCCGTAGATTTTCTGGAGCCACCAGTAGAGGCTGGAGTATTCCCGCGCCAGATAGGACTTGTCGTCCGCTCCCTTGATTTTGATTTTTTGGGCGGCGGTGCCGACGATGTATTCCTCGAATTGCTGCTGAAACGGGCCCACGGGCGGCGTGAAGCGGGCGAAGCCCGAATGGGCATGGACCGCGGCGAAGATTTCGGGATGGCGGAGGCCGAGCTGCCAGGCTCCCGTTCCGCCGATGCTGTGCCCGAACATATAGACCCGGTTCTTGTCGATCGTCACGCCGGGCAGGTGATTCCCCACGAGCTTGGTCTGTATGGCCTCCTTGACGATGCCGATGACGGCATCGTGGGCCCACATCCGGCAGAGGCCTCCCCAGTGGGAGCCGAACCACCAGTCATCCTCGTTCCCCGTCGACGGATCGTACTGGAAGTAGAGCATCACGAATTCGTACTGGTTGGACTCGCAGGCGGCCACATCCTCCTCGCGCTGGAAGTTTCCGCCCCATTCATGGACCTGGACCAACAGCGGCATGTTGGCCGCGGCCTTCCCATAAAGACTGAGCCGAAACAGGAGCACCGTCCGTTCGCCCTTGTGCCCCTTGATGACCCGGTTTTCTTCGTAGGTCAGGTCCGGCCGGCGGCTGCCGTCCGTGTAGCTGTACTTGTTGAAGATCTGCGGGGCCGCCTCTTGTCTGCCGTCGGAATCGGCCCGCGCGGACGGCGGCTCGGAAACGCGAGCGAGCAGATGAGAAGAACAGAGAAGAATGAGCGCAAAAAATAGAACGGATGTCTCTGCTCGATATATGCGTGTTTTCGCCATGATGGATACACCTCCCCGATCGGCGCTTCCAATCTGGAGTATGGACTCTGCCGCCGCAGGATGTCAAGGAGCACAGAGTGGGGCCTAGAGTGGGGGATTAGAGCTCGACCTTCAGATATCCGTTCTGTCCGTAGGTCGTGCCATAATTGAGCTTTTGCTTGAGGGAAGAGTCGTCCCACATCCTGTTCCAATCGGTCCTGTAATTGAAGTAAAGATGAGCGGGCGCGTCGCCGAGGGTGACGATCATAGCAATGGCCTGGGGATTCGGGTGTTCGTGAGTGTCCCCGTTCGTCGAGATGAGGTATCGGGGGCAGTCGACCGTTCCTAGGAGCTTGCCGTTGATGTTGCCTTTGCTGCCGTGGTGGGAAACCTTGAAGAGGTCGAGCTTCAATTTTTTCCCGGATCCGGTCAGTCTTTGGATCGATTTGAGAAGGACTCCGGGGAAGGCGTCTCCGCTGAACAAGGCTCGTTTCCCTTCGAATTCGGCCAGGACGGCGATCGAGCTTCCGTTGGCCGGACTGCCGTCCGGATTAAATTTCTGCTCAGCCCATCGCAGCACATCCTTTTCTCCGAGCTTTATTTCGCCGAGGACATCCTTGGGCAGCGGCCCCTTTTCTCCTGCTCCCGGTACGATCCCTTCTTTTCCGAGTCGGTCCTTCCAGTTCTTTTTCAACATTACGATGTTCGCGGGCAGCGGAGAGAGAATCCAAAGCTTCAGGCCGCCCTCCAGCGTTTCGTCGGGGACTCGGGGGTTGGGTTTGGCGACGATAACCTTCCCCTGCAAGGCCGCGTTCCACGGCCACTTGTTCGACAGGATGACGTTCGTAAACGTCTCTCCTTCCTTCGGCCCCAGGACATCCCTGGGAGCCTTGTGGATGTGCCGCCAGCCGTTGAACCAGACATCTTTGAATTCGACCGGCCAGGGTTCCTTCTCCTTGAGCCCGAGAATGCCGTCGAGGTGGTCGTTATCATAGTGAGTCATGATGAAGAGCTCGAAGTTCTTGTCTTGCGCGGGAAGCCGCTGGAACCGCTCCTTTAGAACCTTGAAGGTGTTCCGCGGTCCCGCGTCGATGAGAACCTTCTTCCGATTCTGCGGGTCGCCGTACTCGATCCAGAGGCAGTCTCCGTTCTCGGCCGGAAGCATTTCCACGCTGAACACCGTCTTCCTCCTCAGCCGATGAGATAGTCGGCGTCGCCGAAAGCGGCCAGGGCCAACGCCAGCGGCCGGCCTTTGGCCAGGACTCTCCGGCGGACACGGAGAAGGACATCTCCGAACTTGGCACCCGGCCTGCGGCTGGCCTTCTTGAGCTGAACCAGGAACTCCCTGGTCATGGGTCCGGCCTGCCGTCCGAGAATGGCGGCTACCGTGGCCAGCACGACCGACGCTCCTTTTCGTTTCAAGCGGGGGATGAAGGATTGGAAAGAGATCTCGGAGCGCGCGGTGGAGCATCCGATCAGAAGGACCAGGGGTTCCGCGGCTGTCCCCGGGGGACGAAGATAGGACTCTTCGATGCCGGAGGAAGGCAGGAACTGATCTCTGCCGATTTCGAGGACCGGGATTTTGGCCTGAGGGTCTTCCTGAGTGTGAGCGATCAGGACAAGGAGGGCGGGCTTGTGCTCCAGGATCAGGGCTTGCCATTCATTCCAATCCTTGGCCTGAAACGACTCTTGCGAGAGCTTCTGAAGCTCTTCAAAGACGGCTCGGGACGTCCCCGGCTTCTCGGTATCGACCTTGTCTGAAGCCGCAAACAGGGTCTTGAAGAAAGGCTTCAAAGACTCCCGGCTCTCTCCGGAATCGGTATTGAGGAAGCATCCTTGGGCGTCCGGGCCGACCGGGGTCTCCGCGCGATGGCGTTCGATTACGCGGTTCAATCCCCAAAAGCCCAAGGGACAGATGACCGTTCTTTCCTGGGGGCCTTCTTTCAGATCGCAGCGACAGGCTCCTCTGAGCAATCCTTTGAGAGCGCGCGGGCAAAGGGGGGCGTCCCTGTCGGGGGCCTGTCGCCCGTAGAAGAACTCGATCGGGACGAAGGACTCGGATCGAGTCTCAAGGACCTGAATCCGGGCCGCCCTCCGCAGGCACTCGGGGAGGATGGCGCCGACAGCGTCCGCCATGGAGTTTCCTTGGTGGGCGAGAGCATAGAGCATATCCTTGATCCGGACGTCATTCCAGCGGCGGATATCCGGCTGGGTCGTGAACTCCGTGAGAATTTCGCAGATTTTATCCGCGGCTTCCTGGAGATTCTCCAGAGGAAGGCGGACGCTCTGCGCTTCGGATATGCCCAGGACGCCCGGTTTCCCGTCGTCTCCGTGATTGAACACCAGAGCTGCGTCGAAGCCCGGCTTCCGGTCGAGGTCCTTCAGATGGCGATCGAGAAGAGATTCGATTTTAAGGGTTGGCCCGCCTTCCCGGCCGACCGGTACGGCATAGAGCCCCGTCTGGAGGATCCGATTCTTGTAGAGGATGACCAGCCGAGCCTGGAACCTCTCGCGATCCGCGGGAGCCGAGAAGGAGAAGACGGCCGAAGTGCTGTCCCCCGATTCCGGAAGCTGAATCTGAGCCGCCTGGGCCGGCGCCTTTTCGTTGAAGGTCTCGTAGAACACGACCCGGAGCCGCCATCCCGGGAGCCCTTGATCGAGTACCTCTTTCGGGTATTTCTGCTCCAGGGTCTCGACCGGAAAAGGGGTGTCGGCGTCGGTGAATCCCGGGGAAGGGAGGCCGATGCGGACGGCCAAATTGTAAGACTCGTTCGGTTGCAGCCCGCTCCGGGCCATGACCAGGGATTCGCCGGGCACTTGCCGATACACCCGGCACTGAAGGGCCCGGCACTCAGGGGGCTCGCTCATGAGAACCATTTGTCTCCCCTTCAGTTTATCCCTTTCCCTATAAAATTCAGTACCGAATCTCCTAACTGCTTTGACCTTCCTAATTCCTTGGCGCTGCGCAGCTCTCCGCTCAACCCTACTGAAGCCGCTTCTCTTCTTTTTTTCATCGGCGACCTCGGCCTTCTGAACGATCATGGCGATCTCTTTGAGGATCGCCTGCCTTTTTTGATCGAGCTTGTCCAGGTCTTTGACTTTGACGGTGGGAAGGCCCTCCAGCTCCCTGGGGACTCGGACCGAGGATTCCCGGCTCTCGATGATAAGGAGCTTGTTGCGCAGGTCCTCCGGATCCAAATCCTTCAGCCGAGCCTTAAGAATTTTCTCCCATTCTTTCCGGAAGAAGTCGGGAGACAGGACCAGGACGACGGCATCGCTCCGCGTTATAGCGAGTTCAATTTTCTTGGCGGACAATCTGCCGATCCCGGCCCGGGGAACAAGAGGATGAATGGGCATACAGGTGATTCCCTCCGACCTCAAGCTCCGGCAGAGCGTCGAGACCGAAGGCCTTTCCTTGGGATTGAATCCGATGAAAACTTTCATGGTCCCCCTTTTTACGAAAACTATCCCCCCTTAATTCTTAGCCTTATTTCGGTTTATTCTTGTTCGAGCGACCCGGCGGGGGAGAACTCGGGCTGCCGACTCCGATCTCGAGCCGGGACGAAGCGCCGTCTTTGCCGCCCTCGAAGACCGAGGAGATGACGCGGTCGACCAGCCTCAGGAAGAAGCGTTCGCTGAAGCCTCCGATGAAAGCCAGGATCAAGAGGGGCGTCCGGCTGGTTGGCGATTGGCCGTTGTTCAGAGCCAGAAAGCCGCCCATCGTCATGAGGACGACGACTGATCCCATGATCGCCCCCAGCGGGGGTTTCAGGAGGTACCAGATCAGAAATGATCCGTCGAAGTTCATTTCGCTCGAATGCTTGACGATCCCCCACAGGAAAATCGTCGTCCCGCCCAGCAGGCCGAACCAGACGTAGCGAAAGAACTCCATGCGGAAGAAGTCGAGAAAATCGTACTTGATCTGGATCCGGCCGATCACGACCTGGAAGAAGTACAGGACAAGACACCAGAAGGCCGGGACGAGGAGAAGCCTCAACCGCGCCGGACGGAGGGCCTCGCTCTCGATCGCCCGGTTGAGGCGGACGATGGCCTCGGTGACGGCCTGCCAGGCCGCGCTCCAATTTTTGTTGTCGGCGGCCGTCCGGGCCTTTTCGACCAAGGCCAGGAGCTGGGACCAGAGGATCTCGCTCGATGAGAAGTCCTTGGCGCGATCCGTAAGCTGGCCGATTTTCTCCTCCAGCGCCTTTCGGTTCTTGTCATCCGCTCCCAGGTCTTCAAAGACTCCGATCGTGAGATGGTCCGGTTCTTTGACGCCCAGGATCTTTTGGAACATAACGTTCATAACCCACCTCCTTAAGAGATCTCTTCCCTATAACTATCGGGATTATTGCCGGTGTTCCCGAGGCAAAGATATCATCCGCCGAGGAGGATTGTCAATTAAAAGTGAACGATCGAGAAGACCTTGTCGTTCATATCGAACGGGCTGTTATCCTTGGCGTCGCTGATCCGGACCAGGCAATTCGCGGAGGGCGTGGAAGGGACCTTCCAGGAGTAGGATCCGGTGTTCTTGGCCGCGTTGGCGATCATCGTCCAGGTCGCCCCTCCGTCCGTCGAATACTTGATCCGGACCTTTGCGATTGAGCCCACGGTCTTCCAGAGGATGGTATGGGTCGTACCGACGGTCCATTTCTCCCCGCCCTTGGGCGCCTTGACGGTCAGCGTCGGGTCCTTGGTCAGGGCCGAGACGTCGCAGTCCCAGATCCCGCGGCCGTAGGTCCCGAATCGGGCCGTCCTCCGGTTGGGAAGGTACTCGACCGACCAATAGGTTTGGTCGGGAGCGCCACCGTTCGAGAGGTCTGCCCACTGTTTCGTGGACGCTCGGTAGAGATAAGGCCCGACCTCGGTCGCCGCGAACAGGAGGTCGTCCGAATCCGTCCCGACGACCTGGAAGGCGAGGGTCGAGGGGAGTCCCGTGTTCAGGGGCTTGAAAGTTTTCCCGTTGTCGACGGATTGGTAGACGGGCGGGTTCGAATAGCCGCTCCCCGAGATGGTGACCGTTCCCAGCTTCGTCCGTGATGGCCAGATGCCCGAGCCGTAGAAATAGTGGCTGTCGGGGCCGTCGAAGTCCTGGGCCATGGTCCAGGTCTTACCGCCGTCCTTGGAGGCGAAGAAGCGGCCCGTGCTCGTCATGACATATCTATAGAGCTTGTTGAAAGGAGAGGCGGCGATGGCCGAGATGACGCCCTGGCCGCTGACCTGGAAATTGAAGGATTGTTTCTCCGCCGAGATCTTCCCGGCCTTGTGCGCCAAACTGTAGAGGAAGGCTCCAGACCCCGGCCCCCCGCCGCCCAGGCAGGCCTTTTGGGAGGAGGACGGGTCCGCGAGGAGCGGCGGCATCCACAGCTGACCCGAGCAGGTGAAATTCCAGGAGTAAAGGTTCGGGCCGAGGCTGTACATGGCGAAGGTGGGATAGACGGACCAGACGCTGTCGGCGGAGGTATCGAGATTGTCGCCCGAGACAAGGTGTCCGTAATCTCCGCTGATTTGTTGGACGAAGTCGGCCGGCCCGCCGCTCGATCCCGACAGGCACGTTTGAAATCCCTGGTCCTGGCTGCCGGCATAAAGCGAAGTGCCGTTCCGGCGCGAGGTCAAGGTCGAATAATACTGGCTGACGTTGAGATTCTTGAGCGAGAGGTTGGAGACATTCTTCAGGGCGTCGCGCGAGATATAAATCCCGCCGTCCGTGCTGACGAGCGTCATGTCGGAGGCGGCGGCGAACGCGTTGATCCCGCAGATGTCGGCGTGGAGCCGATCCTTCATCCGGTCGTAATATTCCCACCAGTCGCTGAGCTTGGTCCAGGCGGCGCCGCCGTTCACGCTCCGGTAGCAGTTGACGCCGCCCATGTAGACGGTACCGGGGTTGACGGCCGACATGGAGAAGCTGTTGTTGTGGAAGGGCGTTTCGGGGACCGTGCCCTTGAAGCTCCAGGTCGTTCCTCCGTTCGAAGAGGCGTAAATATCCGAGCGGCCGTCGTGGGCGACCAGGAGGTAGAGCGTCAGCGCGCCCGAGAGGAGCCCGGTCAGGCGGACGTCTCCGGGCGTCGTGACGCTCGCGGTCCCGATCTTGGTCAGGGTCGTCCCGGCGATTTTATGGACGTTGGCGTTCTCGGCCAGGAAGGCCTCCTGGCCGTCGGCGTAATCGGCCCAGATATCGAATTTCGCGAGCGAGCCGTAGGTCGGTTCGGGGAAGCTCGTGATAGAAGCGAAGTTGAGTCCGCCGTCCGTCGAGCGGTAAACCGCCGTCTGGGCGTACCAGCCCGAGTAGTTCCACTCCTGGGCCAGCAGGTAGATCGTCCGCGAAGCGTCGTTGAGGACAACGGCCTTTTTGAGAGAACCCCAGCCGGCCGGGCCTTGGAGGCCGGACGCCTTGATCCAGGTCTGGCCTTCGTTGTCAGAATAATAAAAGGCGCTATTCGAACAGACGAGGATTCTGTGGCCGGACGCCGTCGGGATGATCCGAAGAGATTTGATGTCCATCTTGAGCCGTTCGTTGAGCGAGACCCAGCCGGTGCCGTCCGTGCGGCCGCGCCAGATCTGGCCTCCGGCGGCGGCGCAGTAGATGAGCTTGGACGCCGGGTCGTAGTCCGCGCAATGGATGCGGCCGGCCAGGTTCCGGCTTCCGACTTGGCTCCACTTCACGGCAAGGGCTTGGTCGAGGCGCCGCCGGACCTTCAGTTCCCTCGTCTCTTGGTCCAGGCGCCGCCAGTCCGTCCCCGGCGCCGCTCTGTGCATGAGCTCGATCCACTCGTCCCTCTTCCGATAATCCAGGAGTCCCTCATCCCTGACGACGATCGTAGGCGCCGGCCGCGGCTCCGGCCGCTGGGGGGGCATCCAGGCCTGACGCGGTCGCATCGCGAGTCGGCCGATCCCGATGGCCGAGATAATCACGATTCCCGCTGCTATGAGCGCGTTCCGGAATTTCCGTTTCGCATTCATCCCTTTTCCTCTTAAACGGAGTTGTCTTAAGTATAACTGATTATGTGTTGAAGCGAAATATCTTTTCCGGGTTCGCGCGCCGGGCTTTTTCCCGCGCTTCGGGCGGGCTTCAGTAGATCGTCCTGTCGGGAAGGGCTTTCCAACTCTTGAAGAGGGCCAGGCATTCGTCCCTGAGAAAGCCGTCGACGATGCGGATTCGGCTTTTGCCGAGGATCTTGAGCGCGGCGTTCGGGATCCGGAGTTCGTTGAAGCCGACTCTCCCGGCGTCGGCGATCGAAGTTCCGTAGACGATGAGCCCGATCCGGGCCCAATGGATGGCGCCGAAGCACATCGGGCAAGGCTCGGTCGTCGAAAAGATGACGCAACCCGAAAGATCGAAAGTCCCCAGCCGACGCGACGCCTTACGGATCGCGTTGACTTCCGCGTGGCAGGTCGCGTCGCAAGCGAGGACGGTGTTCCGAGCGACGGCCAAGACCCGTCCTTCCCGAACGATGCAGGCGCCGAAGGGGCCTCCCTTCGGGCTTTTCAGGTTTTTGCGGGCTTCCCGGACGGCCAGCCTCATGAACCTGGAGGCGCTCCCTGGTACCGGATCGGTTCCGGTGGCGGCGGGGCCCTTGATTGAACTGCGCATCCCGTTTATAAACTCCGCTTATAGACTCCGCCTCCCCATGTGGTCGCGTAGAGTATCTTCCCGACCGGGTCCAACGCCAGGCTATCGACTCCCGTCCATTATAAAAAGGAAGCCGGCCCCTGTCAAAAACTATCTCTATTCTTTTTTGATCGTGATGTCGGCCGATGTTTCGAGCTTGAGCCAGACTCCTCCCTTGCGGGTGCCGAACTTGATATTAGCGAATGTGAATGTTTCGGGCTCGTTCCGGACTCCTCCCTCACGGGTGCTGAAGATGACGGCCCGCCCTTCGAAACCGGCCGTGTCCCTGATGAAGACCGGAAAGTCAGTGATGATTTTCCCGAACTCTGTCTTGGCCGT
>Ga0315295_10005273_pt1 | contig 11035 bp, 21 predicted proteins | sample YL17G14_0_MG_FD_204453 | JGI IMG/M metagenome (GOLD analysis project Ga0315295, IMG submission 204453) | Sediment microbial communities from Yellowstone Lake, YNP, Wyoming, USA - YL17G14_0 | ecosystem: Environmental > Aquatic > Freshwater > Lake > Sediment | place: USA: Wyoming | collected...
AACTTAAATTTTACTTCGGGCAATTTGTTATAGGCTTCGCTGTCTAGGAAACGTAACATTCTATTATATTCGGTCATGGTAAAACGGTGACTATGGCAATACTTTCCCTTATCTATTTTTACACCGCAAACTTCGCACAAAGGATTTAAGCCTTTCGCCATAGATCACTAATATAATTGTAGCAATAAAAAGCAATAGAGTTATCTCATTCGTAGGGAAATTATAATTATAATAAACATAGTAGTTACGCATACCATTAGTAACATTCAAGCCGCTTAGCACAACAACATTATCACCGCCTAAACAATAACTTAGATTTAAAGAAGATAGGTTCAGCATAGTAATCCTAAACCTATAACAAATATATACCCCACAGATTCAAACCATTCTATTACTCAGGTTAAAAATAATCGGGGGTGAATAGAAATATGAAAGCACTTGAAATGGGTATTGGAATCGTGTTCGCTGTCATCGGTATAATAATCGGAATAACCGCATGGACAAATCAAGCACCTACGGTGGCAACATCAACATCAACCGCAACAGGCACAGCACAGAATTATAGTAAACTATATTTCGCTGAATCGCCAATGCGGGTGTTACATCTACCACACTAGCAGGCACAGTATATAGCTTCGTAAAAATATAACTAACGGTTATATTTCGAATAAATGTATTCTGGGCTTTGGGCGTGTTGGTTATAGCGGGTGTCGTAGCGTTCAAATTCCTTTACGGACACGATAAGAAATAATAATTAAGGGCAGATAGAAACTTTTATTTTTTTGTTTCACATAATCTTTTAATATTTGTAAAGGATAGAACTAATATGGCTAATGTAATGCTTACAATATTAGGGCTTATACTTATTGGTTTCTCTCTCATAATTTTTATAGGATCAATGCCGTCTTTGAATGACGCCACACACACAGGCGTAGGTACAACGTGGGAAAATTCTTCTAGCTTTGTTAAGGGATCGGTAAATACAATTAATGGCTTTATAACTTTATTGCCTTTCTTAATATTCTTTGGCGGTTTCGGATTAACAATCGCAGGCGTATTGAAGGGGTGAAGATGATTCGCCCTATAGTATTTCTTTTGCCAATGATTTTACTTTTGCTTTTTAGTAGCTTAGGCTTTGCTGTTTCAATGTCGGTTAATCAATGTGCCAATATTCAAACGGGTGATGTCGGTTCGTGTAATTCTACTATGGATATAAAATGTACTACAGCTTTTAAGGGATCAGGTCCGGCAACGAACTCAATGATAGCACCCGTTAATCAAGCTAGAATAAGTATATCTTTTGGAACTAATGCTTTGAAGATTCTTCTATGTAATGAAACAGATATTGGTAATGCGTATCAGCATAGATGGGGTACAGATTCCGTTATGCTTCAGCAGGCATGTTGTGGATCGGGTGAATTCAATAAGCCATTGGTAGTACTCGTAGTTACCCATGATGGCAAATATGCAAGATTAGCCAATGGCGGTGCAAGTGAAGGCACATGCACTTATGCCACTATGAATACTACGGGCCCGGGCGGTACAACATGCACACCAATAGCTACTACAATGATTTCTGATAATCCATATCTAAATGGTACAACAATGAAAACACTACCCGAAACTACATTATCAGTACAAACAAATCATACATTAGCTTTACTATATAGCACAATAGATGGCGGTTACTTGTTATCCAATACTACAAACTATCTTAATTTTAACCCCGTAACATTTCCGGGTTCGGCAAAGTTTTCTTTATTCTATGACGCTTACTATAATAAAGTTGTAGTGATCAATGGAACATGGTCTACGGGTTCGGCATGTCCGGGTGATTCATGCAGTAGTAATGCACCTATAGGTAGCGTGAATCAATTAAATTATTTGACATGCGGAAAACAGGCGGGTTCAAATCTGAATATAAATTTCTCACCCGAAATATACCCGCCCGCCTACGTTTACTATTGTTGGAATAATGACAACACATATCTATACCGATCCGAAGCGTTAACAGTTAACACATCATTAACTAATAAAATGCTAGCTCTATTACACTTAGAAGAAGATGGTTCTACTTGTCCGTTATTTTTTGATTCATCATATAATGACAATGGCGGGATATGTGTAGGTTCAGCACCTACTAGAGTTAATGGGGTATTTGGTTATGGCATGTATCATAATTTTACAGCATATCATACTATTGATTTAATTAATCTTACTGATAACCCTATAGATTTTTCTGTTTCGATATGGGCTAAACCAAGTATAAATCCGGGTTATCCAGATTTTAAAAATGCTATGATAACAAAATCTAGCAGTTGGTTATTATGGTCAAATGTAGATGATTCACCATTACTATGGATATGGGATCAAGATTTTAATTTATATGCTATGACAGCACCAATTAATATTACAGGTGCGTGGCACAATTTAGCATTTACAGTTAATAGTACAACACAAACAGCTAAACTTTATATTGATGGTATTTTATATTCTACTGAATTTATGCCTACATATTCTAGAACAAACCCTAATAATGAAGCTGTACTTCTAGGACAAATGGGGGGTTTTGAACAAATTTTTGATGGTGTATTAGATGAAGTAGCCTATTGGAATAGGACACTAACACCATCAGAAATTCTACAGGTCTATCAGAAAAAAGATATAGCATTTTTAAACAATCAAACAGGCGGGGGGTTTTCTGTCAATGAAAATATAGTAGGTGATGCAAATAGTGTTTACCATAATTTTAGATTCTTTGGCAGGCTATATAACTATTCAACATTCTTTATTATTACAGGCGTGACATATACGCCCATCAATCCACAGGGTGGGCAGAATGTAACGGTAGCTTATCAAACATCATTACCTTCTAACACAAAGATATTTTATAGATATAGAAATGTAACAAGTACTGATACGGAATTTTCCTATAGCGGATGGGTATCAATTCTATCCGACCAATTGGTAACATATCATTTCTATGATATACCGAATGTATTAGACGGAAAGTATTATCAATTCTATGTTGAATCGGATAACGTTACCGAATGGCGTAGCGGTCTTTATTATAATTTTACCGTAGGTGCTTATGGATCGGGCGGTATTGTACCCGGTACTTCAGCAGTACCGACAGCAGTAGGGCGTTTAGAAGCTTCGGGATTCTGTAGCGGTTCAACATGCGTTTATATATTTGGATTCTTTATTGTGGCTTTTGTAGCGATACTTTCATTCTTCTATGGCGGTGTTAAGAATGGTGCTACAATGACAGCTTCGGCTATTGTGGTTCTAGCGGTCATAGGATTACTGCCCTGGTTCATGCTCATACCTATCGTATTATATGTTGTAGTATATATAATGAAACATCTTAACATCATGGGTGGCGGTAACTAATGGTTAGCGAAGCATGGCTTCAAGCTTTTGCCGGGCTATCACAAAGCTATGGTTTAACAGCTTCAGCTTTTAGCACCCTATTTGTTTTGATTATAAGTGTGGGCTTTGCGTTAGCCATAAGTGTCTATGTCAAACAAAAGCATGATGTCGGTTTCGATTTCGGTCTAGTTATGTTCTATCTATTCATGGCTTTGTTTACCTTAGGCGGTGCTGTGGATTGGTATGTATTCGGTATCATGGGCGTGATAGGAATTATAATCTATCGTAGTGTCGGACATGGCGGGGGTTCGCATGGCAGTTAAAACCGTATTCTCCATTGTTTTGTTTTTCGGATTGTTAGGCATGTTTCTAATTGGCTTAGGCATATCTGCGGTGAACTATCAAACCGTAGGTGCAAGTTATACAAATCAAACACTTGTCAATATGACAAAAGTCAATACGGGATTATCTAATATTCAAGTGTGTGATTACAAATCTGATATACCCATTATCGGTAATCTGATATGGGGTGCGGATTGCATAGGTGACGGGCTAAGTGTTCTTATAGGATTGTCCACAGCTTCGACAGATAATCTATTGCTAGGCACATTCTTTTTGGCATGTGTGGTTACGCTTATCGTAATGACTATAATGATTCTGCGGGGTAATGGTATAATATGAATATAATAAACGTATTGCTAGGCATTATCTTTATGCTGTTTCTATTTGCCATAGCCATAAGCCTACCCGATACCTTAACCATATTCGGTAATCACATGACAAAAGGTGCAATAGATAATATCAAGATAGGACTAATGCTTCTAGGTATTGTATCAGCTTTTGTAGGATGGATAGAAAAATGAAGGGCGGTGCATTAAGCGGTCTAGTTATTATAGCTTTGATAATTGTAGCTTTGGCTTTGTTTCTAGGATTAGGGCAGGAAAAACCACAGGATAACATTATAGTTATATCCAATGCCACATACAATTACGCCAATCAAAGTTTCAATTCAACAACGAATGAAACGATTGTAATAAACAATACTTACTATTTAGGTACGGGTGTTACTATTCCTTTTAACAACGTGACTACAGGCACAGGCACAGGCTTCTATAAAATTAAAGCACCCGATTTCACAGCTTCACCATTTCAAGTAGAACGATCAGATATCGCACGACCATATTTTAAGATAAGTGAAACGGGTAAGGTTCAATGGTTTCAAGATGGCACAACATTAGCCGCTTTTGAATTTGATCCAATAGGCTACTATAATACATTCTATTCGGGCGTGGCTATCTATGGCACAGATCAAACCACACCACTTATTGATTTTAAAGGCGATGATGGATCGGGTTCAGTTGATCCACAAAAAATAATAGTCTATGCGAATATTACTTTTGACCGAACAGTTTTAACTAATCAGATATGCGAAACGCACAAAGGAACTTTATATAATTATTCCCGATGTTTCCTACTTAATGGAACTATAGAAGAAAAAATCGGGGTGTTTCCTGTATGAAGTGGTATTTTGTTATAGGTATCTTATGTCTTTGGGTTACCCTAATGCCTATAAGTTATGCGTGGTGCGGTAATGAAACTAACTATACTAGATCAATAGTAAATCTTACCTATCGGGACCGGGATATAGTCTATATTAATCTCACATATTATAACATAACGTGCAATAATGTTAATTGTACAGATGTAAAAGTCTTTGATCAAAATGACGCAGAACTTTTATTTCTTAACACATCTAACGCAGGGAAAAAAGCGTATCAGATTTTATTAGATAATATTACTTCAAGGGATTACCCAAAGAATGATATGTTAACATTCATGCCGCAGAATAATAGCGGTCTATATTACATCTGTTTCAATATACCTACAGTAAATACTTTTGGCTATCTTCAGATGTGGTCAGATAACTTTGAAAGATACAATATAGGATCAACACCTAATAGATCATTATCAGCTAGCGGATCATGCACCGTACTGCAAAATGGAAATGATAAGATATGCGGTAACAATGGCGGATGGTTTCAGCGATGGTGGTTACCATCTAACTATACGAATGTTACTATTCAATTTGAAATGAACAATACAGATACAGCACTTAATACCCATGACATAAGAATATTCCAATTGACTACAGGCTTTAGTAGTGGTTATCGAGCACCTTACTCTAATGCTGTAAATTCAATAGACCTACGAAACGATACAGTAAATATAGAATTTGGTACGCCAATGACATATACTTCTACGGGCAAAGCGGTTAATTGGACAAGCGGGCGGCAAGGTAACGAAGTCTTTGCTTATTATAATCATGGCTACTTAACTAATAGAACAAGCGGTAACGATACTACAGCTATGTCTAGGGATAGTTTAATTGTGGGCGGTAGCATAGCTTCTATATGGGGTATCATGTCATTAAAGGTATGGAACGTTAGCGTAATAACTTATAGCTCACCTACAGCTATGACAGTTTCAGCACCACAAAGTTTTATTTCTAATACTTGTGTGCCGATAAGCCCGGTGTGGACATTAAACTTAGCAGATAATTGTACAGTATCTGGCACTTATTCCATAGGAAACATATTAATCTATGGCACAGGTTACGGACATACTTCTTTCATTAATTTAAATCTCACTTATTCTAATCTGTCTTATGTCGGGCAGTTTATTAACTACGCTACTCTAACCAAAAGTAATAGTAGATTAGTTAAAAGATAAGGGAGAGAAAGAAAAAAAGAAATATGGAATATGATATGATATATAGTATATCTATATATAGATATATAGATATATAGTAATATGAAACTAATGAAACCTTTCATGATAGATATTGAACTTCTTCCTTTTCTTAAATCAAAAGGAAATATGTCTGAATACGTAAATAATTTAATTATTCAAGCAAGGAATAAAGAACAAGAAATAATTAAAGAACAAAAAGCAAAAGATAATTCTGCGGTAGCATGGTTCGATGATGAATTTAAAGCTATTTATCAAGCTAATAAAGTTAAAACCGAAGCACTTTATGAGAAATGGTTAGATGAAAGGATTGAGATAGATGAGTAAAAAGATGTGGCGATGTGGTTATTGTGGACAATTAATTTCATATAAAGAACCATACCCTCAATTGATATGTCCTAAGCGTGATGTTGGGCTACCCCATTCTATGGGAATTACTTATTTAGATCATAAAATGGAACAATCAGAATTCCGAGAATTAGATCAAACTACAGGGCGTATGAAACCTTTAGATAGTGATTAAATGATAACCTACTATTGTGCTGAATGTGGCAAAGCTACGCAGGGCAGGATTAAACTATGCCCATATTGCAATTCTAAAAATGTTATAAAATATGTTCGGGTTAATATTAGACATAGGTAATTTAGAATGGTTTCTAATTATGTCGGGGATAATTTTGCTATGATGGCTATAGCTGTTTTAATACTTTTAGGATTCGGATTTGTTTATTTGGCGGGCCCGGCTTTATGAATATTGGTTATGCAATATTATACGGGCGGACAGCGTATATTTCAAATTGGTGAAACTTTAAAAGTCTTGAAGTAACAGCATGGAAAATGAAACAATATGAAACTAAAAATAGGCGGATGGCAAAACCTAAGAGGATTTAAGACTTTAGATATTGATCCTTTTGTTCACCCGGATTATCTGGCTTCAATAGAACATATACCGCTTAAAGATAATTCATGTTCTGAGATCATTTGCGATAGTGTTCTAGAACATATAGGCGATATGGATATAGCCTTTAAGGAAATGCTACGGGTATGTGCTAAGGGCGGTATCATAACTATAGTCATGCCACACTTTAGTAGCATGGGCTTATGGCATGATCTACAGCATAAGCGGGGTGCTTCTTATTTCATGTTCGACAGAACCAATTATACTAATCAAGATTTCGAAGTTATAGAAAAGCATATTTTTATAGAGGGCAAAAGTCTATTTAGCGGTGAGAATAAAAATACTAGATGGCATTATATCTTTGACTTCTTCGAAGGCATAGCAAACCGTTACCCCCGGCTTTATGAATATTGGTTATGCAATATTATACGGGCGGACAGCGTATATTTCAAATTGGTGAAACTTTAAAAGTCTTGAAGTAAATTTTAACTATGCTTATAGAAATGATCATAACCTTAGGATGTATATTATTTCTAACTATATTAGGTGATCTGTTCTTAAGATACATGCGAAAGAAACAAAGGCAAATAGATAAAAAGATTAAAGAGTATAATGAAAGTGTGGCTTCTTGATTTTAAGTACCTAATCAAGAAGTCACACTTTGCCAAATTTCGAACAGATGATCCGATACTGCGTAGTCGATCACAACACACCTTATGTCGTTTTCTGTGGCAGTATCGGATCATTTTATACTACTAGTATGAACTGCGTTATTTTATATTAAAGGGTATAGAATGATCAAGGTCAAACTGAAAACATACACCTAAGGGGTGTACACGATTTGCCACAAAATAGCCTTTTTTAAAGATTTGTAACTACTGATATGAATGGCGCGAAAAACGATTCCAGAAATGTATGTCTTATTTTATTTGAGATATAGACCGAAAGATATAATTAAGTATTGTGATTTAGGCAGGGGTACAGTTTCAAAGGCTTATACTAGATGGAATAAGGAAACCCGGCTTAGTGTTAACAGAATGGAACAACAGATTCAAGATGGCAAAGCAAGGGATAGAAGGTTAAGCGAATGATGGTTAAAAAATGTATTGCGTGTCATTTTGCACCAATGGATTTTGATATGATTATTCGTGGCTATTGTACAGCTTTTGCACCTATAACATTTTGTCAAAGACATTGGGATAAGTATGTTGAATTGAGGATCGCATATTTAAGATATGAAGAATAAATATACGATATGCAACCGCCTTCTACGCCCTTAGTGAATTGGCTTCGCAGGGAAATTAAGCACAAAAATTCCCCAATAGTTTTATTTACAGGCCGCCCAAGAAGCGGTAAAACATTTTTTGCCATGAGGTGTGCATGGGAATTATATCCCGACAAATTCGATTTTACCCATGTAGTTAAGGACATAAAAGAATTTGCTGAACTTTTTAAGAAATTGGATAATGATATAATCATACTTGACGAAGCTTCTAGCAGTTTATACGTCTATGATTGGAATAGCATTTATCAGCGTGTATTCAGCATTATAAACGATACACAGGCATACAAGCATATTCTAGTTTTTATCATATTGCCACAGGCTATTGAATTAGGAAAGCTACAACGTTATAAGGTAGACGCTGTAGTTGAAACGCACCGCTTCGGCAATGACAAAGTTTTTTACAAATATCTTATACACATGAAGCGATATAGTGATCTATCAATGCGACCACCTATTTTAAAATTGATAGCTGAGAATATCGGACCCATCCCATCACCGCCTGATCATATAGTAAAACCCTATCTTGAACAGCAACAAACACAATTCAAGTCGTCTATATTAGAAGCACAGATCACAGCAATGAATAAAAAGTTTAATCCGCAGGTACAGCGACCTCAATACGGGAAACTTCTAACCCCATCGTTGAAAGTATTTCCCAAACTGTAACAGCTTTTACCCAAGGTATTTTATAAGCTACTCTTATTTGACTTTTGGTAAATCTTTCACCTTTATGTGTACTTAAATCATTTTTTATTTGTATGGCCAATTCTTGAGCGTCATTTATCAATTCGCTACCATTTGATTTCATTTTTAACTTATATATACATATATATATAAAATTGAACTTAACCCCATTCAGTATTTAAGTATTATATATTATACATTAGTATGCCCGTAGTTAATATTACTGACTTGCAGTACAAGTCAATTACAGAACCGCAAGGGCTTCTTGAACAGATACTAACTCAACCGTGGGCATGGCTTTGTATCTTAGCAGTAGTAATTATAGTTGGTATCTATTTACTACGACCTAAGCACAACAATGACCCATCTACTAAACCATTCTACGGGGTAGATGTCCGCAAGTTAGTAGCAAAAACGGCTATGAAAAAACGAAGCGAAGTATTGGGATCGAAATGTAAATATCATTTACGACATGCGGGTAGTAGGATAGGTATAGCTGTAACAATAGAGAATGACAAAGACATTATATACAAAGAAGTTTTAAACCCAAAGACTAAAACGGTCATGACATTACCCTCTCATTACGTTAACATTACTCGTTTTAAATATAGAGAATATGGGCTTTGGGCTTATTTAAAAGCTATGTTTGGATATGGCTTTGACTATTGGGTGCTAACCCCGGACAGCTATACTATTGTACCATCGAGTAAAAAAGAATTTCTATATATTGATCCGACTATTCATATCATAAATGATTCTGATATATGGACAGTAGCAGATGTAGATGTTTATGCAAGTAACAAAGACTTGATTCTTAAAATAGAAAATGAAAACCTACATGGCTTTGCTTTGGATAATCTTAGAAGGCAGGCAGTATATCAAAGTAGTGTTCAAGCTTCGCTAGAGAAATTAAGCCATGAACAAAAACTTAAAGACGAAGAAAGAGAGAAACGCAATAAGCCTTATATGTAGGTAACAACAGGTAAGTATCAACATGAAGATCAAAGTAACTTTGACAAACGAAGAACAGGCAAATGCTTTTAAAGTTGACTTAAAAAAAGCAAGACATATTTATACTACAAAAGGTTTAGTGTTTAATTATATTCAATTGGATAAATTAAACTTTCAATTAGATATTAAATATCCAATGGAAAACGCTGTCTTTAATTGGCAGATTATGGCAAGCCTTAAATCAGAATTTCAAAAGGTAGATAAGAATATAAAAGTAAAAAAGATTTGATTAACATGACAATTAAATATCACATGGCGGTATGTTCTAATCCAAACTTTAGAATAAGACAGGATGAACCATATAATCAAATTCAGATTCAACAGATATGCGGAATGTATGACGTTAGCTTTATAAAGGAATTGGATCGTGGTGACTTTAAATTCTATTTATTTAAAAATAAACATGGAGATGGTAAAAATGGCAGAAGCAGTTAAGAAGAAACGTGGCCGCCCGGTAGGATGGCGTAAGAAAAAGATTATCGAAGAAGATGATCCAAATAATAATTACGATCCCGCACTAGGTGTTTAATATGGTATTGCCCGAAGCAGAAGTTTTATTGCAGGTGTATTACGGGTTACAATGGTCTGTACCTTTTGTGTTACTATCTGTATTCTTTGGACTAATGTTCTTTTATTTAATAGGATGGTATGCGGGTAAAAAGAAAACTCTTTATTATATATGGACTAATGGCATACCACATTCACAAAAAGAATACACTACGCTTTATGAGAAATGGAAACTTAAACAGAAGGGAATATACTTAAGTGATTAGATGGGCGGCAAGTGTTGTCTTTGCGGTGGCAGAACTAATAGGGACGCGAAAGTTTGTACAAAATGTTTACAAACATGGAATAGAAAACAAAGGCAAAAGATAAAAGCTAATTCCTTAAAACCTTCTTCAGCAAAGGGAACTTAAATTTTACTTCGGGCAATTTGTTATAGGCTTCGCTGTCTAGGAAACGTAACATTCTATTATATTCGGTCATGGTAAAACGGTGACTATGGCAATACTTTCCCTTATCTATTTTTACACCGC
>Ga0315295_10005276_pt1 | contig 11026 bp, 13 predicted proteins | sample YL17G14_0_MG_FD_204453 | JGI IMG/M metagenome (GOLD analysis project Ga0315295, IMG submission 204453) | Sediment microbial communities from Yellowstone Lake, YNP, Wyoming, USA - YL17G14_0 | ecosystem: Environmental > Aquatic > Freshwater > Lake > Sediment | place: USA: Wyoming | collected...
AGAAAAAGGCCCAGATGTAATGGTGGGATGCGTCGGCGGAGGGAGCAATTTCTCCGGATTCGCGTTCCCGTTCATCAAAGACAAGATAAAGGGCGGCAAGGACATCAAATTCCTGGCGGTAGAGCCAATGGCCTGTCCCACAATGACAAAAGGCGTTTACACTTATGATTTTGGCGATACAGCGGGAATGACCCCGCTGGTGCTGATGCATACGCTCGGCCACACCTTTGTTCCCTCCAGCATCCATGCGGGAGGCCTGAGATATCACGGCAACGCGCCTCTCTTAAGCCTGCTTGTTGATGAAAAGATCGTTGAACCAAGGGCTTATCATCAGATCGAATGTTTTAAAGCGGGAATACTCTTCGCGAAGACGGAAGGCATACTGCCGGCACCGGAATCGACGCACGCGATAAAAGGCGCGATCGACGAGGCCATGAAAGCCGACGGAGAAAAAGTTATAGTATTCAACCTGAGCGGACATGGGCATTTTGACCTTACAGCTTATGATGCTTTCTTAACAGGCAAGATCAAGGACTATGAATATCCGGCGGATGAGATCAAGGCGGCGTTGAAACAAATTCCGAGCGTCAAGTAATTTCAGAGCAGGAGGGTCGAATGGAAAAATATAAATGTACAGTATGCGGATATATTTACGATCCTAGTGCAGGGGACCCCGAAGCGGGCGTGAATCCCGGGACCGCTTTCCCCGATGTCCCGGCGGACTGGGTCTGTCCGGTGTGCGGCGCGGGCAAGGATTCTTTTGAGAAGGAATCGGAAGCTTGATCAGGTCCGTCAGCAAGGACGTTGTTTCTGTTGGAGTGCTTGACTGGGACCGCAGGCTTTTCGATGAACTCATCCCTCTCCCGAAAGGCACCTCATATAATTCCTATATCATAAAAGGCAGCGCCAAAACGGCGCTCATCGATACAGTGGACCCCACAAAGACAGGCGAGCTGCTGGACAATATCCGTGAAGCGGGGATCAAACAGATAGACTATATCATTTCTCACCACGCCGAGCAGGACCACTCAGGATCGATACCTAAGGTGCTTGAAATGTTCCCGGCGGCAAAAGTGGTCACGAACGCGAGATGTAAGTCTATGCTCATTGACCTTATGCCCTCACTGAAAGAAGATAACTTTCAGGTCATTAACGACGGAGACACCATCTCGCTAGGGAATAAGAACCTTGAGTTCATATTCGCGCCCTGGGTGCACTGGCCCGAGACGATGTGCACTTATTTAAAAGAGGACAAGGTGCTGTTCACCTGCGATTTTCTCGGGTCGCACCTTGCACAGAGCGAGCTGTTCGCTGTCGATGAGCCCATGGTTTATGAGTCCGCCAAGAGATATTATGCGGAGATAATGATGCCATTCAGGACAAGCATTAACACTCATCTTGAGCGTCTCAAGGAATATCAGATCGAGATGATTGCTCCCAGCCACGGGCCGGTCTATAAAAAGCCCAAATTCATAATGGATGCGTATGCCGACTGGGCGTCCGATAAAGTGAAGAACGAAGTGGTGGTCCCATTCGTTTCGATGCACGGCAGCACAAGGAAGATGGTGGATCATTTTGTCGGCAAGCTCATGGAAAAAGGCATAATAGTGAAGCCTTTCAATCTTACGCAAACAGATATTGGACAGCTTGCCGAAGCCATGGTAGATGCGGCGACCATTGTTCTCGGATGCCCGACCGTGCTTGTTGGCCCACATCCAAGCATTGCCCATGCGGCTTTTCTGGCGAATGCGCTAAGACCAAAAACGCGTTTCTTATCAGTTATAGGCTCTTTCGGATGGGGAGGCAAGATGCTGGACCAGTTATCTGCGATGATCCCGAACCTGAAGGTGGAAGTGCTTTCTCCCGTTATTATTAAGGGATTTCCGAAAGAGGCTGACATCAAAGCGCTGGACGTATTGGCAGAGACCATAGTTACGAAACATGGTACATTAGGGCTAAAATAAAAGGAGGAGGATCATATGAAGAGTATAAAGGGATCAAAGACCGAACAGAATCTGTTAAAGGCATTTGCAGGGGAGTCTCAGGCAAGGAACAGATATACTTACTTTGCCTCGGCCGCTAAAAAGGAAGGTTTTGAGCAGATATCGGATATCTTCCTTGTGACCGCGGAGAACGAGAAGGAACATGCGAAGGTATTCTTTAAATTCCTGGAAGGCGGCGACGTGGAGATCGTGGCTACTTACCCGGCAGGCAAGATATGTTCTACTGCTGAGAATTTACTCGAAGCTGCTAATGGCGAGAATATGGAATGGACGAAGCTTTACTCAGATTTTGAAGCTGTTGCAAAAAAAGAAGGCTTTGATGATGTCGCGAGAAAATTCAAGGAGATCGCGGAGGTAGAGCAGCAGCATGAGAAGCGTTACAGAAAGCTGCTTGAAAACGTGAAGTCAGGTACGGTATTCAAAAAAGATACTAAGACAAAATGGCGTTGCCGCAATTGCGGCTATGTACATGAAGGCCCGACCGCACCTACAAAGTGCCCCGCTTGCGACCACCCTCAGGCGTATTACGAGGTAATGGCAGAAAACTACTAGTATCCCCCTATATTAAAAAGAAAAGCCTCTACTTTATAGTAGGGGCTTTTTTATTGCTTTAAAGAGAAAATTGGATGTTGTATGAATTTTCTGGGTGAAATTGACGATATATATATAGAGGGGAGTGTGAGATCTTGGCAAGAGCAATAACTGCATTTATTCCGGCAACTGTACAATTGAGAACGTTTTTCAATATATGCAAACAGTTCGGAGCAACTCAGGAAAAGGGGATTAAAGCGCCAGCCAGCGGACTTGCACGAAATAAGGGCTTTTCTGACGTCACATTTAAAGGGGATAATCTTTTTGCCGAAACCCTGGGATATTCAACATTAGAGAGAGATCTGCGTTTCACTGCGCAGCAAGGCTTAATGGAATATGAATTCAGGCTACATTTCAGCTGGGCAAGTCATAATACGCTCCACCTCACGGCCGAGATATATAAGAGGGCGCTGACTAAGGGGATAATGCAGTATCTGGGATTCGACATCATGAGCAATTTGATGCAAACTTTCGCGTTCAAGACAAAATTAGCAAAGAAAAAGGGCCTGCATATTGTCGGCAGCTCTGACAAGGGAAAGTTGTTCCCGAGTTACGCGCCGCTGAAAACCGGTTTGATGCAATTTCTGGGCCAGGTCGGCCGCGGCTATGGCCAGCCGGATAAAATGCCTCCCAAACCAATCGATCCTTCATCCATCAATGACGGAAAATGCTTGAGGGTCGACAGTGATCCGCAGGCCGCACTTTTCAGGAAAATTCAGGAAGAACATGATGCGAAGAGCCCTTACAAGGACAGGGAGCAGTTGGCGAATATGATCATTAGCTGCTTTTGGGGGAACCACAGCGGAAGTGATGGAAGCGAGAAAAAGGGGAACTATTTCCACGAAAGATCTGCGGAAAAAATATTCGATAAACTTGCCGAGGAGCAACCGGAGTTCCTGAGTATGGTAAGAAGATTCAATTCGATGCTCGTTCGGGGATTGAATTAGACCTCAAAGGAATGCTGCCCCGGGAGAGCCCGCCTACGCTCTTCGAGCTTTGGCGGACAGGGACTCGAAATAAAATTGCCCGGGAGAGGACTCGAACCTCCATGCCCTTGCGAGCATACGCACCTGAAGCGTACGTGTCTGCCAATTCCACCACCCGGGCACGATCAGCCGATTATAACATTGCCGCTGGTCGGAGTCGAACCGACATGAGGGGTTACCTCACGCGATTTTGAGTCGCGCGCGTCTGCCAATTCCGCCACAGCGGCAAGCTAAAGGCTCAATTCCTCAAAGATCCCAAGCGACCTGAACTTATTGTAACGGCTTTCGACAAGTTCCTGCTTCGAAAGCTTTTGCAGTTCGTCAAGATTCCTTATCAGTGCGGTCTTGATGTTCTTCGCGGTCAGCTCGGTGTTGGTGTGAGCGCCGCCGGCTGGCTCCCTGATGATCTCATCTATTACCTTCAGCTCCAGCAGGTCCTTTGCGGTTATCCTGAGCTCCTCGGCGGCCAGAGGCGCCTTGGAGGCGTCCCTGAAGAGTATGGAAGCGCAACCCTCCGGGGATATCACCGAATAGATCGAGAACTCCATCATAAGCACCTTGTTGCCAACTCCTATGCCCAGAGCGCCGCCGCTCCCGCCTTCTCCCGTTATCACGATTATTATCGGTACTTCCAGGGCGGACATCTCGCGAAGGTTCCTTGCTATGGCTTCCGCTACGGACCTTTCTTCACCCTCTATCCCTGGATAAGCGCCCGGGACGTCAATAAATGAGATGATCGGCTTGTTGAATCGTTCGGCCATTTTCATCAGCCTCAGGGCTTTCCTGTATCCTTCGGGGTTCGCCATACCCCAGCGCCTGTAGACGTTCTCCTTTGTGTTGTTGCCCTTCTGCTGGCCTACCAGAACAACAGAACGATCCTCCAGCTTTGCTACTCCGGCGATCATCGCGGGGTCATCGGCAAAGCATCTGTCCCCGTGGAGCTCATAAAAATCGGTGAAAATGTGCCTAACAAGGTCGAGGGTGGTGGGCCGCTGAACATGGCGTGCGATCTGCACTATCTGGATCGGGGTGAGCTTTGAGTAGATGTCGTGCCTCTGGTGATCTATTCGCTCCTCAAGGGCCTTTATCTCCTCAGAGAGGTCTATCTTGTCGTGCCTGGATATCTTCTTAAGCTCATCCACTTTCTTGAAAAGCGCGATCAGCGGCTTTTCGAAATCAAGCAGGCCCTTTGGCATGTCGCTCATTATTTTTTCTCCATGAAGAACCTGATAAGACGGGAGAGCACGAACTTCATGTCCTTTCTTTCTATTATCATGTCCATGAATCCGTGTTCCAGAACGAACTCAGCTCTCTGGAAACCCGCGGGAAGTTTTTGTTTGATAGTCTGTTCGATGACCCGGGGGCCCGCGAAACCCACCAGCGCGCCTGGTTCGGATACTATTATGTCGCCGAGCGTGGCATAGGATGCCGAAACGCCCGCCATAGTGGGATCGGTGCATACCGAAATAAAGGGAAGCTTTGCGCTCCTGAGCTTGGAAAGCGCGGCGGATGTCTTTGCCATCTGCATAAGGCTCATGATGGCTTCCTGCATCCTGGCGCCGCCGGAGGCGTTGAATATAATGACCGGCACCCTGTTCTCGATGGAGCGCTCTATAAGACGCGTTACCTTTTCGCCAACGACCGAGCCCAGGCTCCCGCCTATGAAATTAAAGTCCATTATACCGATACCGGCCTTTTCTCCGTGGATAAGGCATTCTCCGGTAACGATAGCTTCATTGAGCCCGGTCTTTTTCTTGGCATCCTCAAGCCTTTTGGAGTAGGGCATCGTGTCGGAGAATTTGAGGAAATCCTTGGAAACGACAAGCTTGTCGTATTCACTGAACGAGCCTTCGTCGATAGTGATGGCAAGCCTCTCGTTGCAGTTGAGCCGGAAGTGATGACCGCATTTCGTGCAGACCTTAAGGTTCGCCTCAAGGTCCTTTACATAAATGGTGGCCTTGCATTTTGGGCATTTTACCCAGAGATCTCTGGGTATATCGAGCTTTTCCGCTTTGGCGGCGGCTTCTTTTTCTTCTTTTTTCTTTTTGAACCAGTCCTGTATTGATTTCATAAAAAACGTGTGATATTATACCCCACAATTGTCCGCATATAAAGGAGAGTTTAATGGCAAACATCAAGGCAGCGATAAAATACATAAGAAAATCAAGGAAAAACAGGGCGAGGAACCTTGCGGTAAAAGGCAACATCAAGAAACTTCTTAAGAGCGCGAAAAGATCTATCGATTCAAAGGGCAAGGAAGCCGCAGAAGCCGTTAAAAAGGCCATAAGCGCGATAGATAAAGCCGTTGAGAACGGGATAATGCACAAGAACACGGCGGCGAGGAAAAAATCAAGGCTTGTAAAAAAGTTAAATGCCATCATCAAAAAATGAAAACATCAGACTCCGGGCATACGCAAAAATAAACCTCTCATTAAAAGTAATTTCAAAAAGGCCTGATGGGTATCATGATATCGACTCCATTATGCAGTCGGTCTCTCTTCATGACGAGATCGAGATCAAGACTGCTCCACAAGGTATAAGAGTACGATGCATCCCCGATATAGCCCCAAATATCGCTGAAAAGGCGGCAAAAACCGTGTTAGAGGGCTTAAAACAGGCAAAGGGCATTGACATCAATATTATCAAAAGGATACCGCTCGCTGCGGGTCTTGCGGGAGGTTCTGCAGACGCAGCTGCGGTTATCACCGGGATAGATCGAATGTATGGGCTGAACCTGCACAGGGCCAGGCTTATGGAATTAGGCGCAAAAGTGGGTGCAGACGTTCCCTTCTGTCTTACGGGGGGCACGTGCAGAGTTACGGGGATAGGGGATAAAGTTGAAAAAGTGAACCCGAAAAGCGGCGGAGTTTTCATCCTTGTATTCCCAAAGATCGAAGTATCCACAAAAGAAGTTTATGATGCATATGACAAGTTCGGTCCGGGGAACAGCGGGAACGATCTGGAGAGCGCGGCGATCAGCGTTGCTCCTGAAATCAAAAAAATAAAGGGTCGTCTCGTTAAGTCCACGGGGGGTGATTGGAGGATGTCCGGCTCAGGCCCGACCCTTTTCCTTGAACTATCCGACCTCTCCGAAGCGGAGGACCATATAGGAAAGATCGCGGAACTGGATCTGGCACATCAGTTGGTCAGGAGAATGGATAAAGGCGTGGAAGTCATCAATTAGATGGTCGGCCGCACCCTTTAAGAACTTGACTTTCCCTTTCCAATTCCATAATATCATACAGTTCATACGCATCATACATCCTGATCGGACGAAAGGAGAATATCATGAATAAAGCCCCGGTCATTTTCCTGGCCCTCTTCTTAATGGCCCCCATCTCATTTGCTGAAGAACTTAACCTAAAGAACGCTCTTGATATTGCCATGGAAAAGAGCCCTGCTATAGTGTCGGCCAGAGAAGGGGTGACCGCGGCGGATGGAAAGCTGGGGCAGGCATTCGGCGCAATGCTGCCGAACGTGTCATTCTCAGGACAGACCGGCAGTTCTTATATCCAGCCATACAAAGCGTTCGGGCTCATTGAGGTGAATTCCCGGGAAGAAACCGCGGCAGTCACGAATTATTCCCTTACACTTACCCAGCCGCTCTTTAATGGCGCACTCCTCCCGGGACTGCAGCTGGCAGAAGCGGGTTATAAAATAGCAAAAGAGAATTATAAAAAAGCCCAGTATGACCTTGTATATAACGTCGTAAGCACTTACTACGGCGTCCTGAAAGCATCAAAAATGAATACCCTGGCCCAGGATACACTGGACATGTCACGCTCCCACTTAAAACAGGTAAAAGCAATGCTCGATGCAGGCACCGCGACCAGGGCCGATGTGCTCCGCGTGGAAGTGCAGGTCGCAAATAACGAGGTGGGTTTAATGAAAGCTGATAACGGCCTGATACTTGCCAAGGACGCTTTCAATAACATACTTGGGCGCGACCTTGAAACAGAGGTCGCTTTGAGCGATAAGGAGATCGCGTCCGAGATAGTGACGCCAAAGTCCGGCAAGGATTGCCTTGTAATGGCATTCGAAAATAAACCAGACTGGAAGATCTATAAACTGAATAAACAGATGACAGCCAATTCAAAGGACATCGCCTGGAGCGGATACCTGCCCAGTTTTGCCCTGATAGGCGAATCCAAAGCCAATAGGACCGATTACCCGGAATCCGATGAGCTTGATGCCGACATTTATGACAATACGGTGATGGCAAGCGCCCAGTGGACGCTCTTTGACGGAATGGCGAGAGAGAGCAGGATAAAGGAAGCAAATGCCAATCTTGCCGCCCTGGAAGCCAACGAAGAATCCATCAGGAACGGCATTATCCTGGAAGTTAAGGACGCATGCCTCAACCTGGAAAGCTCAGTTAAGATGATAAAAAGCGCGAAGAAAGCGGTGGACCTGGCAAGAGAGAACTACAGGATATCCAGGGAGCGCTATCGAACAGGTGCCGGATCTAACCTGGAGATGATAGACGCCGAAACGGCATATACCGAGGCGCAGACAAACCTCTACCAGGCGCAGTTCGATTATCAGGTGGCAAAAGCAAAAGTGAACCAGGCGATAGGCAGCGATGTCTATCCGTTCGCGGCTAAGGAGGCAGGGAAATGATCAAGCAGTTAAAAGAGTTCGATTCGCATCTATATGATGTCGTAACGGTGGGAGAGCGCGGCCAGGTGGTAGTGCCGTCGCGCGCAAGGAAAGAACTCGACATAAAGCCCGGCGACAAGCTTATCGCGATAAAAGGGCATCACGGAAGCACGCTGGTGCTGGTCAACATGAAAGAGGCCAGCCAGACCTTCGACAAGATGGCGAAAATGTTCGGCGAATTCGCCGCAAAGTACTCGAAAGAAGGTAAATAACCATGGCTAACATCATTGAAAGGATAAAAGGGACGAGCAGAAAAACCCTATTAATCAGGATAGTGCTGCTGATAATACTGGGAACAGGCATCTATTACGCCGCGCAATACGGCATCGCTTACCTGAACCGCGACAAGTTATTCGCGTCGGGCACCATCGAGGCCACCGAGATCGAAGTGGCGTCCAAGGTCCAGGGGAGGGTGGAATCATTCTCCGTGGATGAAGGCGATGTCGTTAAAAAGGGCGATATTATCGCATCGCTTGAATCAAGCGAACTCTCAGCAAGCCTTGACCAGGCAAAAGCCATCGAACTTACTGCCAAGGTAAAGCTTGATAACAGCAAGAAGAACTATGACAGGGCGACTAAACTGAAGAAGAAAAGAATGATAAGCGACCAGGAATTTGACACTATGAAGAGCGCGTATGACGGCGCCAATTCGGATTACAGCCGCGCAGTCGCCGCAAGAAGGCTTGCGGAAATAGCATTGAACGAAGCGACGATAAGAGCGCCGATATCAGGCACTATTTTGACCAAAGTGGCCGACACCGGAGACCTGATGGCTCCCTTTGCCACAGTTGTGACAATGGCGGACCTCTCCGTGCTTGACCTTATGCTCTATGTCCCCGAAACAAAGTTCGGGCGCGTGATGCTGAAGGATTACGTGTATATAAATGTGGATTCCTACCCGGGAGAAACGTTCACCGGAAGGGTATCAAACATATCCAACAAGGCGGAATTCACGCCGAAGAACATCCAGACAAAGGAAGAACGCACAACGCAGGTGTTCGGGATAAAAGTGAAGATCCCCAATGCTGATGACAAGCTCAAGCCCGGGATGCCGGCTGATGCGGTTATATATTTGAACTCAAGATAATCAATAGTGGTAGAAACTGTCCTAACTGCAAATAACCTCACGAAAAAGTTCAAGGGCGTCACGGCGGTGAACTCCCTTAACCTTACTATAAATAAAGGCGAGATATTCGGGCTCCTTGGCCCCGACGGCGCGGGCAAATCCACCATAATGAGGATGCTTTCAACCGCCATGCTGCCGACTTCAGGTCAAGCACTGGTCCTCGGGATGGATGTGGCAAAGGACGAAGAAAAAATAAGGCGCAGGATCGGCTACATGCCGCAGAAGTTCAGCTTATACGGCGACCTCACCGTTGATGAGAATATTGATTTCTTCGCGGACCTGTATGAAGTCCCGGCAAATGAAAGGGAAACTGTCAAGAAACAGGCACTAGATTTTACAAAACTTGAACCATTCATGAACAGGCCGGCGTCAAAGCTCTCGGGAGGAATGCAGAAGAAGCTGGCTTTAGCCACATGCCTCATTCACACGCCGGAGATACTTTTTCTTGATGAGCCTACGCTGGGAGTTGACCCGTTATCAAGAAGGGAGTTCTGGCGGCTGTTATATCGATTAACAAATACGACGATTATCGTGACCACTCCTTATATGGATGAGGCCGAGCGCTGTAACCGCGTGGCAATGATGAGGGAGGGCAATCTCCTGATATGCGACACTCCCGCGGAGATAAAGAAGAGGACGAATGAGAAGACCCTTGAAGGCGCCTTCATTAACCTTATCGAATGCGCAAAGACTCCAGGGTGCGCAAGATGAACAATAACGGGTATTCGATAGAAGTTAATGATCTCACGAAAAAGTTCGGGGATTTTACGGCCGTCGACAAGATCAACTTCCAAATAAGAAAGGGCGAGATTTTCGGTTTCCTCGGGCCGAACGGCTCAGGAAAGACGACCACCATAAGGATGCTAATCGGCTTGATGGACCCTACTTCAGGCTCGGCAAAGGTGGCAGGGTATGACACCTGCTGTGACACTGAAAAGCTGAAAAAAGTGATCGGCTACATGTCGCAGAAATTCTCGCTATATGATGATCTCTCAGTGTCAGAGAATATCGACTTCTTTGCAGGGGTGTACCAGACCAACAGGGCCACAAGGCAGCAGAGAAAAGAAGAAGTCATCAAGATATCTGAACTTTTCGGCCAAGAGAACACATTGACCGGCGAGCTAGCCTCATCCATGAAGCAGCATCTTGCTCTCGGCTGCGCCATGATAAATGACCCGCAGATAATATTCCTTGATGAACCAACGGCCGGAGTGGACCCTGTCGCGCGAAGAAAGTTCTGGCATACCATTAAGATGCTTTCTGACAAAGGCGTGACAGTGCTCGTCACCACCCATTACATGGACGAGGCGGAGAACTGCGACCGCGTCGCCTTGATCAGCGACGGGATCATAATAGCCTGCGATACGCCGGAAAACCTGAAGAAAGACAGGATGAAAGGCATATTGCTGGAGATAGAATGCAGCAACCCGATGAGGGCGCTTGAGATATTAAGGCTTGACCCGTCGCTCCACGAGGTCTCGCTGTACGGCGTGTTCCTCCATGTTGTTGTTGAGAACCTTGCCGCTTCCGACACGATAAAGTACAGATTGGCCGATAATAATATCAGTATAAAAAGGATCGAGAAGATCATGCCTGCGCTCGAAGACGTATTTGTTTCGCTGGTCGAGGAGCAGCAGAAGAAGAAATGATAAGGCACATAC
>Ga0315295_10005277_pt1 | contig 11026 bp, 11 predicted proteins | sample YL17G14_0_MG_FD_204453 | JGI IMG/M metagenome (GOLD analysis project Ga0315295, IMG submission 204453) | Sediment microbial communities from Yellowstone Lake, YNP, Wyoming, USA - YL17G14_0 | ecosystem: Environmental > Aquatic > Freshwater > Lake > Sediment | place: USA: Wyoming | collected...
CAGGTGGCAGAGTGATACTGGGTTCTGCGAATCTGACTTGGCCCGGTATGACAAGTAACATTGAGGTTATTTGCGAACTTACTGAAGGCGAAGCAACAGCTTTTTCGTCTGTCCTATCCGTCATAAGAGGTAGGTTAACACCTGTGGCAGCAGAAGTCTTTTCTGCTTATGTTGACGTTGCAGGTGATGCGATTTCCAAATCCTTTGACGGCCCTGTGGAGGAAGACGAGGAAATGAATGCTGCAATTGACCTTGCGGAGGAAACGCTCAGGGATTCCCTGACATATGATGTAGCTCCCAGGGTGCGTGGACTCCGGTTCTTTGAAGTCGAGCAGTTTCTCAACCACTGCCGGCAGGAGGACACAGAAGTAAGCCGTGAGATTCTTGCACGGTATAATGGGAAACATAATCTTCAGGGACACGTTAAGCACTGTTTTTACGGCTCTGTCCGTTTCTTGACCGAGTTTCAGGAATTTGTTGGCGAGATAGCTGCAACTTCGGGAGAGTCCCTGTACGACTTTGCCAGCGCCACTGTTCGCATGAAGTGGAGGGATTTCCTGCGCGAACACGCCAATGAGATCGACAAAGAGCGTGGTTTCAGTTTCCGGACTCTGAGAGTCTACCTCCCCCCCGACCTTCGGCGGGATATGTACCGGTGGTGGGGGCGGAAGTAGTACTCTCAAACGTGTGTTGCCAGCAGTTGCGAGAATGCTGCGGACTTAGAGAAAAACGAATGGGCAAGACCGAGATCATTGATGAAATCGTATTGGGTGATTGCATAGACCTTCTCCACAGAATCCCGATTGATTCAGTTCAGACAATTCACACAAGTCCACCCTATAACATAGAAAGGGATTATGAAGGATATGCGGACAATCTGGATGAGAGGGAGTATCTCAACTTCATTGCTGAGGTTCTCTCCGGGTGCATGAGGGTTCTGGTTCCAGGGGGCGCTCTATTCTGGCAGACGGGATATACGTCGGAGGGGGATGAGTACATAGTGCCGTTAGACCATCTCACATTCGACTTGTTCAGGGAGTTGGGTTTTCGTTTGAAGGACCGCATTATCTGGCGATACTGGGGAGGCACAGCGTTTAAGTCAAAGTTCACGAACAAACACGAGACAATTCTCTGGTGGGTGAAACCAGCCGGGGGGATGAATAAACAACGCTTTGATGTCTTCCCCGTGCGTGAGGCGACCAAGTTCCACGATTCTCGGAACAACCTCTTTGGCCGTAACCCAGGTAACGTGTGGGAAGTGGACCGGGTAGCATTTGGAAGCAGTGATCAGACATCACATATTGCGGTATTCCCGGAAGAGATATCCGACAGAATCATCCTGGCGACGACTTATGAAGATGACGTGGTGTTTGATCCTTTTTCTGGGAGCGGGACGGTCTGTAAGGTCGCAAAAGCGCGCGGACGACATTTTCTGGGTTTTGAGATAAGTCCCGTGTATTTTCATGAATCGGTTTATCGCCTTTCCCAGCAAGCCAAAGGTGAGCTTCTCGCTGTCCTGTCACAGATTCTGAAGGAACACGTCTTAGATGCCGGGGAGACTTTGAGACTTAGCACGATCGCCGAGAAGGCCACAAATGTTCTATCTCCTTTATCTCTGAAACCTTATGAGAAGATATTCTCAAAGGCGTATTTTGATGCCTTGTGTACTGGGCGCGAGGACGTGGTGAAGAAATCGGACAAGGTGGCTCTCTGGAGAGATCTCGAAGAGTTGCTGCCGCCTGCTGGATCCCGAAGAAGGGGAAAGGACCCTGTCGGCTTGCTCTCGGTTATTGATCGCGCGTATTTACAGGCGTACAAACTGCACGGGGTGTATAGCAGCGCGATGCGTTTTTATCGTGCCGCGTTCTGGCTATCATCACTCCGCAGTGTACTGAACTCGAATGTCAACCAAGGATGGACGCGTCTTCTGAGGTCTCTTTCGAAGAGTGAGACTGCAACGTACTGTCTTGAGGACGATAAGGTGACTTTTGTTACAGGGGGAAACGATGTCACGCATCCCAGGCATGGTCCGGTTCCGACAGACAGTCTTCAAGGAGAGACCGCCGCGCCCACACTTTTTTAGCACGGCGAATCGGCGTCGACGATTTTTTTCGTGGGTAATCTAAAATCGGCGGGCGTATGAGCGAGTGCAGACTGGAAACGGTGGTATTGGGCCTTGACGAGGGCGGGCAGCTTTTTCTGCGGGCGGCGTCGCAAATTGAGGATTTTCGGATTCGGGCGGTTGCGGACAAGGATGCGAATCTTGCGGAGCGATTTGCGGGGGAATACAAATGCTCGGCTTACGACGACTACCGACAGTTGATAACGGCGATGGATACGCGTTTAGGGGATGATGAGGAGCGGTGCCTTTTGGTTGCGGAGAATATGCATAGCTGCGAAGAGTACGTGCGGATGGCGATAAAGAAGGGCTTCAACGTGCTGAAGCTTGCGCCGGCGGGGCGGAATTTCGAAGAGGCGGCTGAATTGGTGCGGCTTGCGGAGGAAGGGGATGTTGCCTTTGCGGTTGCCAATCCAAAGCGCTTTGCGGGAAGCTTTATGGCGTTGCATAAGCACATTGAAGAGGGGCGGATTGAGGATGTGTTCCTGATAGCGGGATTCTGCAGCTTCGCGGGGCAGAGCCGGCCCCGGTGGCAGAGCGATCCGAAGCTGGCGGGCGGCGGCGTGCTGCTGCATAACGGCTATGGAATGATCGACCAGATGACCTGGAATTTTTCCATTCCAGACCAGGTATATTCGTTGAATACAAACGAGGCGGTTGACAAGCAGCAACGGCTCAGCCTGACTGAGGACACGATGGTTTTGGCGATGAAGTTCTCGGACCGGCTTGTTGGGAACTTAGTGGCGTCGGGGCGAAGCAGTGTCTGGCCGAGGCAGGAGTTTTTGAAGGTGTGCGGGAAGGACAAGATATTGGTGGTCAACGATACGCGGCTGACCGTGCGGGACGGCCAGGGGGAAATCAGCGAGGAATTCGCATACGAAAACGAGCCTGTTGATTGTATGAGGGAGGCGCTGAGGGACTTTGCCGGGGGCGTGCTGCGGCCGGAGGAAAAAAAGATGGCCAGCAGCGGGCGAGAGAATCTCAAGAATATGGCGGTTATCGAATCGGCGTATCTGTCGGCTCGTACGGGGACGCCCGAAGAGCCGGGGAAGATTCTGCAGATGGGGCAGTTTGAGGCGAGGGACGTTTGAGGGGATCTGAATTTGGGGTGAATGGGTATTTGACAGGCCACAGGCGGGATGTTAATGTAAAGGCGGTAATCGTTTGGCAGACTGTAGTTATTTAGATTTGGAGATTATGCTATGGAAGAGAGCCGAAAGAAACCAATAATGATCGCTGTCATCGTAGTGTGCCTCGGTGCTGCTGCTTTTATCACTTTCAGGGGGCGTGGCGGCGGGGACGCCCTTAACGATATTCCGGATGATGCGATGGTGTGGGTCAAGTGCAATAACCCATCGTGCAACGCTGAGTACGAAATGAACGAGAAGGAGTACTACAAGCAGATGAGAGAGCAGCCGTTCGATCCGGATGCGCCGTCGGCGCCGCCGTTGACTTGCGAGAAGTGCGGCAAGCCAAGTCTTTACATGGCGATCAAATGCGCGAATCCGGCGTGCGGGATTGTGTTTTTCAAGGGAGCAGTGTCCAATGACTTTGCGGACAGGTGCCCGAAGTGCAGGATAAGCAAGATGGAGGAAGAGCGAAAGCAGAGGCCGCAAGGCGGCGGAGGCTAAGAGGCAGACTGCGAAGGTTTGCAGTGACGAATCGCGACCGCGGCGGCTTGGGAACAGCCCCTGTGGGGGAGCTGTTATTATGTGTGAGGGAGCAGTGGGGCCGGTTCAGGCTCAATTCGACTTGTTCAGTCGGGCGAGGACGGCGGAGCGGTATTCATCTTTGCCGATTTTTGCACCGGTGAGAATGTAGTTCTTGGTCTGGATTCTCTGTTGTAGATAGGTGATACGGCTTTCGGGATTCGGATGGGTGGAGAGGAATTCGATAGGTCTTTGGTCGTTTTGTGCGGCGAGAATCTGCATAGTCTCGACCATTGCGTACGGGTTGTAGCGGGCAGCGACGAGATAGTCGAGGCCGGCCAGATCAGCTTCCTGCTCATCTTTTCTGCTGTATCGCAGGCCCAGGATTTGCTTAGAGACGTCGGCGACGGTCGAAACGCCGCCCGATGTGTTGTCGGAGGTGACGGCGGACAGCAGGATGTCGAGGCCAATCTCTTTGCTCATAGCGTTAGCGGTGTCTCTTGCGACGACGTGGATGGTCTCATGGGCGAGTATGCCGGCAAGCTGGGCCTCCGTTTGCAGGCTTTCGAGCATGCCCTTCGTGACGAAGATGAATCCGCCGGGCAGTGCGAAGGCGTTGATGGTTTTGTCCTGGACTGCTGCGAATTGGAATTGGAGGTTGGGCTTGTGGCTGATTCGGACGATGGTTTGGCCAACGCCGTTCACGTATTCCTGAATTGCGGGGTCGGGTATTCTGCCGCCCATTTGCTTTTCAATCTCGGGCGCGTATTTCTTGCCGATTTCGATGTCCTGCTCTTCGGGAATGAGCATAAGCTCGCTCTTGCCGGTGACCGGGTTGGTTGCGCAGCCCGGAAGCAGGTATAAGATGGAACTCAGCGCCAGCAGGGTGAAAAACCTGTTCATAATTGCTCCGGGCAAACTCGAAGAATTGTATTTGCAGATGTCAGGCACATTTGTATTATTATATTCTTTGCCTGTCCTATGTGGTAGTGAAAAGTATGGGCGACGAGCAATTCTGTGAACGGTGCAGCCAGAGGCACGACTGCCGGGAGATTTACGGCAAGTTGGGAAATGCGGAGGGTCCTTCGCTGGCGCTGAGGGTAGTAGTTGCTTTTTTGATGCCGATATTGGTGTTCATAGTGTCTTTGTGGGGGTTTGAGAGGGGTCTGGGCGGGATTACAGAGCGGGCGGGGCTGCGAACGGCGGCGAGTCTGTCGGGGGCAGTCATTGTGACGCTGGCGTGGATATTGACGGTAAGGGTAATAGGCAGGCGGCTTGCCAAGAAAAGGTGACCAGGGCGATTTTGGCAATGGACATTGGAATCATAGGCAGACATTCTTTTCGCGGAGGGGTGCATCTGCCGGAGAAAAAGGACCTGACCCGCGATAGCGAGATTCAGGCAGGTCCTGCGGTTAAGGAAGTTGCGGTGATGCTGAGCCAGCACATAGGGGCCGCTTGTCGGCCGCTGGTGCGCAAAGGGAATATGGCCCAGGCGGGGCAGAAGATAGGCGACAGCGACGCGTATGTTTCGGCGCCGGTGCATTCTCCCATTACCGGGCAGGTGAAGGAGGTCGGATTGCGGTCTCATGCGGTTTTGGGGCGGAGCACCGCGATAATCATAGAGGCATATCCGCACGATACGACGAGGCGGTCATATTCCGAGCTGAAGGAGGAGATCGATGAGAGGAAGTACTCGGCGGAGCAGATATGCGAGGCGGTGCGTCAGGCGGGTATTGTGGGTATGGGTGGGGCGGGTTTTCCGACGCGGGTAAAGATAGAGCCGAATCCTCAGATGCCGAAAGAGATACTGATTATCAACGGGTGCGAGTGCGAGCCGTATATTACGTGCGACTATCGGCTGATGCTTGAAAGAGCGAATCTGATTATCGCCGGGGCGAAGCTTGCACGGAGGGCGTCCGGGTGCTCACGGGTGTTTATTGCGATAGAAGACAATAAGCCGGCTGCGATAGAGGCTATGGGGGCGGCGCTGCTGGGGCCGTCGGGTGAGGGCGGCATTGAATTGGCCGTTGTCAAGACGAAGTATCCTCAGGGCGGCGAGAGGCAACTGATAAACGCGGTTTTGAAAAGGCAGGTTCCGACGGGGGGGATTCCTCCGATGATCGGGGTGTTGGTGGTGAACGTGGCGACGGCGGCGGCGATTGCGGAGGCGGTCTTGTTTGACCGGCCTTTAACGCATCGTGTGGTGACGGTGAGCGGGGAGGCGATTGCCAGGCCGGGCAATTACTACGTTGCGGTGGGGACGTCGGTTAGGGAATTGATAGAGTTCTGCGGTGGAGTGACGCAGAGGTCGGCGAAGGTAGTGTTGGGCGGGCCGATGATGGGTATTGCGCTTGCGGATATGGATACGCCGATTACGAAAACGAGCGGCGCGGTGACCGTGCTGACGAAAGAGCAAATCGGCACGGCGAAGTTCACAAGGCGTCAAACGCCGTGTATTCACTGCGGGCGGTGCCTGGAAGTGTGTCCGGAGAACCTGAACCCGACGAAGATAGCGCATGCGGTGAAATGCAATCTGTTGGATGCAGCGGAAAAGGAGTATTTCATAAATGCGTGTACTGAGTGCGGGTGCTGCAGCTACGTGTGCCCGGCGAATATAGAGGTTACGGGCTACATAAAGACGGGGAAGATATTTCTGGCAAGGCAAAAGAAGCAGATGCCACAGTGAGAGCAGATGAGCAAATCAGAATGTGCACCGTGCTATGCGAAATACGAACCACGATATGTTGGATGATGGAAGTGATAGATGCTTAGTGACCTGAGGATCTCTTGTTCGCCGCACATTAGCGGGCGTCTTTCGACCCGCAGTGTGATGATAGACGTCATAATCGGGCTAATTCCGGCGATGGCGGCGGCGGGGTATTATTTTCGCGTGCACGCGCCGATTCTTATTTCCACGTGCGTTATTGCGTGCGTTGGGACGGAGTGGCTATGCAATCTGATCCGGCGCAAGCCCAATTCGCTGGACGATTTCAGCGCGGTTGTTACGGGCATTATTCTCGCGTTGTCGCTGCCGCCGAAACTGCCGATTTGGACTGCGGTTATCGGGAGCGTTTTTGCGATAGGGATCGGCAAGATGGTCTTCGGGGGATTAGGCTCGAACATATTCAACCCGGCGATGGTAGGCAGGACGTTTCTCTCGGTCTCTTTTGGGATGTTGATGACGAGCTGGACGGCGCCCGCCACGCTTGATGCGAAGATGTCGAAGATAGCTCCTGAGAACGCGGCCGATACGAGGACACAGGCGACGCCGCTGGCGTGGAGCAAGATGGCTATAAAGAACAGGTTGGGAGCGGGCACGTACAACGAACACAACTTCGCAGGGACGATTACCGGGGAGGTCGGCGGGTGTTTGGGCGAAACAAGTGCGATTGCCCTGGTGATTGGGGGGATTTATCTGCTGATAAGGAGGACGATAAGATTCCACATTCCTTTGGCCGTGCTGCTTTGCGCTTTTGTGTTTGCGGGGATTGCCTATCTGTCCGATTCATACGCGTATATGCAGCCGTTGTATCATTTGACGAGCGGCGGGCTGCTATTGTGCGCGCTGTTTATAGCGACGGATCCGGTGACGGCGCCTTTGACGCGACGAGGGATGTGGATTTTTGGCGCAGGTGTGGGCGGGCTGACGATGTTGATACGTATTGTGGGGGAGTATCCTGAGGGCGTGATGTTCTCGGTTCTTTTAATGAACGCGGTGACTCCTTTGATTGACAGGTGGTGCAAGCTGATTCCTGCGGGCGGCAGGCCGAGAGCTTAGCCACAAAGACACAGAGAGATATCAAATATCAAGGTGCAAAAAGCAAAATTATGGATAAGTTGAGATATTTTGTTAGACAGAGCTGGCTGTTGATAGTCTCGTCGTTTTGTTTCGGTCTTCTGATAGCGGTGACTGATGCGGCGCTGTCGGAGAAGATAGAGCAGAACAAGGCGGACAAGCTGAACCGGCTCACGCTTTTGTTGCTGCCGGGGGCCAAGCACTTTGTGCCCGTGGATGCGCAGTTCGAGGTTGGGCTGGGGCGCGGCAGGAGCGAGAAGGTCACCGTGTATAAGGCGGTTGGGGAGACGCAGGAGTGTGTCGGCTGGAGTTTTGGGGCCGGCGGAGACGGTTTCTCGGGGAGGATTGAGCTGGTGGTCGCCGTTGACGCGGACTTTGGGAAGCTGATGGGGTTCGAGGTGCTCGTGAGCAGCGAGACGCCGGGCTTTGGCGACCGGATCAAATACGATTACTATCGAAACCAGTTCAGGGGCGCGCCGGCGGGGGAGCTAAAATCAGTTTCGACGGGCAGCGCGGATAAGATTGATTCGGAGATTGTGGCGATAACGGGGGCGACGGTGAGCAGTGAGGCGGTGGTGAACATACTGAACAGCTTTTTAGGCGGGGTGAAGAACCAGATGAGAGAAGAAGGGTTTATCGGCGATGGCAAAGGACGATGATCGACAGGTCGGCGTGTATAAGCGGGCGCTGCTGAACGGGCTGTGGAATGAGAATCCGACGTTTCGGATGCTCATAGGGATGTGCCCGCCCCTGGCAGTGACCACGGCGGTCAAGCCCGCGTTAACGATGGGCCTGAGCGTGATATTTGTGCTGGTGTGCAGCAATATCGTGGTGAGCCTGATGCGCAAGCTGCTCAAGCCGCACCTTAGGATAATAATGTTCACGTTGACGATCGCCACGTTTGTGACGATTTGCGATTTGTTTTTGCGGGCATACACGCCGGCAATGAGCGAGATACTGGGTGCGTATGTCCCTCTGATTATCGTCAACTGCATTATCATATTCCGTGCGGAGGCGTGCGCGAGCAAGTGCGGCGTGATTGTGAGCGCGCTGGATGCGATTGGAATGGGCGGGGGCTTTACGATAGCACTGTGCATTCTGGCGGGCATCCGCGAGGTCCTGGCCTCGGGGCGGTTCTGCGGCCTTGAGGTGATGCCGTCGGGATTTGTGCCGTGGCTGGCAATGCAGATGCCGGTGGGGGCTTTTGTCACTTTGGGTCTGCTGCTGGGCTTGGCGAATGTATTGACTCGAAAGAAGGGAGCCTGATATGGATCGGCTATCTGTCCTTTTGATGGGCTTTTTGTCGATGGTGCTGGTGAACAATTTTGTGTTCACCAAATTTCTGGGCACGTGCCCGTACCTTGGGGTATCGGGCAGGCTGGACAGCGCTTTGGGAATGGGGCTGGCTGTGACGTTCGTGACGGCGCTGAGCGGGACGCTGACGTGGGTGGTGGACTTCTATATTTTGACGCCGCGGGGTCTTGAGATAACGCGGTACATCTGCTACATCGTAATCATAGCCGGGGCGGTGCAGCTTGTGGAGATGTACGTGCGGAGATTTTTCCCGTCGCTGTACGATGTGTTCGGGATTTTTCTGCCGTTGATTTCGACAAACTGCGTGATTCTGGGTATATGTCTTTTCATAGACATCTGGGGGACGGACAACCTTCTTGAAGTTGTGGTGTTAAGTACGGGGGTCGGCATAGGTTTTACGCTGGCGATTTGCATAATGGCGGGGATTCGGGAGAGGCTGATTGTGTCTGATGTTCCGACGTGTTTTGCGGGCGCCCCAATTACGCTGATTACGGCGGGGCTGCTGGCTATGGCGTTTATGGGTTTTGCGGGAATGATACGGTAGCTGCGTTATGAGCCGATAGGCTGGATCTGCAGGGTAGTAATGCGGTGTGAACGATGAAGCACGAAATTCGAAATCCGAAACTCGAAACAATATCGAATTCCAAATGCTCAAATGAGCGAAACGTTGGATGGGGGCAATTGTGTGGTGGGGGTCGTGCGAGTTCTGCGGATTGTTCTCTGGGTCTGGCGGCGAGGTCTGGTTGAAACGCGATGTTGGAGTCTGAGTTTAGTTCTGTGGTCTGACAATGATTATGGCTGGTATATTCGAGTTGTGGAGCGGGGCGTGGCCGGCTGGGATTACCATGCTCGGGCTTGGGGCTGGATTCGCGGTGGTGCTGTTGATTGCGAGCGAGAAGCTGAAGGTGGAGGTTGACCCCAAACTCGAACAGGTGCACTCTGCGCTGCCGAATCTTAATTGCGGCGGGTGCGGTTTTGCGGGGTGCGGGCAGTACGCCAAGGCGGTTATGCAGAATCCTGAGCTGTTGGGCAGATGTGCGCCGGGCGGCTCGAAGACAGCGAATAAAGTGGCAGGGATACTGAATTTGCAGGCGAGTTATTCCGGGCCTGCGAAACGGCCGATTGTGCACTGCCGTTCGCACACCGGCCAGAAGACATTCTTTGCGAAATACCAGGGCATACCGACCTGCACGTCGGCGAATGCCTTAGCCAACGCGCAGGCCTGCAAGTTCGGCTGCCTCGGATTCGGGGACTGCACGAGGGCGTGCAAGTTCGATGCTCTGCACGTGATTGACGGGCTTTCGACCGTCAATTACAGCAAATGCACGGGGTGCACGGCCTGCTCGAAGGCGTGCCCTCGCGGCCTGATTGAGATGGCGCCTTTCGGCCAGGAGAATATGATGACGGTTGCGTGCAGCAGCAGGGAGAGCGGCAAGGCCACGCGGTCGATGTGCGAAGTCGGGTGTATCGGGTGCGGGCTGTGCGCCAAGCAGACGGATATGTTCAGCGTGGAGGATAATCTGGCCAGATTGGACTACGGCAAGTATGGGCTGAACGAGCAGAGCGAGACGGCGATGAATAAGTGCCCGACCGGGGTGATTGTATATCGCGGGCCGACCGCCCCGGAACCCCGGCAACCGAGTGAGAAGACTGCTGCTAATACATAGCAGCGACGGCAAAAAGGAAAACATCATCTTCTTTTGGGGATACAGAACCCATGCCCTCATTACGAAAGAAGACGTCTGCCTGGTTGAGAAGACTCTGCCAAGCAATCTCACCGATGCGCGAGCCGACCGCCCACGAATTTGTGCAGTATGCTTGAGACATCGTCAATATCAACGATAAATATCGTCTGGCCCGGATACCACAACGTGTGCCTTTTGGCAATAGCCGGTAGGGTGTGCAAAATTCATTTTGCACACGCGGAAAGTCTAACAAAAGATCCACGTCACCTGATTTCGTCGTCGATCCAGCCCAATAGTTCCTTCAGGTCGTCCATGGTAATATCGCCCATGTGTGCGATTCTGAAGGTCAGCTCTTTTAGCTTTTTGTAGCCGTTTCCAAAGGCGGTGTTGTGCTTTTTCTGTACCGCGGCGATGACTTCGCCGACGTTGATCCCCCGGGTATTCTTGATTGCCGTGAGGGTGT
>Ga0315295_10005279_pt1 | contig 11024 bp, 7 predicted proteins | sample YL17G14_0_MG_FD_204453 | JGI IMG/M metagenome (GOLD analysis project Ga0315295, IMG submission 204453) | Sediment microbial communities from Yellowstone Lake, YNP, Wyoming, USA - YL17G14_0 | ecosystem: Environmental > Aquatic > Freshwater > Lake > Sediment | place: USA: Wyoming | collected...
TGACCGCCGTGTCGTTCTTGGCCGCCCAGACATTCAGGGGCGTGTGGCTATTCTGAAGGTTCACTCTAAGGGCAAACCGCTCGGTAAGGATGTGAATCTCGAAGTGCTTGCCAAGCAGACGGCCGGATTTAGCGGGGCTGACCTGGCGAACCTGGTTAACGAAGCTGCAATCCTGGCGGCAAGACGCAATAAAAAGGTCATCGAGATGCCTGATTTTACGGAATCGATTGACCGCGTCACGATGGGACCTGAAAGAAAGAGCCACCGCATCACCGATAAAGAAAAGAGAGTCTCGGCTTACCATGAGGCGGGACACGCGCTGGTGGCACATATGCTGTCCAATATAGAGCCGGTAAGCAAAATCACAATCATCCCTCGCGGCATCGTCGGCGGCTATACCAAGATACTTGACGAGGATAAGGATTATTATTCGCGTTCATACATTAAGGATATCATTGCTATGACAATGGGCGGGCGCGCCGCGGAAGAGCTTATCTTTAGTGAGATGACGAATGGCGCCAGCAGTGATATTAAACATGCGACGGACTTCGCCCGCAGCATGGTCACGAACTGGGGCATGAGCGATAAACTCGGGCCACGGACTTTCGGCCAGAAGGAAGAGCTGGTTTTCCTCGGGCGTAATATCTCCGAGCAGCGCGACTACGGCGACAAAGTAGCAGACATTATAGATGAAGAAGTGAACAGATTTATAACTGAGGCACATGAGACGGCTCGTAAGATTCTGACTGATAATAAGGCCAAGTTAATACAAATTGCCGAGACCTTAATTGTCAGAGAGACGATAGAAGGTGAAGAGCTTGATAAGTTGCTGGCGGAGCAGGTAACCGAACCGGTCAAGAAAGAAGAGGCCGCGGTTGCCCCTAGCGATGCCAAGCAGCCGGCTAAAGACAAACTGGGTACTCAGAAATCACCGCTTTTACCGGATTTCCCGCCCAAGCAGTCGCCGGCAACGAGCTAAACGATAGAACTAAAAATTAGAATCCCGGACGGTACGATTCGCCCGGGATTTTTTTACAATGAGTTAATAACAGAAGCTATCCGAAGAAGCAATAACCCACAAAAGAATCTTAGCCGTCCCTGTCTGGCTTGTCTACAAAGCTCCAGTTAAACCTCTTCTTAAATCTTTCCAGTATGGTTATGGTTTTCAGGCCAAAAACTCCGAGAAAGATAGCGTTGCCTGCCGCATGAAAAGTGTCGAACCAGATGCTGCTGAACTGGGTTACGACAAAAGTCCTTAGAGTGAGCGGGTAGGTAAAAGAAACCCAGAACCACGTGTTCATTAGCCAGCCGTAGAGATAGCCCCAGATTACACCGAATACAATTAGCCCTACTTTCCCAGGGTTAAGTCTTCTCACGTAAGCCGCCGAAACGGCGGCCAGCCCCCAGGCCAACATCTGATACGGCGTCCACGGCCCCTGTCCGAGGAAGAAGTTGGAGATGAGCGCCGTTATCGCACCCACCATAAAGCCGGCCACCGGCCCGAAAACATAACCCGAGCAGATTATGAGGTAAGTGCAGGGTTGCACGTTGGGTATGGCGGCAAATGGTACCCTTAACACGGCTGAGATGGTTCCCAGCATGGCAACAAGGGCTACCTCTTTGGAACTGACGGCGGCAGCCTCGAACTCGAAAAAGAAAGCCGCCACCGCCAGAACGGCAAGAAAAGTGGTTATTAAGCCCCAATTCATGAAACTGCTTAGCGGCAGCTCCGGAAACGCTGGAATAACAAGAGCCCCTATGCTAATTATAAATATGAGTATGAGGCAAATGTGGCTTTTCTTCATCTCAATAGTTCCAGAAGTTCCCGAACGGTGAGAATATTACCCGGAATTCCGTTTTTCTCAAAGGACTGGACCAGACGGTTAATCTGGGGTGAAAAAAGCAGCGCTCCGGCGAGGATATCACGCCTGCTCCCGCAAGCGATAATTTCCCCCTCGCTCATCAGCACCACTTTATCCGCGTACTCCGCTACCGTTTCCACGTCATGGGTGACGAGAATAACCGTGTTTCCCTCGCCGGCATACCCTTTGAGGAATTTCATGAGTTCAATCTTAAGCTGATACTCCATGCCGCGGGTCGGCTCATCGGCAATAAGAATCTTGGGTCTTGCGGCCAGAACCGAGGCGAGCGCCACCCGCTGTTTCTCGCCGCCGCTTAAATAGCGCGGGTACAGCTTGCGGTGCCGGTCTAAACCGAATTCAGTCAGCAGTTCGTTAATCCGTTCTTTTATCTTTGCGCCGTCCAGCCCGGCGTTTTTCAGGGTAAAGCCTATTTCGTCCTCAACCGTATCGGCAAAAAGATGGTCGTCGGGATTCTGGAAAACAAAGCCGACTTTCCTGGCCAGTTCCGCCGTCGTGGTTTTCCTGGTATCAATTCCGCCCACGCTCACAGAGCCTTTGACGGGTTTTAAGAGGCCGTTAAAATGTTTTACCAGCGTCGTTTTCCCCGAGCTGTTTTTCCCCATTACGGCGATAAAGTCGCCTTCATTGATACTTAAATCCACGTTCTTGAGGGCGGCTGGACATCCGGGATAGGCATACCAGAGTTTTCTCACCTCAATTACCGGTTTACCACTATTGGTATTCTCCCCTGACGGCAGCGGCCGGGGGTTTTTCGGAAGAATTCGCGCCAGTATCTCTCTACCTTCTTTAACAGTGAGCGGCAGGCCATTTATATTGACGCCCGCATTTCTCAGTTCATGGGCCAGTTTGATGATTGGTGGAACACCGATGCCGGCAGTGGTTATCTGAGCGTAGTGATTGTCCAGAACGTCCCTCGTTTTACCATCGGCGATAATTTTGCCGCCGTCAAGCACGATGAGCCGGTCAACATAGTGAAGCACCCTGTCCAGCCGGTGCTCAATTAGTACGATTGTAATGCCGAGTTCATCATTAAGCCGCTGTACCAATGACAGCACGTCTTCGGCGCTCCTGGGGTCCAGTTCCGAGGTCGGCTCATCTAGTATCAGGATTTCAGGATGCAGGGCAAGGACGGAGGCGATGGCTATTTTCTGCTTTTCACCGCCGGATAGCTCGTACACATGCCGGTGCCTGAGATGGGAGATGCCGAGGGTATCCAGCGATTCCTCTATCCGCCGGGCAATGAGCGTTCTGGGGAAGGCAAGGTTCTCCAGCCCGAAGGCAATCTCCCTTTCCACCTCCGTCGTCACCAGCTGGTTTTCCGGGTCCTGAAATATCATGCCCACCCTGGCGGCAAGTTCTTTCGTTTCATGCTTCAGGACATCAAGCCCCTGTACTTCAATTCGGCCCGCTATTTTCCCGCCGTAGAAGTGGGGAATGAGTCCGTTAAAGCAGCGGCAGAGGCTGGACTTACCCCCGCCGGACGGGCCGGTAACCAGCACGAATTCACCGTCGCTAATGTTAAGGTTTATATTCTCCAGCGCCGGCTTTTCCGCGCCGTTATAGTAGAAAGTCAAATTCTCAACCCTAATCAAGCTCAAGCCTCTTCTTTAGCCATGCTACGGGCAGGGTGAGAAATAACAGAAAAACCAGCCAAAACAGCATAAATAACTCAGCACCGCTGAAGCTCATCTCCACCAGCGCCGGGAAATACTCATAATCCCCCATCCCCCGTAGGCGCATAAATATTCCCAGCACAACGGTAAGAAAACTCACCATCAGCATCAGGATATCAAGCTTGCTTAGTCTGAGCTCTTTATAGGAGCTTCTCTTTTCTCCTGAGCCGAACGCCCTTGATTCCATGGCTTCCGCCACCTGCACCGCCCGGTCCAGCGAGTTTGACAGCAGGGGTATTAAGACAGCCATCCGGTTTCCGGTACGCTGTATCAGGCTGCCGTATTCAAAATCCAGGCCTCTTGATTTCTGGACATCGGTGATGCGTTCCGCATCCTGAGTCAGTAGCGGGACAAACCGGGTAGCGAGCGACGTTACCAGCACCGATTTATAGGGCAACTTCATTTTTATCATTGCGAGCATCAGGTCATCCGGGTGGACGGTAAGGGTCAATACGGCAAAAGCCGAGAGTATGGCTACCAGGCGTAATGACATTCCCGCTCCGAAGAATATTGCTTCCAGGGTAATAGCCGGATTACCCAGAAGCGGAATCCGGAATGGCGGCCGCCACAAAACGTGAACACCGTTATTGTTAACCAGGGTGTTGACGACGATAATCGTTAAACAAAGATATAAAGAGAACTTCATCAGTGAAGTCCATTCTTTCCTTATCCTGCCGTAGATAACTATCGGCACGGTGGATAGAAATAGCGACAGGAGGTAAACGGGGTGGTCAAAAATCAGGGCGAGAATAAAAATAGCGCTAACCCATGCTATTTTGCAGAGGGGATTCAAATGGTGGATGGGCGTGTCTTTTTCCCGGTATCTAAAGCTTATCATCGGGGTATTCTGACGATTTCTCCGCTCACGATGACCGCGGCGTGGGAATAACGCAAGTCTGTATTTCGATTAATCAGAGCGTCTATTGCGGCTTTCACTCCGGTCTCATCCGTGCCGGAAACAAGCCAGACGACGTTCTCGCCCGCCCCGATGCCATTCGGATTCCAGGGGTTTTGCGTGGCCTGTATTAATCCAGCGCCGCTACCGTAATTATTAGCCACTGCCCCGCTGGCGTTTAAAACATTGAGATTCACGCCCTCAAAGTAGGCAAAAAGGCCCAGCTGTTTCCAGTGCCGGTTCAATTCGGAGATAGCTTCAACATCCGGGGTGCCGATGAGAATCAGATTGCTGTTCTCTTTCTCGCTCGGCGACAAAGCGCTGAACTCTTGGCTGCCGACGGCATGAGCGCCCAGCTCACCAAGCTTGCGCTCCAGGTTTTTCGCCTCTTCCCTGAATTTATCCGTATAAACAATGACGGTCGGCCTGGTTTTACCGCTGTAGCCGTGTAAAAAGGGTTCGGGGAAATGCCCGATAACCGCCGGCGTAAAGGAATGCAGGCTCCAGCTGTGAAAGTCCCACTGCTCGGTGTCGCCCGGCTGAAGAACATAGTCGGAAGCACCTACATTGGAAATGAGCCCGTTAACGTAGAAAAACCAGTCTTCCCTCGCGGTAACGCCCCCGGCGTACCGGGAGCGAATGCCGTTTATACCGCTCACAAAGCCGCCGCCGTAAGACGTTTCAACCGGCGCCGCCTGCTTTAAGGCGTCAAGCGCACTGGTATTCTCTTTAATATTCAGCGACTGTTCAAAAATCAGCTTCTCACCGAAATTCTGCGTAACGGCGATTTTTACCGCCATATCGGTTGCTGGCCGTTCCGAGGGTGACGAAGAGCAAGCCGCCAGAATGACAAGCGGAAGGGGTAATATAATTGAAGCCAGTATTTTTTGCCACTTCATGATACTTGCCGTGACCTGACTTTAATAACTCACCTTACGTAGTTTATCCTTAGTTCTTTTACAATAACCCAGGCCATCAAGGAAAATCAAAGGCTCACAGGCACGGATTCATCCTGAACGGATTCACCGTGAACGGAGGCCTGTGCCACCAGCTTCATTTTGCGTAACATCAGTTAATAATAGAAAAATCTTTTAACTATCCGGACGATAATAAGAAGTACAAGTACAATGCCGGCCGCAATACCACCCCACATAAACCAGCTGCTGGAGGTTACCTGTGATACTAGCGATGCAAAAGATTCGGGTGCCGGTGACGCCGGCAGCGAGCCTGGCTTAACCGTAAATATAACCGAAAGAGCACCCACACTTGCCGTATAAGTTCCGGGTGTATTTACCGTTCTGGTAAACGTAATGGTTTCACTGGCGCCGCCGGCCAGCGCAATTGCTCTGGTTTCGGCTTCAATATCGTTTATTTTGAGCGCTAATGCCTGGCTCACGCTGGTATCCCCGGTATTAAATAGCGAGACGGAGAAAGTCACGCTGTCCCCGACATAAACATCCGATGGAGATGCCGTCAGTGACTTAACGGTAAGCCCGGCCGGCGCTTTAACCTTGAATGTACCGGTGAGTCCCCCGATGTTTACCGTGTATGTTCCGGCTGCATCCCTGGCGATGGTAAAGGCGACGGTCTCTCTGCCGCCGGCTGAGAGCGTAACTTTCCTGGTCTCCACCAGTACGTTGTCTATCTTGAGAGGAACATCATACGTTCCGCTCATATCACCAGTGTTCGTCACCACCACACTCACGTTCACATTTCCTTTAGCGGCAACTTCGCCGGGAGACACGGATAAGCCGGAAATTGTGAAGCTGGCCTGAGGCTGGCGGGTGAGAACGGTAAAGCTGGTGAAATGGCTCACCCTGGCGTTTACCGTGCCGCTTTCGGTATCAACCGTACTTTCCAGATAAATCCACTGGCTACTCACCGAATCCCACATGGCAACCGTCAGATTGTTTGGTGAAAATCCCGGCGGCAGCTGGGAAGGGCTGTAGCTGAAGGTAAGCGTTGCCGGCGGGTCGAAAGTCGTCCCGTCCGGGCCGAAGTTATATACCAGCCCGATAACGCTGGACTGTGCCGGTGGGGACGGCGGATTTGTCATCTTGACTATGGTTATCTGTGAAAGAGACCGGCCATCACTGGTTAGACCTTTAGTGCCCTGATTGATGTTCAGGGTGCACAGGGCGTCATCGGAGCGGGCGACCGCTCTCTGCAAGAACACCCCCGTGCTGCTCACGACCCCGGTCAGGCTGGTCGTGCCCGGTGCGAGCGTGGTTGTGGCCGGCGCCGCCGGGGCGTTTCCGGTAGTGTCCGTGGTCGTTGCGGCACTCACCGTGAACGACCACGTCTGGACCGCCTCATTGTTCATTTTGTCTTTGACGGAAACCCGGGCCGTGTGTACGCCGGTGGCAACCGTCGCGGCATAGCTTACGGTCGAATTTGTGACCGAGGCGCCCGCGGTGACATCCACATTATCCAGCCAGATTTTCACCGTTGCCGGGCTCACGCCGGAGGTCGCATCGGTATAGCTCGCGCTCACCGCGATACTCGTACCGGTGATGCTGCCACCGGATGCGGGCGAAAAACTGGCGATGACCGGCGGTACGGTATCCCTGGGATACGGTTTGCCGAGCAGGGCGGGAACGGCATAGGCCGTCATCCAGACCGGATTTGTCGGCTGTGACGGCGTCCACTTAAATGACCCGTCCGCACTCTGGAGGCTCAGAAGGTGCGAAACCGCACTCACGCCGCTCTTCTGCCAGTCCTGGGCGATGGGGCTTTGCCCGACGGCATTAATCGCGCCAATTACCCAGCTATCCACCGCCGAATTTGTAGTGCCCTCGGAGATAAAGCCACCGTTAGTTTGCTGCTGCGTTTTGAGGTAAGCGACCGCCTTCGTGATGACCTGGGATGACGGCGATTCATTGGCGGCGATAAGCGCGCTGATGGTGGCGGCGGTGTTATCGGCGTCACTTGCGCCGCCGACCGCCCAACTCCACCCGCCGTCAGTATTTTGCTTGCTTACGATGAAATTCTTGACGTTCGGAATCAATTGCTGGCCTTCCCCGATTGAAGAGAGCGCCAGGATGCCCCAGACATCATCGTTGAGGAGCGTCACATCGCCAATTTGCGTGCCGTTGCAAAATCCGGTTACTTTGCTGACATAGTCGATACCGCCGAAGGTACGGGGGTTCTCGCCCGCCGCTACAATCGCCAGGAGCGACCGCTCCCAGTCGGTTGCCTTGTTCGGGTCGAGCAGAGCCGCGGAATTTCTCAGATAAGTAACAACTGAATTGCCGCCGCTTACCCAATCGTTCGGGTTCTGACCGGCGGCGGCGATGGCCATTACCGCCCAGCCGGAGGCAACGTACCCGCCGATACTGCCGTCGGGTTGCTGTGCCCCTCTCAGGTAAGTTAAGGCTTTCACTATTTGAATGTCGCCGGCATTTAAGGGATAAGGCTGGAAGGAAAGCGCCAGCTGCTTCGTCTGGCCGGGCTCATATATGGCGCTCTGGCTCGCTTTTACGCCGCTCATCCAGAAGGTTATGGTTTTACCGATTTCAGTATCCGTACCAGCGACAATAAGCCGCGGTGAGAAGGTAGTGGCGGCGCTGCCGTATTTACCGGCTTCGGTCGTGGTAAAGCTGCCCCGCTGCACCGTATCTATTTTGGCAGTAATTACCGTCCCCGCCGGCGCCGGCAGACCGTTAATGGTAACATCACCGTAGAACTCCTCGGGAAGTGTAATATCAGCCGCAACCGTAACCGGAGCAAACAGCGTAACAAAACATACTGATATGGCAAGCACGGCGGTGACAAAGCTTCTAACCCTTTTGTTCATACTCATTACCATCGGCATCCTAAGAGCTTATCGCGGCTAACTCGCCGGCGCCGGTCATATAAATCCAGTAGCCCTTCCAGCAGGTCAGGTTTCTCTTTTCACTGTGAGGGTCCTCGACCGGCGCATTATTGATGACGGATACCTCGTAGGTCTGCGCCGCCGCATCAAAGCTGATGAGGGTTGCCCACTTGGCTTCGACCGATGTTAAAGCGGAGTTGGCGGAGGCGGCGGTAAAATCCGAGAAACCAATCGCGTTCCAGCCGGCGGCGAGCTGCTTGGTTGGTGGAACCTGCCGCGGGTTGACGTCAAACACCGGGTGCAATTCGGTCGCATTAGCACTGTAAATCCAGATGCCGTCAAGGGGCGCAACGACGGTATCGTTTCCCATCGCCGCCCATCCGGTTGCGGCGTTATAAAGGAAAATGGAGTGGACGGCCGTGTTCACGCTACCGAATAGCTGCTGAGCGGTGGCATACCCTGAAGCCAGCTTCTTCGGTACTGAGATGAAGTTCCAGCCGGGCTGAAGATTAAGCGGAAGATAGATGATAACCGTCTGCCTGTTCGACCTCACGAACTGGGTATAATCCCCTTTTTCCGCATATAAAGAGTAACCGCCCGGAGAAAGGGTAATATTCTCGACCTGGCCGTCGGAATCGGTGGTGAAGATATGCGAATCGGCGTGGACGGTCGCCCCCGGCACCCGTTCCCAGGCCGTGCCGTTCAAGGTCTCCACCGTTGCCGTGAAATTTCCACCCGCTGCTAGGCTGGTGGCGTCGGTAGAAATCCGGAGCGGTGTGGCCATATAGCCGCCGTAATACCAGATGACCTCATCGTTATTGGTCAGCGTGTAATCGACCGCCGCGAATGGAGGGCTTACCCAGTTGACCAGATACAGCCAGCCGTTCATCCCGGCATTAGCATCTCCCGCCACTGCTTCCACAAAATCCAGCGGTGCGAAATAGTTGGCAACCACATAGGTAAACCCGCCCGCCTGTGCCGCCCCGGTGAGGGCCCCCAGCGCCGTGGGGTGATTTACGTTATGGACGGCGCCCAGCTTATCGGTTATCGTCGAATTCTGGAAGGTTAAATTGCCGCTCCAGATGTTTGCAGTTTGACCCTCCACTCTTACTTTAACGGTTACCGGGGATAAAGCGCTGACAGTTACATTTTGCTCAAGGTGGTTATTGGTCTCATTCGATTCAGTGACATTTCCGATGGAATCGACCGTCGCCTGGAGTGTGTAGTTTCCCGCGGCGGTGGGTATCCAGTTAAAATTAATGAAGAGCGGCCAGTAATACGGGTCGTTCTTCGCCGGAATGCTATTCCCGGTGCTGTTGGCGACAGGGACGCCGCCCGCCTCCAGCTTCACATCAAAGTTTGTGGCAGTGACATTGCCGTTGTTTTCTACTGTTACCGTTACGGTATTGGAAACACCGGCGTATAAATTGCTGACCGCAATTTGGGTCGGTTGTAAGTCCGGCTGCTCAACGGCTGCCGTTATAGGCAAGGGTAATATTAGGGAAGCGACTATCGCCAGTAAGCAGACCAGCGGCCTGATAATCTTGCCCATTGAATATTCCTCCGTTAGTAAAGTAAACTTTATTAAATACAAGTGCAGTTGATTATAGTTGCCCATATAAGCAGATGTCAATACTCAAATCGGAGGATTTCTAAAATAAAAAACCGGCAGGACGAAAATTATGACCCGCCGGTTATTGCCGAATGGAAGCTGCAATGTTGCCGGTTAAGTATCTGGACCCAGCTCCCTTCTCATGTCTTTAAGTTCGTAGTTTATACCGGCTTCATCCAGCCTTTTAATTAAATCTGATGTCATGCTGTCAACGCAGACAACGAGGAAAGACAGGCCGCTGTAAGCTGCTTCAATAGCCGCTTCGGTCACACCGTATTTGTATGTAAACCCTCTATGAGTCCGCTTCAAAGCAACAATCGCTTCGATACCTATCGCACCCACCGGCCTTTGATTATGAGTTTCACCCTTCAGTTTTTCCGTGTCAACCGTCCTGGAGCCGCCTTTTTCTATGCCCGGCACCTTGAGTATGGTCACTTTACCTGTTTCCAGCCTCACAATCCCCTCTATACCGGAAATTCCCACGTCTTCGCCGGCCTTTGCGCCAGAGAATACTATACCGTGTGCGCCGTTTGTTCTTTCGGTGGCAAACAGTATTCCTTCTTTCAGCTTGAGTCCCACCGTCTGCCCTTTTGCCAGCTCAGTATCGGCGACCGCAGCACATACGGAAATGTTGGTGATGGTCTTCTCGACAATAGCGTGATAGCTCTTTAGCTCTCTTAATTCTTTGATTATCCAGTTTACCCCTTCGCTCGTAACCCGATACCGTGAGCGCCCGTCTGAATACACGAGGCCGTCATTTATCAGGTGCCGGATGTAATCGGATACGGCCTGGGGGGTAATATTTACCATTCTGGCGATGTCCTGCTGCGGAATATTGGGTCCTCCCTGAGCTATCTCTACCAGAATCTGAAATCGCGTTGCCAGATTCTTGTTTTGCAGTATCTCAACCATAACTTCACCCCGCTTTCTGAGACGGCCTTATTATTCAGACCTTCGGCAATAGCCAATATGATGTCAGCCCTGTGAACTAATTTCGGCGGCGTAGTCGGGCTCCTCTTCCATTTAAGCAATGTTTCCCTATCTTCATTTGGTATTTCTACCTTTCGCGCTATTCTTGTCATGCTCCTATTATCGCATAATACCAATGATTTATTTAAGAGATGGGTTAGCTAGCCTTGACGCATAC
>Ga0315295_10005281_pt1 | contig 11023 bp, 7 predicted proteins | sample YL17G14_0_MG_FD_204453 | JGI IMG/M metagenome (GOLD analysis project Ga0315295, IMG submission 204453) | Sediment microbial communities from Yellowstone Lake, YNP, Wyoming, USA - YL17G14_0 | ecosystem: Environmental > Aquatic > Freshwater > Lake > Sediment | place: USA: Wyoming | collected...
CGGCCGCGGATCGAATTCGATTTCTCCTCTCTGGAAAAGCTCTGTTTACAGCCGGAGTCCGTGCTGGCGGATGTGGACGGCTTCTGGCGTGACGACCGGGCCTACTGGCTAACCGCCTGCTGGCATAAAGAGGTCGGCTATCCCGTCCCGCCGCAGGGCTGGGTCGATGTCATCAAGGGCTTTATGGGCCGGTCGGCAGGGGAGCGTCCTGCGCTCCCCGCTCTGCAGCAGGTCCAAGAGCTGAAGAAGCACAAGGATCAATTCCTCGATTACGCGCTCCCCCTGTTGACTTCATTTCTGCCTCAGGGCGCGGGCCATCTGTCCACCACCGTCTTCTTCACCACGGCCATCGTGCCCCACGGCTTTCAAAAAAATTTCAACATAGTCCTCAACATTCCCGCCTCCCGGCCGGCCAACCGGGAAAACGAAATATTCAACACGATTGTGCACGAGCTGTTCCATGTCGGCTACTACCGAAGCGAATTCCTGATGAGGGAAATTCCCTTGAACAACGCAGAGGAATACGACCTGGTGTACAGCCTGCAGAATGAGGGCCTGGCCACCTATGCCGGATACCTGGCGGCGAAAAAGTATCCGGCCGATGTCTTCCGGGATTATTCCCGAGTAGAGGCCATGGCCGAGGTGCGGAAGGCCATCGGCCAGGTGAACTCCCTCCTGGCCGGGGCGGCCGGACAGCCGGCGGAGGCGTTCCGCAAGAATCTTTTTCAGGTCGGCGTCCAGCAGCGTGCGCTTTATGTGGCCGGCGCTTTTTTGGCCAAGACGATAGACGACAAGCTGGGCAGGCGGGCGCTGGCCTCGAGCATGGCGACAGGCCCCAGAAGCTTCATCTCAGTTTACAATGCATTGGTCGATGATTCCTTGGAGCTCAGCGAATATGAGCTTCCTCGGCCGCTGACGCTCAGCCAAAGGATGCGGAAGGCGGCTGTTGAGGGGGATTATGCGAAAATGACCGACATCCTCAAGGCCATGAAAGAGCGAGCGGCCGAGACGGTCCTGCCCGCCGGACACGCGCTGCATAACACCGGGCAAATGCTTCTCCGGCGGCAAAAGCCCGAATTGGCCCAGAAAGTTTTTGAGGTCTATAAGCATTTTTTTCCCAAGCATGTCAATCCCCATGAGGGGCTGGGCGATGCTTGCCTTCAACTCGGCGACCTGGCCGGGGCCATCAAGAATTATGAGGAAGTCATCAGGCTTGCGCCCGGCCATGTCCGAGTCCTGGAAATTCTCAAAGAATTGAAAAACAAGGGAACCGTTCACTTGGGAAGGAAATAGCGCACAAGGCGCTGAGTCTGGTCGAGCTTTTATCTTTCAAGCATATAGGATAAGGGCTAGTTTCTACCCGGCCTGATGAACAGCGTGTCTGGCAACGGCACGTTTGTTTTCAATTCAATAATATTTTGATGCACGATGATTCGCTTATCATTGACCAGCGGGCCCTTGTTCAGCCTGAAACACGGCAAAAAAAGGCCCCCCATGTCCTTGTGGTCGGATAAGCGTGAGGTATGGATGAGCCCTTTTTGATCCTTAACCTCTTCGAATATCAGAAAACCGTTCTCGGAATTGAAGAAGTAATTTCTGGCAAATCCGTCGGGCCAAGTTAAGCACAGGTTGTGGGCTTTCACCCCATCGACAGCCACAACCCCGACAAGAACGGCTGCGATTCCCATGCTTTTGTAATTAAGGGGAGGGCCGCCGATGATCCCTTCAAAACCAGGGGCGCGGCGATAATTCGCCGCATAGGGGCTTGAATCAGGCATTTCCTGAGAGTTGATGACGAAGTCCGTATCCGGGTCAAGGGAAGCTGTCCAGGCTTTTTGTCCGTCAAAGGCAATCACTTGTTTCGGTTTTTGGCGGAATTCGGTCCGTGATAAATTGGGACGTTTCCAATAAAATACGGCCTCAAATTGATTGCCCGTATCCGGATAGGAATATATGGCCCTGACGACCATGGTTTCGATTTTCGCTATATCGGACCGCCCGGCCATGACCCGAGCGTATCTATGAAGCACATCTTCTGCGGTATCCATTCCTGCACAAGGCAGATAAATGCCCAGGGATAAGAAAACGCACGCTTTTTTAATGATTTTCAAGGTTCCCTCCTTCCGAACTATCGATCAATTCTTGCCGTTTCAACCTCGGCAGGTTAATTCCGCGATGGAAAAGCATATAAATTGGCATCTTCCGATTCTCTGTGGTTATTTATTCGCCGGAGGCCGTCTCCATTCCGACAGCCCGGCGAGACTCAATACCGTTCCGGTTCCGGCCAAAAGGCCAAAGGCGAAGCCCACCAGAAAACTCCAGGGGCGTCCCAGCTCGGCCAGGCCCAGCGCCGGCCCCACAATAATGCCCAGGGCGCCCAGTACGCCCAAGCAGGCACCGATGCCGAGTTTGCTTTTTTCCATAGTCAATCTTCTCCGAATATCCTATTTTTTTTCGGATAAAGGAAGCCATTGGCCTGTGGGCCAACGGTATTCTTCAATAACGGGGAAGAGGATTTCGAACGACAGGACATCCCCCATAGCGCCGTTGGACATGATGATAACGCCCCGGCCCGATTCGGGCACTCCTTCCAGCCAGCAGCAGGCGCCGGGGTCGTTGCCCCCGGGATGGAGAAAGGAGAAATTCTTGCCCTCTCCGTGGAGGATGACTCCCACGCCCTCTCCCACGGAAAAGCCCATGATGTTGACTTCCAGTTCCCGATGGAACATCAATCGGGCCATGGCCTGGGAAATGATCCGAGCAGAATGGCCCTGGTAAGCGCGCATTAATTCAATCGTCAAGAGCGCCAAATCAGAGGGAGTGGTCATCAGGCCGCCGTGGGCGACGGCCGCCGGGCTCATGCCGGGTTTGCGCGCTTTTCCTTCGGCGTCATGCGGGACAGCTTCCCTTTTTTGATCTTCGGCATTGAGAGGATATACCAGGGTGCTGGATGTCATGCCCAGCGGCTCAAATATGCTTTCCCAAGCGACCTCGGCGAACGGCTTGCCCAGGACATCTTCTACAACCTGCTGAATAACGAGATAGCCCATGTTTGAGTACTGCCATTTGGATCCCGGAACAAATTCCACCCTGGCCGGCGCATTGAGGGCCGGAGGTTCACCCTTCAATATTTGATGAAGTGTGGGACTGCTGCCCTCCGCCTCCGAAAAGCCGCCGTCTGGCCGATTGATGCCGGCTTGATGCGTCAGGAGCCGACGCAGCGTGACCCTTTGTTTGAGTGCAAATTCGCTCTCGGGTATTTTCCACGATTTCAGGTAGGAATTTACATCCTCGTCCAGGTCGAGTTGTCCCCGCTCCGCGAAGTGAAGAACGATCGCCGCCGTGAGAAGTTTTGTCGTTGAGGCGGCTTCGAACAGGCTTCCGATGGTCACGGGCGCACCGCTCTCGACGTTCAACACCCCGTAGGCTTTCGCCCATTCGATCTTGTTGTTCTCGATAACGGCGATGCTCACTCCCGGCACTTTATAGTGGGCCATCCTTTCGGAAAGCGTCAGCCGCTTCTCCGGGTGGGCATAATTCATGCTGGCCAGGTCCATTTGCACCAAACCGCTTTCGACTTTTTCCGTCCTTCGGGCAATCTCTTCCGTGAACGACTTGTCTTTCCGGCAGGTCATCGTCAGGACAACCAGAAAAACACAGGGCAACGCCGCTTTCAGGAGAAGCGCTGTCTTCTTGTTGCGGTTCAACAGCATACTACAAACCTCCTTCGATCTTTTGACTTATCTCCTTACCCTCAGCTGAACGAACAATGAGTCGGCAGACTCTGCCGCTGCTATCCCTTTCAAAAATGACCTTGGCGCGAACGGCCTTGAGAAAGAAAGTGGATTCCGATTCAGGGAAGAGCTCAAATTTCGGCTGGCCCGTTCCCTGGGCAAACAGGCGATCGCCCTCTCGAGTGACCGAAATGAAGAAGGACGGCGTTGTCTGGTATTTGCCCGTGTATTCATCATAGACACGCGGATTGATTTGACCCTCTTTGATATTTTCTTTATAAACCACGAGCTCTAAGATTTCCTGTTTCCCGGTAAGAGCGTAAAGGCCGACATCATCGATCGTGTCCTCGAAGTTGGAGAATACCACAGCGCCAATCTTATTCTCCGGATCAAAACCGATGAACGCCCGATAACCATCCTTCTCTCCCCCATGGAACACGAGGTGAAGGTCTTCCCCTTGCGCAACAAGCCATGACAAACCGACCTTCAGGGCATTTTTGGAAACCGGAAATCGGCCCTGGTGCGTTTCCTGCATAGCATCGAATAGGGCCGATGACTCGAGACCCAGGTTGACGGCCAAGAAGGTGAGCATATCCCCGGCCGAAGAACGAAGGCCGCCGGCCCCGGCCAACACAGGAGGCATGTGAATATCTTTTGCCTTTTGCCCGTCAAGGAAATACCCGACGGCGAGCCGCCCACGCAGTGCCGATTCCAGCTCTCGGTGGGTGTTATCCAAGCCCAGGGGGCGGCAGATGCGCTCCTCGACAAGCTGGTCGAAGGATTTTCCGCTTTTCAGGGAGATGATGTGTCCCAGCAATCCGAAGCCCAAGTTGGAATACTCGAATTGAGTTCCAGGTTGCGCGGATAACTCGTAATGAGATAGGAAATTGTACAAATCGTCTTGCGTAAAGTTCAGATACGCTGGAAGAGATCTATCTTCTGTTTTGGTTCGCGGCGTGCTGGGAAGGCCGGAGGTGTGCGTGGCCAGATGAAACAGGCTCATCTTATTGCCATTCCAGCAAGGCACTTTGACTTCATCGGGCAGGAATTTATCAACAGGATCGCTATATTTCATCTCGCCTCTTTTAACCATATCGGCCAGCAAGAGCGCCGTAAAAACCTTTGTCACAGAACCCAGCTCAAACAGGGTGTCCTCATTCACGGCTTCTCCGCCTTGACTTTGCTTGCCGTAGCGAATGATTTTCCGACCCTCTGTGCTTATGATTCCTACGATCAGGCCAAATTCGTGATGATGCCTTTCCACGCGTTCCCTGATCAGCTCTCGAATCTTGCTTTCCCGCTGGTCCAGCGTGGCCGCTTGAGCCAGGCTGTCCGCATAGACAGCGGCATTCACCACTGCGACTAAAACAATTAGGCAAATTGGCCTTTTCATACTGCGCCTCCTTTTTCTCGTGTAGTGACGATGCATTAACCTTGGAACGCCCGTCATGGAGCAAGCGAATATCTCCTTGACGGGCTTTGGGTCCTGAGCGTAGGCAAGGTGCGACACAAGCCAGAGGAATGTTCCGTCCAGCTCATTTTAGGTGTGGCCGGGCGACGTGGCCAGATAAAATCGACGAAAGGCCGGGGGCGTCTTTAAACGGATGGACAGGGCTTTGCTTCGAGTCGGCGGGCTGCTTTTAATAGCCGGCCCAATTCCTGATGACCTCAATGCCTTTCTGGAGCACGGGATCTTTTCCCTGGAGCAGGTCCTGTTGAGTCGGATGGACTTCCACATCGGGCGAAATCCCGATACCGACGAACTCCCGCCCGTCAGGAAACATGGACCTTAGCGATACGACCCTGAACGTTCCACCGCCGGGCAAGGGGACTACGACTTGATTCCCCGTGCTGCCGGCTGTTTTCTCCCCGACGAGCATCGCCCGTCCGGAATACTGCAGCGGCACCAAGAAATCCTCGGCGGCACTGAATGTCCCGGGGCCTATGAGGACCACCAGCGGTCCCGTAAGCCTTTTTCCTGCTCGAGGCTCGACGATAGAAGGGTCGCCTTCCTGCCATCCGGTCGGACGGCCCCATGACCGATAGGCCGGGACGTAGGACAAGCTCTTCCATTTCTCGCCCTTCAACGGCTGGTCGGTCAGGAAGCTTATGAGGCGGTCGCCGTTAGCGCTATTCCCACCCGGATTGTATCGGATATCGAGTATGATCCCTTTCAGCAAGGAGAGGTCCTGGCGGTCGAAGACTTTTTGGAATTCTTCCACCACTCTGTCCGGTCGAAAGTTTGAAATCCTGATGTAACAGATGTCCGGCCTGACCATCCTTGTTTCAATGAGCGGATCGAACATGAACCATCGCACCCAACGCCATTGAAACATCTCGCCATACTTATCCGTTGAATTCCTCGTCAGCGAAACCTCTCGAACGCGACCGTCCGGGTCTTTCACCTTGAGCGGCACCTGAGTGCCTTTTGGCCCGCTGAAAATGCCGCACAGGCCGATCGCCTCATCTGCCTGTGCTGTGCCGTAAGACCTGAATCGTTGGACGTTTTCCTGCAAATAGGTCCGCACCGGGACATGTTCGCCGACCTCCAGGACTTCCAGTCCGGGATAGATCTTCTGCTTCCTGATTTCCTCGGTTTCGCCGGTCCTGGCCACTATGAATTTATCCTCCACGACCTGGAGTTCCAGGGGCGGATGATCATACCCCGGCTTCACATAAATCCAGGGGGGGACAATCCACGTATGTCCGTCTTTGAGCAGAGCGGCGAATTCCATCAGAACATCGTAATATTTCTCCAGATTGTCGGCGGTGACGACCCGGGGGATGAATTCCTGGGCTTTTTGGTCCCAATCAATATCCGGAATGCGATCGAAATAGGGAAAATTGAATTTCGCTTCCGCCCAAATAGTCATCAACCCCAACAACTTTTGCTCAGCCGATCCCGTCCATTGATTTTGGCCGGCGGGAGGCTCTCCAGCCGGGACATCGGCTGCCTTGAGTGTCGTCGCGGCCAAAATAAACGCCAATAAAAGCGAGAAGATCGCTTTCCGCAGTTGGCTCTTCATGAAATCTCCATAATCGAATAGGGCAAAATAATCTATTACGCCAAGCTTACACTAGCTACGCAGACATGCCAAGAATAGTTCCGTTAAAGGCTTAAATTATCTTTGGCCGGTTCCAGGAGCCGCTTGTCGAAATATGATGGCCCAAGTACGATTGAACGTGTATTCTCCATTGAGAGAATAAATGCAAGGAGAATCCTCAGAAATGCGAATAAAGAGCCTTTTAATCATTCTTTTAATCCTGCCGGTAATGTCAGCCGCCCAAGACAAAAATAAAGAGCAGCCCGCTCCGTCCGCTCCGAGGATAGTCAAAGCGGCGCGGACTGTAGAGCCAATAATTCTTGATGGCCGGCTGGAAGAAAAAGCTTGGAAGGGCGAGGCCTGTGAGGGGTTCACCCAAAACGACCCCAAGGACGGAGAGCCGGCCACGGAACAGACCAAAGTCTGGGTAGCCTACGACGACAGGGCCCTTTACGTGGCGGCCTATTGCTATGACAGCCAACCCGATAAGGTCGTCGGCCGCCTGGGCCGGCGGGACTCCCAGACCGACTCAGACTGGTTCTTCGTTGCGGTGGACCCCTATTTTGACAAAAGGACCGGCTATCTCTTCGGCGTCAATCCCATCGGCTCCATCACAGATTCGACTCTGTCCAACGATGTGGAGGAGGACGATTCCTGGGACGGCATCTGGGAGGCCAAGACCGAGATCAACGGCCAGGGCTGGATCGTGGAAATACGCATCCCCTTCAATCAATTGCGCTTCCCGGCCAAGGACGAATACACCTGGGGAGTGAACCTCCGCCGCGTCATTAAGCGCAAGAACGAAACGGTCAGCTACGCCTGGGTGCCCAAGAGCGAACCGGCCTTTGTCTCGAAGTTCGCCCAGATGGAGGGCATCCGCGGCATTAGGCCCGGCCGGCATATTGAGCTCATGCCCTACGCGACGGGTCAAGCCCAGCTCCGGCCCCAAAAGCCGGGCAATCCCTTTGAGACAGGGAAGCAATTCACCGGGAACGCGGGCTTTGACCTCAAGCTCAGCTTGAAGAGCAACCTGACTCTGGACGCCACGGTCAACCCCGACTTCGGCCAGGTCGAGGTGGACCCAGCGGTCATCAACCTTTCCGCCTACGAGACTTATTATTCGGAGAAACGCCCCTTCTTCATCGAAGGGGCCTCGATCTTTGACACCTTCGGCCGTGGCGGGATTTATATGAACGCCGGCTTTAATTGGCCGAGTCCGACATTCTTCTACAGCCGGCGCATCGGCCGCGCCCCACAGGGCTATGTGACCGAAGAAGGATATGTCCGCGTTCCCGACCGCTCGACCATTTTGGGCGCGGGCAAGGTCACGGGCAAACTGGGCACCTGGAACATGGGGCTGATCAGCGCCTTGACGGCCAGCGAGTTCGCCCAAATCGACCAGGACGGTACGCGTCTTGAACAAAAGGTGGAGCCGTTCTCCTTCTACGGCGTGGTCCGCGCCCAGAAGGACATCGACAAAGGCCGGAGCGGCATCGGGTTCATGGCCACCGGCGTCCTGCGCGACAACGACGCTCCCATCCTTGACGGCATTCTTAGCCGAAAGGCCTTTAGCCTGGCCGTGGACGGCTGGCATTTCCTGGACGCCAAGCGCAACTGGGTCATGGGAGGTTGGCTGGGCGGAACCCGGATCGAGGGCTCGGCGGAAGAGATCCTCCGCCTCCAATATTCCTCCATGCACTACTATCAGCGTCCGGATACCGAGCATCTCCAGGTGAATCCCAATGCCACCTCACTCACCGGCTGGGGCGGAAAATTTTCCCTGGCCAAGCAGAACGGGAACTGGATAGGTTTGGTCTCTATCGGCGTTCTGTCTCCGGGTTTCGACCCCAACGACCTGGGGTTCCAATATAGCGCCTCGGATAACATCAACCTGGGGAGCATCGGCGGCTACCAATGGACCAAGCCCGGCAAGGTTTTCCGCTATGCCCTGGTGGCCGCCGGGTACGGCCAAAGCGCGGATTTCGGCGGCAACAAATTCTTTGAAGCAGGCGTCATCCTTTTCCAGGCACAGCTCTGGAACTTTTGGAGCATCAACATCGAAGCGGATTACTTCCCCGATGCCCTAAGCAAGACCCTCACCCGCGGCGGCCCGATGGCCCTCATCCCCACCAGCTACACGGTGAGCGGCGCTGTTTCTTCGGACAGCCGGAAATCCGTAGTCATGCAGTCCAGCGGCTACCTGAGTAACCGCCCCGCCACCGGTGTTGAACATTACGTCTACATCGGCCTGCGCTGGAAGCCCGCACCGAACATCAACCTCTCTATAGGGCCTTCGCTGACGTTTGAAAAAAACGGCCTTCAGTGGGTGACGCGGGTGAGCGACGCGACCATGGCTTCCACCTTCGGACGCCGCTATGTCTTCGGCCGTCTAGAGCAGAAGACCATCGCCACCGACATCCGGCTGGACTGGACCTTTACCCCGCGGCTTTCGCTCCAGGCCTATCTCCAACCCTTCCTGGCCGTGGGCAAGTTCGATGAATTCAAGGAGCTGGCCCGGCCTTCGACATTCGACTGGAACACCTTCGGCCGAAACGGGTCGACCATTGACTACGCCGACGGCGTCTATTTCGTTGACCCGGACGGCGACGGTCCGGCAGCCCTTCTTGCCTTCGGCAACCCGGACTTCAACTACAAGTCCCTGCGCGGCACAATCGTCCTCCGCTGGGAGTACTTGCCCGGCTCGCTGCTCTATTTCGTCTGGACCCAGAACCGGGCCGATTCTGCTCATCCCGGCGACCTGAGGCTGGGCCGGGACTTGTCCGACCTTTTGACCGCGCCCGGCGACAACATTTTCCTGCTGAAGGCCTCCTACCGCTGGAATATGTGAGCGGCCGACGAGCCTGTAGGGCAGGGAGTTTTCCCTTTCAGCCGGAGGAGTGCTGCGGCAGAAAAATGGCCTGAACAGAGGCCTGGAAAGCATCTTCAGGCGGGTCATTGCCTCCAGCGACCGCTTGTCGAAGGCATTCGCCGCTTGAAGGGTTTTGATTCTCAAGCGGTTTTTTCTTTGGTATAGCATGTTTTGCAACCGGCCTGGGATGGGAGAGGAGGGATCATTCAACACCGCCGGCCGGTGTGGTATTCTATGAAAAAAGAGATGCACCAGGGAGAATCCGACCTTTGATCAACCTGAATAAGAAGAGCCATCTCTTCTGGGCGCTCCAGATATCGGGTTGGCTCCTGTTCTTTGCCCTCAGCCTCATGGCCTATTGGACGAGGGCAATGCTGACCCCTGCGCTGGTCGAAAGATATGCGACTGGAATGGCCGCCGGATTTCTGGTCACGCTGGCCCTCCGCTATGTTTACCGAAGGGTGAGAACCCGGGACCTGTCGGTTCTCTCGCTGTCCCTTGCGATTTTGCTCTCGTGCTTCCTTGGCTTGAACGTGTTGATTTGGCTCTGGAGCTTGCTCAGAGTTCCTTTTTTGGGCTGGAAAGCCTTGACCGTCCTTCCCAAGCTTTCCATCTATTTGTACAAGATGGTCTGGTGGTTCATGCCGGTCATCGGCTGGAGCGCCCTTTACTTCGGTATCAATTTCTGGCAGGAATGGATGGCTCGTAGAGAACAGACGGAACAAGCCCAGGCCCTCACTCAGGCCGCCCAGCTCCATATGCTCCGCTACAGGATGAACCCCCACTTCCTGTTCAACGCCTTGAATTCCATCCGGGCCCTGATCGCCGAGGACCGAACGGCGGCCAAGAACATGGTGACCGAGCTGTCGGAATTCCTCCGCTATTCGCTAGTCAGCAAAAATTATAAGAATGTTCCCTTCAAAGACGAGCTAGAGTCCGTCAGGCATTTTTTCAACATTCAGAAGGTCCGTTACGAGAACAAATTGGACATCTCTTTTCATATCGACCCCGCTGTCGAAGAGTTTCCCATAGCGAGTTTCCTCCTTCATCCCTTGGCCGAAAACGCCGTTCGCTATGGAATGCGCACCAGCCCCTTACCTCTGAATATCCTGGTTAAAGCCGAATCCTGTCCGGAGGGCCTCCAGGTCGAAATCTGCAATTCGGGCTCCTGGATTGAACCCTCGGAAGAAAGCCACGCCTCCGGCCTGGCCCGAGGGTTGGACTATGTGCGTCGGCGGCTGGCGGAGGCCTACCCCAAGAACCATCGCTTTGATATATTCGAAAAGGAGAACGCGGTTCATGCCCGGCTTTTCATTGGAAAGGAGGCCAAGGCCTCGCTGAACGGGGAAAGATGAGAAACCGAGAATCCCTCTTCT
>Ga0315295_10005282_pt1 | contig 11022 bp, 8 predicted proteins | sample YL17G14_0_MG_FD_204453 | JGI IMG/M metagenome (GOLD analysis project Ga0315295, IMG submission 204453) | Sediment microbial communities from Yellowstone Lake, YNP, Wyoming, USA - YL17G14_0 | ecosystem: Environmental > Aquatic > Freshwater > Lake > Sediment | place: USA: Wyoming | collected...
GACGGCCGCCGCCTGCCAGGCCGCGAGCCCGGGCACGGCCTCGTCGCGCAGGTCCAGCGCCTCGGGGAGGAGGGCCATCACGGCCGCGTCGATCCGCCAGCCGACGGCGAGGAGCAGCTCGAGCGCCTCGTCGAGCGATGTCGAGTCGGACCCGGCCGGATCGAGGAGCGGCCGCCCCGCGACGGCCAGCGCGCGGAGGCGCCTCCCCAGCGTGCCGCCTCCCAGGCGGGCCGAGCGCCCGCGCATCGCCTCGCGGTTGCCCCTCAGCGTGTTGATCTCGCCGTTGTGGGCGACCAGCCGGAAGGGCTGGGCGAGGGCCCACGACGGGTGCGTGTTCGTGGAGTAGCGCTGGTGGAAGACGGCGTAGGGGACGCGGACCATGCCGCTCCCGAGGTCGCCGTAGAAGCGGCCGAGCTCGCCGCCGACGAAGAGGCCCTTGTAGACGAGCGTGCGCCGCGAGAGCGAAGCGACGTGGAAGCCCTCGAGCCCGGGGACCGCCGCCCCGGCCGCCTCGGCGGTCCGCCGGGCGAGCAGGAGGGCGCGGTCGAAGCCGGCCGGGCCCATGCCGGCCGGGCGGGCGACGAGCACGTGGCGGATGTCGGGCGCGGACGCGGCGGCCTCGGGCCCGAGGACGGTGGGATCGACCGGCACACGCCGCCAAGCTCGGAGGAGGAGGCCCTCGGCCGTGAGAGCTTCATCGAGGATGCGGCGCGCCGCCGCTCCGGCGGCGCGGTCGGCCGGCAGGAAGACGGCGCCGACGGCAAGCCGCGCGGGATCTGGCGCGGTCACGCCCGCGTCGGCCGCCAGGGCGGCCGCCACCCCGGGGCCGACCGGGATCGCGAGCCCCGCCCCGTCGCCCGTCTTCGCGTCGGCAGCGATCGCGCCGCGATGGGTGAGCGACGCCAGCGCGTCGAGCGCCAGCGGCACGACGCGCGCCGAGCGCCGCCGGGCCCGGCCCGTCTCGGCGATGAAACCGACGCCGCACGCGTCGTGCTCGAACCGGGGGTCGTAGAGGGGCGCGGCGGGGATGGCCGGCACGGCGGGGGCGGGACGGCGCGGTCGGTCCATCGGGGCGGCCTCCGGGGGGTCGCTGGGCCTCCCCGCATCGCGGGAGCCCGACCGTACGCCCCCGCCGCCCCGCGATCAGTACCGCCGCGGCACGGACCGGTGCGGATCGGGTGTCGCGCGGGTTGCCGTTGCGAACGGACCGCCGGCGCGACCGAGTCGCAACCCCGGGCCCCGCCCACGCGGCCGTACGATCCGCGCCCGCCGGCCCAGGGCGGGCGACCGGCTCGGTGCCGCGGGGGTTGCGAATGGGGACGTGCGCCGAGTGCGGCACAATGGAGACATGAGCGATCTTCCCCGCCTCCCGGCCCAGGGCGCCCCCGCACCCGGCGCCGCTGCCCATCCCACGCGTGTCGCCGTCGTCGGCACCGGCCTCGTCGGCTCGACCTTCGCCTTCAGCCTGCTCCTCTCCGGCCTGGCGGCCGAGATCGTCCTCGTCGATGCCAACGCCCGCAAGGCCGAGGGCGAGGCGATGGACCTCATGCACACGGTCCCGTTCGCGCGCACGACGCGGATCTGGGCCGGCTCGATCGCCGACTGCGCGGGCGCCGCGATCACGGTCATCTCGGCCGGCGCGGGCCAGAAGCCGGGCGAAACCCGGATCGACCTCGTCAAGAAGAACGCGGCGATCTTCCGGGAGATCGTCCCGGCCGTGGCCCGGGCCAACCCGGACGGGATCATCCTGGTGGCGACCAACCCGGTCGACGTGCTGGCCTACCTGGCGTTCCGGATCTCCGGGCTCCCCGCCGCGCGGGTCATCGGCTCGGGCACGATCCTCGACACGGCGCGTTTCCGCGCCCTTCTCGCCGAGCACTACGGGGTGGATCCGCGGTCCGTCCACGCCTACATCGCCGGCGAGCACGGCGACACGGAGGTGCCGGTCTGGTCGTCCGCGAACATCGCGGGGATGCCGCTGGCCGACTTCGCGACCGCCAACGGGGTGGGCCACGACCAGGCGCGGCTGCAGGAGATCTTCGAGGCGACGCGCGACGCCGCCTACCAGATCATCGAGCGCAAGGGCGCCACCTACTACGCGGTCGCCGCGGGCCTGCTGCGGATCGTCGAGGCGATCCTGCGCGACCAGTCGACGGTGCTCTCGGTGAGCTCGCTGATCTGCGACTACTACGGCATCGACGACGTCTACCTGTCGGTGCCGACGGTGCTCGGCCGCGGCGGCGTCGAGCGGACGCTGCGCCTGGGGCTCTCCGCCGAGGAGGCCTCGGGGCTGCGCCGCTCGGCGGAGCTCCTGCGGTCGACGATCGCCACGCTGGAGCTCGACCGGGCGTAGGCGTCACGGGCGAGCGTCAGGCCTGGTCGGACCCGGAGCGCGGCGGCTGGGTCAGGCGTCCCGCACGGCCAGCCGCGCCCGCGCCGCCGCGAGCGCCGCCGCGACCCGGCCGGGCGCGGTCCCCCCGATCACGTCGCACGAGGCGAGCGCCGCCTCGACCGTGGCGGCCGCGCGCAGCTCGGCGGGAAGCGCCGCGTCCCCGGCCAGGCCGAGCGCCGTCGCGTCGTCCGCCTCGGCGAGCGCTGAGACGACCGCGGCATCCTCCAGGTCGGCGAGGCCGATCCCCCGCCGCTCGGCCGCCGCGACGAGCCGCCCCACCACGTGGTGCGCGGCCCGGAACGGGACGCCGCGCCGGACCAGGGCGTCCGCGACCGCCGTGGCAGTGATGTATCCCTCGTCGGCCGCCCGGCGCATCGCGGCCCGGTCGACGCCGAGCGTCTCGACCATGCCGGCCATGACGTCGAGCGATGCCTCCAGCGTGGCGCACGCCTCGAAAAGCGGCGGCTTGTCCTCCTGGAGGTCCCGCTGGTAGGCGAGGGGGAGCCCCTTGAGCACGGCCAGGAAGCCGGCCAGCGAGCCGATCACCCGGCCGGCCCGGCCGCGGACCAGCTCCGCCGCGTCGGGGTTCTTCTTGTTGGGCATCATCGAGGAGCCCGTCGAGAAGGCGTCGGCCGCCCGCACGAAGCCGAAGCGCGGGTTCGACCACCACGTGATCTCCTCCGCCAGGCGCGAGAGGTGGACCATGGCGAGGGCGCAGACGAAGAGGAGCTCGGCGGCGAAGTCGCGGTCCGAGACGGCGTCCAGGGAGTTGGCGGTGGCGCCGTCGAAGCCGAGCTCGCGGGCGGCTGCCTCGCGGTCGAGCGGGTACCCAGCTCCCGCCAGGGCGCCGGACCCGAGCGGGCTCACGTTCGCCCGGCGCCGGCAATCCGCCAGCCGGCCGCGGTCCCGCTCCAGCATCTCCACGTACGCGAGCAGGTGGTGGGCGAAGAGCACGGGCTGCGCGGGCTGGATGTGGGTCGCGCCCGGGAGCACCGCGTCGCCCTCGCGGTCGGCCAGCCCGACGAGGGCCCGCTCCATGCGCACGAGCGCCGCGTCGAGCGCGTCGCTCGTCCGGCGCGCCCAGAGGCGCAGGTCCGTCGCGACCTGGTCGTTCCGGGAGCGCCCCGTGTGCAGCTTCCCGGCGACGGCGCCAATCCGGTGGACGAGTGCCTCCTCCAGGTTCATGTGGACGTCCTCGAGCGCCGGGTCCCAGGCCAGGGTCCCGGCCTCCACCTCGCGGCGCAGCCCGTCGAGGCCGGCCATGAGCGCGTCCACCTCGTCGGGAATGAGCAGCCCCGCCCGCCCGAGGCCCCGGACGTGCGCCGCCGACCCGGCCAGGTCGTCGAGCGCGAGCGCGCGGTCGATCTCGAGCGAGCGCGTGAAGTCGGCCATCCGCTCGTCCGTGGATCCTTCGAAGCGCTCGCCCCAGAGCCGCATCCGTCCCTCCCTTGCGCCGCGAATCAGGCCGGCGTCGTGGGGAATGGTAGCGGCATGGCCTCGTCCCCCTCCCGGGCGACGCGCTCGCCGCGCCGGGGGAAGACGAGGACGGCCAGCAGGCCCGCCGCGACGGCGAAGACGGCCGCGACCGCGAAGAGGACGGCCGACCCAAGCCCGCCGTAGAGGACACCGCCGCCGATGTTCGCCACCACCGCCGCCAGGCCGAAGCCGGTGACCTGGTAGAGCCCCTGGCCGGTCGCCTGGAGGCGCGGCGGGAGGAGGACGGCCATCGTGAGGACGCTCCCCACCCAGAGCCCCGCGAACGCGAACCCGGTCGCCACGCGGGTGGCGACGATGAGCAGCGGGCTGTCCAGCACCGTCCACGAGGCGAAGCAGGCGGCGTAGATCAGGATGCTGCCCGCGACCAGGCCGCGGATCCCGATGCGGGCGGCGACGGCGCCCGTGAGCAGCATCGCGGGGATCTCGGCGAACGCCGAGACGGCCGCGTTGAGCGCCACGTCAGAGGGTCCACCGCCGAGCTCGATCAGCCGGAGGGGCAGATAGGTGAACCCCGCGACGATCCCCACGTGGGCGAGGAAGAGGGCCAGGAGCACCGGGCCGAGGCGGGGCTGGATCCGCAGGGCGATCACGAAGGAGCCGCCCCGCGAGCGGCCGCGCGTCACGGCCGCCAGGTCGGCGCGGGCAATGTCGGGGGCCCGCATGGCGGCCAGGGCCAGCACGACGGCCAGCAGGGCGCAGAGCACGAACGACGGGCCGTACCCGGTCCGGTTGTAGAGGAACCCGGCGAGGGCCGAGACGACGCCGAAGCCGACCGAGGAGAGGAGGCGGATGCGGCCGTACTCCCGCCCGTGGTCCACGATCGCGTTCACCGCGAGGGCGTCGCCCAGCGGGCCCCAGGCGCTCTCGAAGAGGCTGAACCCCACGAAACCGAGGGTGACGACGACGAGGGGGACTGGCGCGCCGGCGAGGAGCACGAAGGCTGCCGCTCCCACGGCGGCGACGGCCAGGGCGCGACGACGGCCGAGGATGACGTCGGCGATGTGGCCCCAGGCGGGGACCGCCACCGAGAAGGCGGCCGACGAAGCGGCCGTGACGACGCCGATCCCCTCCGGCGACACGCCCCGATCGGCCAGGATCACCGCGATGAAGGGGTAGAAGACGCCGAGGGCTGCCCCGTTGAGCAGGAAGACGGCGCGCAGGGCTCGCATGTGCCGACCATGGTACGAGGATCGACGGAGCGGACCCACCCGACCCCGCGCGGCCCCGCCGGCCGTGGCAGACTCCGCCGGTGACCCCCGACTCCGAGCGACCGGCCTCCGTCGCGCCCCCAGAACACCCGCGCCCGGCAACGGGCTACGCCGCGCTCCTCGGCGCGCTCGCCCTGATGTGGGGCAGCAGCTACCTCTTCATCAAGATCGGCGTCGCGACGCTGCCGCCGCTCAGCCTCGTCCTGCTGCGGGTCCTCGTCGGCCTCGCGATCCTCCTGCTGGTCGTCGCCGTCAGGCGGACGCCACTCCCCCGCGACGCCCGGACCATCGGGCACCTGGCGGTCCTGGGCGCCGTCAACATCGCGATCCCGTTCTGGCTGATCGGCTGGGCCGAGCAGCACATCGACTCGGGGCTGGCCGGGATCCTCCAATCGACCGCGCCGTTCTTCACGCTCGTCATCGCCGCCAGCTTCATCCACGACGAGCGGGTCACGCGGGGCCGGCTGGCCGGGATCGGCCTCGGCTTCATCGGCATCCTCATCCTCTCGGCCGAGAACATCGCCGACCTGGGCAGCGCCCTCGGCCTCGAGCGGCTGCTCGCCGAGCTGGCCGTCGTTGCCGCCTCGCTGGCCTATGCGATCGGGAACACCTACGCCCGGCGGAACCTGCGCGCCGCCCGGCCGCTCGTGCTGGCCACCGGCCAGGTGGGCGGGGCCGCCATCCTGGTCGCCGTGCTGGCGCTGCTGGTCGACGGCGGGGTCACGCTGCCGGCGGTCCCGGAGGCGGCCTTCTCCGTCGTGTGGCTCGGCGCGATCGGCACCGGCTTCGCCTACATCGTCTTCTTCCGGCTGCTCACCGGCTGGGGCCCGACGCGCGCCAGCCTGGTCGCCTACCTCCTGCCGGTCGTGGCGGTGGTTCTGGGCGTCGTCGTCCTCGGCGAATCGGTCGACGCGCTCTTCATCGCCGGGGCGGCGCTCATCGTGGCCGGCGTCTGGGTCGTCAACCGGCGCGGGTAGCCACGGCCGGCGTCAGGCCCGGCCGCGCCGGATCTCGTCGCCCGCGGCGCAGCCGACCACGTGGTCGTTCAGCAGGCCGGCGGCCTGCATGAAGGCGTAGCAGATGGTCGGCCCCACGAAGCGGAAACCGCGCCGCTTCAGCTCCCGGCTCATCGCCCGCGACTCCGCGCTCTCGGCCGGGAGCTCCCCGAGGTTCGTCGCCCGCCGGTCGCGGGGCTCGCCGCCGACGAAGCTCCACAGGAGGCCCGGCAGCTCCTCGTCGGCGTCTCGCAGGGCGAGGACCGCCCGGGCATTCGCCACCGCGCTGGCCACCTTGAGGCGGTTGCGGACGATCCCGGCGTCGCCGAGGAGGCGGGCCACGTCGTCGTCCCCGAAGCCGGCCACGGCGGCGGGATCGAAGCCCGCAAATGCCCGCCGGTAGCCCTCCCGCTTGCGCAGGATCGTCGACCAGGAGAGGCCCGCCTGGGCGCCCTCGAGGACGAGCAGCTCGAAGAGGTGTCGCTCGTCGCGCGAGGGGCGGCCCCACTCCTCGTCGTGATAGGCCCGGTAGAGCGGGTCGCCCTCCACGCCCCAGGCGCAGCGGGCGACGCCATCGGGGCCCAGCGTGACCGTTCGGCCGGCCCAGGGACCGGCGGGCGGCGTGGCCCCGGCCTCCGTCAATCCACGTCCCGCCGCGACATCCCCCAGGCGCCGAGAAGCACGCCGCCGACCGCGATGACAAGGCAGGCGACGATCCCGACCGGATCCCATGCCCCGACCATCGGCTGCCCCAGGTGGGCGGTGAGGGCCAGTTGGTGCACCCAGTCGGGCAGCTTGAGCGGCGGCGCGACCAGGTCGATCAGGTACGTCGCCACCACCACGAGCGCGGCGATCTCGGCCGCCAACGACGTCCGCCACAGGCCGCCGACGGCGACGCCCACCCCGACGATCGCGGCGGCGTAGAGGCCGAGCGCGGCGGAGCCGATCATCGGATCGCCGGCCGCCACGCCGCCGGAGGCCGCGCCGAGGCCGACCCCTGCCGCAAACAGGACGGTCATCACCGCGATCGCCATGATCGCCCCGATGCCGGCGGCGATCACCCATCGAGCGCGCGCCATCGGCGTCGTGAGGACCAATTCGAGGCGGCCTTCAGTCTCGTCCGATGCCCACTTCGAGACGAACGTGGCCGCGGCGAACCCGGCCGCGATGAAGAGCAGTTGCGCGTACATCTGGAGCCAACCCCCGGCCGACGAGAGGTCGAAGCCGGGGAAGATCGCGGAGAAGGTGGCCTTCAGGTTGGGGTCGTTCCCGAGCTGGTCCGCCATCGGCCCGACCAGCGACGCGACGAGCGCGCCCATGAGGCCGAGGCCGATCCCCCAGGAGAGCGACCGCGGCAGCTGATCGCCGAACGCCCGGCTGACCGGACCGTGGACGCCGAGGACCGCCGCCGGAACGCCCGGAAGGGAGAGCCCCGCGGTGACCCCGAGGTCGCGGCGCGTGAACAGCTCGACCCCGATCGCGAGGAAGGCCACGCCGACGACCCCCACGAGCGCGAGGGGCGCCCAGTCGTACTGGCCGACGAGCGCGACGTGGTCAGCCGTCCATCGGAACGGGCTCAGGGCGGCGACGGGGCCGAGGATGTCGAGGCCGTTCGCGACCCAGAGGACGACCATCAGCAGGCCAGCGACGCCAGCGGAGCCGGCGCGGCCGAGGAGCGGCGCCAGGGCGAACGCCAGGCCACCGAAGAAGAGGGCGATGAAGCCCGCCCACAGGGCGAAGCCGACGGAGGACAGCGGCGGGATCGCGTCGCCGAGGGCAGCGTCGCCGAACAGCGTCGAGCTGACGGTGGTGGCAACGGCGAGGACCGCCATGGCGAGCCACAGCATCGTCATGTGGGCGGCCAGCTTCTCGAGCGCGATCCGGCGCTTGCCGAACGGCGCGGCGGCCACGAGGTCGAGGCTGCCGCGACCGGCCTCGCCGGCGAGGGTCGAGGAGAGGGCAAGGATCGACCAGAGCGCGGTGCCCAGGGCGAAGATCGCCCCGTACTTGAAGGTCATGTAGCCGCCGAGCGTGCCGAGCTCCACGGGCCTCCCGAAGAGGTTGACCATCGAGGCGGGGATGCTCCCGACGAGCTTGTCCACCTCGAGGCGCGCCGCCGGCGTCGGGAAGACGCTCGCCACCGCGACGCCCATGACGAGCGCCATCCCGCCGAGGAGGCCCGCGGCGATGATGAAGGCGAGCCTCGAGTCGCGGATCGTCTTGCCGTAGATGCTGCCGAAACCGTAGATGCGGTGGCGGAACGGGATCGCAGGAAACGCCGCCGCCACGGGCGGCGTGCCGGCCTCAGCTGCCATGGCTGTTCACCTCGACGGCCTGCTGGCCGTACTGCGCGAGGAAGGTCTCCTCCAGGCTCGGCTCGCGGCTCACGAAGTCGAGCAGCTCGTAGCGAGCGGCGGCCTGGACGACCGGCGTGATCGGGCCGCTCACCCGCATCCGCAGGACGTGGTCGTCGACCCGCACCTCGCTGACGCCGGGCAGGGCCTCGAACTCCGCGGCGGGCACCGGTCCGGTGAAGCGCAGCTCCACCTGGTGGTGGGCGAGGTCGCGCAGAGCGTCCACCGTGTCGACCTTCACCAGCCGTCCCTCGCGGATGATCGCCACCCGGTCGCAGGACTTCTCGACCTCGCTCAGGATGTGGCTCGAGAGGAAGGCCGTCCGGCCCTCGGCGATGAGCTCGCGGAGGGCCTGGAAGAAGCTCTGCTGGATGAGCGGGTCCAAGCCGGCCGTGGGCTCGTCGAGGAGGAGCAGCTCCGGCCGGTGCTGCAGGGCGATGACGAGGCCGACCTTCTGCTTGTTGCCCTTCGAGTACTCCTTGAACCGACGTGAGGGGTCCAGGTCGAACCGCTCGATGAGCGACGCCTGGTAGGCCCGGTCGACGCCTCCCCGCAGGTTGGCGAAGTACTGCAGCGTCTGCGCTCCGGTCAGCCGGTCGTAGAGGGCGAACTCGCCGGGCAGGTAGCCGATCCGGCGATGGATCGCGACCGGGTCGGCCGACGACTTGATGCCGAAAACGAGGGCCCGGCCGCTCGTCGGCCGGATCAGGTCGAGCAGGGTCCGGATTGTCGTCGTCTTCCCGGCGCCGTTCGGGCCGAGGAACCCGAAGACCTCGCCCTGCTCCACCGACAGGTCGACCTCGACGATGCCCCGGTGGGAGCCATAGGACTTCGTGAGCTTCTCGGTCTCGATGACGTTCGTCACGCAGTCTTCCCCTTTCGTGCCGCGCGGTCGCGGCGCCATCGTTCGACGAGAGCCGGCCACTCGCGCTCCATGAACGAGCTGAGGTCGACCAGCTCCTCCAGCGATTCACTCTGCGGTCCCGGCCCCGGGAACAGGGCGAGGCCGCGCTCGCCCAGCGCGCGGAGCTCGCCGATCTGCCGGGTCCGGTCGTCGATAACGCCGGTCCAGGCATCGGCCCGCAGCCGAAGCAAGTCGCGGCGGTCCCCCTTCTTCGTCACGCGCTCGGCGAGCCGCGCGGCGATGAGGAGACGGCTCATCGTGCTGATCGAGCCGCGGCTGGCCTGGAGGCGCTCGGCCAGCTGCGCGGCCGTCTGTTCGCGCGGCTCGGCGATGACGAGGGCGCCCACCAGGCGCCCCGCCATCCGGGGCCAGCCAGCCTCCTCGAAATAGCGGCCGATCTCCTCGACGTAGGCCTCGACGACTTCCGGGTCGGCCCGGTCGGCGGCTCGGCCGGCGTCGGCCGCGTCGGCGGCTCGGCCGGGGTCGGCCCGGTCGGCGGCTCGGCCGCGGTCGGCGGCTCGGCCGGGGTCGGCGGCTCGGCCGGGGTCGGCGGCTCGGCCGCGGTCGGCCGCGTCGGCGGCTCGGCCGCGGTCGGCGGCTCGGCCGGGGTCGGCCGGGCTGCCCTTCGTGGAGGCGACGTCGGCGGACGATCCCGGCTTCGCGCCCCGCTGGGCCACGCCCCACCGTTCCGGGTGTATGTCCGGATGTTTCACAAGGTTCAGAATACGCTGAACGTCAAGGCGGCGGCCGTGGTGGCAGCGGCGGACGATGGCCCGGCCCGGACCCCGTCGCCGCCGCTGCTGCCGGCTCGGACCCCCGGATCCACGCCTCACAGGCGTTGATTCGTGACTTCGCGCCCGTCCTGGCGGGGTCACCGGGCCCGCCGGGCTCGCCCGCCGGACCGAACATGCACCGGCCGTGCTCAGGGAGGCGGGATCAACTTCATCGGGGCGTGCGGAGCGGCCCGACCCAGGGTGAGCGGAGCGGCCGGAAGGTCCTCGGCGCGCCGGGGAGGGCCGTGTCCGCAGCGAAGTCACGAAGCATCGCCTCATAGGCGACGGTCGCGCGGCGCCGGGCCTCCGAGGCGATCAGGAGAACGCGAACCAGTCCGGCTCGGCGCCGGCGCACGGATTGCCGCGTCCGTACCAGATCATCCCCGCTGTCACGTCGACGATCGTCCAGAAGACCGTCTTGACGGTGCCCTCGTCGACGGACACGGCGGGCGCGGCATCCGCTTGGCCGGCGGGCGCGGCATCCGCCTCGTCGACGGACACGGCGGGCGCGGCATCCGCCTGGCCGGCGGGCGCGGCATCCGCCTGGCCGGCGGGCGACGCATCAGGCCGCGGCGTTCCCACGGGCGTCGCGGGATGGCGGCAGATGGAGTCCGGCGTGCCGTCGTGGTCCGAGAGCCAGGCGTGGAGGAGGGCCGGGGTGACCGTGCCCGGACCGGCCGCGGCGGCGCCGGCCAGCAGCGCGCACCCGCGCTCGTAGCGAATCGCGGAGTGGCGGGCGTAGGCGGGGTCGCCCTCGTAGCGGAGCATCGCCGGCTCGAGGTAGTGGTTCGTGTGGGCCAGGGTCTCGCCGGGTCCGATCGGGCGCACCACGGCGTCGCCGCCGCTCCCCTCCACGTTGGCCGCCCGGCCGTCGCGGTGGGCGAAGACGGTGTTGTAGC
>Ga0315295_10005284_pt1 | contig 11021 bp, 5 predicted proteins | sample YL17G14_0_MG_FD_204453 | JGI IMG/M metagenome (GOLD analysis project Ga0315295, IMG submission 204453) | Sediment microbial communities from Yellowstone Lake, YNP, Wyoming, USA - YL17G14_0 | ecosystem: Environmental > Aquatic > Freshwater > Lake > Sediment | place: USA: Wyoming | collected...
ATTTTTTTTTGTGCGCAAACTCAATACTGACAGCAACCTCTATTATGTGGAAAAGAAATTTTCCAAAACGGGATTGATTTGTTTTGTCATTGCTCAATAATACCATTAATAAGTTTTTAGTTTTTGTTGAGAACCGGAATTATAAACCATCAATTGGGACGTTGTCTTGCCCGTAAAGGCAGATGGCGGAAGAGAGAAGCAATGGATAGCACGTTCACGGATGAAGTAAGTGCTATTAACGAAGCCCTTGCCGAGAAGGTCGGGCCGCAGAAGTTTCAAATCTGGTTCAAAAACTCCTCCCGGCTGACGCTTACCGGTGAGTATTTGAAAGTTGGTGTGCCGAACCTTTTCATCGCAAGCTGGCTCGAAAATCATTTTATTAAGGAAATCAGCCAGGCGGTTCAAGCGGTTACCGGCGGAAGTCCAAAGGTTATCTTTACCATCGACCCGCAGTTGTCCGCAAATATGCCAACTCGATGTTCGATACTCGATACTCGAATTCCGAGCCACGAGTCACGAGTCACGAGTCACGAGCCACGGCGGTCTCAAACCAAAAGGCTGAAACTAAACCTTGATACATTTGTTGTCGGCTCATCGAATGAGCTGGCTTACAATGCCGCCAAAGCAGTCATCAATGAAGAGCAAAGTCCCTTTAATCCGCTGTTTGTCCACGGCGGCTACGGCGTCGGCAAAACGCATCTGCTGCAGGGTATATGTAATGCTGTAGCTAAAAACCGGCCCAATACTAACTGGCTGTATCTGTCAGCAGAAGAATTTGCCAATCAGTTTATTCTGGCCTTGAAAACAAAAAAGCTCGAGGCCTTCCGACGCAAAATGCGGGAAACAGACTTGTTGGCTATCGATGACATTCATTTCCTGGCCAGCAAACCTTCAACTCAGGAGGAATTTCTGCATACCTTCAATACAATCTCTCTGGCAGGTAAACAGGTTGTCCTCGCCTCCGATGCCCATCCGAAAATGATAGGGCAATTGTCGGAAAAGCTCGTTAACCGTTTCGTCTCGGGAATGGTCGTTAAGATTGACACGCCCGATTTCCATACCCGCTGTCAAATCTGCCGACAATACACAAAGCAGTTGACAGAAAATCCGAAATCCGAAATCCGAAATCCGAAATTCCCGGCCTCCGGCCGGGCCATCTCCGAAGATGTAATAAAATACATCGCCGAGAATCTTCGCACCAACGTGCGGGAATTGGAAGGAGCTTTGCTGAAACTGATTGCGTACTCCTCGCTGCAAAATGAAAAAATCACCCTTGATATGGCGCAAACCGTTCTGGCTGAACACCTGGCAAGAACAGACCCGATTGTGCACATATCGGACATTGAATCCGCCGTCGCCGCCTATTTCGGGATAACGCCGGCAATTATTCACTCATCCAAAAAAGACAGGACCGTAGCTCTCGCCCGGCATTTCAGTATGTATCTAACCAGGAAGCACACAAAGATGTCCTCTCCGGAAATAGGAAGGTTTATGGGTGATAAAAACCACGCCACCGTCCTCCTGGCCTGCAAGAAGATGGAAGACTTAATCAGCCGAAATGCCGACCTTCACTGGCTCTCGTCCACTGGCAACAAAATCGCCAAAGCCAAAACCATCCTCGACCAGCTCGAAGCAAGTATCTAATCCGACCCAAACCCACAGACCCCAGACGCAAGACCTAATACTTGGCTCTTGTGTGTCGCTTTGTCATGCTGAGCGAAGCGAAGCATCTGGGTATCGAATAGAACTTGACCTTCAAAAGCCAGATTCTTCGGCTGCGCCTCAGAATGACAAGACAAGACTTAATGCTTGATGTTTGATGGACGATCGACAGGGCAAATAGTCTTTTTGATTAATCAAAAAGACTATTTGATTTAATCAAAAATCTTCTTTGTTCTTTCTGTGCCTTTTCGTGGCTACAATTCTCTGCGACCTCAGCACCCTCTGCGGTGAGAATCAGCGGTTTTGCGTGTCTTTGCGGTAACGATTTGCACTTTGCATTCCGGTATCGCCGAAAGAAACTGTTGGCCGTAGGGCTTGTTGACAACTCGTGAGTCTAAAATGACCACAATGCCGGTATCGGTCTTGCTGCGAATCAGTCGCCCAAAACCTTGCTTGAACTTTATAATCGCCGACGGCAGTTGGTAGTCATAAAATGGATTTCCGCCATCCTCTTTTATACGCTCTAATCTGCCCGCGAGCAATGGCTTGTCCGGAACTGCGAAAGGCAAACGAACAATAATAACATTGCTAAGCGCAACACCCGGCACATCTACTCCCTGCCAGAAGCTGTCGGTGCCGAACAAAACCGCCTGACTTGTTTTTCGTCCTTCGTCTATCGTCCCTCGCTCCTCGTCCATGTTCAGGGAGCTATCTGTGGTAAATTTATTTTGGCACATGAAACGCTTCAAAAGCACAGTTCTGTCAAGTCCCGCACCTTGTTGCAAAAGCTCGATATTATTTACTTTGAGCCAGTCATAAAGTTTATCAGCGATTATCGCCAGCATCTCGTAGCTGGTAAAAAGCACAAATGCCCGCCCTTTGGTCTGCAGCACATATTTTTTTATGACCTCGGCTGCATGCTCAACAAAAGTTGGGGCGTTCGGGTCCGGTAGGTCCTTTTCTATGTAAATCGTAACCTGTTTTTTATAATCAAAAGGTGAGCCAAGCTTGAGTGCATCAAAATCATCCAGGCCGATTCGCCCGGCAAAGAACTCAAAACCGCCGCTCTCTGATGTTGAGCCGTTGCTCAAAGTCGCGCTTGTCATTATGACCGAGTCAAATTTATCGAACAAGCATCTTTTAACATCCGGTCCGACATTTATCGCCGCACTTCGCAAGTAAATATCTGCTCTTCGGCCTCGTTTCTCTGAACGCTTTTTATTGTGGCCGCAGTTGCCATCAGTTACCTCAACCCAGTAAACGTAATCGGGACTATCCTGGATGAAAAAGTGGTTCAAATCTTCTGCTAATGCCTCGCATCTATTAACAAAACGCAGAATCTCAAATTTCTCATCGACATCTTCTGTTTGCTTTGCTAATTTCCCCAGTTCCGACCCTAATTTCTTGAAATGTCCCGATAAGCTGTCATCAACAAAATTCACGTAGCCCTGGCCGCCGGCAGGCGAGCATCTGCCGTTGGTCTGTTCTTTTGTCTGCTCGTACCAGTCGCCTGCCTTCTCAAAGAAGCTCCTTGTCTCTCTGCCGATTCGGTCCACTATATCAATCGTTTTTCCCACATCCGTGTAAGCTAAAAGCCCTTTATGCGTCCTCGGATTATAGATGCCGTCGAGCAGAAATTTAATTTTGCGAGAGCTTATATTTATTCCGAATTGTTCTTCAGCCACATGCTCGATATTTTGTGCCTCATCGACAATCACATATTTATAATCCGGCAGAACCGATGCGTCCTCTTCTTTTAGAGCAAGGTCGCTGAACATCAAAGCGTGGTTTGCCACAATAATATCGGCTTTTTCCAATCGGCGTCTGGCCTGCTGATAGAAACAGTCTTGAAAGTGCGGGCACTTGTGACCGAGACAGTTGCCGTGCTCGCTGTTGACCGCATCCCACAGCAGACTGCCCGGCACAAATGAAATGTCACTTAGTGAGCCGTCCTTTGTCTGATTGGCCCAGTCATTTATCATCACAAATTCCGCATCGGATTTATCCGCCAGCAGTGTGGAGGATTGGCCGAATAGCAATCTTTGTTTTCGCATTGCATATTCGAGCCGGCGTTTGCAAAGATAATTGCCTCGGCCTTTCGCCAGACCGGCAGTGAACCCCGTTAGAAATCGTTTCTTCTGTAGCTTGTCCTCCGCTTGTGATATTTCTAACGGGGTGAATGAGTCCCGCACCAATTGACCGGTCGAGTTTGTTTGGAGGCCGAAATTCCGGCGATAGACGTTGTCAGGCAGACAATTGGTGCGGGACAGACAATCCGACAGGAATGGAATGTCTTTATTGACTAACTGTTCCTGCAGCGTGATGGTAAAAGTGCTGATGAGCACGCGACCTGCACCTCGGCAAACCAGCTCTATAGCCGGGACAAGATAAGCAAAGCTTTTTCCGACGCCGGTGCCGGCCTCAACGGCTAAGTGCCGCCCGTCCGCAAGCGACTGCTGAATAGCACGGGCCATCTGAACCTGCTGAGGCCGCTCCTCAAAACCGGGAAAAGACTGCGCAATAACCCCTTCTGGGGTTAATATCTCCCGGACATCCAGAGGCCCAAAATCCCCTTTTCCATCTTTGGGTCCTCCCAGAGATGTATCGGCTTTCGTCATCGTAAGTGGAATTTAAATCAAAAGCGCAGCTAATTGAACAAAAAAATCCAGAATTTTCCACACTCCCTTGTCATTCTGAACGAAGTGAAGAATCTCTTGGAAACAGGGTCATTGCGAGGCCCGATAGTTTACCCTGAGCGCATTTATCCTGAGCTATGTCGAAGGAGTCGAATGGGTGGCAATCTCCATCAATCGTAAATCGTAAACGGCGAAGCCGCCCTGAGCGAGCGGAGCGAGTCGAAGGGTCTGAAATCCCCAATCCCCTTATTCCCTGATAACCTGATGTCCTGCTACCTGATTCCCTGATATCCTGATTTCCATATCTCCCATTTAACCAATTAACTAATTAACCAAGGGCACTATTTGGTCTTTGAAGACCTTATCGCATCATCGATAGCTTTCTTGATTATCTGCACAGCCGGTCGCTGCGGCATCTTTTCGTAAGCGATGTCTATCGCCCGTTTTGCCTCGTTAAGTTTGCCTATCTGGTAATAAGCATAGCCCAGCAAAAACTGAAGTTCACCCGCATCGCTTCTTTTGAGCCATTCCTCAACATCTGCTATTCTGCCCTCCAGCTTGTCCCTGTCGCCTAATAGGGTCACAAGGTCATTTTTCCCTTGCGCGTATGCAGCAGAAAGCTCAATCGCTCTGGAAATAAACAGGGCGCTGCTCATATATTCGCCGGCGGCAAATAACGCATGGCCTCTGCCGGCATACGCGCCGGCGTCATCCGTCTTATAAATTGACGCCAGAGCGTAAGAGTCCGCCGCCCGATAGTACTTGCCCTCCTTCAGATATGTCTGGGCGGCCTGCATATACTGATTAAACCTGGCCTCTGAGAAGGATTTAATGTCCTTGTGCGGACCCATAATGCGTCTGGCCTCGGAAGATAGCTGGGCAGAAGAAAGTTTTGCCACTTCCTCCGGAGCAGAGGTTTTCTTACTCTTTCCGGAAGTCTCTTCCATCTCCATAGTGCCCGGCATAGAATTGACATCCTCTGCACCTGACTGACCTTCGAGAAATACTTCAAGAGAGGGATTCTCCTGGCTTGGTTGTTCTTCGCCGGCAGCAGATTCCTTGTAGCGTTCGAGGGTAGCAGACCCGCCGAAAGTGGATTTGGTCAAGGTGGCCTTTACGTCTCTGTCGGACACGCTATATGTAGGTTCAGAACCTTTTTCCGTAACCCCGGATGTCTTTTCTTTCGCTTGGGTGGTCTGTAAATTATCGAGATGTTTTTTTATGCGCTCGTAAGTCTCGGGACTCCAGACGCGTTCTTTTCCCGCGCTCGGAACCGTATCAAGCTGTTCCTCTTCTTGCACCGGTCCAGTTGGCTCCAAAAGGAGGGTCTCTTTGGTTTGCTTCTGTGGCGCCGGCATTTGCGCTTCCGCGACGCCGGACTTCTCAAGTTGCAGGCGAACGCTCTCACCTGGCTCAACCTTTGTGGATATTTGCAAAGATTCGTCCTTTTCTCCTAACCTTTGCCTCAATTCTTCCGTCTTGGCCTTTATCCGTTCCAGGTCGCGTCGTAATTGTTCCATCTGTTCTTTGTATTGCTCCGATGTTAATCTTTCCCCACGAATGTTTTTGTCGGCGGTGGTGATTTCTTCTGAACCCAGCTTTATCTGTTGTGGACTTAAAGATATTGGCAGCAGTCTCGTACCAGAAATGGAAGTGCTTTGTTCGGGCGAAATCTTTTTCTGCCGTAAGGCATCCTGTGGATTTGGCACGTTTTCCACCCCGAATGTATCCGGAGCTCGCTCGGCAATCCTTGTAGTTGATGGTGCAAAGACGCCGGAGCGTCCAGGTGTCGTAGTAGTTACTGTTCCTGTCAGTGAATAATATGGCTGGACCCCGTATCCCCCAATATAGTGGTCGAAATCGTCCGAACTGGCCGAATCCCGTAAAAATGAATCGAGAGACGCTGAACCGAGCGGCGCCGCGAAGCTCGTAGTGGACCGATACGGCACAGGGCCGTGGAAGTAACTGCCCCCACCGACATTGCCGGTAATTACCAGATTACCGCTGCTGTCGATGGGGTTGGGGCTGCGAGTCAAGCCGCTGCGGATACTACTGGGCGGCAATGTGCTCGGGCCGATAGGATTACCGACCGAAAGATTTTCAATCGACCATGCCGTTCCCGATAAAACGCAGAAAATCATTACTGCTATGATAAGAATTCCCCCTCCACAGTTTTGAGTTTTTAGTTTTAAGTTTTTAGTTTTCATAATATCAATTACCTCCCTACTGTTTATATTTATCGTTCGTTGTTTATTGTTTGTTGACAATGAACTGCGAACTATGAACTTGGTTCCTTATTATACTTCGGCTTTTCAGCCCAGCTTAGTTTAGTTGCCAGAGTGTCCCACTGGCTGCGAACCGGATTATTTACAATTAAAAAGCTGCTGCGGGCCTTTTGGACCCGAACTTTGTCATTAATCGACAGCTTCAACGAAACCTGCCCATCAATTGAGATAGTCGTGCCTTTATTGACCCGTATGCCGAAGACATCTACTTTGCTGTCGGCGTTGATGACAATCGGCCGAAAGGACAGCGAATGAGGGCAAATCGGCGTGATAACCATCGCCTCCATCTTGGGCGATAGTATCGGTCCACCCGCAGACAGATTATACGCGGTTGACCCGGTCGGTGTGGAGATTATCAACCCATCACCGACACAACCGGCTATCGGCTGACCATCCACCAGCATCTTCAGCTCAATAGTTCTAAAGGGCGGCCCAGCCGTGATAAAAACGTCATTAATTGCTACCGAGTGGAATCTTTCTTTGCTTTTATCAGACATGCTGAAGACTCTACAACCCAGCATCATCCGTCTTTCTATTGGAGCTTTTCCCTGTGCTATATCATCAAAAAGCTCCTTAATCTCCCCGACGCTGAATTCAGCCAGGAAGCCGAGCTTGCCGACGTTAACGCCTATCACCGGCAAATGTGCCTGGCTCAAATTCCTTGCGGTTGAAATGATGCTCCCATCGCCGCCGAAAACAATTGCGAAATCGCATTTTTTTAAGATGCCGGCGGGACAGTCCTCGATGATGCGGTAACTTGCCGAAATCCTCGCCTTACCCTTCACAAAGTCGGCAAATTCCTTGATTGCCTCGCCGACCCCTTCTTTCTGTGGGTTGCCAAAAATCACCAACGTGGGCAGAGATTTCGTATCTCGCATCTGGTATCTCGATTATTCGCCAGACGTATGGCGGATTTACACTTTCAGCATATTCTTTGCCGTCTGGACTATTTTATCGGCATTTACGCCGGCTTCCATCAGTTGAGCATTGCGGCTGTTATGTCCTATAAATCTCCTCGGCGCACCGAGTAAGCGTATGGCATCTAACGTATAACCTTTAGCGGATGGACTACTATCGGTTATTTTAGCTGCCGCCAGCTCAAGCACAGCCGAGCCAAACCCGCAGGAGATGGTGTGGTCCTCTACCGTTATTATTCTTTTGCCCTCTTCCAGCAAGGAAATAATATCCTCATCGACAGGAGCAGCGAACCGCGCATTTATCACATCAACTGCTATCGCATCTTTAGCCAGCAACTCTGCTGCCTCCAGCGCTTCCGTAAGAACGCTGCCGTAGCTGACAATCGCAAGAGCCGAATTTCTTCCCTTTTTAACAAGAATGCTCTTACCCAGCTCGAACGGTTTGGCACTGGCTGTTCTGACAAACTTCTGCAATGGAACAAGGTCTTTCGGATACCTTATGACAACCGGCTTATCCGCGTTAATCGCAAATTCGAGGGCCAGTTTAATTTCAACTTCGTTCGCAGGCGCCGTCAGCACCATATTCGGCATCATCCGCAAAAAGCCGATGTCCATCAAGCCGTGATGGGTCGGCCCATCCAGGCCGACAACACCGGCCCTGTCAATGCAGAAAACAACCGGCAGATTCTGTATCGCAACCTCCTGGAATATCTGGTCGAAACTTCGCTGCAAAAAGGTCGAGTAGATACACACTACCGGCTTTAAGCCGCTTTTGGATAAGCCCGCTGCAATATCCACCGCCGCACTTTCCGCAATACCCACATCGTAGAACCTGTCGGCGAACCTTTTGCGAAATTCCACCAGCCCCGTTCCATCGCACATCGCCGAGGTTATCGCAACAATCCTCTGGTCCTTTTGTGCTAATTCCGTCAGATGCTCACCCAGAACGTTGGTAAAGCTCGGCCTGTCCCCGCATCTTCTGCCGAAGACAGAAGCAGAGGCCGACTCGATAGTATCGCCGTTTATGTTGAATGGGCCGGTTGAATGAAACTTACTGGGATGGGAATTAGCAGGATAAAACCCCTTGCCCTTTATTGTGTAAACGTGCAGAATTGCCGGATGATTCAAGCCCGCTAAAGCGCGGAATAATTGTATAAGTGGGCCGATATCGTGCCCATCCACAGGACCAAAGTATGGGATGTTTAAGCTCTCAAACATCTGACTGGCCGGCAGCGCCATTCGAATGCTTTTCTTAATCCTCTCAATCGCTTCCTCAACGGTTCTGCCGATAACGGGCATGTGCTCGAGGATATTGCGGGTGGTCTTTCGCAAATCCTCATAAGTCTGGCTCAGCCGCACCTTCGAGAAGTATTTTGCCACCGCGCCTTGCGTGGCGTCTATTGCCATCGAGTTGTCATTGAGCACGATTAGTAGCTGTCTCTTGACTAATCCCAGATTATTCAGCGCCTCAAATGAGGCGCCGTTAACTATACTGGCATCTCCAACTAACGCCACAATCTTACTCGTCGTTCGTCCCTCGTCCTTCGTCTGTCGTAGCTGTTCACCTAAAGCCATGCCAATGGCAGTAGCTATAGAGGTCCCCGCATGGCCGACGACAAACTGGTCGTATTCGCTTTCAGCCGGGTTGGGAAAGCCGCTTATTCCGTCCGGCTGGCGAAGATGTGCGAATTTATCTTTCCTGCCGGTAATGATTTTATGCGCGTAGCACTGATGGCCGACATCCCAGAGGAGCTTATCCTGTTTGAAATCGAAAACGTAGTGCAGCGCCAGCGTCAATTCCACTACGCCGAGATTGCTTGCCAGATGCCCGCCGGTTTTACTGACCGAATCGAGGATAAACTGGCGTATTTCATCCGCCAGTATCTTCAGTTGCGGCACCGAAAGCTTCTTGACGTCCGCAGGACTATTTACTTGTTCCAGCAATTGACCCATCTTAATACAGCCGACCACAAATAAAAGATACGATACGTAAGCTAAGGAAGTTCTTATAGTATAAAATCTTATCGCAGGAATACTATTGAAAAACCAGCCGCATTTATATAAAATCGTGAGTATGAGTACCGAAGCGGACACCTGTCGAAAATATGTCCTCCCGAAATTGCTCGAAGCGGGCTGGGACAACGACCCTCACTCATTCACGGAGCAGAGGACTTTTACCGATGGCCGTATCGTGGTTTCTGGTGACAAAATCCGCAGAAAAAAGTTATTGTATAATTACCTCGGAATTATGAGGTGAAGGCGTGACTACCCGACAACTGAAAATACCGTTCGGTCCACTGCGTAATAGCAACCTATTCTCCAACCACTGGCTGGAACATCGACTAACACTTGAGCCAGAGTGGACAGAATACCGACCATTAGCTGTTCGTCTGCTTGGCCAGCTTGCCGAACTATGGCGACAACAGAAAAACCGGGTTGACCAATACACTGAGCCGACTTTGGAAGAAGCCTTTATTCAGCCGGTCTTTAAAGAACTTGGTTGGATGTTGCTCTACCAACAATTCCTTCGTGGCCGAAAACCCGACTATGCTCTTTTCCTTTCTGAGCAGGACCTTGATAGTGCCTTATCAGAAGGCCGGAAGTCCCCGGCTTTCTGGGCACATGCTGCAATTGTCGCTGATGCTAAGGCTTGGACAGTGAATCTTGATCGCCCTACGATTATCAATAATCAACGTGAGTACCCTCCAGAACAGATTGAACGCTATATTCATTATAGCCTAAAAGATTACGGAATTCTGACAAATGGCAGGTTGTGGCGTCTTTATCCCCACAACCTTTCCGCTCATCAGCCGCGATTTAATACCTACTTTGAATGTGATCTCGCTAAAGTGCTTGAACGCTGGATTGCTACTGCAACTGACAAAGGGCAACGAACCTTCGCCGAAGATAACGACATCATCGAAGACTTTCTGACGTTCTGCTTGTTCTTTAGCCCCCTGGCCTTCACTACCATTCAGACTCGCAAACCTTTAATCTATCGAGCTATCGAGGGAAGCAATGAATATCGACTCGGCATCGGCGAAGGCCTGAAAGACCGTGTTTTCGAAGCTTTGCGAATTTGCATGGAAGGATTTCTTTCACACGAGCCCAACAATCTAAATCCACAAGCCGACTTGTGTCGTTGCAAGGGACAAAGTCTCGTGCTTTTATATCGGCTCCTTTTCATTATGTACGCCGAAGACCGCGAACTTCTTCCATTCCGTTCTAATCGCCTATACCGTGAGAACCGGTCTCTCGGCCGATTTCGGGACCAAGTTTCAGAAAAACTGGACAGAATCGAGCAAGGAAACGAACAAGACTACGACCGGACTACACAAGACCTTTGGGATGCACTTTCTTCGCTGTTCGACCTTATCGACCGCGGTGGCAAACAATACGGCGTTCCCGCATATAATGGCGGTCTGTTTGACCCAGAGGAGAACAGCTTTCTGAAAGACAAAGTGCTTCCAGACTGGTATCTCGCGCGTGTGCTCGACCAGCTTGGTAGAGCCACGGATGCC
>Ga0315295_10005285_pt1 | contig 11020 bp, 13 predicted proteins | sample YL17G14_0_MG_FD_204453 | JGI IMG/M metagenome (GOLD analysis project Ga0315295, IMG submission 204453) | Sediment microbial communities from Yellowstone Lake, YNP, Wyoming, USA - YL17G14_0 | ecosystem: Environmental > Aquatic > Freshwater > Lake > Sediment | place: USA: Wyoming | collected...
CATTGAATATGGATGCAACTGTGGGGTTTGGTTGGATTGGTCGCGGACTCAATACAACTCAAATGTCAACCCTGTATGGTATAATTGAAAACTATAATGGTTGGCGTCCTACTTCAAGTTTCAGTGCCTCATTCGGTTACGGTATTCCCGGCCAAAGTATGCAAACGTTTGAAGTAACCACCAGTATAAATAACCAAAGAATATTTGTGATATGGGCACCGCTTCTTTGTGGAACAGCTTGGTATGCGGCTGGCTGGGCTCCCGGTTGTCCTGATAACGGTCTTTGTCTTCCTGCTGACCAAACACTGATTCTGTGTAGTGGCTCAATGCAGTGGTATATCGTGAATAAGACTTTAGTGACAAGCGGAAGTAATGGCCAAGGTGTCTGTGATTTCTGTAATACCCATTAAGGATTATGTCATTCTATTTTTACAATACAGTTTGGATTCCGGCTTACAATACGGTTTCATTGACTACGGATATAAACAGTAGTTTGGTTATCAATGGGATTTCGTTAAACAAGCAGGTAGTTACTTCTTCAATCAATTCAATTTATGCCACAACTGCAACGAATGCCGTTTCAAATAGTTTTGGACTTGGCATTCCCGCGATTCAAGCCGGAACGACTAGCTTATTAAGTTCAGCTACCGGCAGTTTGATAACGTTCAATAAGGCAATGCCAAATGCAAACTATGCAGTCAGTTTGACGCCTTCGGGTTCAACTGGTTTGACTGGCTCCCGCGTCACTGGAAACAGAACCACAACGGGATTTACGGCAAGTTTCGATTCGTTCTCCGGCAACATTCATTGGCTCGTGGTAGGAGCAACTTAACATGAATATCAACAATCCAGCCGAAGCCTTCAACCTTATTCAAACCAATAATCTAATTGGAATGTGTCCCGAAGCTCAACAGGTCATTGTCGCCTCAAATGTGTTAATGAGAATGTGTCCGTGTTGTTCCAAAGACGAAAAGAACCTGCGGTATGAACAATTTAAAACAGCCTACATCAATTTTGTAAAGAAGGCGGTAGAATTGAAACTGACGAAAGACGGTGAATCCGTGTCATTCTATTTGGATAACAAATTGATTGAATAATTCGGGTGATTAAGACGATAACGCCATAATTATATTTGTATGATAACGGTCAATTTTGATTTAATAGACAGTAGTGCTAATGAGATTTTCAGCAGGTTGATAATTACCCCGGCATCGGGGCCAATCGTTTATAATTCACAGGTTGTAACGAATGACGACATTACGGCAATTGAAAGAGGAAGTATCGTTTCTGTTCCCTTGGTTCCTAACGCTTACACCGTGCGTCTAATCGGCATCAATACTACAAGTGAATTTTACATCAACCTTCCTTCATCCATTGACAACACAACGGTAAACGTAAAGGATTACATTGTCCTTAATTTTCCTTCATCCAGTCTGAATCTTGGAATATCACTGACTTCTTACGCTCAGGTCACCAACATCAATCCATATTCCAGTTCCTATGTTCAAATGAAATATGTAAATGGATTTCTGAAATCAGTGGATTATTACGAACATATTCTTGTTGCCAGCGGTTCAAGTTCTTATAGAAGTCTATTCAATCCTAGCGGCACGGTTAATTTTTATAATCTAAACCTTACCAGTGTCATTGGCCACAATTGTCCTAGTATGACTTCTTTAGATTGCAGTCAAAATCTACAATTACAAACGATGGATATTAGTGGTTCCACAAAATTGAGTAATTTTATCTGTGTCAATATTGAAAATACAAGTTCATTGACAAATCTTGATTTATCTACATGCAAAGCATTAAGTAATTGCTTCTGTAATGGTAATCATTTAACCACTTTACTTTTACCAACAAGTTGTTCGTTGACCCGTGTGGATTGCTATAATAATATGTTGGACAGTTTGGTTTTACCCACAACTTCTTTGCTGAATCAATTGAATTGTTTCGGTAATAATTTGACAGCATTGGACGTTTCAGCCAATACAGATTTACAAATACTATCTTGTAATGATAATCTTTTAACTACCTTGGATGTATCGCATAATGTAAATCTCAATAGTCTTAACTGTTACGATAATCAACTAACGTCATTGGACGTTTCAAATTCGCCTTTAATGAATTATCTTGATTGCCATAGTAACCCATTAACGTCATTGAATATTTCTGGTTCAAGTCTAAACACTCTCATTTGTAATTCATGTAATTTGACAGCATTGGACGTTTCAGCCGATGCAATCCTTAATACGCTGAATTGCAGTTCAAACAATCTTACAACAAGTTCAGTGGACAACATCCTTAACGCATTATTGATTAACGGAGATGTGGGTATGGTTGATTTAAGTGGAACTGGAAACGCCTCACCATCGGCTGATGGATATGCAACTGCAAGTTTGCTTACGGCGGCTGGCTGGTCAGTCACAACAAATTAATTTCAATTGGTTATATGAACGTCCTGTCCGCAACAAACGATATGTTAAGCCAATTCATACAAACGAAATTCGCAACCGTAGTAGTCAATACCACCGCACTTGCAACTCTTTTAAGCATCCTACATCTATTACCAATCATCTGTGGTGCAATTGCATCGGTGATATGGTTGATAATTATGGTTTACAAGTTGCGGCAGCAAATTACCGATACTGAAAAAAGCAAACTGGATTTGTATTTGGAAGTTCATCAAAAACAAATCTGCTTGAGAGAAAATTGCCCGAATAGGATTTTAGAAAAAAAGTGAGTGAATGGACTGGCTCCGTATGGTTCGTTGAATGGTTGAGGATGGCCCATGAAACCCCAAGACAAAAGCCGATAGGCTACTGGGTGTTCATTGATGGTAAATGGGTATTTGTTCCACCTACTGAATAAACACAAAGACCGTTAAGGAGTGTTTCCCTAACGGCCTATATTATCGCCACGATTGCGCCTGTTGCGTCTTTATTTTGCTACCAAGTCTTTGCCTGTCCTGTAATCCATACTGCGTTTATATGTCTTGCCGTTGCACTTCCAACCACCGCCTTGAAGAAGATGAACGGTAATCGGTTTATCACCACCCCTGAAATGAATGTGATAATTTCCGGCATCCGAATCAACAATAATTTTTTCAACCACCACGCGAACCTTTTCACGCAGTTCTTTTCGGTATTCGGTTTGACCTAATTTGCCAGCACACTCATTTAAGAATGTGTCCAAATCATCCATATTTTCTTTGTATGGAGTAAATGAATTTACCGTTGTCAATTCCTGTTCAAGTTCAATGGTTAATTGTTGCCGGTCTAATTCACACTTGGAAAGAACTTTTGCCAACAATGAACTTGGTGATTCTGTATAGTTGACTGTAATCGTTTCAATCTTCTTGTCCAATACGGATATTTTACCTTTCAGTTCATCAATATTGTTTGTCACTTCTTCACCTTCAATCAATGAACGGATGAACTTTTGTTCCTTGAACAATGTATCAAGGAAAGATGATTCAAACCAATTGAACGGAATGGAATTTCCATTGTGTAAACCAACCTTCACACCAGCACAACGCAAATAAACGTATCCGGGCTTGTTGTTGAATCTGTAAAGAGTTTTTCCACATTTGGAACAAATACAAAGACCGGAAAAAATATTGTCATCCGCGGTTTTGATGCCACGAAATATTTTTCGTTCCGATATTTTTGATTGTGCCATGTAAAACGTCTTGTCATCCAAGATTGCCGGAAACACGCCTGACACATTCGGCTCAATATTGTCGTTTGTTCCAATAACCTTTTTTGAAGTCAAACAGTTCAAGACAAACGGTTGGTTATATCCCTTGTCTTTTATCCGTTTGGTGATTTGTTGAACTTTTTCAACATTGAATATTTTAGCAATTTCACCACTGCCTTTGCCACGATTACAAAGTTCAAACATTCGCCGGATGATTTTTGCTGCCGTTTCAATGACAACATACTTACCGTCTTTCAATTCAAGCCAACAAGGTAGAGCAATTGCCTCAACCTTACCGGCTTTCATATTGTCAAACTTTGTTTTCCACGATTTGCCAACACGCTCACCTTTCTTGGTGTTCTCCCTGTAACCAAGAAATCCTTTCAAAAAAAGTGGAAGTATGATATTATCATCCAAGAAATTATCTTGATTGACTTCCACTCCTTCACTTAAAAAGACGATGGTGATTTTCTTGTCTTTAAGAATTGAACGAAGAGCACTCAATGAAGTAATCGGGTCTTCCCGACTGAATCTGTCATAATCTTCAATGAGAATCCAATCACCGGACTTGACGAATTTTAACAATTCAGCAAATGCGGAACCTTTGGAACGATTTAGACCGGCCTTGGCAGAAATGCCTGAATCCTTGAATCGAATTTCCGACAATTCCAACCGTTTGTTTTTACAAAATAATTGTGCCCGTTCCCATTGTCTTTTTTCACTATCCCCAAGGGTTTGACTTGGATGTGACCACCTGACGTATGAATATGTTTTCATGGGGACAATTTACCCCGTGTATTCAGTATGTCAACATCAAAAATACGTCAGAACATATTTGTCATCTTAACATAATTTGAATTTCCCTTTGAAACCCTTGTCAGATTTGCGGAATGTCAGATTATCAATCCACCACAAAGTCGCCACGGTCAAGCCAGACACCAAAGAACCGCAAATAAAAACCCTTGGTTGAGTTGACCAAGGGCGTGAATTGCCGGAATGGTTGAATTATTCCTTCACACTCCAAATCCTTTTGATTCCGTCTTTGATAACCTTGAAGTGTTTCACGTTCTCCTTTGACCATTTGTAGAACGAAGGCCCGAAGTTGTCACGGATTTCCCCGACCTTCGCACCGCCGCCGTTGCCCTTGATGAACGCGGTAACGGTTTCAACCGTCAATTCCGGCCATTCCTTCCGTTCAGAGGATGCCGGTTCATCAATTGAAAGTGAACTGGTTGTGATTCCATATTCTGCCAACTGTGCATCAATGGATTTGATTTCCGATATAAGGTTGTCGCGGGTGGTTTTCAATCCAAACACTTTCTTGACAATTTTTTTGATGTCAACCGTTGTTTCAATTTTCTTTGTCATAACTTTTATTTTTTGATTTGTTGTTTGTTATAATGTTTTTGCTAACAACTGGAAATTATCATATTCATTTCATCTGGCAATCATTTATTATCACATTAAAAACCCATTCAATTCAATGAACGGGCTGAATTGGTTGAAATGGATTTCATTCCAACCCAAACAAGAGCCACCATAGGACTTTGATTTTCACTGAATAAATTGTGGTGAGGATGAATCCAATCACACAAACCAATAATATTGACACCATTTTGTAACTTTTCGTTTTCATAGATTTATTTTAAAAGTTTAACTGTCAACTGGAATGGTCCCGCGTCTTTCGGGAATGGCGAATGAAAACTTGACCCTAAATAACAACGTCTGGCTTTGCGTTGGCCGCAACAGATTGATATGAACCACAGTGGACACACCGGCAAAGGAACGGTTCACCAAAGAGGATTTTTCGGATGATTGCTTTACCACAACCATTGCAAACGTATTGAACCGTCTGAAACTTTAACGTCAAGTTGTGAACGGATGCACTTGTTATTTCACCCACCTTTAATTCAGGTCTGACAAAAAATTCGTATTTTTGTTTTGGTTGGATACGGGATGAAATGTTGAAACAATCCATACATCTTGAATTGTTTTTATCTAATTTATTGACGACATATTGATTGGTCTTGCCGTGATAGGTTATGGTCTTACCACAGACAGGACACTTTCGGCACCAGCAACCCAGTTCGTTTTGCCATACACTTGATGTTATGTTTGATGTTTCAATCATTATCTTGTTGTGAAATATCAATGGTTTCATTTACTAACTTGTTACATTGAGCAACTGTGTCAGTTACCAACCTGTTACACAATTTCACAAATGTTTCAACTGAACTTGCTTTGCATAATTTATAATCTGTTTGTAATTTTGTTCTACATTCGTATTGTGTAGTTAGACCATACCATTTACCGTTCATATCTTCGACAACATTCAAAGTAAGTGTGTTTCCAAACAATTCAATTCTTAATGGTCTATTCACTTCCGCAACAATTCGATATGTTCCATCAATTAAACCTTCAATCGGTTTGTATGATTCTTGATTTCCATATAATGTTTTCATAATTTTTTAATCCTTTATTTTATTGATTTGTTCACGAAACGATTTGTCTTTGATGTAAAGTTTCATTGCTCGTCTTATGAACTTGGTGGTATCAATACCATTCCTAACAACTTCCATCCTGAATTGAAGAAATAGAGATGGGTCAACAATGGCTACTACTTGTTTTATTTTCTGTTTCATATCAATAAGTATGAGTCGGAAAACTGAAACTATTATTATTCTAATAAAATAATATCTTTTTTGGCGTTTCACTTTTTTGGCTGATATGTCCCATTGATGACTAAAGAAATATACAACAAACAATTTACGGTAGAGTTAACAGGGAAAACTTTAGTCAAGTTGGTGTCCTTACCATTAAATGAACCTGTTAACTTCTACCACCTTTTACGACTAAAGAAATATGAAAGACAACAAATTTACCAGATTACCAATTCAAGTTGGTAGTCTGTTTAACAACGCCCATGAATGGAGTCTGATTGATTATTTATATTATCGAAGTAACATTGACGGTTTTATAATTAACATTTCAGACCTTCAAAAGAATACTCCTATAAAAAGTAACAAGACAGTATTAAGAATACTGAATAGGTTAGCAAAAAGAGGATGGATTATAATAACACCCATTGGAACATCCGGCAAACACCACAAATATTCATTCAATAAATCTGTGTTTAATGAATGGTTGGATAAAGTGTCAAATGACACTTCTTTGGGGAAATTCTCAAATGAGAATTGTGAAAAGGTGTCAAACGACACTTCCGCAAAGTGTCAAACGACACCAAATAAAGTGTCAAATGACACGGTACAACAAATAACAAGTACAATAAAACAAGTACCTATTAAAAATAGTACACCAGTTATACTAAGTACCGAAAAAAACGTATCTAAGGATATATGTATTGAAAATAAAAATAAAGAGTTAACAGAAAAATATGCGGTTATGATAACTGAAAATGTTTTAGCAGATAATACAATTTCAGTATCAGGACAAAAGGCTAAGTTAAATGAATACACTATGAAAATAAAAAAAACAAGATTACAGGAAATTGAAGAAGTCTTTGGTAATACTTAAATAATAAAGGATATTCAGTATATGGAAAATATTAAAGGCATATCACTTAAAAAACAAATAGAACAATTCTATCACATAGTAGAAAGTGCGAAGTTACTAAAAAAGTATAAAGAAAAACAAAAGATACTTCAGGATGTTATAGTTCACAGGTGTTTAACTGAACAAGAGTTTTATGAGTCATTAAATTTAAGAAGTGAACTTCAGACGGTTGCTTCGCAACAGCCGGCTAACGCCGGAGTTAGTTAAAAAAAATATATGAATACAGATTTCTTTAATTTCCCAAGTGTGAAAGATTTACCTGACGACATCGTTTCGGAAACTTTTCATACAATTTATGGCTACAAGTTTCGCTGCGTCAAAGAAGTAGTGAAAATGAAAAGAAAACAAAAGATACAGGAACACTGGTTCTGCTTAAAGGAAGGACTGGGACAGAGTCTCCCTGAATATATTAGAGAAGGAGCGAAGCGAACGGGGTTCAAGGATTTCAGGAAGTTCTTTGCAATGCTTGGTTATTATAAACTTTCTTTGGAAACTTCTCCAATTCAGCCTGTGTTCACTGGAACTGGAAAAGGTTCCGAGAAAAATATATGAGAAAAAAGGAATTACAGATTGCCGCTAGTCATAGAAGATTGACACTTGACGAATTCAATGAACTGTTTGATTTGACGTTTCCTCTGTATATTCAGCCAGACGCTAAAATGTTCCCGACGGTCACAATGTTACCTTTGACTCAATCAAACGTCGCCACGGTCACGCCGGGCGCAAAGCCAGACCTGATTTGTCTTTTTTGTGGCATTGACGCAACTTTCTAACATCTTCGCACCGTCTTTTGATAATCTCGGGAGCCAGCAAACCCCTATCCCTTTAGGGTAGCGGGTTATGGCGACCCACCGAAAATAGTTTGTTGTTTTCTCCAACTCAACAATACTTATTGGTAGGATGTATAACAGAGCATACAAATATAGAATGTATCCAAACAAGGAACAGGAAACCTTGTTGCAGAAACATTTTGGACATTGTAGGTTCGTTTACAATCACTTCCTTGAAGTTAAGATTAAACATTACAAAGAAACCAAGAAAACTATTACTTGGGTGGATTTAGCAAACCAACTTCCAAAACTGAAAGAAGAACTTGAATGGTTGACCGAAATTGGAAGTCATTCTCTCCAACAATCTATTCTTAACTTGGATAGAGCATACACTGCATTCTTTCGTTCCAATGCAGGATTTCCAAAGTTTAAGTCAAAGAAGTATGCTCGTAAGTCATTCATTGTTCCTATAACAAACGGTAACATTAAGGTTAATTATGAGACACAACGATTGACTATTCCAAAGTTCAAAGGTGGAATTAAATGTGTATTCCACCGTGAAATCCCAAAGGATAATGTTGTCAAACAGGCAATTGTTTCACAAGACAGAGACGGAAAGTATTATGTTTCTGTATTGGTTGAAGTGAATAAAGAACTTCCAACTAAACCTGAACCGAAGAAGAACAAAGCAATAGGAATGGACTTTGGAGTAAGAACATTTGTTACATTAAACGATGGAACGAAGATTGAAAATCCGAAAATGTTGAAACAATCTTCTGACAAACTTTCTAAACACCAGCAAGATTTGGAAAAACTTGAAGTGGATACAACCAAAAGAAAATCCAAACAAGAACAAATAACCAAGTTACATTCCAAAATAGCAAGACAACGAAAAGATTTCTTGGATAAACTCTCACACAAATTAACTCACGATAACCAAGTGAATACGATTTGTATCGAGGACTTGTCCATTAAAAACATGCAACAAGACAATTACAAAGCAACCAACAATATCATTTCTGATTTAAGTTGGAACAAGTTTGTGAATATGTTGCAGTATAAGAGTGATTGGTATGGGAAGAACTTCCGTAAGATTGGAAGATTTGACCCATCCAGCAAAATGTGTAATGAATGTGGATACATAAACCATGACTTGAAAAGAGAAGATAAGGAATGGAAGTGTCCCGAATGTAACACAAATCACGATAGAGATGTGAATGCTGCCACTAATATATTGGACTTCTCATTTCCAAAAACAGAGTTTGTAAAGGGTAGGAACTACCCTATTGAAGCACCGATGGCTTTAGCCTCGGTGTAGTTCACAATGTTGTTTAGTTCCGTATTTCACTTTGGTTGTTTGTTTTTTCATTGTGACACCTTATCAGTTGCTCTATAACAAGTCAATCCTTAATCACCATTTCCCGTCAAGTATAAGTCAGAAAATAACTTTTACAAAATGTGAACTTATGATTACAAATAGGGAAAACATTTCTTCAATCAAAGTTTTTATATGTTTGGTGAATTGTAAAGGTATGTACAGATGTGATTCACGACTATTATCAATCATTGAAACAATCTGAAGCGGTTATCCCCGATAATTTTTATCAATCCATCTTCGGTAGGTCATCAATAGTTAAAACAATTCCCGCCAATACACAACTGCAAATGATTCACGGTATAGATAAAACAATAATCCTGCCAAATCAATCAACGGTAAACATAGAGGAAAAAATAAGATATAAAGATTACTCTGATTTCCTGATTGAGATAACCAGTAACGTTGAACTAAACACACCGGGTTGGATTGAGAAAGAAAGCCTTGCCGATTATTTGGTTTATTTCATTCAGCCAACCAAGACAGTCTATGTTATGAAGTTCAAAGACATTCAAGCCGAATGGAGAAAACATAAACTGCTTTGGTCAATGCTATTTCCAACTCATACGACTTATTCAAGGACTTCTTACGGTAACATTTATACCGTCAAAAACATTGCCATCCCCTTCCACGCTTTAACATCAATACCAATCCTGAAATTACAATTATGAAATTAAATCAAAACATATTACATACTACCATCAATCAATTAAGACACCAAAACAGAGTATCACGAATGATACAACAGATTGAGGATATATTAAATTGTCCTGTTTGTGAGGCAACAATTTGTTGCTGCCATCGAAGAAAAGAAAGTTGTGGCTTCAAGTATAGACGCAATTACGGCGCTTTCAGTTGAGACAAATATACTTATTGATAATGAGAAAAGACGGTTTCAATGTTCCATAATGACATTGCTCTATAATTCGGATTCGGGTGGTTCCGTCTCATCCACCCGGATTAAGTTTTAACAATAATTTCCAAAGTGATTAGGAATCAATCGCTTTGGATTTTTTGTTTGCGTGGTAAGCCAAAAATAAATCATCGTTTTAGTCCTGCTCTCCATATTTATTTGATATGAACAAATACCAAAAGTATCAATCAAAATATTATACCAACAGATTGAAGGAAGGACAAATTCAAACTTCGGTATTCTTATACAATAAAAAGTTATATGAGCAATTCAAGGATATTGCTGCACAAGACCACCTGACATTCAACGCATTTGTAAATCGCTGTGTGAATCTTTATGTCAATGACGAAGGATTCAGATTGAGGATTTACGGGTGCAACTAAAAGATATGACGAATGCCCGATTCTATGTTTATGGCCTAATTAGTCCAAGGAACAATCAGTATATTTATATCGGTAAGGGACATGGTAACAGAATGTATAGGCATATTAACATTGAAGATATATCATTGTATAACGGAACGCCAACCGAATTAGAGATAGAATATAAACGTAAGTGCATTCAAAACATTTCAAACAGTGCAAGGGCTAGTTGGAAACAAGGAAGGACAAGGAGTAAAAAAATAATATGTTTAACAAATTAAGGCTAATCATGTCTTTGGCTAATACTAAAACTATTGCAGGTTACGAG
>Ga0315295_10005287_pt1 | contig 11019 bp, 15 predicted proteins | sample YL17G14_0_MG_FD_204453 | JGI IMG/M metagenome (GOLD analysis project Ga0315295, IMG submission 204453) | Sediment microbial communities from Yellowstone Lake, YNP, Wyoming, USA - YL17G14_0 | ecosystem: Environmental > Aquatic > Freshwater > Lake > Sediment | place: USA: Wyoming | collected...
GCCGTGTAATCCGCTTGGTCTAGCTCATTAAGCCTTCTTAACACCCCATCTGTGTCAAACATTCATAACTCTCCTCATCTCCTCCGCCAATAACTTCACCACAGGGACACTCACGGAATTGCCTATTTGCTTGTATAGATGAGCATTAGAGAGCTCGGGAAGCACATAGTCATCTGGGTATCCCTGAAACCTAGCACACTCTCTAGGGGTCAATTTACGCACCCTAGCTCCATCCAGAACTAAAGGGACGTTGTGTCCTCCAGTACCCATATTAGCCGTGAGGGTAGGGCACAACCCAGATTTATTCTCTCGGGCGTATGTGCGTCGCCATTGGTAGACCGTGTTTGGGTTTGTCATCTCGGCTATCAATTGGGGGTTATACCTAGATCCATCGTAAAAGTATGATTCATCGACTGAGCTTTCTAGCAACTCTCTAATGCCTCGGGTAGCAGATACGGGATCGGGCCATACGAACCCAGATGTGTGATCGGGGTCTTTAAAACCTATTATGAAGATCCGCTCCCGATTCTGTGGCACATCGGTATACTCGGCTGTGTTTAGCACTTTATAGACGATGTTATACCCCAGCTCTTCTAATTCGGATCGGATGACTCTAAAGGTGTTTGTTGAGTCGTGGCTGATTAGATTCTTCACATTCTCTAACAAAACGGCTTTGGGCTGTAGCACGGAGATGTATCTCAGTATATCGAAAAATACATTACCTCGTTCATCTCCAAAGCCCTGCCGCTTACCCGCCACTGAAAAGGCTTGGCAAGGAAATCCTGCTGTTAAAACATCAATATCCTCTAAAACTGAGGGGTCTAGGGTTTCCATTTTCCCAACTAAAAGACGAGTATTAGGGAGATTGGCTTGATAGGTAATTGCTGCTTTTGCGTCCTGCTCATTAGCCCACACAACATCAAACCCTGCTTGCTCGAAACCTACCCCAATCCCACCAATACCTGCAAATAACTCACCTACTCTCATTTAACCCTCCCAAGAATTAAGATCCTTCAGCACCCTGATCAGTTTTTCACTGATTATATATGACCCAATACCAACCGAAGGAGCTAGAGGTAAGAAGAACCCTAATGTCCAAGGTTCGACGGTCCGGATAGAAAAATATATAACCAAAGAGAAAGCCAGAAAAACCCCGAAATTGAAAACCCACGCAAGGATTAGGACGAGATTTAAGAAAAGCATTCTAATCATTGCCAATACCTCCTTTATCTTCACCTCTTGGGAAACTCTTCACATACCCCTCTATAGCGTTCCATGTCACCATCCAAAGCAAAACTCCTACAAGGGCACTTCCCACTCCAACCTTGTCTTCAATTTCTTTATACCTCGTTTTCATTACTTTTCTCCTTGCCCTTTCGGCACTTCTTTCTTATCTTTAGAGTAACTCCTCTACGGTGTGGGTTTCGTTGACTCCTGTGCCGTTTTTCTCACAACTATATAAAATGTCTTGCCCTATAGCGTGGTGTAAGTATGATTATCCATTAATTAAACCTCCTTTAATTCTTATAACGTACCAAACTCTACGGAATCAATGTAGCCAGCCCTGCTTACACGGCAAGCGATACAATGAACGGATCCCTCTGTATCCTCCCTTCATACTTCCGTACAATCCGATAAGTGTCAAGTGGTTTTGACAAGTTTTAAAAATCCTACCTTTCTGGATTAGGATTAAGTCGGGGTTTAAAAGATTTCTATTGGGTCTTTATGCTTGTTGGCTGACTGTTTGTTCACGGGTTTTATTTAATTCGTTTACAGTTCGGTTGTAGCAACACACGCACAAAACCTCGTGAACTTCCTCGTACGATGGGTGGTCTACTAACAGTACTTGGTGAACAGCTTCACCACAGCCCCAGCAAGGGGCATAGAACTCACTCCCGCACGCATCGCACGAACCCACCACCACATCGCCGCCCTTGCTTAGTTCAGCAGCAGCACTCTCTATCCTAACACCACACGTCGGGCAGTACACGGGTATGTTGGCACTTGCCAGTAATTGTTCTTTATTAATCGTATTTAACACAGGCTCTCCTCTTGATCGGTTGAGGGTTTTGCTAAACCCTCAACCGATCCTTCTCTTCATTGTTCTCTTTAAAGCCTACCGCTCGCCACATCTCGAAGAGATTACTTGCTTCATCCCCTACAAACGAACCATAAGCACCCTGATAATAATTCTCTGTGTATTCCGCATAACCATCGGGGTTTGCAATCTCAAAATCAGATAAGGCATAGACCTCACTGCCTGATTTGTCGGGCTGCCGTTCTGGATCAATACGACTAACAAACACGATTTCCTCTTTGCGGAGAAGGGCATTTGTCATATAATCCGCATTATTAACCCCAACGATCAATTGAGCCGTTTTCGCATTTACCTCGGGATCGTGAAACATCTTAAAAATGTTCTGAGCTTTAAAGGTATGGAGGTTACTATCAAAATCGTCTATGACAAGAGTCCTGCCGTTAATCAATGCCTCCATTAAAACAGGCAGTAGATACACCAAATGGGTGATCCCTCTTGATTCAACTTGAGATGTTTCGATCCACCGATTAGGGCTTACTTCGGATACAACCTCATACTTAAATCTAGGGGTTCGCTTCAGGGTCATTTTTCTAGCCCCTAATTTCATCAGGGTTTCAAAAACCCGCCCGAAGCACATATCGAGTTGTTCTTTCTCAAACACCCGATTGGCGGCTTGTCTTAAAGAGTCCTCATTAGGAATAATAATCAAGGATTTATCAACCCAGTTAAGAAAACTCTTAGCAATCACTGCATATCGATCCGAAACTTCAAGGGTTGTAATATTTGTCAAGAACAACTCGTGGCAACACATAGGCTCTTTAACCCCAAGTTCTTGGGTCGTGAGAAGTTTGCTCCATAATCCACCCACTTCGGGATTGACCTCAACTAGGGACCCCTGCCGCTCAAAGATCAACACACCCCCAATAGTTAAAGACTCAGATGCGATCCGTCGGGTTTGTTCATCAGCAGTCAACCCCTCTATAGAGAACGCATACTCGATCTTAATCAGGTCTACCACGACTTCGATCCCAAACCCCGTGGGTTGATCCTGAAGCTCCCAATTAGGAATATAGCTGAATTGTTGTGAGGTTAGGAATGGGCTATTAGTTCCGAAGTTATCCCGTATGCTACCCCTATTACCCAAGATACGCCTGAAAACATCTAGGGCTTTAATCAGGGTTGTTTTACCCGCCCCTGTGTATCCGTACATAGCTGCCATAGCATTAGCCCTATGCTCTCCTTTTTTGAGGACGGCTATGCGTGCTCGTTCGGGTTCATCTTCTAAATCTGGTACTAGAGAAAGCACTGCCTCTTCTTTAAATACACCGAAATTAGACGTTTTAAATTCAATTATCATTATTATCCTCCGCTACTCGCTCCACTGACCTACAATACAAATCGGGTCGACATACCTCACAATGAGGAGTTAATTTGGGGTCATCGGGTCGGCATAGACAGGGGTTGTTTTTGATCCACGTTTCTGTAGCTCCGTGTATTGAAAAAAATGTATTCATATCAGACTCCTCGTTTAATCCTGTGTATCCTTGATCTTATTCAGCAGGGCGATCCCCCGACCGAAGTTATATAGGGATTCCACGAGATTGTACACGGACTGCATAGAAAAGGCAATGAAAAATGCCAATATTCCTAGAACAACCGTGTTAATCACATCAGTCCCTTGGGTTAGAACCTCTAATTGCACGGCGACCCGAATCATTACAATCGACCCCATTGCAAGTACGTTCGACATTACCCCAATGGTATACCAAGCAAGGGTTTTATCCCATAGTGAAGGGCTAGGGTCTTTGAGGTTACCCATCGGCAGAACCGATTTATCCCTGTTCATCAATAGGAAAATAAGAGGTAATACGAAAAACCCCATTAGAGTTCCTAATAGCCCTAGAATCTCATAGCTACTCTCGACCATTGCGAACGCTTTATTCTTTGATACAGCCCCTCCCACGATTAGCCCACTGGTTAGAACCGAACGCCAGAACGTCAGGGTCTTAAGCACTGTACTTCCTACCACGACCCAAGCTCCAGTCATCCCCATATATTTCGGATGTTTACTACTGTTCTTCATACCATCTCCTTGATTCCTTTATTATTCTTCATCTATTAATGAACGCCCTGCTGTTTGAGGTCCTTTACCCCTGTAGCTCCAAGTCGTTTTGACCCTAGACCTGTGATGGTGGTATGATAGAACATCCCATCTTCATATTTGGTGGTGACGTGAAGGTCTATGACTTTTGTGAATGACCCAGCTAGGGTTGTTAGATCCGAGTCATTAAGAGATATGCGTGCAACAATTACATCCCCAGACTCACAACTTTCGAGTGTTGCCCTAGACCTCCCGTCGTAATCCAGGTTCTTAATCCGGTAGGCCCCATCGATTCTGTGATAGCCCCGCCCCACATCCTCAAAAATGCGAAGGGTTCTTTGGGCTAGTTCGGCATAAACAGCATCAAAAATATCTCGGGTATAATGATGAAACTCTCCATCAGGGGTTCTTAATAGCACATCACCCTCATTTACCCACCGAGCTGTCTCCGCGCCTTCACCAACCCTCCGCAACCCACGACCCCAGTCCCCATCCAGTATGAAAACTCGGTCAAAGCCTCTATGGATGTTATTGGGATCGAACCATCTCTCGGCTAGTTCATCAAACTCCTTGGCTTCACCTTCCCATACCACCCATTCCATTCCCAAATATACCATTTGATCCATTTGTCCCTCCTAAGTCCTTAAACCTTAATGCTTATATAACAGCATATCACCGATACTACCTATAATATACAACAAGCCGAGGTCTTTGTCAAGGGGCTGGAATAAAAAACCCCTAGGAATCCTAGGGGTTTTTTATTACTCGATTTGTTCCGATATTGCTTGTGCGACCCACCACATCATAACTGGGGGTATGGCATTGCCTAGGGCTTTGTAGAGAGCGGTATCCGACCCTACTAACTCATAATCGTCTGGGAATGATTGAATGCGTGCTACCTCTCGTGGGGTGAACTTCCGCCATCTCCCTTCCTCACACAGCACGGGATGGGTGCTGTTCAGTGAGCTGGATATATTGGCTGTAATTGTTAAGCAAGGTTTGGTTATATCCTGGGCATTGCCTTTCTTGTATCCCTTGCCCTTCAATCGACTCCGATACATCCCCTCAACCGCACGGGTGCTGTAATAATACTTGGTGTCTACCACGGGTTCTAGCACAACCCCAAGAGGGATCTGGTCTTCTGCCTGTTTGATTGGAGCATCAGGAAACACGAATGATTTGCCCAGATCGGATCGTACCCCAACTATGATGACCCTCTCCCTTTTTTGAGGGATGCCCCAATCCGCTCCATTCATTAACTGCCAAGTCAAGGTGTATCCAGCCGATTCAAACTCGTTTAAAATCAAGGGGAAAGCCTCTCGATTGTTGGCAGATAGGATGCCCTTAACATTTTCAGCCACAAAAGCTCGGGGTTTCTTCTCTTTAATGATTCGTATCATCTCGAAAAACAACCGCCCCCTGACATCATCATCGATCCCTTGCCTGTCTTTGTTGATCGTGCTAAAGACAGGGCAAGGAAATCCGCCTAATACCACATCTACTTCAGGTATTTCGGAGGATTCCACCTCTCGAATATCTTTATTAATCGGATCCAGTCCAAAGTTATGCCGGAACATATCACACGCTCGAGCCTCGAAATCATTAGCCCACACTACCTCGAAGGGCAGATCGGAGTAGGTTTTGCCTAGAAACTCAAATCCCCCTGTTATCCCTACATCCGAACCCCCACATCCACAGAAAAGGGATGCTACTTTTAACTTATCGATGGGATGCCTCCTTTAAGATTAAATCCTTCTAACATATATTCCGCATAATCTTTTTCCGTATACTCTTCCATACTTTACCCTCCTTAGAGTCATTAAATTTCTTAACCCTCGAATTTTAAAACCTGACGCTAAAACCCCCATTGAAAGGATCATAGAGAGATTTACCAACAACAAAGAAAGCGGATATAAAAGGTCCTATAATCTGAGCGAAATGAACTGAGGATTCCTCATAGTTCCTTTTTTGCAAGACTGTAAATATACTACAGATTAAACTTCCTAAGGTGTGTCTCCTCTCCTCGTCAAGAGAGGCTAGATAATCAACTGGGAACAACCTTGTGTGGCTGGCCAACACAGCAATCTGTTGTAAGCTGACTTCTAGTGTATGATTTTTATTCGATATTGGGTGAGTTAAATATCGTCTTAGGACCTCTTTACAAAAACTTTCATAGTTGTCTCTAGCACCGTTCCAAAAACCTTTACAAATAACCAGTGCCACTTTATACTCCAAAGATAGACCTATAGCATTCGGTATGTCTCCTACTCCAATATTCAAGGCACCCTCGAACCCCTCCGTCGCCCATATATCATCAAGATTTATCATTTAACATCCTCTAATAATCCCACGATCAATCCAGCCACCCCTCTTTTTAAATTCGGTGATGTTTCAGCGACCCACTCCCTGAAATAATCCACAGGACTAGCCCCAAGGGTCTTTTTGATCTCGGTGGCTGAAGGTGCGATCTTCCTAGGTGGGGTTGATTTGCGTATGTGAATATCAGGGTATAACTCCCTAGCCAACCCTTCGGACGCACAGTCCAGTATCGTATAAACCACGGTCTTCCCTTGGATTGAGGGTTCGATCTCGCCCCCAAGTTTAATATCACGAAACTCCACAAAAATCGGCAGAGGGATTTGCGATGCCTGTCCCGATCTGTACTCAAAGATACACCTCGGAAGCTCGGTATCTTCTTCATTTATCTTGCAAGCGTGCACGGATCCTGTGTACATCTCGTGGGGGCGAGTGTGGAGATGCCCGAAATATTTCCTAATGGGCTTCAGATCATCCGCTAGCTCTATCATAGAAAACAAAAGAAGGGTCGTATCAAAGAAATGCCCAAAGATCAACTCATAAGAATCGTTCTTGATCTTGGGGTAGAGATCCGCCATACCGCCCGCGGTTCTCCCGAACCGCCTCGTGCCGTTATAGTGAGGCAAGAACAAGCACGAAGTCCCTTGGATCTCGATCTCTCTTGGGCGATCCACGATCTCTATGTTATTATTGTCTATGAATTTATAGGCTAGCTGGTAGGAGCCTCCAACCATCTTCCAATCGTGGTTGCCAGTTAGGATATACACCTTCTTAAAGGCGGAAACGATTTGAGCGAACCTAGCAACTAGGCAAATTGTTTCTCCTACTAAAGCCGACTCCTCTACTAGATCACCGACCTGCACGAGGACTTCTTGGGATACATCTCGGGTTTTAACAAACCCCTCTAACCAATCCAGAAAATTAATCGCCGCCTCTTTTCTCCAGTCGGTGTGGGTAGAAAACTGAATATCTCCTAGGATTAACATATAACCCCTCCTTTGTTCTATTTATTATATCACGAGAGAACGTGAGTCTTTTGAAGTATTGCCTTAAGACGAGGGGTTTTCCGTTTAGGACAAAAAAAAGACACCTCTGGGGTGTCCCCACCGAATCCACGGTGTAGCTCGATTAATTAGTATAATCCAATCCCAAACCCCACTAATCAATATCAGGACAGACCAAGGGGTTTATTAACAAGGAAAAAGATGAAAACATCGGTTTCTGTATCCCACTCGAACTCTATATCCCACCCTTCGGATACATACTCATTGAATCCTGCTAAAACCTCTTCGGTGAGTCTAAACCTAGGGATGGTATAGACCATAAGAGCCTCCGTTCGTAACACTTGGATCTGCGGCTCCATATTAGGGCGAATAGGGCAAAAACCCCCACCGGTTAAAGCCAGAAACACCCCCCAGCCCCACGACCAAAAGTGCACACACAATCAGGTCAAAATCAGCGGCCCACTCAGGGGGCGTGCCTTGCGCTTTGTTGGTTAAATAGCTCGACCAAGGGCGATGCTCGGAGGCGTAAAAGGCATCTAGGGAGGGGCTAACCTGAAAAATAATGGTGTTCAGCCACATCGACTGGCTGTGGGCTAACATGCCCTGCCACTGCTCTTTAAGCGCCTCGGCGGTCAGCACCCGGACCCCTGCTGCGGCGTTTTGCGGAAAGTGCAACTGATGCACCGTGGCCACCCATGTGCCTCACATCATCGGCTGGTTGTGGGGGGTTAGCACTGCTTCAGGCCCTGTGCTGCTCATCGGCACGGCACTCACAATCAGTAAACCTACCACTATTATTATGTTTGCTTTAAACCAAAAACCCAATCGCCCCAATGGTTCGCTCCCACTGTTAGTGTATCATAAATGCGAGCTGTAGGGTAGAGCCTTAATGAACTTTTCCATAAATAGCCAGTCAGGCTGCTTATCAGGGGTAACGGGCAGTTTGAGTGTTATCTTTTTCAGGCGCACTTGGGCGGCTTTACGCCCATAACTAAAACGAAACATTTCACGACGTAAAAGTGCCACCATAAAAAGTGCCGTGTAACGGTTCATGGCAAAGCGGGGGGTCAGTTTCTCCACGTGGTCTGATGCGCTGAAATTATCCGGTTGGTAGGCACAGTAGCCCAACACCGCAGAGTCCATGGTCAACACGCCCCCTTCTTCTGTCCAAAAATCATAAAGCCCCTCCAAACCGTTATCGGTTGCTTTAGTGGTGATGTAAGGAAAGTTGCCCACCCCATAACGCTTCAACTCTTTAATAGGGGTGGTTTTAGTACCCGTGATGATGAACAAATCACGCAAGTTAAACTCACCCCAACCGACGGTAGTTACTGACGAGGTATGACGATTAGCCGATTGCAGGGTGATGTGAGTACTTAAAATTTCAAGCAACGTGATCGGGTCAACCTCCTTATTTAGGAATCCCAAGTTGCGCTTGGTGCTAAACACCACATACTCTTTAATAGCCTGCAAAAAATGATTGTCGTTCAGCTGGTCATAATCGGTTTTACTGTGGGCAAACAAACACCACTCGTCCCCTTCTTTAATGACCGCTTTGAGCAGAGTTACGCCATTTGCCTGTGTCTCAACATGCTTAAGTTGGTGCAAAAGATGCGCTTTTATGCCGTTCCACTTACCAAATAAATCGGTGCGCCCTTTGGTTTTAGCCAACACCAAGCCGTCGTCTTGCAGGTCATAAAAAACCACCTCTTTGTTGTTATGAGGGGTGTGTGTCTCAAACACGGCAATGGCGGTAACCGCCGCCGCATTGGGCATAAACAGCTCTTTAGGTGTGTGAATAACATATTTAAGGGTGTGCTTGCTTAAAATTTGATTACGCAGTTCATTCTCGCCAATGTAGGTGGAGAGGGGGGCAATCATCACCACATACCGACTACAAACGTCAAGCAACCGTTGCAGAAACTGAATCTCTTTTTTAGTAGGGTTATCGGCGTTGTCTTTGCCCCCATAGGGAGGATTGATAAAGCCAATGGTGGGGGCTACCCCCTGCAAGAACCCATCAGCTGCCTTTGAAAAAAAGTCTTCTTGAAAAACTTGCGACTTGCCATCACCTCTAAATAGCATGTTAGACAGTGCCAAGGCGTAGATGTAGGGGTCTATTTCAAACCCAATAATTTGTTTAGATTTAACATTGGCAATAAGTTCGCTCTTTTTATTCAGCGATGATTGCTCAATTTGCGAGATGATTTTGTTCATGCCAGCAATCAAAAACGCCCCTGAACCACAGCAGGGGTCGAGGATGACATCATTAGTTTTAATGTCAATCAGCTCAGTAAACAGCGTGGTGATGTGGCTGGGAGTGAGAACAATGCCTTGTTTCACATTGGCAATGCCCGCATAACGCAGAAATTCTTCATAAAACTTACCGATGATGTCATAGTTACTTTTACGGCTAAACAGGGGAATCACGCGCTCTTTTAGCTCACATAAAATGGTTTTAAGCAACGCTTTCTCATTGTCTTTAAGTAAGAGGTCGTTACGCATAAAGGCGAGCTGATTTTTAAACACGTCCCGGTTATCGTGCGGAATTTGCTCATGCTCTAACACCCGATTAAGCGTGAGCGGAATTTGCTCTAAAATAGTGAGGGCATCATAGCCCATAAAACCCTTCTCAAAGGAGTTGTGAAAGGTGTCATTTTTAAAGAGACAAATCATCAACGCTGAGAGCAACACGGGACGATTTTGAGATTGAAGACTGCGTAAAAGGTTGTTGATTTTGCTGGACGACTGCGAAATTTACTCGGTAATAGCCTCTAAATCATAGCTGTTAAACAGCTCAATGTAGTCGCTTTCGTGCAATATTTCCTTTATTTCCAGCCGCCTCACTGTGCCCTCTTTCACCATAAAAGTGCTTATTTTGTGGTTATACTCACTGGTAATATCGCCAGACAGGGCAATGCCCACAATGCACCACCCTTGCAGATACGCCTGCACGGGGCTGGTCATTTTTGCCACATCCGACACAAAACTTAAGTAGTGCAATAGTCCATTTACCGCATAAAGAGGAATATTTTTATCAATCATTTCGCCTTCGTGCTGGGTAATACTGTCTTTGTTCTCCACAATAATCAGCAATTTTCGGGCTTCATTCACATAAAAAAAGTCAGGCTCGCCCCGTTGCTCGGTGAGCTGTTTGCTTGCCTCATTAAAGACACTAGCAATAGTGGGGTTGTCGGGTTTTTTAGTTTGCCATGGCTCGCTAAATTTTCGTTGCTGGCTCACATTATAGGACCTGAGCAAATTCACATTATAGGACTTCATCTCGCACCTCCTTCTATTCTCTGAAAAATCAATAGATTTAATATTAAGTTCTAGTATACCACAATTCGGTATAAGTGTCAAGGGGTAAGCTAGCCTCCGCTTGCTTAATGATGTCTATTATCCCATCCATAATTTGCCTTTCTGGGTATATTGCACTCAAATCACCGTTATTAGGGAGTCTTTTTCTTAGTCTTATATAACTCTCTAATTTATCCCCCACTCCCCCATCTCTTCTTTAGGTACATCCCACAAGAGGAGATGTAATATCTTCTTTACGT
>Ga0315295_10005288_pt1 | contig 11019 bp, 9 predicted proteins | sample YL17G14_0_MG_FD_204453 | JGI IMG/M metagenome (GOLD analysis project Ga0315295, IMG submission 204453) | Sediment microbial communities from Yellowstone Lake, YNP, Wyoming, USA - YL17G14_0 | ecosystem: Environmental > Aquatic > Freshwater > Lake > Sediment | place: USA: Wyoming | collected...
ACCAGGCGAATGAAATAGGCGGCCGCCGAGATGGCGTTGATCCCGGCCTCCGGCGTCGAGCCGTGAGCTGCGCGCCCCGTGAATTCGACGGTCAGCCATTCGAGCCCCTTGTGTCCGATGGCGATCTTATTGCTCGTCGGCTCACCGACGACGGCGGCATCGGCCCGGAACCCGGCCCGGATAAGGGCCTCGGCGCCCAAGCTCTCCATCTCTTCGTCGATGACGGCCGCGAGGGTGACCTTGCCGGCCGCGAGCGATTTCTTGGCCGCCAGATCCACCAGCGCTCCGGCCATGGAGGCCAGGGCGCCCTTCATGTCTGCGGTGCCCCGCCCGTAGAGCTTGCCTTCCCTCTCCACGGCTGCGAAAAGATCGACGGTGCTTCCGGCGTTCGGCGGCACGGTATCCGTATGGCCGCAGAAAAGGATATGGCGGCCGGGCCGCCCGCTGTCGACGGCCGCCAGAAGGTTGGGCCTGCCGTCCTTTACCTCGGTGACCGTTGTCCGGATGCGATGCTCTTCCAGAAAAACTCTTAACTCGGTGACTACGGCCGCCTCTTGTTTGGGAATGCCCGGGTAGCTCCGGGCTTTGACCAGGCTGACGAGAAGTCGGTTGATTTTTTCCGTGGCTTCCATGGCGACTCCTTTTCTCCTTATGCTACTTCTTGGCGAAGAAACTGTATTCCCGATACTTAACTTCACAGGGGTTGCCCCGGGCCAGGAGCATCGTCTGTGTCGTCAGGTTGATTATTACCGAAAAGGTCGTTTTGACCCCTTTCCCGTGCCGGCAGATCGACCCGGGGTAATTCACGTGGTCGGAGAGAAATTCCTTCATCTTCTCGACCGTTATCTCGCCCAGGTTCTTCTTGAGAAGCCGGTTGCCGCGGTTATAACGGACGATGGAACTCGTGATGCCGTGGGGGTCGAATTCGAACTTCCTCATCCACGGCGCCACATAGTGGTTCGTGTGGACGAGGTAGCCGTCCGTCGAATAGAGGGGAGCATAATCGGTGGCCGAGCCTTCGATGCTGTAAATCTCGCCGCTCTTGTCCGTGATGAGCTGGTTATAGTTTGAAGCCCGCTCTTTGAGTATGGCCGCGTCGATCGCTTCGCCCAGCGTCTTGGCGGCCAGGATCTTCCGCACGAGGAGAAGCCGCGGCACACCCACCCTCATATCGTTCGAATCCACCTGATTGCCGGTCAGGCTGATTCCCGCCGAATTGTAGCCGACGCTGATGCCCAGCCCGCCGTAGCCCACGGTTACTATCTCCGGCTCTCCGTCCACCTGGTAATGGACGATGACGACAGATTCCTGGGTGGAAGGAGAAGTGTCGTTGTTGTGGGCGGCCAGCACGGAGCCGTCGGCGGTGACGTCGTTCGAGGCGATGAGGTCGCTGCATTCCTTGGTGAACCGGTAGTTCTCGTCGCCGATCTCTTCGCAGAGGCCGGGAAAAAGGTCCTCGAGCTCCACCCCAACGGCGTCGGCGGCGCCCTTTATCTCGGTCACATATTCAGGGAGATACTTCTTGGAGTAGGCCAGGAACAGTTCCGCCTCGGCCCGGACTTTTTTCCAATCCGGACTTTTCTTCATCTCCGCTACATCGCGGAGGATGTCCCCCTTGAGTTGGGTCCCGATTTGAAACCCGGCCTCATAGTGGCTTCCCTTCACGTGGATGATGCGGACGGGGATGTCCTTGAGGACGGGAGCCGGGGGCGGCTGAGTTTGTTCTTTGGCGGAACAAGGCAAGGCACCTTGAGCCCAAAAGAAGAGTACGGCGACGAAGAACAAGCTCAAAAAGCGCGCTTTTCTGGACATGGCTTTATTCCTTTCTTTTACCCTTTAGGAGTTCCCTCATCTCATCGAGCTTGGCAGTGGCATCGGCAATCGAGTTCTCGAGGTGCTTGACGGCGGCCTCGACAGATCCCGCATCTCCTGCTTCAGAGGCTTCGGTCAGCTCGGGCAGCATAAGGACCGCATATGTATAGCGGGCTCCAAAGACGAGGTGCTTGTACCAGGGGCGGCGCGGGATTCCCTTCGGGTTGGTGAAATCTCTTTCCAGGGCGATGAGGAGCCCATTGACCCGTTTTAAAACGTCCCCCTCGATGTTGTGGGTTTTTTCCAAATCGAAAAGGAAAGGCTTGACCTCCGAGGCCGCCTTTTCCATTTTCCCGAGCCGGTCCAGAATCTTTCCCGCCCTCAGTTTTTCCGGATCGCGTTTCGCGGCCCAGTCGGCGACATAGCTCCGGAGTTCCCGGGCATAGGTTTCATAATCGAGCGGCAGGACGGGCCGGCAGGCGAGGTCGATGATCATGTGCGCCCAGATCTTGACCAAGGCTGCCGTGTATTTCATGCCCGGGTCACCGAAGTGGGTCATCCAGTAATGATTGTCATAAACGGAGTGGTAGACGCCGTAGTCACCGGAAAAAGACATGTCCAGCGCCGGCGCGCCGATGTGCTGGAGGAAGACGGCGTGATCGCTGCCGCTTCCGATAGGTTCGACCCGGCCCTCTTCTTTTTTGCCGGCGTCGTTGATGATCCCCGCCTTCCACAATTCATAGATGGGTCTTTTTTCGACGGGATCTTCGACTTCCCTCAGCGCTTCGTGAATGAGAGGGATGAGGCTGGGGACTCCCTGGACGCTGAAATTCCGTCCGGAAGCGGAGCTGTCCACGTTGAGGTAGGCGACGAGATTCTTGCTCAGCTGGTCTTTGTTTTCTTCTCCCCATTCCGTCGAACCAGTGAGGGTGAATTCCTCGGCATCCCAGTTGCCCAGGATGACCGTCCGGCGCGGGCTGAACCCGGCCCGCTTGGCCTCGCCGAGCACCCGGGCCAGCTCCATTAGGCAGGCTGTGCCGCTCGAGGGGTCGACGCCGCCAAAGACCCAGGCATCCCGGTGGTTCCCGACGACGACGAGTTCGTCCGGATGATCCGTGCCCTTGAGAGAGCCGATCACATTCGTGATGGCTTTGATCGGCTCTTCCATCTCGATCCGCATCCGGACTCGCGTTTGGGAGCCGGAAAGGCGGTAAGTGAGGGGAAGCGCACCCTGCCAGGCGGGGGGCGCGGTTTCCCCGTCCAGGGACTCGAGCAGCGGACGGGCGTTTTCGGCCGAAAGCGGAACGCTGATGATCTTTGGGAGGGTTTCGGCTTTTTCCGGAGAAAGCCTCCGGGCTCCCGGCTTCGATGCCCACTCCGGGGTCAAGGGGTCCCCGGGGTAGATGAAATCATAGGGGATTCCGCCCCGCTGGATATGGCTCAGCGGTCCCCAAGGGCCGTCCGGGAATACGGCTCCCCGAGCCTCCCCGTCCTCTTTTGGATCCGAGTAGATCAAGAGCCCGGCCAACCCCCTTTTTTCGGCCGTCAAGGCCTTGAACCCCCGGTAGCTGTAGGGAGAGGAATACCGGACCAGGGCGATCTTTCCCTTGACGTCAATCCCATGTTTTTCGAGGAAGTCATAGTCTTCCGGATTTCCGCCGTTGGCATAAATGAGCGGCGCCGCGATGTCGCCCGAGCGCGAGTAAGCGTTATAGGGAATCCCGACGTCGGGGTTCATCGTGTCGGGGTCCTCGGCGTAGCCCTTTTCCTCGATCTTGAGCCGGAGGCTCCGCGGTGCCACTAGCTCGACAACGATCGACTTGGGGAAAGAGAGAAGCACGTCATAGGTATCCAGGGCAACGTCCTCAAGCCCGAATTCCTTCCATTTTTCTTGGATGGTGCGGGCCAGTTCTTCGTTCCTCGGGGAAGAGGCCACATGCGGCTGGGCGGTGAAATAACGCAGGAATCCGGCGATCCTCTCTGTCGAGACGGTTTTGTCAATGAAACCCTTGTAGGCGGCGAGCGCCTCAGGGGAGGCCGGGCGCTTGGCATCCGGCGCCTGGGCCTTGACCATGAGGGCGACAGGGATCAGAGCCAGGAAAAGAATCCATCGAGCAGAAGCAGAAGGTCTCCTATTCATTTTTTCTCCGGCCAGCCAATTATATGATTCTCTCCCGAAAAAAGGAATCCGGATATGCAAGAGAGCAGTCATTCCGGCCCGAGCGGAGATTCCAGCCGGAAAGACCCACCTGTCCTCCCCCAAGGCAAAGGCTTGGATGCTATAACGAATAGTGGCTACAAAAGAAATAGCATTCCGTTTTCTGATATGGAGGTTCCAGCCGAAATGGAAAAAAATCGCTTTATCAAGGGGAAAACAAGCGAAGTGACCGCCTAACCGACAGGTCTGCGCTTTTCCGAGGCCGCGGCATAGGCAAAGCCGAAGAAATAGGTTCGCCAGCTTTTTTCCGTCGACCGGTACTCGTTATCCCCGAGGAAAAAGTCCAGGAGAGCTTCCCGCAAACGGGTCATTTCTTTGAGTCGGTGCCGATGCCGGGGATCGGCGATCGTCAGTTCCAGAAGCTCAAGTGCCCGGAGTAAGGCCAGACGACTATATTCGGGATTGCCCTTATTATGCCAGTTCAAGGCTCTCTCGACCTCGCTCCCGACGTTGGCCAGTTGTTCCATAAGGGAGAACGTCTGCCATCGGCCCGCTGCCAGCGACGAATGCTGAGGGGTCGTCATTTCATCAACCCGGCAACGACCTCTATTATTTTTTCCCGGATCTCTGGGTCATCAACGCCGCGAGAGCGGTTTCCCTGAGAGGGACGGATATTTATGACGGAGTCAAATTCAATCCGGTCCGGCCCCTCCAACTCGGGATAGATATTGATTCCCCATATGTTCTCCTGGCGGGAACCGTTCTCCAAGAGAAGCGCTTCCTCATCGGCATGAAGTTCCCCGTCAAGGGCCATGATTTTCCGTTCCACATCTACGACGGCTTTAACAAGATTTCCAAATCGTCCTTCAGCCATGATTTTGAGATCGTCCAAGGAAATCGTACCGTCCACGATTTTCATGGGCTATATATAGCATAGATGGCCGAAGATTAGAAAGCGCAGGCCGTGTCTTGCTTCCCCGATTATGCCATTTGGGGGGAAGGATTAAGTCCTCTCGGAGACGAGGAGGCTTTCAGGCTGGGGTCTGTCACTCGATCGGAAAGCCCACCTTCTTGACGATCTGAGCGAAGCGCGGGTCGGAGCGGAGGGGGTCGAAAAACGGCTCTGTTCCGTAAACAGCCGACAAGGGATGAAATTCCAGAGTCGAAAGCTCCAGGTAGCGAAACGCCTCCTCGCGGTCCCGCGCAAGGTGGCGCATCGGTTTCGCTTAGAAGCGGCGGTTTTAAAACCGAAAGTAGTCGTAGATCCTGATTTTCAAGACAATCTTTAAAATCGAGTTGGTGAGGGCGATCACCTCTCCGATCGCCCAGGCGGGCAGGAGGATCCGGTACTGGAATCTCCGAAGCCAAACGTACGGACGGTCTTTCCCTCTGATAAGGAGGATCAGAAAGACCGCGATGAAGCCGAACATGCCGAGCGTCGCCGTCGCGATGTGGGTGAGGAAAAGAACACTCCGCCAGGGCACGACATGAGGACCGGCGAGGGTTGTCGTTGGTGTGATCTTGAAAGAAGCCAGAAGCGCGGTGGCGATATCGAGGACTACGGCCGCCCCCAAATAACCAAGAAATGGCTCCTGCCGGCGATAGAAACGCCCGCTCGCCAGGACGTAGAGGTACAAAGTCGCGACAGCCAGAATGATGTTGATCAAAACCGCCATGTTTGCCTGAAAGGGATAGGAGGAGAGACTCCTCCCTGTGTCAAGCACCGGCCCTCCTGCCCGGAATCCGTGGTTTCGGTTTGTCTTGACAGGCCCTTGACTCGCGCTTTATCATCCTGAGGACGGGAGGAGGGAAACATGCCGCCGCAAACGCGAGTTTACAAACCAATCGGAATAGGAACTTCTGCTATATCCAAACTACAGGCCAACCTGTTCGGTTTGAGCATTTTGCGGGCGATGCTCGTCATCCTCCTCTGCCTGGCTGGCCTCGCCGGCGGCCGCTTGCTAGGAGAGGAAGGCGGAACCGGAGTCCTGCTTCCGGACGGGCACGAATTCATTTCCTGGGAAAAGCCGCTTCAGTTCACTCGGACATATCTTGTGGATAACCGGAATCCCCGCGCCGCCGATTCGAACCCCGGCACTAAGGAACTTCCCTTCCTGACTATCAACAGAGCGGCCCAAGTGCTGCAGCCTGGCGAACGTGCGGTCATCATGCCGGGTGTCTATCGCGAGCGTGTCGACCCGGCGCGCGGCGGCACAGGTCCCGACAAGATGATCAGCTACGAGGCGGCCCCGGGCGCAGAAGTCGTTGTCAAGGGCTCACGGCTGGTCAAGACCGGCTGGGAGCCTTCCAGCGGTTTCAAGCTCGACGTTCCCACGAACTCCCGCGCCGCCATCAAGATCTATCATCGCCGCCTGGAGGACCTCGATTTTCAAGGGTATAACCCCTTCGGCATGGCCAGCATCATGCAGAACCGCGTCTATCTGATGCCCAAGCCGGAGGAGCTGTGGCGGCATCTCAAGCGGCGCGGCCTGGTGTTTGTCGACGGGCAACGCCTCGAGCAGGTCGAGCTTTATCAAGGGCTGAGCCGAAAGGACGGCACCTTCTGGTGTGAGCATGACGGGCTTGGGCTCCACGTCCGCCTTCCCGGCGACGCCGACCCGGCCCAACACGAAGTGGAGCTGGCCATTCAGGAGCAGGTCTTTGCCCCCCGGACACGCGGACTGGGTTACATCCGGACCAAAGGCATCACCTTTGAGCACGCGGCCAACGCCTTCCCGGTGCCCCAGCGCGGGCTGGTTTCCCTGAGCCGGGGGCATCATTGGATCATCGAAGATTGTGTTCTGCGGCAGGCCAACGGCGTTGCGCTCGACATCGGGGCCCAGGATTGGGACATGGAGCCGCCGGCGGTCATCGGCCATGCCATTGTCCGCCGCAATCACATCGATGAAGCGGGCGTGTGCGGGATCGCCGGGATGGCGGTCGAAAATACGCTTATTGATTCAAACTTGATTGAGCACGTCGGCTACCAGGACGTGGAGCTGGCCTGGGAGACCGGCGGGATCAAACTGCATTCGACCAAGAACTGCCTGCTTCACAGAAACGTTATCCGGTACACGGTCCACGCCGAGGCCATCTGGCTCGATTATGAAAACTCAAATACGCGGGTCACCGGGAACGTGATGGGCGATACTCTGGAAACTCTCCGTGGCGGCATTTATCTCGAGGCCTCACACGACTCCAATATGATCGACAACAACATCATCTGGCGGGCGACCGAGGGCGCGGGGGGAGGGTCCTACAACATGCCGGGCCACGGCGGCTGGGGGATCACCGTGGACGGAAGCGACGAGACAATCATCGCCCACAACCTGATCGGATTGACCCAGGATGCGGCCATCAAGTTCCGCAACATTGAGGGCCGGATCGTGAGCGGCCGGGGCGGGACGACACGACGGAACAAGGTCTTGAACAACATCTTCTACAGGTGTGGCAAGGCCATCGATCTCTCGAACCAAGACAACACGGCGGACGGCAACCTCTATACGAAAGATTGGGGCGAAGTCAAAGACGAAACCCGGTCGGTCGGGCGCGGCCTGAACTGGATTCCCGATGCGGGCACGATCCTCCAGCTCGATCTCGAAGCCTGGCAAAAAATCTTCGGGTTTGATAAGAGCGGAGCTTACGCCAACATGGCGATCGACATCGACCTTGATGCGCTGACCATGACCTGGTCGGTGGGGGGCGCCGTTCCCCAATTGCCGACCGGGAAGCACTTCCAGCAAGATCTTATCGGCCAGGCGGCGGGTGATCTGCGAAAACCCGGCCCGCTCATCGCCGTGCCGGACTCGCCTGCCAAAGTGAATATCGACCCCCGCCGTTAGGGAACTAGGCGGAGATTGCCGTCGGTTCTAAGCGATCATTTGCTCTTTGTGACGCTCAGGCTCATGGCCTTATCGTTCTTGACGTAGACAACCGATATGTCGATGTCGCCTTTCTTTCCGCCGAAAAGCACCGTGTCTTCGGTATTCGAAGTCATTCCTGAGGCGAAGCCGGCGGACTTCAGTCCTTCGATGTAGCTGTCCACAGCGGCGGCCTCGGCATCTCGGAAATTGACGATCCAGGAGGTCTCAGTGCTCGATTCCGACTTGGCCGCGTTAAAGACCTTGGCTCCCTCGAATCGGGGAACATCGCTGGGCATGTCGGCCGGCCAGCTGCTGAGCGCGCCGAGCTGGACCTCGCCTTCCTTGGTCTTGATGCTGACCCCGCCTTTTTCGACATTGACTTCGGCCTTGCCGCCGGTGGCCTTCTCCAGCGCCCTTTCCGCCATCCTCTCTCCGGCGCCCTTGCCCTTGCAGGCCGGGACGGCCAGGATCGCGAAGGCGATCAGGGCGATGCCAAATACTCTGAGATAATTATTCATCCGCTTCTTCTCCTTTCGGGACAGAAATTATACGGGATTCCGAGGAAAAGGCAACTCACCCGGATTATCGGCTCTTTTCGGTATTTTCCCCCCATCGCTTAAAAATAAAAGACCACTCTTTCGTTGAGCAACACGGAGGTTCTAGTGGTGCGTCTCACAAATAACTTGGCTTGGTCATAATCATCGGAAGACGCACCACCGGGGGGAGTTTGAGGGGACCGGCGTCGTTCCCCTCAGGGGGTCAGCGGAGCAAAGCGGAGCGCCGAGGGGGGAGCTTGACTCCCCCCTGGAAGTGTCCCGTCTATGCAGACGACTTAAGCAAGGAATTTACGAGACGGGACACTAGCTGCCGGGAGGCCGATATGGCCTTGGGGAGCGGGTCGGCGACGGCCTGAGATAAAAGCTGCCAGGTGTACGCTTAGAATATGAACTTCAAACCCAGCATAGCTCTCGCGGGCAATATTATGTTTGTGGGGACCATAAAGTTCGGGTTCTCCGCCGTATAGCTGACATAGCTCAGCGGCGTGTCCACGTTGAACGTGTTGATGATGTCGAAGCTCACCTCTATCGAGTAGCGGTTGGCGAACCGGAACACCTTCTCGGCTTTCACGTCGAAATATAGCTCGCTGGGCATGCGGCGGCTTCCGCGCTGCTCGGCCTTGACGAATTTCCCTCCCTGGTTGAGGCCATCGACATAAATCGTCCTCTCCCAGCTTGCACCCTGCTGGTAGATGATGTTAGTTCCCAGAATGATGCCCCAGGGAGCGTTGTAGGCACCGCCCAGCTTGAACATCCAGTCCCGGCTCACGGCGGATTCGATCTTGAACACACCTTCACCGTTGATCAGCTCATTCTTGTCTTTAAAGCCTTTGGGCACCCACCAGGTCCTCGACCAGGTGAACGAGCCGTAGAGTTGAAAGTTGTCCGAAAATCTCTTGTTCGCGACGAGCATCAAGGACCGGTAATCGATTTTATCGCCGGGGTTGGTAATGAGATAATCATTTTGAATGGGCAGAACCTGGTTGTAGACCATGAGGGTCTGACCGGCATAGGCATCGTAGAACGGGATTTGTTCATACTGAGCGCGGTTGATCCGGTCGATCCTGTCCTTGTTGATCTTGTAGATGAACGTTGCCGAAAGCGAGAAATCCGGGACGATTTCCCGTTCCAGAGCGATGGCGAACTGGTGGGTATGAGGCGGTTTCAGGTTCCTGTCGAGAGCGAGGCCCTCCAGGGGGTTCCAGACGTACATAAGGCTGTCATAGGCCTGGGTATCCCAGTTGTAGGCATAAGCATATAGGGGAGCCTGGGCCGGCGTGGCCCTTTCAATATCTCCAATGACCAGGCCCTTGTTGTAGCGGCCGTAGGATACGCGAAAAACAGTCTTTCGATCGGAGGTGAGTTGGTAGTTAATCCCGATTCTTGGTGAAATCTGTTTCCAGTCCACCGCATCGGGGATGCCGGGGATGGTGTTTCCCGTTGGCTTATAAAGGCTGTCGAGTTCCTCGAAGTCGGGAATGCTGCCATGGTTGTAGTCAAAGCGCAGGCCCAGGTTGGCCGTCAACCGGCTGGAAACCTCCCAGGAGTCATCGACGAAAATTCCCAGCTGATCCACTGTCCCGCCGTAGTGGGAGGGATTGCGGAAATACGCATACAAGGGATAATTCATCCAATCATAATATTTCACCCCGCCGATGTAGCCGTAGATGAAATCGGAGTACCCGTGGTTGTATTGGACTCCGGCCTTGAATTCGTGACTCCCGTTCAAGAAGTTCTGGGCGTAATGCGAAACATTGGCGTTGAGCTGGGTCCGGTTGGTCTTCCACTTGTAATAGCCCATGGCGTTGACCGAAAAGTATCCGTTTCCCCAGTCCTCATGCCCCGGAGTCGTCATATCTCCGGAGAAGGGCTTGTATTCCAGGTCGGTGTAGAAGCCGCCGTACTTGATCTCGTAGTACGTATTGTTGCTCGCCATGTGGAACCAGTCGATGGTGGGGGTGATAGCGGGAGCGATTTCGTAACTGCAGGTCTGAGCCGGTTTGTACGCCGTCGGGGGGTCATAGGGGTATCTGTAATTTTCGTAGTGGGCAAAAAGGCTGATTTTGTTCTTTTTGTCGAGCTGGTAGTTAATTTTGACATCGGCCGTGGGTTTCATGCTGTACTCCGTGGGGAACTGGGGGTCCGCGCCCACGCCCGAACTTTTATCGACATTGTGTTGGACGGAGCCGAAGAACCAAAGCTTGTCCTTGATGAACGGTCCCCCCAACTGGAAGACCATATCATGCCAGTGATCGCGGTGAAACGGCCACTCCTCGCCCGGGGTGTTGTTGGCCGTCAGACCATCTGTCTGGAGGAAGAGCTTCGCCGCGCCGTGGAAGGTGTTGGAACCGGACTTGGTGACTACGTTGATGACGGCTCCCTCGAAATTCCCATATTCAGCGGGAGCCCCGACGCCGATGATTTCCAATTCCCCGATGGTATCCGGCATGGGCCAGGGCCAGGCGGCTCCCGTAGACGGGGCGGATATGTCGATCCCGTCGAAGTAGTAGGCGTTCGATTTGACCTCGGATCCAAAGGCGCTCTGCCTGGAACCCTGGGGATCGGCGGCTGTCACCCCCGGGGCGGCCTGAACCATGTCGAAGAACGTAAACCGTCTAGTCGGCAAAGT